>Ga0222420_100153_pt1 | contig 108227 bp, 102 predicted proteins | sample 3A2ome_FD_182470 | JGI IMG/M metagenome (GOLD analysis project Ga0222420, IMG submission 182470) | Enriched microbial communities from leaf-cutter ant dump, University of Wisconsin, Madison, United States - 3A200A (version 2) | ecosystem: Environmental > Terrestrial > Nest > Insects nest > Nest...
CCCGTAGGCTCATCCGCCTCGACGGCGTTGCGCTGCTTCCCGTGCTGAACGCCATCCTCTCGGTGATGCCCGTCGACGATTTCGTCGAGGAGGCGATCTTCCGCTCCACCTTCCGCCAGGAGCGTGACCGGCTGGAGCCCGTCCACCGCGAGATGATCGACTGCTGCGCCCGCCACGAGCCGGACCGCAATGTCGTGCCCCTCGTCGGCGCGGATTTCTACAACCGCGTGCGCGCCGCCCATACGCTGGTGCAGACAAGCGAGCCGCGGCTCTACGCCAACATCATCCTGCGCAAAGGCGTGATCTACCCCTGACGCCAGCGGCGGCGTGCCGTGCCGTGTGGATCCTCGGGTCAAGCCCGAGGATGACGAAAGAAGAAAGGTATGGCGGACGGAAGCAGCGGTTCCGCATGCTGTCGCTTAATGCACGGGCAGCCTCTCCCCCTCTCCGTCATCCTCGGGCTTGACCCGAGGATCCACATCTCACGGCACACCGCCGCTCTTTCCACCCGGGATACTTGAACGCGGCCGGGCGGCGTGGTTGTTTCGCGCGACGGGCAGAAGGAGAGACGGATGCGGGTTCTGGTGGTGGAAAACGACAGGGTGACGCTGCTCGGGCAGATCGGCATCGCCCTTGGCGAAGCGGGCGCCGAACTCGACATCTGCCGCCCCCATGCGGGCGAGGCCCTGCCGGCGGACGATGCCGGCCACGACGCCATCGTCGTCATGGGCGGGCCGCAGAATGCCCGCGACGACGAGCGCCATGCTTACCTGCCGGCGCTCGCCGCCCTGATGCGCCGCTTCGGCGATGCCGACAAGTCGGTGCTCGGCGTCTGCCTCGGCAGCCAGTTGCTGGCCCGGGCCTACGGCGCGGAGAACCTGATCGGTGCCGCGCCGGAATTCGGCTGGTGCAGCGTCGCCCTGACGCCGGACGGCGCGGGCGATCCCGTCCTGTCCGCCGCCGCCGGCGCCTTTCCGATCTTCCAATGGCACAGCGACACCTTCACCCTGCCTGAGGGCGCCGTGCGTCTTGCCGCGAACCCGGCGGCAGAGAACCAGGCGTTCCGCATCGGCCGCGCCGTCTACGGCACGCAGTTCCATTTCGAGGCGAGCCGCCCGGTGGTCGACGAATGGGCGCGGACCTTCCCCGCCGTAATGGCCGAGACTGCGCCCGGCTGGCTCGACCAGCGCGAAATCCACGCCGCCGAAATGGGCCCGGCCGCCGATGCCACCGGCCTTGCGCTCGCCCGCGCCTGGGTGGCGACCATCGCCGCCGGCAAGGCCCGCCGCGTCGCCTAGACCTTCGCGACCATTGCGGCGAACCGCACCGCAGCGGCATGCAGCACCTCCGGCGCAAAGCCGGAAAAGCCGACGACGAGGCCCTGCCGTGCCGGCCCGGTGACCGCCATGGCCGACAGCGCCCGCGCACCGAGCCCCGCCGCACGCGCCATCTCTACCGCCGTCATGTCGTCGAGGGCGGCGGGCAGGCCGGCGACGAGGTGAAGGCCTTGGTCCGGCACGTCCACCGTGAGGTTTCCCGCCGTCCTGAGCCCGGCCACGAGTGCATCGCGCGCGGCTTCGGCACGCCGCCGCGCCCGGCGCAGATGGGCGGCGAAATGGCTCTCGCGGAGAAGATCGGCCAGCGCCGCCTCGGGCAGGGTCGGCGGGCCGCGGTCGCTGCGGGCGCGCAGCGCCACGAGCGGTTCGAGCAGCGCGTCGGGAACCACGGCATAGCCGAGCCGCAGGCCGGGGAAGAGCACCTTGGAGAAGGTGCCGAGATAGACGACCCGGCCGCTGTCGTCCATGCCCTGCATGGCGGCGAGCGGCGGGCCGGCGAAGCGGAACTCGCTGTCGTAGTCGTCCTCGACGATCCAACCGCCCGTCTCGCGCGCCCAGTCGATGAGGGCGAGGCGCCGGCGCATGCTCATCGTCACGCCGAGCGGGAACTGGTGCGAGGGCGTGACATAGACGGCGCGCGCGCCGGGCACCGCCTTCGCGATATCCGCCCCCTCGCCGTCCACGGCAAGGCCCGAGACGGCAAGGCCGCTGCCGGAAAAGGCGGCGCGGGCGCTCGGATAGCAGGGATCCTCGATCATCACCCGGTCGCCGGGGGAAAGCGCCGTGCGGATGAAGAGGTCGATGCCCTGCTGCGTGCCGGTGGTGACGACCACCGAGCGCGCCTCGCAGCGCACGCCCCGCGCCTGCCGCAGATAGGCCGCGACCGCCTCGCGCAGGCCCGCGCCGCCGCGCGGGTCGCCATAGGAGAAATGCTCCGGCCCCGGGCGGGCGAGATGGCGCGCCAGCAGCGTGCGGAAGAGGCCGAGCGTGCGCGCATCGGCCATGGCGACGCCGAGCGTGCCCGGCAGCGGCGGCCTCGGTGCCGCGCTTTCCGCAGCAATGGGCGCGGCCGGCTTCAGGCTGGGCACGCGGTCGGCGACGAAGGTGCCGGCGCCGGTGCGCGCAACGGCGTAGCCCTCGGCGATCAGCGTCTCGAATGCGGCGACCACGCTGCCGCGCGAGACCTTCAGCCGCCGGGCGAGATCCCGCGTCGGCGGCAGCTTGCTGCCAGGCGGCACCGCGCCCGTCTCGATCAGCCGGCGCAGTTCCCGGTAGAGCGCCGGCGTGCGCCGGCCCGCTTCGGGCAGCACAGGCACGAGCGCCGACCAATCCGGCTTATTGGTCCGGATTTTTTCATCATCATTGGTGCTTTTCCGATCCAATGCCATGGCGCACCATGGCGGCACCGTTCGAGAAAGGCAAGCCCCGCATGACCGCCGATACCGTCTACCCCGTCACCCCGCGCAACCGCGTCAAGCGCCTCCACGAGCGCGCCAGCTACGACCGCGCCGCCGTCCACGCCATCCTCGACGCCGCCATGCTCTGCCATGTCGCCTATGTCATCGACGGCCAGCCCTATGCGACACCGACGCTGTTCTGGCGCCGGGGCGATACGCTCTACTGGCACGGCTCGTCCGCAAGCCGCATGCTGCGGCACCTGAAGGCCGGCACGCCCGCCTGCCTCACCGTCGCCCATCTCGACGGGCTGGTGCTCGCCCGCTCCGGCTTCAACCATTCGGCCAACTACCGCTCCGCCATGTGCTTCGGCACGGCGCGGCTGGTGGAGGACCCGGAGGAGAAGATCGCGGCGATGCGCGACGTCGTCGACCGTTTCTATCCCGGCCGCAGCGCGCTCCTGCGCCCGCTGACGGCGCAGGAGGCGAAGGCGACGACGATCATCGAAATGCCCATCGAGGAGGCGGCCGCCAAGGTGCGTGCCAAGGGCGTCGGCGACGACGAGGACGATTTCGCCCTGCCGATCTGGGCCGGCGTCATTCCGGTGACGACCGTGCTCGGCGCGGCCGAGACCTGTCCGCGGCTCGTCGACGGCGTCGGGAAGCCGCAAACGCTGTCGATCTTCCCCGAGGGCGGGCGGCTCGACGCGGCCTTGCGGGAAGGCCAGCGCCTCTACGAAGAGCCCTGATTACTGGATGGGACGCGGGATCGGGATCGGCACGATGGCCGGCAGGCCGACCGCCGCGTCCATCGCCATGCCGGCGGCAAGGCCCGCATCGTCCGCCCCGGCGGAGAAGGCGAGCGCCGTCGACGTGCCGCCGTTGCCGCGATAGGTCGCTTCTGCCTCGGACGCGGGCGAATCGCTCGCCAGCACCGCGCTGCACGCCTTCGGCAGGTCGGAGAGCGTGACGAAATGCGGCTTGACGGGCTTGGCGTCCTTCTTCGGCTTGGGCTTTGCCCAGGGCTCCTTGGTGAACCACCAGGCGAGCGAGGCGTCGCAGCCGTCGCCCGGCGGCACCTTGGCCTGCGGCTTGCAGCCGGCCGCGCCCTCCGGGCACTTGATGCGGATGTGGAAATGCTCGTCGTGGCCGTAGATCGGCCGCACCTTGCCGAGTGCCGAGCGGTCGCCCCGCCAGGTCTCGCAGAGCTTCTTCTTGATCGCCGGATTGACGAAGACGCGCTCGACCTCAGGATAGCTCGCCGCCATCATGACGAGGCGCGCGCGGGTCTCGGTCCAGCGGCGCGGATCGACCGTCAGGAACTTGCTCTTGTCGAGCATGGAGGTGAAGGGCAGCGCCTCCCGCTCGGCAGCGGACATGCGATGATCCGGCATCGGCGTAAACCAGATGTCGGCATCGAGCCCGACCTGATGGGAGGCATGGCCGTTCAGCATCGGCCCGCCGCGCGGCTGGGAAATGTCGCCGAGCAGAAGCCCCGGCCAGCCGATCTTGCTGCGCGCATCCTGCGAGAACCGCTCGATGAGCGCGATCATGGCCGGGTGTCCCCAGCGGCGGTTGCGCGAAAGGCGCATCGCCTGCCAGGTCGGCCCGTCCGTGGGGATCGCCACGGCACCGGCGATGCAGCCCCTTGCATAGGAGCCGTAGGGGCTCGTGACCATCTTCGCCGGCAGGCGCTGGGCGCCGAAGAGCTCCTTGGCGGGACGCTCCTCTGCCGCAAGCGGGCTTGCGAAGGTCGCGAGCGCCAGGGCGGCGGCAAGAGAGGTTTTCAGGCGGGAAAGGGGAAGATGCACAGGCATTGTCCGGTCTCGAAAGTCGCAATCGTTGCGAAAGGTTAAAGGATCATCCTTTCGCAGTCGTGAATCGGCCCCCATAGGCGCGGCAAAAACCGCCGCTTTGATGGCAGGCTGTCAATTGCCCGGATTTTGCCTATTCTCTCGCCCATGCTTCGGCATGGCAACGAAAGGGAACGGGCATATGCAGGCAGCCTTCGCAAGAGTCGTATTCGCGGTCGCCCTCGGGCTTTGCGCCACGGGGGCACAGGGCGCAAGGGCCGAGGATGCGGCGCCCGTCTGGCGCACCGGCATTTCCACGATCGGCGAATTGAAGCACCCGGACGGCTTTGCCCATTTCGACTATGTCGATCCCGATGCGCCGAAGGGCGGCGAGCTGAAGCTTTCGGAAACCGGCACCTACGACACGTTCAACCCGGTCCTCGCCAAGGGCGAGGCGGCGACGGGCGTGACCTCGCTCGTCTTCGACACGCTGCTGAAATCGGCCGAGGACGAGATCACCGCCGCCTACGGCCTGCTCGCCGAGGGCGTTTCCTATCCAGACGACATCTCCTCCGCCACCTTCCGCCTCAGGGCGGAGGCGAAATGGGCGGACGGCCAGCCGGTGACGCCCGAGGACGTCGTCTATTCCTTCGACATGGTGAAGGCGCACAATCCGCTCTTCGCCAACTATTACCGCCACGTCGTTTCAGCTGAAAAGACCGGCGAGCGCGACGTCACCTTCCGCTTCGACGAGACGAACAATCACGAACTGCCCAATATCCTCGGCCAGTTCCCGATCATCCCGAAACACTGGTGGGAAGGCACCGACGCCAAGGGCAACAAGCGCGATATCGCCCGCACGACGCTGGAGCCGGTGATGGGCTCCGGGCCGTACAGGATCGCCTCCTTCCAGGCCGGCGGCTCCATCCGCTTCGAGCTGCGCGACGACTACTGGGGCAAGGACCTCAACGTGAATGTCGGCCAGAACAATTTCGGCACGATCACCTATACGTTCTTCGGTGACAAGAACGTGGAGTTCGAGGCCTTCCGCGCCGGAAACGTCGATTTCTACCAGGACAACAGCGCCAGCCACTGGGCGACGGCCTATGATTTCCCGGCCATGCAGGACGGGCGCGTGGTGCGCGAGCAGATCGAGAACCCGCGCCGCGCCACCGGCGTCATGCAGGCCTTCGTGCCGAACCTCCGGCGCGAGCAGTTCAAGGACCAGCGCGTGCGCGAGGCGCTGAACTACGCCTTCGATTTCGAGGACCTCAACCGCAACCTCGCGCACAACGCCTACCAGCGCGTCGACAGCTACTTCTGGGGCACGGAGCTCGCCTCTTCCGGCCTGCCGGAGGGCCGCGAGAAGGAAATCCTCGAAGGGCTGAAGGACAAGGTTCCCGCCGAGGTCTTCACGACGCCCTACACAAACCCCGTCAACGGCGACCCGCAGAAGGTGCGTGAGAACCTGCGCAAGGCGCTCACGCTCTTCAAGGAGGCCGGCTACGAGCTCAAGGGCAACAAGCTGGTGGAGACGAAGACGGGCAAACCCTTCGGCTTCGAGATCCTGCTCTCCAATCCCTCCTTCGAGCGGACGGTGACGCCCTTTGTCAACAGCGTGAAGAAGATCGGCATCGACGCGCGCATCCGCACGGTCGACGCCTCGCAATACACCAACCGCGTGCGCAGCTTCGACTACGACATGATCTACGGCATCTGGGCGCAATCACTGGTGCCCGGCAACGAGCAGAGCGACTACTGGGGCTCGTCCTCGGTCGGGCAGGAAGGCTCGAAGAACTATGCCGGCATCGCCGATCCGGCCATCGACGAGCTGATCAAGAAGATCGTCTTCGCGCCGAACCGCGACGAGCTGGTGGCGACGACCCGCGCGCTCGACCGCGTGCTCCTCGCCCACCACTACGTCATCCCGCTCTTCTATTCCAAGACGATCAACATCGCCTACTGGAAGCAGCTCGCCCGGCCGCAGGAACTGCCCTATTACGGGCTCGGCTTCCCGGATGTCTGGTGGTCGAAGAACGCCGGCAAATGAGCCGGGGCTTGCGCCGTGCGGCGTCCTCGGCTCCATATGGGCGGGAACGAATCACCGTCGCGCGCGGCGGCAGAACGGAAGGGTTGGGCTTGACCGACAGGACTGGGCCAAGACGGAAAGACCGGCGGCACGCGCCGGCGGGCGGGCGCTGATGGGCGCCTATATCCTGCGCCGCCTGCTGCTGATGATCCCGACGATCTTCGGCATCATGGCGATCTCCTTCGCCATCGTGCAGTTCGCGCCGGGCGGCCCCGTCGAGCAGGTCATCGCCGACCTCACCAGCCAGGGCTCCGGCGACCGGCTCTCCGGCGGCACGGACATGACGCAGGAGACCGGAGGCGACGGCGCCTATCGCGGCGCGCGCGGCCTCGATCCCGAATTCATCGCCAAGCTGGAAAAGCAGTTCGGCTTCGACAAGCCGCCGCTCGAGCGCTTCCTGACGATGATGTGGGACTATATGCGCTTCGACTTCGGCGAGAGCTTCTTCCGCAACACGTCGGTGGTCGACCTCATCGCGCAGAAGATGCCGGTCTCCATCTCGCTCGGCGTGTGGATCCTCATCTTCTCCTATGCCATCTCCATTCCGCTCGGCATCAAGAAGGCGGTGAAGGACGGCTCGGCCTTCGACGTGTGGACCTCCGGCATCATCATCGTCGGCTATGCCGTGCCGAGCTTCCTCTTCGGCATCCTTCTGATCGTCCTCTTCGCCGGCGGCTCGTTCCTCGACTGGTTCCCGCTGCGCGGCATCGTCTCAGACAATTTCGACAGCCTTTCCTGGTGGCAGAAGCCGCTCGACTACATGTGGCACATGACGCTGCCGCTGATCACGCTCCTGCTCTCCGCCTTCGCGACGACGACGCTTCTGACGAAGAACTCCTTCATCGACGAGATCAAGAAGCAGTATGTGACGACGGCGCGCGCGAAAGGCCTCACCGAGAGCCAGGTGCTCTACCGCCACGTCTTCCGCAATGCCATGCTGATCATCATCGCCGGCTTTCCGGGCGCCTTCATCTCGGCCTTCTTCACCGGCTCGCTGCTCATCGAATATATCTTCTCGCTCGACGGGCTCGGCCGGCTCGGCTACGATTCCATCGTCCGGCGCGACTATCCGATCGTCTTCGCCACGCTCTTCATCTTCTCGCTGATGGGCCTCGTCGTCTCCCTCGTCTCCGACCTCATCTATACCTGGGTCGACCCGCGCATCGACTTCGAGCGGAGGGACGTGTGATGAGCGCCGTCACGGACACGACCCCCGTCGCCCCGCCGCGGAAGGGCCTGCTCTCGCCGACCAACAGGCGGCGCTGGGAGAATTTCCGGGCGAACCGGCGCGGCTACTGGTCGCTGTGGATCTTCCTCGTCATCTTCGTCCTCAGCCTCTTTGCCGAATTCATCGCCAACGACCGGCCGATCCTCGCCTCCTACAAGGGCGAGCTGCTCTTTCCCGTCGTGATCGACTATCCGGAGGAAAAGTTCGGCGGGTTCCTCGCCGAGACCGACTACCGCTCCGATTTCATCACCGACGAGATCGAGGCGAACGGCTGGATGATCTGGCCGCCGATCCGCTATTCCTACAGCACCACCAATTCCAACATCCCCCATTCCGCGCCGACGCCGCCCTTCTGGCTGATGGGCGGAGAGGAGCGCTGCGCCGGCTATCCGGACGGTGCGGCGGATCCCAACTGCAACTGGCACAACCTCAACTGGCTCGGCACCGACGACCAGGCGCGCGACGTTCTCGCCCGCGTCATCTACGGTTTCCGCATCTCGGTGCTCTTCGGCCTGGCGCTGACGATCTGCTCGGCGGTCGTCGGGGTTTCGGCCGGCGCCGTGCAGGGCTATTTCGGCGGGTGGACGGACCTCCTGATGCAGCGCTTCATCGAGATATGGTCCTCGATGCCGGTGCTCTACATCCTCCTCATCATCGCCGCCATCCTGCCGCCCGGCTTCTGGATCCTGCTCGGCATCATGCTGCTCTTCTCCTGGGTCGGCTTCGTCGGCGTGGTGCGCGCGGAATTTTTGCGCGCACGGAACTTCGAGTATGTCAGGGCGGCGCGGGCGCTCGGCGTCGGCAATGCGACGATCATGACGCGGCACCTCTTGCCGAACGCGATGGTCGCCACCCTCACCTTCCTGCCCTTCATCCTCTCCGGCTCGATCACCACGCTGACCTCGCTCGACTTCCTCGGCTTCGGCATGCCGCCGGGCTCGCCGTCGCTCGGCGAGCTGATCGCGCAGGGCAAGGAGAACCTCCAGGCGCCGTGGCTCGGCCTTACCGCCTTCGTCGTCATGTCCCTCATGCTGTCGCTGCTGATCTTCGTCGGCGAGGCGACGCGCGACGCCTTCGATCCGAGGAAGACCTTCCGGTGAGCGCTCCCGAAACCATCCTCTCCGTCCGCGACCTCTCCGTCGCCTTCCACCAGGGCGGCAACACGTCGCTCGCCGTCGACCGCGTCTCCTTCGACATCCGGCGCGGCGAGGTCGTGGCGCTGGTCGGCGAATCGGGCTCCGGCAAGTCGGTGACGGCGAACTCGATCCTGAAGCTCCTTCCCTATCCCGCCGCTAGCCACCCCTCCGGCGAGATCGTCTTCAACGGCAGGGACCTCCTTTCCGCCTCCGATGCCGAGCTGCGCGCCGTGCGCGGCAACGACATCACCATGATCTTCCAGGAGCCGATGACCTCGCTCAACCCGCTGCACTCCATCGAGCGGCAGATCGGCGAGATCCTGAAGCTGCACCAGGATATCGAGGGTCCCGCCGCACGCGTGAAAATCCTCGAACTGCTCAACCAGGTCGGCATCCGCGAGCCGGAAAAGCGGCTTGCCGCCTATCCGCACGAGCTTTCCGGCGGCCAGCGCCAGCGCGTGATGATCGCGATGGCGCTCGCCAACCGGCCTGAGCTGCTGATCGCCGACGAGCCGACCACGGCGCTCGACGTCACCGTGCAGGCGCAGATCCTCGAACTCCTGAAGAACCTCAAGGAAGAGCACGGCATGTCCATGCTCTTCATCACCCACGACCTCGGCATCGTGCGCAAGTTCGCCGACCGGGTCTGCGTGATGACCAGGGGGCAGATCGTCGAGACCGGCCCGGTCGAGGAGATCTTCACCAACCCGCAGCACGCCTATACGCGCCACCTGCTCGCCGCCGAGCCGAAGGGCGCGCCGCGGCCCGCCGACGACAGCCAGCCCGTCGTCATCGAGGCGGAGGACGTGAAGGTCTGGTTCCCGATCAAAGCCGGTTTTCTCCGCCGCGTGGTGGACCATGTGAAGGCCGTCGACGGCATCGACCTCAAGCTGCGCGCCGGCCATACGCTCGGCGTCGTCGGCGAATCGGGCTCCGGCAAGACGACGCTCGGCCTTGCGCTGACGCGGCTCATCTCCTCGAAGGGCCGCATCGCCTTCGTCGGGCAGGACATCGCCGGGCGCACCTTCGCCGAGATGCGGCCGCTGCGCCGGCGCATGCAGATCGTCTTCCAGGACCCCTACGGCTCGCTCTCCCCGCGCATGTCCGTCGCCGACATCGTCGCGGAGGGCCTGAAGATCCACGAGCCGTCGCTTTCCGAGGCCGAGCGCGACCATCGCGTCGCCGCCGCGCTGGAGGAGACCGGCCTCGACCCCACGACGCGGTGGCGCTACCCGCACGAATTCTCCGGCGGCCAGCGCCAGCGCATCGCGATCGCCCGCGCCATGGTGCTGAAGCCCGAATTCGTCATGCTGGACGAGCCGACCTCCGCGCTCGACATGAGCGTGCAGGCGCAGGTCGTCGAGCTTCTGCGCGACCTTCAGGCGAAGCATAACCTCGCCTATCTCTTCATCAGCCACGACCTCAAGGTGGTCCGCGCGCTCGCCAACGACATCATCGTCATGCGCAGCGGGCGCGTGGTGGAGAAGGGACCGGCAAACGACATCATCGAGCGCCCGGGCGAAGCCTATACGAAGGCCCTGATGGCCGCCGCCTTCAACCTCGAAGCCGTCCGCAGCGAGACGATCAGCCAATAGCAGCAGGAACCAGCATGCCGACGAAAAGCCCGGTCATCATCGATCTCAAATTCGACCAGGAACAGGTCGCCGCCGCCCTCAAGGGCGCCTTCCCGGACCGCGAGGTGATCAACCTCCTCCATCCGGCAAGCCGCAACCGCGACCTTTCCGGCATCGACTATGCCGTGGTCTGGAAGCCGGGCGCCGACCTCTTCTCCCGGGCGAAGGACCTGAAGGTCGTCTTTTCCGGCGGCGCGGGCGTCGACCATGTGCTGACGCTGCCCGGCCTGCCGGACGTGCCGCTGGTGCGCTTCGTCGATCCCTCGCTGACGACGCGCATGAGCGAATGGGTCGCCCTGCAGTGCCTCCTGCACCTGCGCCAGCACCGGGCCTACGAGGCGCAGCGGCAAAAGCGCGTCTGGCGCGAGCTCGCCCAGCCGGAGGCGAAGGAGTTCACCGTCGGCATCATGGGCTTCGGCGTGCTCGGGCAGGATGCGGCGGCCAAGCTGAAGACGCTCGGCTTCAACGTCATCGGCTGGTCGAAGAGCGGCCGCAAGGTCGAGGGTTTCGAGACCTACGATGAAAACGGGCTCGACGCCTTCCTGGCGAAGACCGACATCCTCGTCGGCCTGCTGCCACTGACGCCGGAAACGAAGGGCATCTTCAACACGGGCCTCTTCACCCGCCTTTCCCGCAAGGGCCCCTTCGGCGCGCCGGTCTTCGTCAACGGCGGGCGCGGCGGCAGCCAGGTGGAGGCCGACATCGTCGCGAGCCTCAACGACGGCACGCTGCACGGCGCCTCGCTCGACGTCTTCGAGCAGGAGCCGCTGCCGCTCGAAAGCCCGCTCTGGTCGATGGACAAGGCGTTCCTGACGCCGCATGCCGCCGCCGCCTCCGACGTCGGCGCGCTCTTCCGCCATGTCGGCGAGCAGATCGAGCGGCTGGAAAGCGGCAAGCCGCTGGAATATCTCGTCGACCGCAGCGCGGGCTACTGAGACGTTCAGGGCCGGCGGTAGCCCGTCGGCTGCTCGTAGAGCCAGCCGATGCGCGCGATGGCGGCGTCGAGGTTCTCGCGCGCCACGCTCATCGTGTGGCCGTTGGCGTGGACGATGGTCGCCTCGTCCTCCATGATCGCCACATGCCCCTTCCAGAAGACGAGGTCGCCGCGGCGCAGCTCGCCCCGTTCGACGGGCGTGCCGAGGCCGGCGGCCTGCATGTCGGAATCGCGCGGCGCCGTGCGGCCCGTCATCATCATGGAAAGCTGCACCAGGGCCGAGCAGTCGATCCCGAAGCCCGAGCGCCCGCCCCACAGATAGGGCGTCTCGATGAAGCGGGTGGCGACGGAGACGTAATCCTCGCTCGCCGGCGCGCCGGCAGGCAGGCAATGGCCGGCAACGACCGACCGGCCGCACTCCAGCGTGAGGTAGCGCGTCCCGCGCGTCTCGCTCTCGCCGACGACCGTTAGCCGGCTTCCGATCGACAGGGCGAAGGCGGCGGGGGTGCGCAGGTCCGCACCGGTATAGGCGAAGGTGCGGGGAACGGCGACGACATGGGTCGGCGCGCCCGTCCCGGACGCCAGCGCCGTCTCGCGGACATAGCCGACATAGCCGTCGAAGGCGGATTTCACCCAGGCCCAGCCATCCGTCCGGTCGAGCACCGCAACGGTCTCGCCGAACAGCACCTGCGTGTCGATGCCGGCCGCCTCGTCCGGCCGGGGCCGCAGCGGCGCGACGGGCTCCGAGACCGTTGCCGGCGTGCCGGAGACGTAGCGGGCGGCGTCGACGGTGCCGCGCAGGACCTCCTCGGCGAGGTCGGGGCGGTAGGCATTGAGGCGGCGGTCTGGCAAGGCGGTCATGGTCTTCTCACGGAGCGAGCTTGCGGCCTCCGGCGATGATGAGGTCGCCGAGGCGTTCGAGATAGAGCGCGCCGTCCACGGTGCGCTTGATGACGACGTTGCGCCGGTCGCGCTCGTCGCGCATCCGCGTCACCAGCCCCTGCTCGCCCATCGTGTCGAGCGCGCGGGTGATGACCGGCTTGGTGACGCCGAGCCTGGCCGCCAGCCCCCGCACGGTATGCGGCGGCGGCACGAGATATATTTCCAGGAGGATGGCAAGCTGGCGCAGCGTCAGGTCGCGCCCGTCCTCGTGGACCTGCTGCAGCGTCACCTCATGCCAGAGGCCGAGCGCCTGCGATGGGGTGAGATCTACCGGCACGGCTCCTCCGGGCAAATGGCTGTCGTTACGCTACCGTATCGTTCGCCCGAAGGAAAGCGCTCCGTCAGGCGGTCGCCTTGCGCAGATGGTGGTAGAGCGCGCGGATCGCCTGCGCCTCGCCGCCGACCGGCGAATGCGGCCGCTCGGCCTGCGCCCAGGCGTAGATGTCGAAATGCACCCAGCGCCGGTTGCGCGTGACGAAGCGCTTCAAGAACAGCGCCGCGGTGATCGAGCCGGCCATGCCGCCCGCGGGCGCGTTGGTGAGGTCGGCGATGCGGGCGGAGACGTCCTTGTCGTAGCCGGCATAGAGCGGCATGCGCCACATCGGATCGTCCACCGAAAGGCTCGCCTCGGCAAGGTCGTGCGCAAGGTCGTCGTCGTCGGTGAAGAAGGGCGGCAGGTCCGGGCCGAGCGCGACGCGCGCCGCACCCGTCAGCGTCGCCATGTCGACGATGAGGTCCGCTTCCTCCTCGTCCGCATAGGCGAGCGCGTCGGCAAGGATCAGCCGGCCCTCGGCATCGGTGTTGTCGATCTGCACGGTGAGGCCCTTGCGGCTCCGGTAGATGTCGCCGGGGCGGAAGGCGTTCGCCGAAATGGAATTCTCGACGACGGGGACGAGCACCCGCAGGTCCACCTTCAGCTTGGCGTCCATGATCATCAGGGCGAGGCCCATGACGTTCGCGGCCCCGCCCATGTCCTTCTTCATCAGCAGCATGGAAGAGGCGGGCTTGATGTCGAGGCCGCCGGTATCGAAGGTCACGCCCTTGCCGACGAGCGTCACGCGCTTGTGGCCTTTCTTGCCCCAGCGCAGTTCCAGGAGGCGCGGCGCCTGCGCGGCCGCGCGGCCGACCGTGTGGACGAGCGGAAAATTCTCCTTGAGCAGATCGTCGCCCGCGATGACGGAGACCTTCGCCTTGTAGTGCTCGCCGAGCGCGCGGAAGACGTCTTCCAGCGCATCCGGGCCCATGTCGTTGGTCGGCGTGTTGACGAGGTCGCGGGCAAGGAACACGCCGGCAAGCTGGCGCTTGATGTCGGCGGCGTCCGCGTCCGTCGGGATCAGCAGCGTCGGCGCCTCGGCGGCGGCGGCCTTGTAGCGCTCGAAACGGTAGCTGCCGAGGCCGTAGCCGAGCGCGAGGCGGTTGGCCGTCAGCGGCGCGGTCTCGATATGCCAGTCGCCGGCCGGCAGGGCGCGGGCGAGCTTGCCCGTCAGGAACGGCGCGTCGGACGGGTTCTTGCCGAGGCCGAAGAGCGCGCCGCCCAGATGCCCGTCCGCCGTCGGCACCATCAGCAGCGCGCCCGATTCGGCCTTGAAGCCGGCCTTCTTCGCCCAGTCGAGGGCGATCGGGTCGATCGACCCGGTCTCGATATGGGCCGGCGTGATCGCGAAGATCGGCAGCGTCTTGCCGCCCTTCGTGTTGAAGGGAGTGGGCCGGTCGATGAACTGGAAGGGGGCCATGGCGGAACCTTTGCAGACGAGCTTGAGAATCAGGCGATTAACACTCTGTTAGGGTTAACAGATTATTGCTGGAGCGGAGATTGCGGCGTGATTCCTTGACCGCCGCGACATGCGGGAAAATCGCTTCGGGGACTGATCATGGCCGCTTGCCCTAAGGGTTCGTCACTTCGTCCGGCGCTCCTTGCGAGCGCGGGCCTCCTCATCGGCCTGTCCCTTGCGGGCTGCGCGGGCAAGAGCAACATGACCACGGGGTCGATCCCGAAGTCCGAGCCGGTGGCCGCGATGAACGCGACGCAACTTCGCGGGGCCGCCGAGCGGATCGGCGAAGCCTACGAGAAGAACCCCAAGGACCGCAATATCGGCATCCAGTATGCGAGCGTCCTGCGCATGAACGGGCGCAACGACCAGGCGCTCGCCGTCATGCAGCAGGTCGCCATCGCCAATCCGAACGACCGCGAGGTGCTGGCAGCCTACGGCAAGGCGCAGGCCGCCGCCGGCCAGCTCCAGCAGGCGCTCGATACGATCCTGCGCGCCCAGACGCCGGACCGGCCGGACTGGCGGCTGAAATCGGCCGAAGGGGCGATCCTCGACCAGCTCGGCCGCTCGAGCGAGGCACGCCAGCGCTACCGCGCCGCGCTCGACATCCAGCCGAACGAGCCCTCGGTGCTCTCCAACCTCGGCATGTCCTATCTTCTGGCGCGCGACCTGAAGACGGCCGAGACCTACCTGCGCTCGGCCGCCCAGCAGCCCGGCGCCGACAGCAGCGTGCGGCAGAACCTTGCGCTGGCCGTCGGCCTGCAGGGCCGCTTCCAGGAGGCGGAGACCATCGCCCGGCAGGAGCTGACCGCCCAGCAGGCCGAGGCGAACGTCGCCTACCTGCGCGCCATGCTGAGCCAGCAGAACGCCTGGAAGAAGCTCGCCGCCGAGGACAACAACACCAACTGATCTCCAAGCGTCCCTCCCAAGACGCCAACGCCCCGGCCGAAACCTCGGCCGGGGCGTTTTCCGTCATGTCCTACGGGGTCGTTCAGAAGCGGTCGGCGACCTGGATGCCGGCGGGGCCGAGGATGACGGCGACGAGCACCGGCAGGAAGAACAGGATCATCGGCACCGTCAGCTTCGGCGGCAGGGCGGCGGCCTTCTTCTCGGCCTCGTTCATGCGCTGGTCGCGGCATTCCTGCGCGAGCACGCGCAGCGCCTGGGCGAGCGGCGTGCCGTAGCGTTCGGCCTGGATGAGGGCCTGCGTCACCGATTTCACCGTTTCGAGGCCGACGCGCGTGCCGAGGTTCTCATAGGCCTGCCGGCGCTCCTGCAGGAAGGAGAGCTCGGCCGTGGTCAGCACCAGCTCCTCGGCAAGCTCGGAGGAGGCCATGGCGATCTCGTCGGCGACGCGCTTGAAGGCGACCTCGATGGAAATGCCCGATTCCACGCAGATCAGCATCAGGTCGAGCGCATCCGGCCAGGCGCGGCGGATCGACTTCTGCCGCTTCGTCACCTGGTTGGAGACGAAGATGTTCGGCGAATAGAAGCCGATATAGGCGATGACGACGGTGGCGAGGATGCGCATCGGCAGCGGCTTGTCGCCGAGGAAGCCGAGATAGAAGATGTAGAAGACGGCAAGCGCCAGGAACACGAAGGGCAGCACGAAACGGGCGAAGAGGAAGATGTTCAGCGCGTTCTGCGAACGGTAGCCGGCCTGCCGCAGGCGGTTGACGGTGTTGGCGTCGACCAGCGCCTCGCGCAGGTTCAGCCGCTCGACCACCTGCCGCACGGAGGTGTTGTGCTGGGCGCGCAGCGAGGCCTTGCTCTGGCTCGCCTCGGCATTGAGGCGCGCCCGTTCGCGCGCCCGCATCTGCTCGCGCTCCAGCGCCACCGCCTTCATGCGCTTGTTGAGGTCGCCGCGCTCGAAATAGGGCGCCGCCAGCGTGTAGAAGGTCGCCAGCACCGCGATTATCACGAAGGCGGGAAGCAGGATGGCCGGATTGGTAAGCGTTTCAACCATGGCCGCCCCCTAGATGTCGAAGTTGATCATGTTGCGCATCACCAGGATGCCGATGGACATCCAGATGCCGGAGATGCCGAGGATGAGATGCCCGCGCGGATCGTGGAAGAGGACCATGATGTATTCCGGCGAGGTCAGGTAGACGAGGAAGGCGACGATGAAGGGCAGCGCGCCGATGATGGCGGCCGAGGCCTTGGCTTCCATCGACAGCGCGTTGACCTTGGCGCGCATCTTGCGCCGCTCGCGCAGCACGCGCGACAGGTTGCCGAGCGCTTCGGAGAGGTTGCCGCCCGCCTGGCTCTGGATGGCGATGACGATGGAGAAGAAGTTGACTTCCTGCAGCGGGATGTTGGTGAACATGCGCGCGCAGGCCTCCGGCACGCTGAGGCCGACCTGCTGGGCCTCGACGATGCGGCGGAATTCCGAACGGACCGGCTCCTGTCCCTCGGCGGCGATCAGCCGGAGGGCATCGGTGAGCGGCAGGCCCGACTTGATGGAGCGGACCATGACGTCGAGCGAGTTGGGGAATTCCTCGAGGAACCTGTTGAGCCGCCGCTTGACGAGGAAGCCGACAACCCAGCGCGGCAGCCCCGCCGCGACGATGAAGGCGGCGCCGAGCGAGACGAGAAGGCCCGCGCCCGCCAGAAGCGTCAGCACGAAGGCGAACAGGCCGAAGATCGCGCTGAAGATGTAGAACTTCGTGACGGTCAGCGACAGGCCGGCCTGCGACAGGCGCGCCTTCATCGTGGTGGCGACGCGCTTGGTCTGCTCGCGCTGCTTCTTTTCGAGGTCCTTCAGCGAATCCTGCACCGACTTGCGGCGCTTGGAGAGTTCCTGCATGCGGTCGCGGGCAGCCTTGGCCTTGCCCTGGTCGGTCTCGGCGGCCTGCACGCGGCGCACGCGGCTTTCCGTCTTCTTCTCCGCCTCGATGCGCGAGAACAGCAGGCCGTAGGCGAGGCCCGCGGTCGAGAGCACCGCCAGCGCGAAGATCGCAACGATGTTGATATCCAGCCCGAACATCCGCGCGCCTATCTGCCCTTACGGCTTTTCCATCGCGTCGAGCGTTGCCGCAAGGCGCTTGTCCTCATTGAAATAGCGGGCGCGATCCCAGAAATGCGGCTTGCCGATGCCGGTGCCCGTGTGCTGGCCGACGATGCGGCCGTTGGCGTCCTCGCCCTGGATCTCGAAGCGCATCAGGTCCTGCGTGACGATGACGTCGCCTTCCATGCCGACCACTTCGGTGATGTGGGTGATGCGGCGCGAACCGTCGCGCAGGCGCGAGGCCTGGATGATGACGTCGATGGAGCCGGCGATGATCTCGCGCACGGTCTTGGCCGGCAGCGTATAGCCGCCCATGGCGATCATGGACTCCATGCGCGAAAGGCATTCGCGCGGCGTGTTGGCGTGGATCGTGCCCATCGAGCCGTCGTGGCCGGTGTTCATCGCCTGCAGGAGGTCGAAGACCTCCGGTCCGCGCACTTCGCCGACGATGATGCGCTCGGGACGCATGCGCAGGCAGTTCTTGATGAGGTCGCGCATGGTGATCTCGCCCTCGCCCTCGATGTTCGGCGGGCGGGTTTCGAGGCGCACCACATGGGGCTGCTGGAGCTGGAGTTCGGCCGAGTCCTCGCAGGTGATGACCCGCTCGTCCTCGTCGATATAGCGCGTCAGGCAGTTGAGCAGCGTCGTCTTGCCCGAGCCCGTGCCGCCCGAGATGACGAGGTTGCAGCGCACGCGGCCGATGATCTGGAGAAGCGTCGCGCCTTCCGGCGTGATGGAGCCGAAGCGGACGAGCTGGTCGAGGGTCAGCTTGTCCTTCTTGAATTTTCGGATGGTGAGCGCGGTGCCGTCGATGGCGAGCGGCGGGGCGATGACGTTGACGCGCGAGCCGTCGGGCAGGCGCGCGTCGCAGATCGGGCTCGATTCGTCGACGCGGCGGCCGACCTGGCTGACGATGCGCTGACAGATGGAGAGGAGCTGGGCGTTGTCGCGGAAGCGGATCTCCGATTCCTGCACCTTGCCGGCGACTTCGATATAGGTCTTGCCCGCGCCGTTCACCATGATGTCGGCGATGTCGTCGCGCGCAAGCAGCGGCTCCAGCGGACCGTAGCCGAGAACGTCGTTGCAGATGTCGTCGAGCAGTTCCTCCTGCTCGGAGATCGACATCGCGAAGTTCTTGATCGTGATGATGTCGTTGACGATGTCGCGGATTTCCTCGCGCGCGCTCTCGGTGTCGAGCTTGGCGAGCTGCGACAGGTCGATCGTGTCGATGAGCGCGGAAAAGACCTGGCTCTTCGTGTCGTAGTAATCCTCGGTGCGGGCCACGCGGCGGCGCGCGGCGGGAGCCGGCGTCGGGGCCGCGACAGGCGCGGGCGCCGGCTCGAAGACGGGCTGTGCCGGCGCGGCGGCGGCCGCCGGCCGCTCCACCGTCATGGTCGGGGCGGACGCGGGCATGGCGACGGGCGCCTGGCCCGCCGTGCCGCTCTTGCCGAAACCTTCATTGCCGCGTTTGCCGAACATGCCGTTTCATCCAGTCTGTTGCATCGCCCCCGGGTTCTCCCGGGACTTACTTGCGGCCGAGGAGGCCCAGCATCTTGCCGAGCCCGGCCTTCTTGGGTTTCTTCACCGTCGCGCGGCCCGTCACCAGATGGGCGATCTGCGAGAAGGTCTCCGCGGTCGGCGACTTCTTGTCCATCTCCGCGATCATGCGGCCGCTGTTGGCCGCCGTGCCGAAGAGCTGCGCGTCGAAGGGAATGATCGCCACCGGCTCCACGCCGAGCGGATCGCAGAAATCGGCAGGCGCGATTTCCGGGCGCTTGGGCATCCCGACCTGGTTGAGGACGAGGTGCGGCGGCTTGTCGTTCGGCCGGAGCTTCTTCAGCGCGTCCAGCATGTTCTTGGCGTTGCGCAGGTTCGCGAGGTCCGGCACGGCCGTGATGATCAGCTCGTCCACCTCCGACAGGAGCGTGCGCGTCCATTCCGACCAGGCATGCGGCACGTCGAGCACCGTGACCGGCGCGCTGCGCTGGAGCACTTCGAGCACCGGCTGGAAGGAGCCGCGCTCGAGGTCGTAGGCGCGGTCGAGCATGGAGGGCGCCGCCAGGAGCGACAGGTGCTCGGAGCACTTCGTCAGCAGGCGGTCGAGGAAGACCTCGTCGAGCCGGTCCGGCGCGTAGATCGCCTCGGAAATGCCCTGCGGCGGATCCTGGTCGAAATCGATATTGGCCGTGCCGTAGGGCAGGTCGAGGTCGGCGAGGATCACTTCCGTCTGGAAGAGGCTGGAAATGTCGAAGGCGCAATTGTGCGCGACGGTCGAGGAGCCCGCGCCGCCCTTGGCGCCGATGAAGGCGACCGAGCGGCCGAGCGGTTCGGCCTCCGGGTCGACGAAGATCGCCGCCATGGCGTTCAGCACCTCGGCCATGCCGACGGGGCCGACCATGTATTCGGAAATGCCGTTGCGGATGAGCTCGCGGTAGAGCGGGATGTCGTTGTAGCGACCGACGATGATGACCTTGGTGGAGGGATCGCACACCTCGGCGAGTGGAGCCAGTTCCTCCATGATGCCGCGCGGCTCGGTCGAGGTCTCCAGGATGAGGAGGTTCGGCGTCGGCGCGGAGGCGAACATGTTGGCCGCCGCCGCGATGCTGGCGCTCGAGATCTTGAGGCTGACCTTGGCCATGCGCCGGTCCTGCCCGCAGCGCTCCATGGCGCGCAGCATCGCCTCGCTCTCGCAGAAGGCGTGGACGGAGATGCGCGGCAGCGGGCGCACGGATTCGAGGTCGGTCGGGCGCACGGCCTCGTCCGCCGTCTCCTGCGCGGCCTCGCTGGTGAAGGTGTAGTCGACCGTGCTCATGGCGTCACATGTCCTTCAGTTCGGTATAGGCGTCGCGGTAACGCTGCAGCGCATTGCCGCGCTGGGTGGCGTCGGCCGGCGTCATGCGCCGCGGACCGAGGAGGTCGTTGGGATCGGCGATCTGGGCCGCCAGGTTGTTCTGCGTGGCGCAGCCGAAATTGTAGTAGTTCTTGTTGGCGGACGTGTTGACCACCAGGTCCTCCGGCCATTGGCCGCAGGCCGGCGTCGAGGCCGTGATCGCGTAGTAGCTGAGGCGGATGGGCGCTGCCTCCGCCGGATCGCCGGCGACATAGCTTTCCATGACGATCTTGCGGGCGGGAACGCCGCGGCGGGCGACCAGCCTGCGGATCTCGCGGCTCGTCACGGCGGTCGCCGCCGCATTGCGCGCGTCGCCCGGAACGAGGATGCGGAAGATGCCCGAGGCGCCCGTCGCATAGCCGTCGACGAAGCCGGCGATCACCTCGCTCTGGCCGCGGGTCAGGCGGGAGGCGCCGGTGGCGATCGGGATGTCGATCGTCTTTTCCTGCTCGCCGACGACGATGGGATGGCGCGTGCGGTAATCGTCCGGCAGCGCGCCCGTCGTTGAGCGGTCGGGGTTCGCGCAGCCTGCGGCGAGCGCGGCGACCACCGCCATCGCCAGGAGCGCGGCGGTGCGGCCGGTCTTGCTGGTGCTGTGCATTTCATTTGCCATTGGCTGGGCCCGTCCCTTCGTCACGTCGCACCCGATCATTTGTAGATGAAGCCCACGCTGCCTTCGTAGCGCTGGGCGGGCAGGTCGCTCTTGCGGCCATAGATCTGATTGACCTGGCCGAGGAAGACGCTCGCCGCGTCGCTGGCCGGGTTGAAATTGTCGTCCGGCCGCGCAAGCGCGTTGCGGTTCACCGGCTTGACGAGATAGGGCGTGGCGATGATCACCAGCTCCGTCTCGTTGCGCTCGATGGACTTCTGGCGGAACAGCGCGCCGAGGATCGGCACCTTCGAGGCGACCGGCGTGCCGTTCATCGACTGCTGCACGTCGTCTCGGATGAGGCCGGCAAGCGCGATGGAGCCGCCGGAGGGCAGCTCGACGACCGTTTCGGCGTCGCGCCGGCGGTATTCCGCCCCGCCCGTCGCCGTGGTCGGCTCGGAGACCTTCGTCTGGATCCTGAGGCTGATGCGGCCGGAGGAGAGAACCGTCGGCGTGAAGCCGAGGGAAATGCCGTACTGGTAGGTGGTCGTCGAATAGCCGCCATTGCCGTCCGAGACGGTATAGAGGCGCTCGCCGCCGGAATTGAAGGTGGCCGACTGGCCGGAGACGGCCGTCAGCGTCGGTTCGGCCAGCGTGCGGATCGCCTTGGCCTGTTCGAGCGCGCTCAGCGCCATATCGATGCCGAACTTGCCGATATTGCCGGCGACCGAGCCGGTGAGGCCGGCGGAGGCGGCGTTGAAGGTCAGGACGTCGAGATTGGAGCCCGAGGCCCCGGCGACGCGGCTGAAGGTGTTGTCGAAACCGAGCTGCTTGAGGACTTCGCGGCGGATTTCGGCGACCGTCACCTTGAGCGTGACCTGGTCCTCACCCTCGACCTGCAGCATGTTGACGACCTGCGAGCTCTGGCGCGCCTCGCCGAAGATGGCCGCATCGCCGTTGTTGCCCTGCGCCGTGATGTTGCGGGTCGTCGCTTCGCCGCCCTTCAGGAAGATTTCCGCAAGGCTCACCGCCTGCGCGGCATCCTGCGGCGTGCGCACGGAACCGCTGAGAACGATGTTGTCCGAGATGATCTCGACCTGGATGTCGGAATCGGGGATGAAGCGGCGCAGGTTCGCCTGAAGCCCGCTCACGTCGCGTTCCACGTTGAGGTCGATGCTGACGATCTCCTCGCCATTGGGGCCGAAGACGAAGATGTTGGTCTGGCCGACTTCCTTGCCGAAGAGGTAGATGCGCCGCGAGGTGCGGGTGACGGCATCCGCCTTGACCGGATCGGCGACGAGGATGTCGTGCGCGTCGCTCGGCAGGTCGATGACGAGGGCCTTGTTGAGGCCGAGCCTCAGCGTCTTGCGCGCACCGGGGCCGCTCTCCTGGATGCGGATGATGGAGCTGGTGGCCGCCTCGGCGACCGAGACGGGGGCGCCGGTGACGATTGCCGCCGGCAGGCCGGAAAACGCGAGGCAGAAGCTCGCACCGCCTGCGACAGAAGCCCGAAAAGTCCTTGCGATTCCAAACACGGGGGTCAGCTCCTGATCACTTCTGCGTTGCGGACGTGGCGCCGGTGACGATCTCGCCGGTCTTGATCACCTGCACGACCGGCGAGCCGTCGCCGCCGGAAAGCAGGTAGTCGGCTGCCGTGTTATCGGGCTCCTGGGCGTCGGCGACGCTGCGCAGCGCCAGCGACAGGCGCTCGGCCATCTGCTGGGCGACGGCCATCACCTTGGTCTGGTCCGGCGTGAGCTCGAGCGTTGCGGTGGTGCCGACGACGGCCTTGGAGCCGTCCGGGTTCTCCTGGATCTGCTGGTCGATCGCCAGAACGCGGACATTGGAGAGCACGGTTTCGGTGAGATAGGCGCCGGTGCCGTTCTTGCGCACCATGGTCACGTCGACGCGGTCGTTCGGCAGGATGAAGCCGCCGGCGCCGGTGGCGACGGAGATTTCCGTCGCGACGGCGCGTTTGCCGGCCGGCAGCAGCGAGGACATGATGCGGCTGGAGGAATCGGCGATCTTCTCCTGGCGGATCGGCTCGCCGTTGAAGATCGGCATGCGCGCGATGGCGCCGTTCAGCTTGTCGACGGCATCGGGCCGGTTCTGGTCGGTGATGAAGCCTTCGACGATGGAGCCCTGCGGCCAGGGCGCCCAGGCGACGACATCCGGATTGAGACGCGCGCCGACCGGCAGGCTTTCCTTGGCGACGAGCACGTTGATGGTGGGCTCGCGCTCAACGACCTTCTGCATCTCGATCGACGGCTTGCCGCCGCGCGCGATCTGAAGGGCGAGCAGCCCTGCCACGCCCGCCGAAACGACGGCCACTGCCAGAATGATGATTCGCGCCGGTTTCATGTGGTTTCCCTGAGCTGCGGAGTCTCCTATCCGCCCAGATTGACCGGCAATGGTGTAATTATGGTTAATAAGCGCCTTACGGCTATGGTTAACGCCCGGTTGACGTCAGCCGCCGAGGACGGCGAGCATCAGCGGCGAGGACGGATAGGCCGCAAAGGCCGCAACGCCGATGGCGATGCCGTAGGGCACCTTCTTGGCGGTCAGCAGATGCTGGGGAACCGGCAGGCCGCTCGCCAGGATCGTGTTCGTGTGCGAGCGCAGCGACAGGATGGCGAGCGTCAAGAGGCCGCCGAAGAGGGACACGTAGATCAGGAACTCGACCAGCGAGAAGGTGAGGCCGAACCAGACGGCGCTCGCGGTCAGGAGCTTCGCATCGCCGCCGCCCATGGCGTTGATGGCGAACAGCGCAAAGCAGGCCGCAAAGACCGCGGCCCCCGCCGCAAGGTGCATCGCGATCTCCGTGAGGCCTAGGCCCGCGAGCGGCGCGACGACGAGGAAGGCGGCGATGAGGATCGCCGAGACCCGGTTGGGAATCAGCATCGTCAGGAAGTCCGAGCAGGCCGCAAGGGCAAGGCACAGCGGGAAAACCACGAAGATGATGGCCTGGGTCACGACAGTCCCCTCCAGCTCAAGCGCTTGAAACAGAAAGCCGCCCCTAAAGGCGGCTTTCTCATCAGGCAAGCTTCGTTTAGTTGGTGGGAGCGGTGCCGGTCTTACCGTCCGCGCCGATATTCATTTTCTTCGACAGACCCGTGAACTGGTTGTTCAGCGACGTACCGAGCGCGCTGGCGCCGGCGATGAGGGCAACCGAGATGAGGGCGGCGATCAGGCCGTATTCGATGGCGGTTGCGCCAGACTCGTCCTTCATAAGGCGAGCGAAAATCTTGGTCATGGTATTCTCCTAGCTCCACGATGTTGGGTTCAGCACGTCCGCCAACTGTTTCCGTTGTTCGGATGGATGCAACCTACAGGCAGGCCATTTCCATCGGCTTAAAGAAGTCAGTTAATGGAACCCTAACCGGCGGAGGCCGGATTTATGGTTACCATCCGGTCAATTCGGCCTTATCGGCCCGTTTTTTGCGGCTTTTGCGTATAGCCCGGCTTTTGGCCTGCAATAAGCGTCAGGGTTGAAACGGGAATACGATCCCCTGCCTTAAACCTTCATTCACCATTCCCGGCGATGCTAGCGGCAATTCATTGTCGGGATGACTGTTTATGGGACGCCACTGGACATTCGCTGCTGGGGCAGCAACGCTTGCGACAGCCGCACTTGCCCTCCTTTCGGCAACGGGCACGGCCTTCGCCGAGGAACAGTTCATGCGCGTCTATATGGACCACGCGCGCGTCCTCAGGCTCGATCGTCCGGTCAGCAAGGTGATCGTCGGCAATGCCGAGGTCGCCGACGCGACGGTGGCCGATGCGCACACCATCGTGCTGACCGGCCGCAACTTCGGCACCACCAACCTCGTCCTGCTCGATGCCGACGGCAATGCCATCGTCGACGAGCGCGTCCTCGTCTCCATCGACGAGGGCAACACGGTACGCGTCTTCCGCCAGACGGACCGCTCGGTGCTGTCCTGCACGCCGAATTGCGAGGTCCATGCCAGCAAGACCGCCAACGGCGGTTGAGGCCCGTCCCGCATTCGGCGTCCGGATGCGGGAAACCGTTCAATTCCTCCTTGCCTTGCACACGAAATGTAAAGGGTCTGCCGGCTAATCTCGCCATATCCAGCATTTGGGAATGGATCGCGATGTCGCTCGGTCATGACGCAATTCCTCGCCGCCGGCCTATGAAGGACCTGCGCGAGCGTTTCCTCGCCCGCCGCGACGGTTCGGCGGCCATCGAGTTCGCGCTTCTTGCGCTGCCCTTCTTCGTCATGGTCTTCGCCTCCATCGAGACCTTCGTGGCCTTCACCGGCGAGCAGCTCCTGGCGAACGCCACCGACACCATGGCGCGCAAGATCCGCACCGGCGCGATCACCTCCACCATGTCCAAGGAGGATTTCCGCAAGGCCTTCTGCGAGGAGATCAAGATCCTGATGCCCTGCTCGGCGACGGAGGCGGCCAAACCCGACAAGCTGTGGATCGACGTGCGCAGCTTCTCTTCCTATGCGCAGATCCCGAAGGCCGTTCCCATCACCGACGGCGACCTCGACACCACGTCGTTCAAGTTCGAGCCCGGCGGCAAGAAGACGATCAACATCGTGCGCGCCTATTATCGCTGGGACGTGGTGACGGACCTCGTGCGCCCCATGCTCTCCAGCGTCCGCTCCGCGGACGGCTCCCGGCAGAACTACCTGATGGTCGCGACGGCCGTCGTCCAGAACGAGGATTACCAGTGATGGGCGCTCCTGCCGAAACCGGACGGACCGGAAAGACGCTGCCTGGCGGCGGCCTTCTCCTGCGGCTTCGCCGCTTCGTCGACGACCGCCGCGGCGTCGGCGCCATCGAGTTCGCCATCGTCGCGCCGATTCTCATCATGGCCTATATCGGCGCCTTCGAGATTTCCGTCGCCGTCGCCACATCGCGCAAGGTCAGCCGGGCGGCAAGCACCGTCTCCGACCTCCTGACGCAGAGCAAGACGACGACGGCGGCGACGCTGGACACGATGAAGGACGTCGTGAAGAACGTGCTCGCGCCCTATGCGATCACCGGCTACTCGCTCAAGATCACCGGCATCGCGGTGGATGCCGACGGCAAGGCGACGGTCGCCTGGTCCCGCGACCAGGACGCCGGCAAGCCCTACGGCTCGGGCGACGCCGTCACGCTGCCGTCGAACATGGACGCCAAGAGCACCTTCATCGTGCGCACGGAGCTGGTCGTTCCCCATTCCATCCTCCTGATGGCGCCGGGCCTCAGCTCGCAGATCAACGAGGTCAACCTTTCCAAGACGAGCTATTTCCGCCAGCGCGTCGGCGACGCGATCGCCTGCAGCGGCTGCTGAGGCCGACCGGCCGGCGCGGCGATTTTCCTTGAACCCTTCGCAGGGCCTGTGCGATGTCACGCGGATGCGGACTGACGACAGGTGATCCATGGCGCGGGCCTTTCTCTTCGTTCTCGATTCCTTCGGCATCGGCGGTGGGCCGGATGCGGCCGCCTTCGGCGATCTCGGCGCCGATACGCTCGGCCATATCGCGGAATTCTGCGCGGCGGGCGCCGCCGACCGGCCCGGCCTCCGGCAAGGGCCGCTGAGACTGCCCAACATGTCGGCCCTCGGCCTGCTGCACGCCGCGCGCGCCGCGACCGGCCGCTTCCCGCCCGGCATGGACGTGCCGCAGCGCGTCTTCGGCTATCACGGGGCGGCAAGCGAGGTCTCCAACGGCAAGGACACCCCGTCCGGCCACTGGGAGATCGCCGGAACCCCCGTCACCTTCGACTGGGGCTATTTCCCCGCCGAGGGTGACGCCTTCGAGCCGGAGCTGGTGGAGGCAATCGTAAGGCGAGGCAACGTGCCCGGCATCCTCGGCAATTGCCACGCCTCGGGCACGGACATCATCGCCCGCCACGGGCTGGAGCATATCCGCACCGGAAAGCCGATCTGCTACACCTCCTCCGATTCGGTCTTCCAGATCGCCGCGCATGAGACCCATTTCGGCCTCGACCGGCTGCTTTCCTTCTGCGAGACGGTGCGGAAAATCCTCGACGAGCGGCCGGGCGGGCGCATCGGCCGGGTCATCGCGCGGCCCTTCCTCGGCGAGACGCCGCAGACCTTCGAGCGTACCGGCAACCGGCGCGACTATTCCGTGCTGCCGCCCGAGCCGACCCTCCTCGACCGGCTGACGGAAGCCGGCCGCACGGTGCATGCCGTCGGCAAGATCGGCGACATCTTCGCCCACCAGGGCATCGGCACGCTCACCAAGGCGAACGGCAACATGGCGCTCTTCGACGCGACGCTGCGCGTGATGGACGAGGCGAAGGACGGCGACATCGTCTTCACCAATTTCGTCGATTTCGACATGCTCTACGGCCACCGCCGCGATGTCCCCGGCTATGCCGCGGCGCTCGAAGCCTTCGACCGGCGCCTGCCGGAAGTGGACCGCAAGCTGAAGCCCGGCGACATCGTCATTCTTACCGCCGACCACGGCTGCGATCCCACGTGGCGCGGCACCGACCATACGCGCGAGCGCGTGCCGATCATGAGCTTCGGCCCGGGTATCCGCTCGCGCCTCATCGAGACCCGCACCACCTTCGCCGATATCGGCGAGACCGTCGCCCGCCATCTCGGCATTGCGCCGGGCCCGCACGGAAGGAGCTTCCTGTGACGAAAACCATGCCCAAGGCGGAATTGCATTGCCATATCGAGGGCGCGACCCCGCCGGCCCTCGCGCTGGCGCAGGCGGCGCGCTACGGCGTCGACACCTCCACCTTCATCCGGAACGGCGAATATGCCTGGCACGACTTCACCAGCTTCGTTCAGAGCTACGATGCGACCGCCAACCTCTTCCGCACGGAGGAGGACTATGCGCTGCTCGCCGAGACCTATCTTGCGGAAATCGCCGAAGCCGGCGCGATCTACAGCGAGCTGATCGTCTCGCCCGACCAGGGCGATGCCGTCGGCATCGGCGCGGACGCCTATGTGCGCGGCCTTGCCGAGGGCGCGGAGCGGGCAAAGGCGAAGACCGGCATCGAGACGCGGCTTCTCATCGTCGGCATCCGCCATTTCGGCCCGGAGCGGGTGGTGAAGGCGGCCGAATATGCCGCGCGCCGGCCGCATCCGCTCGTCACCGGCTTCAACCTTGCCGGCGAGGAGCGCATGCACCGCGTTGCCGATTTCGCCCGCGCCTTCGACATCGCCCGCGACGCCGGCCTCGGCATCACCATCCATGCCGGCGAGCTCTCCGGCGCCTTCAGCGTGCGCGACGCGCTCGATCATGTCCGCCCCTCGCGCATCAGCCACGGCGTGCGCGCCATCGAGGACGGCGATCTCGTGAAGCGGCTGGCGGACGCGGGCACGGTGCTGGAGGTCTGCCCCGGCTCGAACGTCGCGCTCAAGGTCTTTACCGATTTCGAGAGCCATCCCCTGAGGGCGCTCCATGCGGCGGGCGTGCGCGTCACGCTCAATTCGGACGACCCGCCCTTCTTCCACACCTCGCTCGCCCGCGAATACGAGGTCGCCTCCACGCTCATGGGCTTCAGCGACGATGAGATCCTCGGCATGACGCGGACGGCCATCGAGGCGGCCTTCGTCGACGAGCCGACGCGGCAGAGGCTGCTTTCCGCCCTCTAGCTGGGGATGTTGCCCTCTGCGGGCTCTCCTCTCTTGCGGGGGGCCGCCGTTCCGTGGAAAAAGAGGCGTTTACTCAGTTCCGGAAGGTTGGCCATGGACGGCGTCACAGTCATCGATCACCCGCTCGTGCAGCACAAGCTGACCATCATGCGCAAGAAGGAGACGTCGACGGGCAGCTTCCGCCGCCTGCTGCGCGAGATCTCCACGCTCCTCTGCTACGAGGTGACGCGCGACCTCGAATTGACGACCGCGCGCATCGAGACGCCGCTGGAGGAGATCGACGCGCCGGTCCTCGAAGGCAAGAAGCTGGTCTTCGCCTCGATCCTGCGCGCCGGCAACGGCCTGCTCGAAGGCATGCTGGAGCTGGTGCCGTCGGCCCGCGTCTCGCATATCGGCGTCTACCGCGATCACGAGACGCTGGAGGCGGTGGAATATTTCTTCAAGGCGCCCGACAGCATCGCCGAGCGCCTCGTCATCGTCGTCGATCCGATGCTGGCCACCGGCAATTCGGCCATCGCCGCCATCGACACGCTGAAGAGCCGCGGCGCGACGAACATCCGCTTCCTCTGCCTGCTCGCCGCGCCGGAAGGCATCAGGAGCTTCCGCGCCCATCACCCGGACGTGCCGGTCTACACCGCCTCCATCGACCGCCAGCTCAACGAGAAGGGCTATATCGTGCCCGGCCTCGGGGACGCGGGCGACCGCATGTACGGCACGAAATGACGAAGGCCGGCTTTTGATGGTGCGGCAAGGTCAAGCGCTCCAGCCGGCCACGAGCTGCGGTTAGGCAGACAAAGCCACGGCGTCAGCGCCGGCAGGTATGCGCATCGGCGATGACGGATCGGTCGCCGCACGCCATATTGCCTCGACGACATCGGCCGATCGGGTGCATTCCGCGTGCTGCTGCTGCTCCCATGCGGCAAAGACGCCCGCGACGACCGAGGCATACGCATCAGGAAAGCCGCCTTGGTCCTGCACGCGGGACCGGGCGGTGTCGCCGAAGCGTGTGTCGGGAGCACGCCCCGGCAATACAATCCGGACACGCACATTGAATGGTGCGAGTTCCAACGCGACGGATTCCGTGAATGCGTTCACCGCCGCCTTGCTGGCGGTGTATATCGAGAGCAGCGGTAGCGGCTTCAGCGTCACGCTTGAGCTGACATTGACAACAACCCCGTCCCCGCGTTCTCTGAATTGAGGCAACACCGCCTGGGTCATCGCGATCGTTCCGAACGTGTTCGTTTCGAAGAGATCGCGCATCGTTTCGATGGACGTCGCTTCGGCTGCGTTCAGCCAACCGATGCCTGCGTTGTTCACCAGCACGTCGATCGGACCGGCCGCATCGATCGCCCTACGGATGCTGTCGGGATTTTTCACGTCCAATGCGACAATCTTCAAGTCCTCCGAACGCGGCAGGATGCCTTCATCGGGCGTCCGCATCGCCGCCACGACTTTCCAGCCGTTCTCGAGGAAGAATTTTGCGGTGTCCCGTCCGAACCCGGACGAGCAGCCGGTGATGAAAACAGACTTCATATTCGTTTCCCGTGCCTGAATTGATCGTGTCAGGGTAGACGGGGCGGGCAGCATCTTCCATAATGAAAAATCCGGCATTTATTATCGAGAGTATCGTTTTGAGCGACCCCTTGGCAGAAATCGTCGCCCTGTTGCAGCCGGGCGCGCCCTATTCCAAGGTCGTCAGCGGCGCCGGTGCGTGGCGCGTCGAGCGCGCGGAAACGGGGCAGCCGTTTTATTGCGTGATCCTGGAAGGGGCCTCGCGTCTTGCGGTGTCGGGCAACGAGGCGCTTCTTCTTCAGCGCGGAGATTTTGTCCTTATTCCCGCGGCCTATTCCTTCAGCATGTCGGGCCCTGAGAAAGAAAGCGAAACAGGTATCGACCCGCTGACCGTCACCATGCTTCCCGCAGAAACCAGACACGGAAATCCAGGCGGCCCTGTCAACGCGCGGCTGCTCGTCGGGCGCTTCACCTTCGGATCGCCGGATGCCACGTTGCTGGTCTCGCTGATGCCGCAACTCATACATATCCGCGGCGATCAAAGGCTTTCGACCATCGTTCAGCTTCTGACCGACGAAGCCCGCGCCGAGAGGCCAGCGCGGGAGATGATCCTGGCGCGCCTGCTGGAGGTCCTATTGCTGGAAGCCCTGCGCTCTACAGTCGGCGAAACCGCACCGCGCGGAATTCTCCGGGGACTGGGCGACCGCCGTCTGGTGACCGCCATCCGCCTGTTGCATGAAGACCCCGGGAAAGAGTGGACCGTAGAGCAACTCGCCCGTGAGGCGGCGCTTTCCCGCTCGGCCTTCTTCCATCGGTTCCGCCGCGTGATGGGCCTTACCCCGATCGAATACCTGACCTCATGGCGCATGGCTCTCGCCAAAAACCTGCTCGGGCGAGGAAACGCGGGAATGCACGAGATAGCCGAGCAGGTCGGCTACGGTTCCGCCAGCGCCTTCAGCACGGCCTTCACCCGTTTTGTCGGGTTGCCGCCATCGAAATACGCCGAACAACGGATTGCCGATACCCCCCGGCAACCGACGTTCTAGCCGCCCTTTCCTTTTCAGGCCTTGCCCGATTCCCAGCCGAGCATCGCGCGCTTGCGCGTGAGGCCCCAGTGATAGCCGGTCAGCGCGCCGCTCTTGCCGAGCGCGCGGTGGCAGGGCACGACGAAGGAGATGGGGTTGCGGCCGACCGCCGCGCCCACCGCGCGCGAGGCGGTCGGCTGGCCGAGCTTTTCGGCGATGGACGAATAGGTGACGGCGCAGCCCATGGGGATGCGCAGCAGCGCCTCCCAGACGCGGACCTGGAAATCCGAGCCGATCAGCACGACGCGCAGGGGCGCCTTCGGGTCCCAGCGCTTCGGATCGAAGATGCGTTCCGCATAGGCGGCGGTCGCCTCGGCGTCCTCGACATAATGGGCGTTCGGCCAGCGGGAGGCCATGTCCTCGAAGGCATCCCTGCCGTCCGGCTCGTCGGTGAAGGCGAGGCCGGCAAGGCCGCGGTCGGTGATCATAACGAGCGCGCCGCCGAAGGGCGAGGGGTGCAGGCCGTAACGGATCGTCAGGCCCGCCCCGCGCGCCTTCCATTCGCCGGGCGACATGGCCTCGTGCGTGACGAAGAGATCGTGCAGGCGGCCGGGGCCGGAAAGCCCCACCTCGAAGCTCGTCTCCAGGAGCGGCAATTCCTCCTGGCGCAAGAGCCGCTTGGCATGGTCGAGCGTGACGGCCTGCAGGAAGGCCTTCGGCGAGAGGCCAGCCCAGCGGGTGAAGGTCTTCTGGAGCTGCGTCGGCGACTGGCCGAGCCGGCCGGCGATATCGTCCAGCCCCGGCTGCTCGCGATAATCCTCCGTGATCATCTCGATGACCCGGCGGACGGTCGAATAGTCGTCGCCTTCGGGCGTGATGTCGGTTTTCAAGGTCGCGGCAATGTTCATCGGTTTTCTCCTGTGCCGCCAGAAAAGCACGCCGCCAACGCGCCCGCCACCCGTTTCCTGCACGCCTGCTAGTAGCCGCGCTTGACCCGGGCAAGCGCGCCCGAAAAGGCGGAGGCGAAGCGCTCGCGGTCGTCGAGCGGCAGGAAAGTGCCGACATCGGTCTCATGCCCGCTGCCGCGCACATGCATGGCGGTGATGCCGATCTTCGGCTTGCGCGAGACGAGGAAGCGCGCCCAGAACGGGTTGAAGACGTGCTCCGTCTCCCGGCCGGACGGGCTGATCTTGCGGATCGAGATGTTGGTGCGCGAGAGCGAGACGATCTCGCGGGCCTTCGCCGCCCGGTTGTTCAGCCAGAAGGCGCCGAAGAGGATGAGGAAATCCGCGCCGAAGAACAGGACGATCGGCCAGGCGCCGGACAGCAGGAAGACGGCCATGTGCGCGACGCTGAGCGCACCGGCGATGAGAAAGAACACGCGGTGCCCGTTGCGCCCGAGCGAGCGGTAGGGATGCAGCTCGGCGGAGAAGACCGGACGGTCGTTCATCGAGAAGTCGGCGTTGCCTTGCGTCATGACCAATGACTATAGAAGCATCATGGAAAACGGAAAGACCAAAAAGAAAACGCCCGCCGCCGCAAGGCCCCGAAAGGCGCCGGCGCGGCCGAAGAGCCTCTATTCGCAGGACGAGCTCAAGGAGATCTTCCGTCGCTTCTCCATCCAGCGGCCGGAGCCGAAGGGCGAGCTGGAGCATGTCAATCCGTTCACGCTGGTCGTCGCCGTGGCGCTTTCCGCCCAGGCGACCGATGCCGGCGTCAACAAGGCGACGCGCGCCCTCTTCAAGGTCGCCGACACGCCGGAGAAGATGCTGGCGCTCGGCGAGGAGAAGGTGCGCGACTACATCAAGACGATCGGCCTCTACCGCAACAAGGCCAGGAACGTCATCGCGCTCAGCCGGATGCTCGTGGAGAAATTCGGCGGCGAGGTGCCGCGCACCCGCGAGGAGCTGGTGATGCTGCCGGGCGTCGGCCGCAAGACGGCGAACGTGGTGCTTTCCATGGCCTTCGGCCAGGCGACGCTTGCCGTCGACACCCACATCTTCCGCATCGCCAACCGGCTGCGCCTTGCCCCCGGCAAGACGCCGGACGAGGTGGAGGAAAAGCTGATCCGCATCATCCCGGACGAATATCTCTACCACGCCCACCACTGGCTGATCCTGCACGGGCGCTACTGTTGCAAGGCGCGCCGGCCGGAATGCGAGCACTGTATCATCGCCGACCTCTGCAAGTCGCCGGAGAAGACCTCAGACGTGCCCGCGCCGCTCGTCAAGCTGCCGCCGCAGGCCGTCGGCGCTACAGACTGACGGAGGAGGCCGTAAAACCCGGATCCTTGCGGGAAAGCGCCTTGTGGAGATGCACCATCAGGCCGGCGGCGAAGAGCGGCGTCAGGAGGTTGACGACGGGGATCGCGAGGAAGGCCGCAATCATGAGGCCGGCGAGAAGGACCGTTGCGGCATGCTTGGCGCGGAAGAGGCGCGCTTCGACGGGCGGACGATGGCGCATCGCCGCGAATTCGAAGAATTCCCGGCCGAGCAGGTAGCCGTTGACGACGAAGAAGGCGACGAGGTTCACGCCCGGCACGAACAGCAGGAAAAGCGCAAGAAGGTTGCCGGCGATGACGATGCCGAGGAACTTCACCGAGCTGAGGATTGCCGGGCCGAGCGGCAGCGCCGTGCCGGGCTCGTCGGCCGGATAATCGCGCTTCTCGATGACCTCGGCGACGTCGTCGAGGAAGAAGCCGGCGATGATCGCCGTCACCGGCGCAAGCAGCAGCGCAAGGCCGAGCGCCAGCCCGATGCTGGCGAGGATGCCGAAAATTAAGGTGAGCCAGCCGGCCCATTGCGGCAGGTCCGGCACGAGCGCGCCCTGGAGCCACGGCCAGGCGAAGGCGATGAAGCTTTCCCGCAGCGCGAACCAGACGATGACGAGGGCAAGCACGGTGAGCCCGAGCACCTTCCAGAAGACGCGCCGCGTCTCGGGAGCGAAGAGATTGGCGAGCGAAAGCCGCGCGGCATCGAGGATCATCGAAAACTCCTGTTCGACCAGCATATGGGATGCGGAAAAGCGGCCGGCAAGGCAGGCGGCGGCAGTCTCCATTAAGCGCGTGTTAAACCGCCGCTTCTAGACTCCCGCGCACACATGCCCGCAACCGCGCGGGCCAAAAATCAGGGAACTGTCATGCGCAATGTCCGGATCAGCAGGCTCCTGCCCGCGCTCTTCCTTCTGATGGTGGTCCTCGGGGGCCTTCAGGGCGTCGTCGCCTTCCGCTCGCTCTCGGCGATGACCGGCTCGATCGAGCGGATCGGCAGCGAACGCATGCCGCAGCTAAGCGGCATCCTGCAGCTCAGCCACGCCTTCTCCGATCTCAACGCCACCTATTCCGAGCACCTGCTCTCGATGGATCCGGACGAGATCGGCCGCATCGAGGCGCGCATCAAGGAGCGGGCGGACGCCTTTGCCGGCATGGTCGATTCCTACGCCGCGGCCAATGCCGGCGATGCGGACGCGGCCGCCGAGATCGACGGCATCAAGGCGGCGCTGAAGACCTATCTCGACGAATCCGCAAAGCTGATCCAGTTCTCCGCCATCGCCGCCAAGGGGCCGGCGCTGGAGGTCTACAAGGGCCCGATGCAGGCGAGCGCCGACGCGATCACCGCCTCGCTCAACGACCTCGTCGCCCGCACGCAGAAGGTGACGGAGGAAACGATCCTCGACGCCCGCGCCGAGGAGGGCTCCGCCTTCCTGCTCACCTGGGCTTCGCTCGCCGCCGCCATGGGCATTGCCATCGCCGCGATCTTCCTCGTCAACCGCCGCGTCGTGAAGCCGCTCAACGGCCTTGCCGGCGCCATGAAGCGCCTTGCCGAGGGCGACGCCGCCGCCACCATTCCCCATGCGGACCGCACGGACGAGATCGGCGACATGGCCGGCACCGTCGCCGTCTTCCGGGACAATGCCGCCGAACGCCAGCGCCTGGAGCGCCAGGGCGAGGACGACCGGCGCCGCGCCGACGGCGAGCGCCAGGCCCGCGAGGCCGAGCGCACGCGCGACAGCGGCCGCGTGCAGGAGGCCGTCGCAAGCCTTGCCGAAGCGCTCGGCAAGCTCGCCTCGGGCGACATGACCTGCCGCATCGAAAAGCCGTTCGACGGCGATCTCGACCGCCTGCGCGAAGACTTCAACGCCTCCGTCTCGCGCCTCAGCGATGCGCTGCGCGAGGTCGGCGAGAACGCACGGGCGATCGATGCCGGCGCCAGCCAGATCCGCGCCGCCGCCGACGACCTGTCGCGCCGCACCGAGCAGCAGGCCGCCTCCGTCGAGGAGACCGCCGCCGCGCTCGAGGAGATCACCACGACCGTCAAGGATTCCACCAAGCGGGCGGAAGAGGCGGGCGCCCTCGTCGCCCGCACCCGTTCGGGCGCGGAAAAATCCGGCGAGATCGTGCGCCGCGCCGTCGCGGCCATGCAGGAGATCGAGAAGTCCTCCAGCGAGATCACCAACATCATCGGCGTGATCGACGAGATCGCCTTCCAGACGAACCTGCTGGCCCTCAACGCCGGCGTCGAGGCTGCCCGTGCAGGCGAAGCCGGCAAGGGCTTTGCGGTCGTCGCGCAGGAAGTGCGCGAGCTCGCCCAGCGCTCGGCGCAGGCCGCCAAGGAGATCAAGGCGCTGATCACCACCTCCGGCGAACAGGTCAAGAGCGGCGTCTCGCTCGTCGGCGACACGGGCCGCGCGCTCCAGACCATCGTGACCGAGGTGCAGGAGATCAACGGCCACGTCCAGGCCATCGTCGAGGCCGCCCGCGAGCAGTCGACCGGCCTTCAGGAGATCAACACCGCCGTCAACACCATGGACCAGGGCACGCAGAAGAACGCCGCCATGGTCGAGGAGACGACGGCGGCAAGCCACGGCCTCGCCTCGGAAGTGCAGGCGCTGAACGCGCTGATCGGCCGCTTCAATGTCGGCGCCGGCGCGGCAGCCGGCCGCACGATGCATGCGCCGCACCTCCACGTCGTGCCCGCCGCCCCGACGCCGCCTGCCATGGCCGCCCCGGAGCCGAAGGTCGCCCGCAAGTCCCCCGGCCAGTGGAACGTCAAGCCCGCCTCGAACACCTCCCGCCCGGTCGGTTCCCCGGCCCTCGCCCTCAGCGAAAAGCTCGCCGGCGCGCTCGGCGTGCGGCAGGAGACGGGTGCGGAAGGGAACTGGGAAGAGTTTTGAGGCTGGTGGAGAGAGCCGGCATACGCCTCGCCGGTTCTCCCGGCACACGCTTTCTTTTCGTCATGGTCGGGCCTGACCCGACCATCCACGCTCCAGGCGCGGCGCTGGATCCTCGGGTCAAGCCCGAGGATGACGACAGAGGGCGAGACTGGAACCGGCGCTAGACCGCCCCCTCTTCCGGCGGATAGACATGCGTCATGCCGCGGAAATCGCGCAGGCGGAAGCAGCCGTCGTCGGCCTCCTCGACGGCCATGGAATCCGCTCGCACCTTGCCGTGGCCGCCCGGAATGTCGAGGATATAGGCCGGCTGGCAGAGGCCGGAGATACGGCCGCGCAGGCTCTCGACCAGCGCCCTGCCCTCGGCGAGCGTGAGGCGGAAATGCGCGGTGCCGGGCGCAAGGTCCGGATGGTGCAGGTAATAGGGCTTTACCCGGTTCTCGACGAAGGTCCGCATCAGATCGGCGAGCACCGCCGCGTCGTCGTTGACGCCCTTCAGCAGCACCGTCTGGCTGATCATCGCGATGCCGGCATCGACGATGCGGGCGATGGCGGCGCGGGCCTCGGCGGTGAATTCGCGCGGATGGTTGGCATGGAGCGCCAGATAGGTCGCCTTGCCGGAGGCCTTCAGGGCTTCGACCAGCGCGGCGTCGATGCGCGCGGGATCGACCACCGGCACGCGGGTGTGGAAGCGCACGACCTTGACATGCGGGACGGCGGACAGCCGCTCCATGATGGCCTGCAGGCGGCGCGGCGAAAGGACGAGCGGATCGCCGCCTGTCAGGATCACTTCCCAGATTTCCGGCCGCCCGGCGATATAGCCGATGGCCGTATCGAGCGCCTTTGCCGAGAGGGTGCCAAGCCCTTCCGGCCCGACCATCTCGCGGCGGAAGCAGAAGCGGCAATAGACCGGGCAGACATGCACGGCCTTCAGGAGCACCCGGTCCGGATAGCGGTGCACGATGCCCTCGACCGGACTGTGCGCGAGGTCGCCGATCGGATCGGCGCGCTCCTCCGGCAGGGTGGTGAGCTCGGCCGCGTCGGGAATGAACTGGCGGGCGATGGGATCTTCCGGATCGCCGCCGTCGATCAGCGAGACGAGCGCGGGGGTGACGGCGACGGCATAACGCGCGGCGACGGCGGCCATGCCGGCCTGCTTCTCCTCGGGAACAAGGCCGGCGGCGCTGAGCTCGCCGATCGTCGTCAGGCTGCGCGCGGCGGTCATGGCGCGGTCTCCGCGACAGGCGCCCACAGCACCTGGTCGATGCGCGAGGCGCCGGTCGCCAGCATGACGAGCCGGTCGAAACCGAGCGCAATGCCGCTCGCCTCGGGCATCGCGGCAAGGGCGGCGAGGAAATCCTCGTCGAGCGGGTAGGTCTCGCCGTAGACACGGGCCTTCTCCGCCATTTCCAGCTCGAAGCGGCGGCGCTGCTCGGCCGCGTCCGTCAGCTCGCCGAAGGCATTTGCCAGTTCCACACCGCAGGCATAGAGCTCGAAACGCTCGGCGACGCGCCGGTCGTGCGCGGCGGGGCGGGCAAGCGCCGCCTCGGCCACGGGATATTCGCAAAGGATAGTGGCGCGGCCGAAGCCGAGCGCCGGTTCCACCTTCTCCACCAGCACGCGGCTGAAGAGGTCGGCCCAGGTATCGTCTTCCGCAACGCGAAGACCCGCCGCCTGCATGGCGGCGGCAAGGCGGCCGCGATCCGTCGCGCCGTCCGGCTCCATCGTCGAGAGGAGGTCGATGCCGGCATGACGACGGAAGGCCTCGGCCACCGTCAGCCGCTCCGGCGGGAGCGTAGGGTCGCAGGTCGCGCCGCGCCAGACGAGCATCGGGGCGCCCGCCACCTCGGCGGCAAGCGCGAGGATCAGCGCGCAATCCTCCATCAGCACGTCATAGGCCTCGCCCGCGCGATACCATTCCAGCATGGTGAACTCGGGATGGTGCAGGGGCCCGCGCTCGCGGTTGCGGTAGACATGGGCAAAGCAGGCGATGCGCTTTTCGCCTGCGGCCAGCAGCTTCTTGCAGGCGAATTCCGGCGAAGTGTGGAGATAGAGCGGCGTCTTCGTGCCGGCATGGCCGATGGCGGCCGTCTCGAAGGCGTGCAGGTGCGCCTCGTTGCCGGGCGAGACCTGGAGCGTCGCCGTATCGACCTCGATGAAATCGCGCATGGCGAACCATGCCCTGAGCGCCGCCTGGATGCGGTTCCTTGCAAGCAGGAACGGCCGGCGATCGGCATGGACGTCGGGCGTCCACCAGGGCGAGGGCTTGCGGTTCATGGCTTTTCCGTGACGGTTTCTTCGGCCTTACCGGCGGTAAGTCTGGTCTTTTGCCGGAATATAGGATAGTTGCGGCCCCGAAAACGCTTTTTCCAGCGCTCGGGAAGACGCCTTGCGAGGGTCCTCTACGACGCGATCCATTCAGTTACAAGGAAGACTTATGGTAAAGATCATCGCTTCTTCCGTCCGCAAGGGCAATGTGCTCGACGTCGACGGCAAGCTCTATGTCGTGCTGACGGCGCAGAACTTCCATCCGGGCAAGGGCACGCCGGTCACCCAGATCGACATGCGCCGCATCTCCGACGGCACCAAGGTCTCCGAGCGCTACCGCACGACCGAGCAGGTCGAGCGCGCCTTCGTGGAAGACCGCGAGCACAACTATCTTTACGAAGACGGCGACGGCTACCACTTCATGAACCCGGAGACCTACGACCAGCTCACCATGTCCTCCGAGGACATCGGCGACCTGAAGGTCTATCTCCAGGAAGGCATGACCGTGGTGCTCTCGGTGCACGAGGGCATCGCCATCGCCATCGACCTGCCGCGCCACGTCACGCTCGAGATCGTCGAGACCGAGCCGGTCGTCAAGGGCCAGACGGCCTCCTCCTCCTACAAGCCGGCGATCCTCTCGAACGGCGTTCGCACGCTGGTGCCGCCGCACATCACGGCCGGCACGCGCGTCGTCATCGCGACGGAAGACGGCTCCTACGTGGAACGCGCCAAGGACTGACAAAGCGGTTCAGGCGGCCCCTCATCCGCCTGCCGGCACCTTCTCCCCGCAGGCGGGGCGAAGGAAAGGATGCACGACTTGTCCACAAATCCCTTCTCCCCGCTTTCGGGGAGAAGGTCGCGGCAGCGGGATGAGGGGCTGCCCCGGTCTCCTCACCTTCCAGGAAGGGAAGCCCCCTCATGACGACATTCGACGTGCTGACGGTCGGCAACGCTATCGTCGACATCATCGCGCGCTGCGACGACAGCTTCATTGCGGACAACGGCATCATCAAGGGCGCGATGAACCTCATCGACGCGGAGCGGGCGGAGCTGCTCTATTCGCGCATGGGCCCGGCGCTCGAAGCCTCCGGCGGCAGCGCCGGCAATACGGGCGCGGGCGTTGCGAGCTTCGGCGGCAGGGCCGCCTATTTCGGCAAGGTCGCGAGCGACCAGCTCGGCGACATCTTCATCCACGACATCCGCGCGCAGGGCGTGCACTTCGAGACGAAGCCGCTCGCGGGCACCCCGCCGACCGCCCGCTCGATGATCTTCGTGACGCCGGACGGCGAGCGCTCGATGAACACCTATCTCGGCGCCTGCGTGGAACTCGGCCCGGAGGACGTGGAAGAGAAGGTCGTCGCCGAGGCCAAGGTCACCTATTTCGAAGGGTATCTGTGGGACCCGCCGCGCGCCAAGGACGCGATCCGCGAATGCGCGCGCATCGCCCATGCCCATGGCCGCGAGATGTCGATGACGCTTTCCGACAGTTTCTGCGTCCACCGCTACCGCGGCGAGTTCCTCGACCTCATGCGCTCGGGCACGGTCGACATCGTCTTCGCCAACAAGGCCGAGGCGCTGGCGCTCTACGAGACGGACGATTTCGAGGAGGCGCTGGCGCGCATTTCGCAGGACTGCCGGCTTGCCGCCGTGACGATGAGCGAGGAAGGCTCCGTCATCCTCTCGAAGGGCGAGCGCACGAAGGTGGACGCGATCAGCGTGCCGAGCGTCGTCGACACGACGGGCGCGGGCGACCTCTATGCCGCCGGCTTCCTCTACGGCTATACGGCCGGTCGGTCGCTTGCCGATTGCGGCCGGCTCGGCAGCCTTGCCGCCGGCCTCGTCATCCAGCAGGTCGGCCCCCGCCCGCTGCTGTCGCTTGCGGAAGAGGCCCGCAAGGTCGGCCTTATTTGAAGGCTTCGCCCGGATAGGCGCCCCAAATCTCGGCCTGTGCGACCCATCCGCTCGTGCCGTCCACCTCGGCGCGGCACCAGTCGCCGTTGCACTCGCCGACCTTGACGACGACGCCCGGCTGGAGCCTGGCGACGACGGCGCTGTTGGAGGAGGCCTCGCGGCGCATGTTGACGAAGATATCCTCGCCCTTGCCGCGCATCCACGGCGCGGTCAGGGCGGTGCGCTCGCCGGAGAGCAGCGCCTGGTTGACCCAGCCCTCCGTGCCGTCCGCATCGCGGATGCGGCGCCAGTTGTCGTATTCCTGGACGATCTCCACCGGCACGCCGGATTTGAGATAGCGCCAGGCCACCGCATAATCGACGCTGGGGCCGACGCGCAGGTTGACGCTTTTCGCCTTGAGGCTGACGAAGCGGGGCAGCGGCAGGCCGCTCGGCCCCTTGGCCGCCTGGGCATGGGCGAATTCGATGCCCGCGACGGAAACGAGGATGCCCGCGAGGGCGACGAGGCTGAGACGCACGACGAGGTTACGCATGGAAAATCCGCACTAGACTGAAAAGGGCATCAGGCTGCCGGGCCGGTCAGCGGTGGCAAATCGCGGGAACCGCCAAGAGGGCGGATTGTCTTCGCGACCGGGTCTGGTAGAAAATGCCCCTGATGAAGCAATCCTTGCCCAACTTGGTTAAGGACCCGTCAACAGGACGCCGGAACATCCCATGACGCAGAAGAAAAAACCGAAGGTCTACATCACCCGCCGCCTGCCCGAGGTGGTGGAGACCCGGATGCGCGAGCTGTTCGACGCCGAACTCAACATCGACGACACCCCGCGCAGCCAGCCCGAGCTCGTCGCCGCCGTCAAGAGCGCGGACGTGCTGGTGCCGACGCTGACCGACCGGATCGATGCCGCGCTGATCGAGCAGGCCGGCCCGCAACTGAAGCTGATCGCCTGCTTTTCCAACGGCGTCGACAATGTCGACGTGGAGGCGGCCGCGCGAAAGGGCATCACCGTCACCAACACGCCGAACGTGCTGACCGAGGACACGGCCGACATGACCATGGCGCTGATGCTCGCCGTGCCGCGCCGGCTTGCCGAGGGTGCGCGCATCCTCACCGACCGCAAGGGCGAATGGGCCGGCTGGTCGCCGACCTGGATGCTCGGCCGGCGCATCTCGGGCAAGCGGCTCGGCATCGTCGGCATGGGCCGCATCGGCACGGCCGTCGCCAAGCGCGCCAAGGCCTTCGGCCTTTCCATCCACTACCACAACCGCAACCGCGTGCGCCCGGACACCGAGGACGCGCTGGAGGCGACCTACTGGGACAGCCTCGACCAGATGCTCGCCCGCGTCGACATCGTCTCGGTCAACTGCCCCTCGACGCCCGCCACCTTCCACCTGCTCTCGGCCCGGCGGCTGGAGCTGATGCAGCCGACGAGCTACATCGTCAACACGGCCCGCGGCGGCATCATCGACGAGGCGGCGCTGATCAAGTGCCTGCGCGAGGGCCGCATCGCCGGCGCCGGCCTCGACGTCTTCGAGCACGAGCCCTCGGTCAACCCCAAGCTCCTGAAGCTCGCCGCCGAGGGCAAGGTCGTGCTGCTGCCGCATATGAGCTCGGCGACGATCGAGGGGCGCATCGACATGGGCGAGAAGGTGGTGATCAACATCCGCACCTTCTTCGACGGCCACCGCCCGCCGGACCGCGTGCTGCCGGGGCGGGTGTAGGCGGCCGCACCGCTTACCCCCGCAAAATTCAATCAGCCCTTCCGCCGCCGGTACTTCAGCGTCTCGAACCGCGCCGCCAGCCCGTCGTAGAGCAGCAGCCGGCCGACCAGCGGCTCGCCGGCGCCCGTGACCAGCTTGATCGCCTCCATCGCCATCAGCGTGCCGATGACGCCCGTCAGCGCGCCGACGATGCCGGCTTCCGCGCAGGCGGGCACGACGCCGGGCGGCGGGGCGGACGGGAAGAGATCGCGGTAGCCGGGGTTCAGCGTGCCGTCCGGGCCGGCCTCGTAGGGCTTCAGTACCGTCAGCGAGCCGTCGAAACGGCCGACGGCGCCGGTGACGAGGGGGATGCGCGCGGCCTCGGCCGCGTCCGCAGACGCATAGCGCGTGTCGAAATTGTCCGAACCGTCGATGAGGAGATCGTAGCCGGCAAGGAGGCGCGGCGCGTTTTCCGCCGTCAGCCGCTCGGGCATGCCGGAAAAGCGCACATGCGGGTTGAGCCGGGCGACGGCGGCTTCGGCGCTTTCGATCTTCGCCGTGCCGAGGCCGGCGGTGTCGTGGATCACCTGGCGCTGGAGGTTGGAGAGCGAGACCGTGTCGTCGTCAAGGACGCCGATATGGCCGATGCCGGCGGCGGCGAGATACTGGATGACCGGCGCGCCGAGGCCTCCGGCGCCGACGATCAGCACATTGGCGGCCTTCAGTTTCTGCTGCCCCGCCCCGCCGATCTCGGCGAGCACGATGTGGCGGCGGTAGCGGTCGATCTCTTCGGGGCTCAGGGGATCGGTCATGGCAGGATGCCTCCGTTCGCGACGGTGAGGAATTGCGCACGCTCGCCCAGCGCATCGAACATCGCCCGGTCCGTGCCGGTCATGAAGGCCTGGCCGCCGAGCGCATCGACCCGGTCGAACAGCGCCGCGCGCCGGCCTTCGTCGAGATGGGCGGCGATCTCATCGAGCAGCAGCACCGGGGCATGGCCCGTCATGCCGGTGACGAGCCCGGCATGGGCGAGGATAAGGCCGACGAGCAGCGCCTTCTGCTCGCCCGTCGAGCAGCGTTCGGCCTCCATATCCTTCTCGCGGTGGCGGATGAGGAGATCGGCGCGGTGCGGCCCTTCCAGCGTGCGGCCGGCAGCTGCATCGCGGTAGCGGCCCTCCTGCAGCAGGGCGAGGTAGATCTCCTCGATCTCGTAGGCCGGCCGCTGCCACTCCTCGTCGAGGAAACCGGAAAGGCGCATGGTGGCGGAGGGGAACGGCCCGTCGTCGCGCGCGGCCTCGACGAGGCCGGAGAGGAGGCCGACGAGCTCGTGGCGGGCATGGGCCATGGCGATGCCGAGCTCGGCCATCTGCCTTTCCAGCGCGGTCAACCAGGCGGGGTCCGGCCTTCCTTCGGAGAGCAGCCGGTTGCGGCCGCGCATCGCCTTCTCGAAATCCGCCGCCCGGCGCCCGTGGCCCGGATCGAGCGAGAGGACGAGGCGGTCAAGGAAGCGGCGGCGGTCGGCCGAGGGGCCGGTGAAGAGCCCGTCCATCGACGGCGTCAGCCAGAGGACGCGCAGGTGCTCCAGCAGTTCGTCGACGGTCCGCGCCGGCGTGCCGTTGAGGCGGAGCTTGCGCGCCTGACCGTCCTCGCCGCCTTCCGTGCCGGTGCCGATATCGACCTCGCCCATCATGCCGTCGACCGTGGCGAAGACGGAAAAACCGCCCTCGCCCCCGGCGCGCGGCACGTCGCCATAGGCAGCGCGGCGCAGGCCCCGGCCGGGCGAGAGGAAGGAGACCGCCTCCATGAGGTTCGTCTTGCCCGCCCCGTTCTGCCCCGTCAGCACGACATGCCGGCCGTCGAGCGTAAGCGACAGGCCCGCATAGTTGCGGAAATCCGTGAGCTTGAGGCGGGAGAGGGAGACCTTGTGCGGCATGGGCTGAGAGCTAGAGTATTCGTGGGGATCGGGCAACAGCAAAGCCGGAACGGCATCGCGCGGACGGACGGGCGGTTGCCGGCGCGGGCGGGAGGCGGTAAGCGGAGGGCCCGCCCGCGCCTTGCGTCCTCCCCTCCCAGCCAGCAGGTCCTCCGCCTTGTCCTCTTCCCCCCGTCCCGTCTTCGACCGCAGCTTTGCCGCCTTCCTCTTCGACATGGACGGCACGATCATCAACTCCATCCCCGCCACCGAGCGGGTGTGGACGCGCTGGGCGCTGAAGCACGGGTTGGACGTCGCCACCTTCCTGCCGACCATGCACGGCGTTCGCGGCATCGACACGATCACGCGGCTCGGCCTGCCCGGCGTCGATCCCGTGACGGAAGCGAAGGAGGTGGAGATGGCCGAACTGGAGGACGTGGACGGCATCGTGCCGATCGACGGCGCGATCGCCTTCCTTTCCGCCCTTCCGGCCGGGCGCTGGGGCATCGTCACCTCCGCGCCGGTGGCGCTTGCCCATCGCCGCCTTGCCGCCGCCGGCATCCCGCTGCCGACGGTCATCGTGACGGCCGACGACATCACCAAGGGCAAGCCCGCGCCGGACGGCTATATCCTCGGCGCCGGAAAGCTCGGCGTCGACCCGGCCGACTGCCTCGTCTTCGAGGACGTACCGGCCGGCATCCTGGCGGGGGAAGGCGCGGGCGCCCATGTCGCGGTGATGACGGCGACGCATCACCACCCGATCGAGACGAGCCATCCGCGGCTGAAGAGCTATGTAGGCATCACCACGCGGGTGAAGGCCGACGGAACGCTGGAGCTGCTGCAAGGCGATAATTGAAGCCTCAGGGCTTGATGCCGGAGAGCACCGCATCGACCACCGCGTCGATCTCGGCATCGGAAACGTCCAGCCGCTCGGTGAGCAGCCGCCCCCAGGCGAAGCTGGAGAGCAGCTCGGGGACCAGCGTGGGCGGCACGTCCGCCCGCACCTCGCCGCGCGCCTGCGCCTTCTCGATGATCCTGCCGCTCTGTTCGCGCCGCTCCGCCATATAGGCGGAAAGGGCGGCGAGCGCGGCGGGCTCGCCCTGCGCCTTGGCGACGAGGCTGCGGAAGACCTCGCCGCTGCCGCCCTCCCGCCATGTCTGCAACAGGCCGGAGAGATAGGCGCGCAGGTCGTCGCGCACATTGCCCGTGTCGGGGTGAATGAAATTGATGCGCTTGCGGTTGTGGTAGACGTCGAACAAAAGGGCGGCCTGCGAGGGCCACCAGCGATAGATCGTCGGCTTGCCTGCGCGCGCGCGCCGCGCCACCGCCTCGATGGAGAAGCCGCCGAGACCGTTTTCCAGAAGCACCGCCTCCGCGGCCGCGAGAATCGCGTCCTGGCTCGCCGGATTGCGCGTTGCGCCGATGGAGCGGCGGGCGGGGCTGGTTTCGTCTGTCTCGGTCATGGCCTTTTCCTTTTTCCCGCTTCTAGCACGGAAGGGGCTTGAACGGAACGTTTCGTTTCTATATAAACGAAACGTTCCGTTTTCATAAAGGTTGTTCCCATGACCAGTCCCGCTCCCCGCAAGCTCTCGAAACTGCACCTCGCGCTCGCCCTGCTCCTGCCGGTCTATCCGCTGATCACCGCGATCCTCTATATCGTGCTGCCGCTCACCGACGGCTGGACGACCTGGCAGCGCACGGCGCTGATCGCACCGATCATGGTCTTCGCGATGGTCTTCGTCATCACGCCCTTCGTGCAGAAGCGCTTTGCGAACTTCATCCTGCGCGCGGCATGAAAAAAGCCGGGGTGCTCTGCACCCCGGCTCCATTTGGAAGACGCGCTCCGAAGGTGTTCACCCCTCGAAGAACTCCTTCATCCGCGCGAAGAAACCGGCAGATTCGGGGTTGTTGTCCTTGGAGGAGATCTCCTCGAATTCCTTCAGGAGCTCGCGCTGGCGCTTGGTGAGCTTCTGCGGCGTCTCGATCTGGATCTGGATATAGAGGTCGCCGACCTGCGCGGAGCGCAGCACCGGCATGCCCTTGCCCTTCAGGCGGAACTGCTTTCCGGCCTGGGTGCCTTCCGGCACCGAGACGCGCGACTTCGTGCCGTCGAGCGTCGCCACGTCGAAGGTGCCGCCGAGGGCCGCCGTCGTCATCGAGATCGGCACGGCGCAGTAGAGATCCGCCCCGTCGCGCTGGAAGAACTCGTGCGGCTTGACCGACAGGAAGATGTAGAGGTCGCCCGCCGGCCCGCCACGCAGGCCCGCCTCGCCCTCGCCGGCAAGGCGGATGCGCGTGCCGTCCTCGATACCGGCCGGGATGTTGACCGACAGCGAGCGCTCTTCCGTGACGCGGCCCTGGCCGTGGCACTTCGTGCAGGGGTCGCTGATCGTCTGGCCGCGGCCGTGGCAGGTCGGGCAGGTGCGCTCGATGGAGAAGAACCCCTGAGCGGCGCGCACGCGGCCGGCGCCGTGGCAGGTGGCGCAGGTCTTGGGGCTGGTGCCGGGCTTGGCACCCGAGCCGGAACAGACGTCGCAGGTGATCGACGTCGGCACGCGGATCTGCGCGGTCTTGCCGGCATAGGCCTCTTCCAGCGAGATCTCCATGTTGTAGCGAAGATCGCCGCCGCGCTCGCGCCCGCCGGAAGAGCGCCGCTGGCGCCCGCCGCCCATCATCTCGCCGAAGATGTCCTCGAAGATGTCGGAAAAGCCGCCGCCACCGAAACCGCCGCCGCCGAAGCCGCCGCCCATGCCGCCCTGCTCGAAGGCCGCATGGCCGTAGCGATCGTAGGCCGCGCGCTTCTGCGGGTCCTTCAGCATCTCGTAGGCTTCGTTGACGTCCTTGAACTTCTGCTCGGCGGAGGCATCGCCCGGATTCTTGTCGGGATGGTATTTCATCGCCATCTTGCGGAAGGCGCTTTTCAGCTCCTTCTCGTCGGCGGTCTTGGAGACACCCAGCGTCTCGTAAAAATCAGCTTTTGCCATTCGGGTCACGTCCGTTTCGCGGGAACGGTCTTGTTATTGCGGAACTGCCTTGCGCTACACATGCGAAAAGGCGGAAGCCGGGGCGAAGGAAAGGCCATGATGTCGCCACCGCGGAAACGGGAGTGATCATGGTGCCTTGTTTCCCTTCGCGCTGACTTCCGCCTTTTTGCTATCCGTTGCACCGGCCGCGCCATGCGCGGCCGGCAGTTCAGGAGGCTTTAGGCCGACTTCTTGCGGTCGTCGTCGTCCTTGACTTCCTCGTAGTCGGCATCGACGACATTGTCGCCGGCCTCGTCCGTGGAGGCGCCGGCCTCGGCCTGCTGCGCCTCGTAGATGGCCTGGCCGAGCTTCATGGAGACTTCCATGAGCGTGTTGGTCTTGGCCTTGATGTCCTCGGCGTCGGGCTCGGAAGCCTCGACGGCGGTCTTGAGGGCGGCAATCGCATCCTCGATGGCCTTGCGGTCATCGGCGGAGACCTTGTCGCCATAGTCCTTCAGCGACTTCTCGGACGAATGGACAAGGCTTTCGGCCTGGTTCTTCGCCTCGACGGCCTCGCGGCGCTTCTTGTCGCTTTCGGCATTGGCCTCGGCGTCCTTCACCATCTTCTCGATGTCGGCGTCGGAGAGGCCGCCGGAGGCCTGGATGCGGATCTGGTGCTCCTTGCCGGTGCCCTTGTCCTTGGCCGAGACCTGCACGATGCCGTTGGCGTCGATGTCGAAGGTGACTTCGATCTGCGGCATGCCGCGCGGGGCCGGCGGGATGCCGACGAGGTCGAACTGGCCGAGCAGCTTGTTGTCCGCGGCCATTTCACGCTCGCCCTGCGAGACGCGGATGGTCACGGCCGACTGGTTGTCCTCGGCGGTCGAGAAGGTCTGGCTCTTCTTCGTCGGGATCGTCGTGTTGCGCTCGATCAGACGGGTGAAGACGCCGCCCAGCGTTTCGATGCCGAGAGACAGCGGGGTCACGTCGAGGAGGAGGACGTCCTTGACGTCGCCCTGCAGGACGCCGGCCTGGATGGCGGCGCCCATGGCGACCACTTCATCCGGGTTCACGCCCTTGTGCGGCTCCTTGCCGAAGAGCTGCTTGACGGTTTCCTGCACCTTCGGCATGCGGCTCATGCCGCCGACGAGGACGACTTCGTCGATCTCGCCCGCCGTGACGCCGGCATCCTTGAGGGCTGCCTTGCAGGGCGCGACGGTGCGCTGGATGAGGTCGTCGACGAGCGCTTCGAACTTGGCGCGGGTCAGCTTCATCGTCAGGTGCTTCGGGCCGGAAGCGTCCGCCGTGATGAACGGCAGGTTGATTTCCGTCTGCTGCGAGGAGGACAGCTCGATCTTGGCCTTTTCGGCGGCTTCCTTGAGGCGCTGCAGGGCGAGCTTGTCGTTCTTCAGGTCGATGCCCTGGTCCTTCTTGAACTCGGCTGCGAGATATTCGACGAGGCGCATGTCGAAGTCTTCACCGCCGAGGAAGGTGTCGCCGTTCGTCGACTTCACTTCGAAGACGCCGTCGCCGATTTCCAGGACCGAGATGTCGAAGGTACCGCCGCCAAGGTCGTAGACGGCGATGGTCTTGCCGTCCTTCTTGTCGAGGCCGTAGGCAAGCGCTGCAGCCGTCGGCTCGTTGATGATGCGCAGCACTTCGAGGCCGGCGATCTTGCCGGCGTCCTTGGTGGCCTGGCGCTGGGCGTCGTTGAAGTAGGCGGGAACCGTGATGACGGCCTGCGTGACCTTCTCGCCGAGATAGGATTCGGCGGTTTCCTTCATCTTCTGAAGGATCATCGCGGAAATCTGCGAGGGGGAATAATCCTTGCCCTGCGCCTCGACCCAGGCGTCGCCGTTGTCGCCCTTGACGATCTTGTAGGGAACGAGGCCCTTGTCCTTCTCGACGGTCTTGTCGTCGTAGCGGCGGCCGATGAGGCGCTTGACCGCGAACAGGGTGTTTTCCGGGTTGGTGACCGCCTGGCGCTTGGCCGGCTGGCCGGTCAGCCGCTCACCGTCGTCGGTGAAGGCGACCATGGAAGGCGTGGTGCGCGCGCCTTCGGCATTTTCGATAACCTTGGCGTCCTTGCCGTCCATGACGGCGACGCAGGAATTGGTGGTCCCGAGGTCGATACCGATTACTTTAGCCATGTCATTCTCTCCTTCAAGCGAACTGCCGGAACCCATTCAGGCATTCGTTCGGCAGCCCCTAATGGTATGGTCTTCCAGAAAGCCGAGGGGCAAACCCTTAGCTTTGCGGCGTATATAAGGAGCCCTCCGGACGACTGCAAGACATCGAAGGGCCGCAAGGCGCGCAAAATCAGCGTTCCGGCCGCGATGCGGCACGCTCCGCCGGCAATGTGGTGGGCTTCCTGACGGGCGTCAAGACGGCGCCGGGCGTCAGCCTCCGAGAAGAACGTCGAGAAGGGTCGTGCGGTGGGTGCCGGTTTGCCGCCGGCTGCCGACATCGGCCGGCGGCACGAGCCCGTCGTCCACCGCCACGGCGCCGCCTTCGCCGGTCGCCACCGCCGCGCCGGTGTCGGTCGGGCGCTCCTCGGTGCCGAGCGTGCGCGAGATGATGTCGAAGAGCTGGTCGCCCTCCGGCGCCGGCCTCGTATCCTCGTTCGCGGGCGTCTGGCTGATGCCCGTGCCGAAGAGCGGCGAGGGTGACAATCCCTTGTGGGCGGCGATCATGAACTGGCTCCAGGCCCTCGCGGGAAGTCCGCCGCCCGTCACCTGCCGCATCGACTTGCCGTCGTCGTTGCCGAACCACACGCCCGTCGTCAGGTTGGACGTGTAGCCGACGAAGAGCGCGTCGCGGAAGGACTGGGTCGTGCCGGTCTTGCCGGCGGCCTGCCAGCCGGGGATGCGGGCGTTCTTGCCGGTGCCTTCGGTGATGACGCGCTCCATCATGCCGTTCATCATGGAGACGATCTCCGGTGAAAGCACGCGCGGCGGGTTGTCGTAGGTGTTCTCGTAGAGCACCTTGCCGTCGGCGGTTGAGATGCGGCGGATGATGTGGGGCGTCGCCTTGTAGCCGCCGTTCATGAAGGGGGCGTAGGCGGAGGTCAGCTCCACCAGCGTCACCTCCGAGGTGCCGAGCGCGATGGAGGCGTTCGCCTGCAGCTCCGATTCGATGCCGAGCCGCTTGGCGAGCTTGACCACCTCCGACGGCCCCACCTCCATGACGAGCTGGGCGGCGATGGTGTTCAGCGAATGGGCGAGCGCGTTGGCGAGCGTCACCTCGCCGCGGTATTTCTGGTCGTAGTTCTCCGGCGTCCACTTGCCGATCTTCACCGGCGCGTCGTTGCGAACGGAGAGCGGCGAGCGGCCTTGTTCGAGCGCCGTCGCATAGACGAAAGGCTTGAACGCCGAGCCCGGCTGGCGCTTGGCCTTCGAGGCGCGGTCGAACTGGCTGTCGGCATAGTCGCGCCCGCCGACCAGCGCCCGGATCGCGCCCGTGCCGTCGATGGAGACGAGCGCGGCCTGCGAGGCGTTGAGCTTGGCGCCGTCCTTGTCGAGCGTCGCCTTGATGGCCTCGTCGGCCTTCTTCTCGAGGTCGAGGTCGATCGTCGTGTCGATGACGAGGTCCTCGGTGACGTCGCCGATCATGCCGGGAAGCTGCGACATGACCATGTCGGCGGCATAGTGCTCGGCACCGGACCAGTAGCGCTTCGCCCGCGCCGGCGTCTGCGACATGGCGGTCTTGATCTCGGCGTCGGTGACGTAGCCCTCCTCGCGCATCGCGCCGAGGACGACCTGCGCGCGCGCTTCCGCCGCCTCCGGGTCACGGGCGGGCGAAAGGCGCGACGGCGCCTTGAGGAGACCGGCGAGAACCGCCGCCTCGCCGAGGTTCACGTCGCGCGCCGACTTGTTGAAATAGCGCCGCGAGGCCGCCTCGACGCCATAGGAATTGGAGCCGAAGAAGACGCGGTTGAGATACATCGCAAGGATCTGGTCCTTGGTGTACTTGTGCTCCAGCCAGAGGGAAAGCAGCACCTCCTGCACCTTGCGCTCCAGCGTGCGCTCGGGCGAGAGGAACATGTTCTTGGCGAGCTGCTGCGTCAGCGTGGAGCCGCCCTGCACCGTGCGGCCCGAGGCGATGTTGGTGATCACCGCGCGGGCAAGGCCGAGCGGATCGATGCCGAAATGCGAATAGAAGCGCCGGTCCTCGATGGCGATGACGGCCTGCGGGATATAGGGAGACATGTCCTCCAGCGAGAGCGCCTCGCCGCCGGTAAGGCCCCGGTTGGCGATGATGGCGCCGTCGACCGCGAGGATCTTGACGTTCGGCGGACGGGCGGGAATGGCCCAGCTCGTGGCGCTCGGCATACGCGCGCCGTAGTAGAGCACGAGCCCGCCGACGCCGATGGCGCCCCAGATGCCCAGCACGATGCACCAGTAGAAGAGCCTGCGCACGAGGCCGAAGAAGCCGAGGGTGGGTTCGCGCCGGCGGCCGGCGCCGCGCCGCGCACGGGAGGCCTTCGCCGGCTTGCCCCGCCCCTTGCGCCCGCCCCCGCCGCCGGTCACGCGATCGTCGGCGCCGACGTGGAAATCGTCGTCCTCGCGCCCTTCGCTTTCGTGGAAGGACGGTTCGATGCGCTGGGATTTTCGGTTGCCTGCCATAAGCGGTCGGATGAGCCCTCTGGGAATATGCCCGTCCGGTGGACCTTAAATGCGGCGATTTAAGGGGTCGTTAAGAAGCGGTGAACGCGCTCCAGGCGATTTTAACGGAACCGGGCGGCCCGAAGGCCGCCCGTATCCTCGCCTCAGAAGTAGGGCGAATAGCACTGCTTGCGCGGGCCGTAATTGGGCTGGAACGTGTTGTCGTAGGCCCGGTACGAGCGATAGCGCGCATAGCACCATTCGGTATGGCGCGGGTTGATGCCGGCTTCGCGCGGACGGGAATAGCCGTCGTTGGCGATTGCCCCGCCGATGATCGCGCCCGCGCCGAAGGCGGCCAGCGGATACCACCAGCCGTCCGAATGGCGCCGGTAGCCGTGGCGAGAATGCCGGTAGCCGCGATGGCCGTGATACCAGCCGCCGCGATGGCGATACTGCACGTCCACGACGTCGGACGCGCGCGACGCGTCGACCTTTGCCATCGGCATGGCGAAGGCCGGTGCGGATACGAAGGACGTGGCGAACATGGCAACCGCCACCGCGGTGGAAAGGCCCGTCTTGATCGATATCTTCATGTCGGTCTCCCTTGGGTTGTCGTCTCACACTTGTTCAGACGGTTCATAGCATGAAACCATTCGCCTGAACGCGGAATGAACCGGGAAGGATCCACCCGTTTCAATCTTCGGTTTCACGCGCCCGGGCGAGATAGCGCTGCCGCTCGAAGACGAGGATGACCACCAGCGCCATGACGAAGGGGATGATGAGGTAGAAGAGGCGGAAGACGGCGAGCGCGGCAAGCACCGCCGCCGGGTCCATGTCCGGCAGGCCGGCGATGAAGACGAGCTCCAGGACACCGATACCGCCCGGCGCATGCGAGAGCAGGGCGACGGAAAAGGAGGCGAGGAAGATGCCGAGCACGACGAAATAGCCCGGATTGCCCGCCGCCGGCAGCACGAAATAGATGATCGCCGCCGCGCCGATGAGCTCGATGGGCGCGATGACGAGCTGGCGGAAGGCGAGCGAGGGCTTCGGATATTCGAGCCTGAGCCAGCGCGTGTTGATCGGCCGGAAGCCGACGAGGCTGCCGACGACATAGAGCGCGACGAGCGCGAGGATGAAGAGCCCCGTCGAGAAGGCCGCCTCGATGGGCAGGAAATCGGCGAAGCGCTCGACGATCTGCGGCTCGAAGACGAGGACGAGGCCGAACAGCATCAGGGTGCCGAGGACGAAGGTGAAGGAACAGAAGGCGACAAGCAGGCCGACCTCCGAGCCGGCAAGCCCCTTCGACGTATAGGCGCGGTAGCGCACCAGCGCGCCGGAGAAGACCGAGGCGCCGATATTGTGCGACAGCGCATAGGTGGTGAAGGACGTGACCGTGATGAACCACAGCGAGATGCGGTGGCCGAGATGTTCCAGCGCCAGGTGGTCGTAGGCGGCAAGCGCCGCGTAAGCGACGAGCGTGGCGAGGCAGGAAAGCAGCCAGCCCGACAGCGGGATCGCCTGGAGGCTCGCCATGAACGCATCGAGCGAAAGGCCCCTCAGGTCCCGGTAGAGGATATAGACGGAAAGGACGATCGCCGCAGTGCTGACAAGCGGCCAGAAGAGTTTCCCCAGCCGCTTCATTCCATCCTGCCCCCGGTCTTCAATGCCATCGCGTACCGTTCCCATCCGCGGGCTTCGGGCCGGTCGAAGCCGGCCCGGCCCGTCTGTCCGCCCTCAACGGGCGGCAAGCGCCGCAAGGATGCGCACCCAGGAGCGGATGCCCTTCTCGAAGGACCGGAGATCGTATTTCTCGTTCGGCGAATGGATGCGGTCGTCCGACAGCGCGAAGCCGACGAGCAGGGATTCCATGCCGAGCATCTTCTGGAAGTCGCCGACGATCGGGATCGAGCCGCCCATGCCGATGACGACGGCGGGCTTCGGCCATTCGTCGGAGAGCGCGTCCTTCGCCTTGCCGAGCAGGGCCGAATCGTAGGGAAGCTGGATGGCCGGCGAGCCGCCATGGGCGTGGAAAGAGACAGAGCAGTCGGCCGGGATCTTCGCACGCACATAGGCGCGGAAGGCGTCGCGGATCTTCGCCGGATCCTGCTTGCCGACGAGGCGGAAGGAGACCTTTGCGGAGGCTTCCGCCGCGATCACCGTCTTGAAGCCCTCGCCGGTATAGCCGCCGGTGATGCCGTTGACCTCGGCGGTCGGGCGCGCCCAGGTGAGCTCCAGCACGGACCGGCCCTTCTCGCCCGAAGGGATCGACAGGCCGATCTCGCCGAGGAAGCTTTCGGCCGAGCTGCCGAGCTTTTCCCAGGCGGCCTTGATCTGCGTCGGCGTTTCCTCGACGCCGTCGTAGAAGCCGGGAAGCGTCACGCGGCCGGTCTCGTCGTGGAGGCCCGCAAGCACGTCGGCGAGGATGTGGATCGGGTTGGCCGCCGCGCCGCCGAAATAGCCGGAATGCAGGTCCCGGTCGGCCGCCTTGACGACGATCTCCTCGCCGACGAGGCCGCGCAGGCCCGCCGAGATCGCCGGCGTATCGGCGTCCCACATGCTGGTGTCGCAGACGAGGGCGAAATCGGCCGTCAGCTCGGCGGCATTGGCTTCGAGGAAGGGCTTCAGCGAGGGAGAGCCGGACTCCTCCTCGCCCTCGAAGAGGATGGTGACGCGGCAGGGCAGCGCGCCGACGGTTTCCTTGTAGGCGCGGCAGGCTTCCACGAAGGTGAGGAGCTGGCCCTTGTCGTCGGAGGTGCCGCGGCCGGTGATGATGCGCCGGCCGCCCTCGACCTCGCGCACCGCCGGATCGAAGGGATCGTGGTCCCACAGGTTCAGCGGATCGACCGGCTGCACGTCGTAATGGCCGTAGAAGAGGACATGCGGCGCATCGGCCTTGGCACCCTCGTGGTGGGCGACGACCATGGGATGGCCGGGGGTATCGCGCACCGTCGCGTCGAAGCCCAGCGAGCGCAGCTCCTTGACCAGCCATTCGGCCGCCCGGCGGCAATCCGCCTTGAAGGCCGGATCGGTGGAGATGGATTTGATGCGCACCAGCTCGAACAGGCGTTCGAGGCTGGCCGGGATATCGGCGCTGGCGCGATCGAGGACGGGCAGAATGTTGGTCATGTCGGTATCCTTCAATGCATGCTGCGCGAAGGCGGCCCCGCGGCGGCGGCATGCGGCAAATCAGAATGATTTTCGCGGCGACATTAGACCGATCCCGTCGGCAAGGGCAAATCGTATGACGGCCCTGCGACGGTCAGGGGCGAACGTCGCGTCCGAGATTGGCCAGCACCATGCGCATGTATTCGAGCAGCAGTTCCCGCTCGAAGCGGCGGAAGCCCTGGAAAAGCGCGTCCTCCGTGGCGCTCGCCGCGGCCATCGCGCTCTCGCGCAGCGCCTTGCCGCGCGCCGTCAGGAAAACCAGCTGCGCACGCCTGTCCCGGGGGTGGCGGCGGCGCGAGATGAGCCCGTCGCGCTCCATGCGCGCGAGCGTGTTGGCCATGGTCGCCTGTTCGATGTCGAGCCTGTCGAGGAGTTCGCGCTGGGTGAGGCCGTCGCCGCCCCACAATTCGAGCAGAACAGGGAACTGGCCGGGCGCAAAGCCGGCCCCGTCCGCCCGCGCCTGCAGCGCGCGGGAGGCCCCCTTCGCCAGGAGATTGGCGAGGTAGGCTGCCGAATCCTTCCGGTCAAACTCCATGGCAAGAAGCTATGCCGGTTTTTTGCCGATGACAACGATGGATCGCAGGCGATGCAACCCCTCAAACGCGGGAAGCCGCCGACGACAGGAGGCTTGTCGCGGCGGCTTCTTCGCAAATGTTGGACAAAGGCCCGGAGAGGGGGATAAGGCCTTTGTCCTTGTCTGGCGCGGCGGGGGACAGGCCGTTATGCCAGACACGGCTTGATCAGGTGCCGATGAGGAATATCTGTGGGTCCGAATGTGGCTTTTCAAGGGATTCGAAGGCCCGCGAAAATTACAAATCGGTAACGTTCGCGTGAGGCTTCCGGGCATCTCCCGCCCGCAATGAAAGATGGACGCGAAAGGCCGCCCGCGCTATCCATTCACCCCATGAAAAAAGGTGATCATCTCTTCCTCGTCGACGGCTCCGGCTTCATCTTCCGTGCCTTCCACGCCATCCCGCCGCTCAACCGAAAGTCGGACGGTTTGCCGGTCAACGCCGTCTCGGGCTTCTGCAACATGCTGTGGAAGCTCCTGAAGGATGCGCGCAACACCGACGTGGGCGTGACGCCGACCCATTTCGCGGTCATCTTCGACTATTCCTCAAAAACCTTCCGCAACGATCTCTACGACCAGTACAAGGCGAACCGCACCGCGCCGCCGGAAGACCTGATCCCGCAGTTCGGCCTCATCCGCCACGCGACCCGCGCCTTCAACCTGCCCTGCATCGAAAAGGAAGGCTTCGAGGCCGATGACCTGATCGCCACCTATGCCCGCCTTGCCGAGCAGGACGGCGCGGACGTCACCATCGTCTCCTCCGACAAGGACCTCATGCAGCTCGTGACCGAGAACGTCTCGATGTATGACGGCATGAAGGACAAGCAGATCTCCATTCCCGAGGTAATCGAGAAATGGGGCGTGCCGCCGGAGAAGATGATCGACCTGCAGTCGCTGACCGGCGATTCGACCGACAACGTGCCGGGCGTTCCCGGCATCGGCCCGAAGACAGCCGCGCAATTGCTGGAGGAATACGGCGACCTCGACACGCTGCTCGCCCGCGCCGAGGAGATCAAGCAGGTCAAGCGCCGCGAGAACATCATCGCCAGCCGCGAGCTCGTGCGGCTCTCGCGCCAGCTCGTCACGCTGAAGACGGACACGCCCCTCGACACGCCGCTCGACGAGCTGATCCTGCATCCGCAGGACGGCCCGAAGCTCATCGCCTTCCTGAAGGCCATGGAGTTCACCACGCTGACGCGGCGCGTGGCCGAAGCGTGCGACTGCGACGCCGGCGCCATCGAGGCGGCCAGCGTGCCGGTGGAATGGGGCGCTGCGGCGCATGGCCCGGACCTCGACAAGGGCGAGGCCGTCGGTCCCTCTTCCGCCCTCGACGGCACGGAGACGGCGGCGGAAGCCGCCGCGACGCTGCTGCCTGCCGCCGTTGCCGGCGACCTTTCGCCCACAGCGCTGGCAAGGAGCCGCGCGGAGCGTTTTTCGGCGGCGCCGATCGACCATTCCACCTATAAGACGGTGCGCGACCTCGAAGCGCTCGACCGCTGGATCGCCGCCGCGCGCGAGACCGGCCTCGTCGGCTTCGACACGGAGACGACCTCGCTCGACGCCATGCAGGCGGAACTGTGCGGCTTCTCGCTCGCCATCGCCGACAATGCGAAGGACCCTTCCGGCACCGTGATCCGCGCCTGCTACGTGCCGCTCAACCACAAGACGGGCGTCGGCGACCTCCTCGGCGGCGGCATGGCCGAGGGGCAGATCCCCATCCGCGCGGCGCTGGAGCGGCTGAAGGGCCTGCTGGAGGACCCGTCGGTCCTCAAGGTCGCGCAGAACCTCAAATACGACTACCTCGTCATGCGCCGGCACGGCATCACCGTTCAGGGCTTCGACGACACGATGCTGATGTCCTATGCGCTGGATGCGGGCGCGGGCACGCACGGCATGGACACGCTCTCCGAACGCTGGCTCGGCCACAAGCCGATTTCCTACAAGGAGGTCGCCGGCTCCGGGAAGGGCGCGCAGACCTTCGACATGGTCGACATCTCCCGCGCCACCGCCTATGCGGCGGAAGACGCCGACGTGACGCTTCGCCTCTGGCATGTGCTGAAGCCGCGCCTTGCGGCCGAGCGCATGACGGCCGTCTACGAGCGGCTGGAACGACCGCTGGTGCCCGTGCTCGCCCGCATGGAGGAACGCGGCATCACCATCGACCGGCAGGTACTCTCGCGCCTTTCGGGCGAGCTCGCGCAGGGCGCGGCCGGTTTCGAGGAAGAGATCTACGAGCTTGCCGGCGAGCGCTTCAACATCGGTTCGCCCAAGCAGCTCGGCGACATCCTCTTCGGCAAGATGGGCCTTCCCGGCGCCTCCAAGACGAAGACCGGCCAATGGTCGACCTCCGCGCAGGTGCTGGAGGACCTTGCCGCGCAGGGTATTCCGCTGCCGCGCAAGATCGTCGACTGGCGCCAGCTCACCAAGCTGAAATCCACCTATACCGACGCGCTGCCCGGCTTCGTGCATCCCGAGACGAAGCGCGTGCACACGTCCTACGCGCTCGCCGCGACGACGACCGGCCGCCTTTCCTCCTCCGATCCGAACCTCCAGAACATTCCGGTGCGCACGGCGGAAGGTCGCAAGATCCGCACGGCCTTCATCTCGACGCCCGGGCACAAGCTGGTCTCGGCCGACTACAGCCAGATCGAGCTGCGCGTGCTCGCCCATGTCGCAGACATCCCGCAACTGAAGCAGGCCTTCGCCGACGGCATCGACATCCATGCCATGACGGCCTCCGAGATGTTCGGCGTGCCGGTCGAGGGCATGCCGTCGGAAATCCGCCGCCGGGCCAAGGCGATCAATTTCGGCATCATCTACGGCATCTCCGCCTTCGGCCTTGCCAACCAGCTCTCCATCGAGCGCTCGGAGGCCGGCGAATACATCAAGAAGTATTTCGAGCGCTTCCCGGGCATCAAGGACTACATGGACACGACGAAGGCCTTCGCCCGCGAGAACGGCTATGTGGAGACCATCTTCGGCCGCCGCGCGCATTACCCGGAGATCAAGTCGTCCAACCCCTCGGTGCGCGCCTTCAACGAGCGTGCCTCGATCAACGCGCCGATCCAGGGATCGGCGGCCGACATCATCCGCCGCGCCATGATCAAGATGGAGCCAGCGCTTGCCGCGGCCGGCCTTTCCGCCCGCATGCTGCTGCAGGTGCACGACGAACTGATCTTCGAAGTGGAGGACGGCGAGGTCGAGAAGGCCATCCCCGTCATCGTCGACGTCATGGAGAACGCCTCCATGCCGGCGCTGTCGATGAAGGTGCCGCTGAAGGTGGACGCGCGGGCCGCCACCAACTGGGACGAGGCGCACTGACGGCCGGAAATCCGCGATGAGGCGGCCCGGCGACACGTTCTGCGTTTATGGCTAACGAGGCCTCAACGGGACGGAACCGTCTCGTTGGGGCACAGGCGCCTCCTCGCCGAATGCCCTCGAAAACCGGCATTCTTCGCCCTTTCTTCATGATGTTCCGAAACGGATCGTTCCATCCCGATCCAGCCTGCGGAGGCGCTTCACGAAATCTTATCCATGTCCTTTCAACCGATCTTATCAACCGCCGGTTATGGATGTGCGGAACGATAAGCCGATAGCCTCCCCGGCCGGCAAAGAAAGCGATGGAGAAGAAGATGAAGCAGACGATTCGTGAAATCCTCGGCAAGCACGGCGGTCTTCCGGTTCCGGTCGACACGCTCGCGGACGATGCCGATCTCTATGCAGCGGGTCTTTCCTCCTTCGCCTCCGTGCAGGTGATGTTGGGCATCGAGGACGCCTTCGACGTCGAGTTCCCCGACAACCTCCTCAACCGCAAGTCCTTCCAGAGCATCGACGCCATCACGCGGGCGGTCTCCGGCCTTGTCGGCAGCGCGGAGGCCGCCGAATGACCGTCACCGTCGGAAAGGGCCTTGCCGAGCGCGCCGAGCGCGTTTCCGCCGTGGCCGCAGCGCATGCCGACGACGTGGACGCCAAGGCCCGCTTCCCGCGCGAAGCCGTCGACGCGATGATCGCCGAACGGCTGCTCTCCATCCAGATCCCCGCAGCCCTCGGCGGCGAGGATGCCTCCCTTTCCGAGATCGCGGAAGTCTGCTCGCTGATCGGCCAGTCCTGCTCGGCGGCGGCCATGGTCTTCGCCATGCACCATATCAAGCTGTCGAGCCTCGTCTCGCACGGCGCAGGCGATGCCTGGCATTCCGCCTTCATGCGCCGCGTCGCCGGCGAACAGCTCCTGCTTGCCTCTGCAACGACCGAGGGCGGCATCGGCGGGAATCTCCGCAACAGCATCTGCGCCATCGAGATTACCGGCGAGACCTGCCGCCTGACGAAGGACGCGACCGTCATCTCCTACGGCGCCCATGCCGACGCGATCCTCATCACCTCGCGCGCCCATGCGGACGCCGCCTCGACCGACCAGGTCATGACCGTCTTCACCAAGGACCAGTACACGCTGGAGCAGACCCACGTCTGGGACACGCTCGGCATGCGCGGCACCTGCTCGGACGGCTGGCTCTTCAAGGGCGAGGCGCCGAAGGAGCAGATCCTGCCGAAACCCTTCGCCGAGATCGCGGCGCAGTCGATGCTCGCGACCTCGCATCTCCTGTGGAGCGCGGTCTGGTACGGCATCGCCGTCAACGCCGTTTCCCGCGCGCAGGCCTTCGTGCGCGCCGCCGCCCGCAAGAGCCCCGGCGTGACGCCGCCCGGCGCGCTGCGCCTTGCGGAAGCCGTAAACCTTCTCCAGCTCGTCAAATCCAACACCATTGCCGGCCTCAAGGAATACGAGGCGGCCAAGGCGGATCCCGACCGGCTCTCCTCCATGGGCTTTGCCGTGGCGATGAACAACGTGAAGATCGCTTCCTCCGAAACGATCCTTGCCATCATCAACCAGGCAATGCTGATCTGCGGCATCATGGGCTACAAGAACGGCACGCCCTTCAGCCTCGGCCGGCACCTGCGCGACGCGCATTCCGCCCAGCTGATGATCTCCAACGACCGCATCCTCGGCAACACGTCGAACCTCCTGCTTGTCCACAAGCAGGACACCAGCCTGATCGGGTGACACCATGGACATGCAGACTTCCCTTCTCGACCGGCTCTTCGATTCCGGTCTTCTCATCGACACCGGTGTCGAGGGCCTTTACGGCCGCTCGGGCGCCTTCGAGGACGTCATCGCCCGCTTCGAGCGGCTGATAGACGCCTATGGCGGGGCCGACGGCGCGGAGGCGATGCGCTTTCCGCCGGGCATGAACCGCGCGCATTTCGAGACCTCCGGCTACATGAAGAGCTTTCCGCAGCTTGCCGGCACCGTGCACAGCTTCTGCGGCGGCGAGCTCGACCATATGAGCCTCCTGCAATGCATGGAGGTCGAGGGCGACTGGACGAAGGACCAGAAGGCGACCGACATCGTGCTGACGCCGGCGGCCTGCTACCCGCTCTACCCGACGATCGCCAAACGCGGCCGCCTGCCGGCGGGCGGCGGGCTCTACGACCTGCAGTCCTACTGCTTCCGCCACGAGCCCTCCAACGATCCGGCCCGCCAGCAGCTCTTCCGCATGCGCGAATATGTCTGCATGGGCACGCAGGAGCATGTGACGACCTTCCGCCAGACCTGGATGGACCGGGGCCTGGAGATGATGGCCAAGGTCGGCCTCGACGTGACGATCGATGTGGCCAACGACCCGTTCTTCGGCCGCGCCGGGCGCATGCTCGCCAACAACCAGCGCGACCAGAACCTGAAGTTCGAGCTGCTGATCCCCGTGACGTCGGCCGCCAAGCCGACGGCCTGCATGAGCTTCAACTACCATCAGGACGCCTTCGGCGCGAAATGGGGCCTCAACCTGGAAAACGGCGACGTCGCGCATACCGCCTGCGTCGGCTTCGGCCTGGAGCGCATCGCGCTCGCGCTCTTTGCCCGCCACGGCCTCGACATCGCCGCCTGGCCGACGGACGTGCGCAAGGTGCTGGGATACCAGGACTGACATGGCTGCCGTCTTCCCCGGGCTCGACCCCGCGACCTACCGGCCGCACGCGCTGCACGACGCCGAGCGCGCGTGGCCGGAGACCAACTGCTATGTCGATCTCTGGATCGAGGTGCTGAACGCCTTCGGCACCCCGCCCGAGGCGATGCTGGGCTTCTCCTTGACGCAGGATTTCGAGGGCGACCAGTTCACCTTCTTCAAGGTACCGCTGGAAGACCTCGAAGCGCTCTACGGCATCCGCCCGACCGAGCTTGCCATCTTCGACCGGGTGGAAAGCCATGTCGAAACGCAGATCGCGCGCGGGCGCCTCTGCCTCGTCGAGATGGACAGCTTCTACATGCCGGACACCCGCGGCGTCGCCTACCGCCAGGAGCACGGCAAGACGACGGTGGCGATCAACCGGCTGGACCTTCAGGCCAAGCGGCTCGACTATTTCCACAATGCCGGCTTCTTCCGGCTGGAGGGCGAGGATTTCGACGGCCTGTTCCACCTGAACGACGGGCCGGAGGACCTGCCCTTCCTGCCCTATACGGAATTTACGAAATTTCCGGAAAAGCGCCCCGACGACGCTCACCTGCGCCGCGAGGCGGGACGCCTCCTCGCCTTCCATTTCGCCCGGCGCCCGGCGGAAAATCCCGTCGCGGCTTTTGCAAAAGTGTTTCCGCAGCAGGTGGAGGCCGTGGCGGACCGGCCGTTCGGCTTCTTTCACAAATACGCCTTCAACACGCTGCGCCAGCTCGGCGCCAATTTCGAGCTGGCCGGCAGCCATCTCGACTGGCTCGGCCTCGATGGCGGGGACGCCGCCCGCAAGATATCGGAGACGGCGAAGTCCGTGCAGTTCCAGCTTGCCCGCGCCGTGACCCGCCGCAGGTTCGACCCGCTGGCAACGGCGCTCGACCCGGCCATCGAGGCATGGGATATTCTGATGTCGAGCCTTGCCGCCCGCATCGACTGAAGGAACAAGGCAATGTCCGAGACCGGAAAGGCGCTTTCCACCGGTTGGCGCATGGCCCTGACAGAGGCCGGCGCCGCTTCTGACCCAGCCGCGTTGCAACGCCTTTCCGATTTTCTCGACGCGCCCGTACCCGGCACCGTCGCCGGTGCCCTTGAACGCGCCGGCCGTTTCGACCGCACGGCCCCTGAACCGCTCGACCATCTCGACGCCTGGTACGTGCTCGACCTCTCCGGCGAAGACCCGGGCGAGGCGATCCTCCATTTCGACGGCCTCGCGACGATCACCGAGATCTGGTGGAACGGCGCGCTCGCGCTTTCCTCGGACAGCATGTTCGTGCGCCACACCCTGCCGGTCACGCTCACCGGCAAGGACCGCCTCACCCTCTGCTTCCGCGCGCTGAAGCCGCACCTCGAAAAGCGCGGGCCCCGCGTCCGCTGGCGCCCGCAGATGATCACGCCGCAGGGGCTTCGGCTCGTGCGCACCACCCTCCTCGGCCGCATGCCCGGCTGGTGCCCGGAGGTTCATGCCGTCGGCCCGTGGCGGCCGGTGCGTCTCGCCCGGCCGGCGCCCGCCGTTCCAACGGATATCCGCCTCTCCGCGCGGCTTCACGAGGACGGCAAGGGCCGGCTGGAGATCGGCTTTTCGCTCGACGGCGCGGCAACGCCGACCGTGGAATGCGCGGGCGTCGCCGTCGAGGCAATCCCGAATGGAGAGCGCAGCTTCAGCGCCAGCCTCGTCATTCCCGATGTCGAAGCCTGGTGGCCGCGCACGCACGGCACGCCGGTCCTGCACGACATTACCCTGACGGTGGATGGAGTGCGCCATTTCCTCGGCCGCACCGGCTTTCGCCACATCGAGATCGACCGCGGCGCGGACGGCCGGGACTTCGCGCTCATCGTCAACGGCCGGAAAATCTTCTGCCGCGGCGCCGTCTGGACCACTGCCGATATCGTCGACCTGCCCGGCACGCGGGAGCGCTACGAACCGCTGCTGAAGCTCGCGGCGGACGCCGCCATGAACATGCTGCGCATCGGCGGCACGATGGCCTACGAGACGCCGGACTTCTTCGCGCTCTGCGACGAGCTCGGCATCCTCGTCTGGCAGGATTTCCAGTTCGCCAATTTCGATTACCCGGCGAACGATCCCGCCTTCATCGAGAACGTGCGCACCGAAGTCGCGCAGTTCCTCGACGCCGTTGCCGCCTCGCCGTCGCTTGCCGTGCTCTGCGGCGGCAGCGAGATCGACCAGCAGGCGGCAATGCTCGGCCTGCCGGAGACGGCATGGGCCGGGCCGCTAACGCGCGATATCCTGCCCGTGCTTTGCGCCGCGCACCGGCCGGACGTGCCCTATGTCGAGAATTCCCCGAGCGGCGGGGCCATGCCCTTCTCGCCGAATGCCGGCGTCACGCACTATTACGGCGTCGGCGCCTATTGCCGGCCGCTCGAGGACGCGCGCCGCGCCGCGGTGCGCTTTGCCGCCGAAAGCCTCGCCTTCGCCAATGTGCCGGAGCAGGCAACGCTCGATGCGCACCTGCCGGTGCCGGCCGTTCACGATCCGCGCTGGAAGGCCCGCGTGCCGCGTGACCGTGGCGCGTCCTGGGATTTCGAGGACGTGCGCGACCACTATCTCGGCCTTCTCTACGAGACCGATCCGGCGCGTCTTCGCCGCGAGGACCCCGCGCGCTATCTCGACCTTTCCCGCGCCGCGGTCGCGGAGGTGATGGAGGCGACCTTCGCCGAATGGCGCCGGCCGCAATCGACCTGCAACGGCGCGCTCGTCTGGACCTTCCAGGACCTCCTGCCCGGCGCCGGCTGGGGCGTGGTCGATGCGACGGGCCTGCCGAAATCCGCCTGGCACGCGCTGCGCCGCGCCTTCCGCCCGGTGCAGCTAGCGCTTTCCGACGAGGGCACCAACGGCCTCGACCTCCACGCGATCAACGACAGCGCTGAGGAGCGGCGCCTGACGCTGGAACTCTCCTGCCTGCGCCACGGCCGCCAGCCGGTCGTTTCCGGCCGCCGGGAGATGGCGCTTGCGCCGCATTCCGCCGAGACGCTGCCGGCAACGAGCCTTTTCGGCGCCTTCTTCGACACGACCTATGCCTTCCGCTTCGGCCCGCCATCCCATGACGTGACCGTCGGCCGGCTTCTCGACGAAGAGGGAGCGGTGATCGCGGAAGCCTTCCATTTCCCGCGCGGCCGCGCGGCCGCGATGACGCCCGCCAGTTTGTCGGCGACGCTTCGTCAGGATGCGGCAGGCTGGATACTCGACCTTTCGGCAGATCGTTTCGCCCAGTCCATCGCCATCGAGGCCGAGGGCTTCCTGCCGTCGGACAGTTGGTTCCATCTCGCGCCCGGCGATGTGAAGACGATCCGCCTTGCCTCGCGCGCCGGTACCGATCCGGCCGCAAAGCCCACAGGAGAAATCCGCGGCCCCGCCATCGAGGCCGTCGTCTCGTTCTGACGGAACCACAGGAAATCATCGATGATTTCCTGTGGTCGAAGGATTTAGAAGAAAAGGTAGAGCGGCCACTGGATGGGCCGGCGGGAAGAGAAAAGACGGCTGCCTTCGAGCGGGAGCCTGTCTTCCGTCGCCGCGCCCGTCTCCGTCTCGCGGCGCGCGCCTTCGGTCTTCGGCTTGAAGCCGGGCGGATAGAGGTTGAAGTAGCCGAGCGTCACGCCACCGAGATACATCATGCCATCGCTTCCGTGCTGGTTAAGGGTCCGGTCATCATCATGGCGAAATCGTGGCAGCAGTCAATAGTCTATATAATTAGTGTTCTATTCCACTCTTGATAGGGCCGGTGCGGAAGGGCTACGAAGACACCCGTGTACACGCTGGACCGCACCGAAATCTTCGAGCAGGACATCCGCAAGAGCCGGTTCCTCGCCATTGCCTGCCCCGTCGAGAGCGAGGCGGAGGCGAAGGCGCGGCTGGCGGAAATCTCGGATGCCTCGGCAAGCCACAATTGCTGGGCCTGGCGCATCGGGCAGACCTATCGCTTCAGCGATGACGGCGAGCCGAGCGGCACGGCGGGCAAGCCCATCCTCCAGGCCATCGACGGGCAGGACCTCGACCGCACGCTGGTCGTCGTCACGCGCTGGTTCGGCGGCATCCTGCTCGGCAGCGGCGGCCTGATGCGCGCCTATGGCGGCACGGCGGCGGCCTGCCTTCGCGCGGCGGCCAGGACGGAATATGTGGAGCGGGCCGCGCTTTCCGTCTCACTCGGCTTTTCGGACCTCGCGCTGGTCAAGGCGCGGCTTTCCGCCTTTGCCGGGCTGGTGATGGACGACGAGGCCTTTAACGAGAGCGGCGCGCGGCTTTCCTTCCGCGTGCCGGCGGAAAAGGCGGAGGAAATCGGCCGATTGGTCGTGGATCTGACCAGCGGACGCGCCGAAATCGGCAATTGAAGGCTGCAATCGAAATAAAATCGCCTTTCCACGCCGCGCCGCCCGGGGAGAACGGTTTGGCGCGGTGGCCGGGACTTGCCGAACGGCATCTTGCCACAAGGGAAAACGGCGCAAAGATGCGCTCTTGCCGCCCCTTGCCCCGGCGGCCCGCCGCTATAGGCAAGCCCGGTTTTTCGTTCTATCTACCCTGCGGACCCATTTTCGCGGGCTTTTCGGCTCGCGACCCTGTATGACAGAGAGGACGATCCCATGAGCCTTCGCATCAACGACACCGCTCCGGACTTTACCGCCGAAACCACCGCCGGCCCGATCAGCTTCCATGACTGGATCGGCGACGGCTGGGCCGTGCTCTTCTCGCACCCGAAGAACTTCACCCCCGTCTGCACCACCGAGCTCGGCGCCATGGCCGGCCTCGACGGCGAGTTCCGCAAGCGCGGCGTCAAGATCATCGGCATTTCCGTCGATCCGGTCGAAAGCCATGTCAAGTGGAAGGCCGACATCCGCACCGCCACCGGCTTCGACGTCGAATATCCGCTGATCGGCGACAAGGACCTCAAGGTCGCAAAGCTCTACGACATGCTGCCGGCCGGCGCCGGCGATACCTCGGAAGGCCGCACGCCCGCCGACAACGCCACGGTCCGCTCCGTCTTCGTCATCGGCCCGGACAAGAAAATCAAGCTGATCCTCACCTATCCGATGTCCACCGGCCGCAACTTCGCGGAAATCCTGCGCGCCATCGATTCCATCCAGCTCACCAGCAAGCACCAGGTCTCCACGCCCGCCAACTGGCAGCAGGGCGACGACGTGATCATCGGCGGCGGCATCTCCAACGAGGACGCCATCGCCCGCTTCGGCTCCTTCGACACGGTGCTGCCGTACCTGCGCAAGACGAAGCAGCCCGCCGCCTGACCGGCCGGTATCCGCGCGGCGGCGCCGGCGAGAATGGCCGGAGTGCTGCCCTCTCTTCCGTCATGCTCGGGCTTGACCCGAGCATCCATCCACGTCCGTGGGTGTCGCCTGGATCCTCGGGTCAAGCCCGAGGATGACGACGGAGAGGTGGGCGGAAGGAAAAAAGCGAGCGGACGAAACAAGACAGCCCCGGCAAGCCGGGGCTGTTTTCGTTCGGGCTACTGGATGAGGATCGCCCGGAAATCGTTGACGTTGGTGCCGGTCGGGCCCGGCACGAAGAGGTCGCCGAGGGCGTCGAAGGCGGTCCAGCTATCGTTGCGGGCGAGGTATTCGGCCGCGTCCTTGCCCTTGTCGGCAAGGCGGGCGACGGTGGTGCCGTCGGCGAAGGCGCCGGCATTGTCCTCCGAGCCGTCGATGCCGTCCGTATCGGCGGCAAGCGCATGAAGGCCCTCGAGCCCGTCGGTGGCGCAGGCGAAGGACAGCAGGAACTCGCCGTTGCGCCCGCCTTTGCCCTTGCCTTTGATCGTCACCGTCGTCTCGCCGCCGGAGAGGATGACGACGGGTTTCTCGAACGGCCGGTCGCGGCGCACGACCTCCGCCGCGATGGCGGCATGGACGCGGCCGACCTCGGAGGCCTCACCCTCGATGGCATCCGACAGGATGACGGCCTCGATGCCGGCCTCCTTGGCGGCGGCGGCGGCGGCCTCCAGCGAGACGGCGGCGGAGGCGACCAGCTTCACCTCGTTGCGGGCGAAGGCCGCGTCGGAGGGCAGCGGCGGCTCGTCCTTGCCGTCCCGGATATGCCGCATCACCGCTTCGGGCAGGTCGAGGCGGTAGCGCTCGATGAGGCGCAGCGCGTCGGCTCTGGTGGTTTCGTCGGCGATGGTCGGGCCGGAGGCGACGAGGGCGGGGTTGTCGCCCGGAATATCGGAAACGACGAGCGAGACGACGCGGGCGGGATAGGCGAGCGCGGCAAGCCGGCCGCCCTTGATGCGCGAGACCTGCTTGCGCACGGCGTTCATGGCGCTGATCGGCGCGCCGGAGGCAAGCAGCGCCTTGTTGACGGCGATCTCGTCGGCGAGCGTCAGGTCGCCGGCGGGCGCGGGCAGCAAAGCCGAGCCACCGCCGCAGACGAGGGCGACGACGAGGTCGTCCTCCGTCAGGCCCCGGACCGCGGCCATCAGCCGGCCGGAAGCGAGGAGCCCGCTATCGTCCGGCACGGGATGGGCGGCTTCGAGGATCTCGATGCGCTCGCAGGGCACGGCATAGCCGTAGCGCGTGACGACCACGCCGGTGAGCGGCGCGTCCCACAGGCGCTCGAAGGCGCGGGCCATCTGCGCGGCGCCCTTGCCGGCGCCGATCACCACCGTGCGGCCCTTCGGCTTTTCCGGCAGGTTGGCGGCCAGCACTTTCTCCGGATCGGCGGCGGAAACCGCGGCGGAAAAGAGCGTTTCGAGAAAGGCGCGCGGATCGGCGATGGGCGGCATGCGGTTCCTCCAGGTCTGCGAATGGCTCATATAAACACAGCCCCCCACCCGCGCGCCAGAACCGCCTCCAGTCGGAAACGGCGCAGCGGGGCGAGGGGCTGTGTCTCCTCCTCCAGAAGGGGTGACCGGGCGGGGCTCCCCTCCCCGCCCGGTCAGGCCGTCATGCGACGGCGTGGTTCGCCATGCGCTCCAGCGCCGTGACGAGACCGGAGTGGTCGAGGCCCGCGTCGCCGTGGGCCGCGCACTGATTGAAGAGCTCCTGCGTCAGCGCCGTGTTAGGCAGCGAGACGCCGATCGCCTTGGCGCCCTGAAGCGCGAGGTTGAGATCCTTCTGGTGCAGCGAGATGCGGAAGCCCGGATCGAAGGTGCGCTTGACCATGCGCTCGCCATGCACTTCGAGGATGCGCGAAGAGGCAAAGCCGCCCATCAGCGCCGAGCGCACGCGGGCCGGATCGGCACCGGCCTTCGACGCGAAGACGAGCGCTTCGGCGACGGCCTCGATGGTCAGCGCCACGATGATCTGGTTGGCGACCTTCGTCACCTGGCCGTCGCCGCAATCGCCGACGAGCGTGATGTTCTTGCCCATGAGCTGGAAGAGCGGAAGCGCCCGGTCGAAGCTTTCCTGCGAGCCGCCGGCCATGATGGAGAGCGAAGCGTTCTTGGCGCCGACCTCGCCGCCCGAGACCGGGCCGTCGACATATTCCGCACCCGTCGCGCGGATCTTCCTGGCAAATTCCTTGGTGGCGATCGGCGAGATCGAGCTCATGTCGATGACGAGCTTGCCCGCCGAAAGGCCGTAGGAGACGCCGTTCTCGCCGAAGAGCACGTCTTCCACTTCCGGGGTATCGGGCAGCATGAGGATGATCGTGTCGACCGTCTCGGCGAGCGCCTTCGGGCTTTCGACGATCTGAAGGCCGTTATCGACCAGATCCTTGTGCGGCGGGATGTGGAACTTCGAGGTGATGACCGTGTGGCCGGCGTCCTGCAGGTGGCGCGCCATGGGGGTGCCCATGATGCCGAGGCCGATGAAACCGATATTTGCCATGATTAAACTCCCAGTCCTGAAATTTGTGATGCTCAGCGGCCGACTTCGGCCAGCCAGCCGAGGCCTTCCTCGGTGGTCGTGCGCGGCTTGTATTCGCAGCCGATCCAGCCGTCGTAACCGAGCGCGTCGAGCGTCTTGAACACGAAGCCGTAGGCGATCTCGCCGGTGCCCGGCTCGTTGCGGCCCGGATTGTCGGCAAGCTGCACGTGGGGGATCTTCGCCTGGTGCTTTTTGAACGTGCCGATCAGTTCGCCCTCGGTGCGCTGCTGGTGGTAGAGGTCGTACTGGATGAAGAGGTTGTCGGAGCCGACCTCGGCGATGATCGAGGCCGCCTGGTCCGGGGTGTTGAGGTAGAAGCCCGGAATGTCGAAGTGGTTGATCGGCTCGATCAGCAGCTTGATGCCGTGCTTGCCGAGCTCCGCCGCTGCCAGCTTGAGGTTGGCGACGAAGGTGGTGCGCAGCACCTCGTCCGGCACGCCGGCCGGCGCGATGCCCGACAGGCAGTTGATCTGCCTGCAGCCGAGCGTCGTCGCATAGTCGATGGCCGAGGCGACGCCGCGACGGAACTCGTCGACGCGGTCGGGCAGGACCGCGATGCCGCGCTCGCCGCCGGCCCAGTTGCCGGCCGGCAGGTTGTGCAGGACCTGTGTCAGGCCGTGCCTGTCGAGTTCGGCGCGGATGGCGTCCTTGTCGAAATCGTAGGGGAAGAGATACTCGACCCCTTCGAAGCCGGCCTTGGCGGCCAGGGCGAAGCGCTCCATGAAGGGCGCCTCGTTGAAGAGCATGGTCAGGTTGGCCGCAAATTTCGGCATTTTCGTCTCCCTGGATCAGTCGAGCAGCGCAGCCAGCGTTGCGGTCGGGGCGTCTTCGCCGCGCTCGGCGAGGTCCTCGAATTCGACGACGGCATTGATGTCGGCACCCATGGCGATGTTGGTGACGCGCTCGAGGATGAACTCGATGACGACCGGAACCTGATGCTCCTTCATGAGGTCCTGCGCCGTGTTGAAGGCTTCCTGGAACTCGTTCGGGCTGCGCACCCGCAGCGCCTTGCAGCCGAGGCCCTCGGCGACCGCGACATGGTCGACCCCGTAGCCGGCTTCCGCATCGCCGTCCGCGTTGATGTTGTCGAAGGCGAGCGAGACTTCGAAGTCCATGTTGAAACCGCGCTGCGACTGGCGGATGAGGCCGAGATAGGAGTTGTTCACGACGACATGCAGGTAGGGCAGCTTGTGCTGGGCACCGACCGCAAGCTCCTCGATGAGGAACTGGAAGTCGTAGTCGCCGGAAAGGGCGACGATCGGACGGTCCGGATCGGCGGCGCGCACGCCGAGCGCTGCCGGCAGCGTCCAGCCGAGGGGCCCAGCCTGGCCGCAGTTGATCCAGTTGCGCGGCTTGTAGACGTGCAGGAACTGCGCGCCGGCGATCTGGCTGAGGCCGATGGTCGAGACGTAGCAGGTGTCGCGGTCGAAGGCCTTGTTCATCTCCTCGTAGACGCGCTGGGGCTTCAGCGGCGTCTGGTCGAAATGGGTCTTGCGCAGCATGGTGCGCTTGCGCTCGCGGCATTCCTCGGCCCAGGCCGACCAGTCGCGCAGCTTGCCGGCGGTCTTCCATTCCGTCGCGACGTCGAGGAAGAGCTTCAGCGCGGCGCCGGCATCCGAGACGATGCCGAAATCGGGGGCGAAGACGCGGCCGATCTGGGTCGGCTCGATGTCGACGTGGATGAACTTGCGCCCTTCCGTATAGGTCGGGACGTTGCCGGTGTGGCGGTTGGCCCAGCGGTTGCCGATGCCGAAGACGAAGTCGGAGGCGAGCAGCGTCGCGTTGCCGTAGCGGTGCGAGGTCTGCAGGCCGCACATGCCGGCCATCAGCGGATGGTCGTCCGGGATCGTGCCCCAGCCCATCAGCGTCGGGATGACCGGAACGCCGACGATCTCGGCGAATTCGACGAGGAGGTCGGAGGCGTCCGCATTGATGATGCCGCCGCCGGCGACGATCAGCGGGCGCTCGGCCTCGTTCAGCATGGCCAGCGCCTTCTCGGCCTGGGCACGCGTCGCGGCCGGCTTGTAGGCGCCGAGCGAGGCATAGGTGTCGATGTCGAACTCGATCTCGGCGAGCTGGACGTCGATCGGCAGGTCGATAAGGACCGGGCCGGGGCGGCCGGAGCGCATGACATGGAACGCCTTCTGGAAGACGTAAGGGACAAGCGCCGGCTCCATGACCGTGACGGCCCATTTGGTGACGGGCGCGGCGATCTTGGCGATGTCGACCGCCTGGAAATCCTCCTTGTCGAGGCGGGCGCGGGGCGCCTGGCCGGTGATGCAGAGGATCGGGATCGAATCGGCAGAGGCCGAATAAAGGCCGGTGATCATGTCGGTGCCGGCCGGGCCGGAGGTGCCGATGCACACGCCGATATTGCCGGCGCGGGCACGGGTATAGCCTTCCGCCATGTGGCTTGCGCCCTCGACGTGGCGGGCAAGGATGTGGCGGACCGAGCCGCGCGCCTTCAGCGCCGAATAAAGGGGGTTGATCGCAGCGCCCGGTACGCCGAAGGCACAATCGATGCCTTCCTTCTCCAGAACCAGGACCGCTGCATCGACAGCACGCATTTTAGCCATGGGGTATCCTCCGTCTCTCGATACGGAAGGTAACGCATTCCTTTTTCCGCGCAATCATAAAATGGAAATCAATCCCACCATATGGAAATAAACATTTTCAACGAATCTGGAACAATCCGCCGAGGCGGGCTATGGGATGATGCGGCGACGAGGGAGGGAGCATCATGGCGGAGCATCAGGAAAAGACGCGGGGACGGCCCGGCCGCAAGCCGGCGGAAAACGCCGCGCCCTCCTCCGTGCAGGTGCTGGACCGCAGCCTGAAGCTCCTCGAGCTGGTGGCGCAGGCGGACGGGGCGGCGCTGACCGATCTTGCCGACCAGTCCGGCATGGCGCCCTCCACCGTGCACCGCCTGCTGACCTCGCTTTCCCAGCACGGCATGGTGAGCCACGACGGGGAGACCGGCGCCTGGATCATCGGCGTGAAGGCCTTCGAGATCGGCACCGCCTACCTTCGCTTCCGCAAGCTCGGCACGATCAGCCGGCCCTTCCTGAAACAGTTGATGGAGGGTTGCGGCGAGACCGCCAATATCGCCATCGAGGACAGCGGCGACGTGGTGTTCATCTCCCAGGTGGAAAGCCATGCGCCGATGCGCGCCTTCTTCCGCCCGGGCCGGCGCGGGCCGATCCATGCCTCGGGCATCGGCAAGGCGATCCTCTCGACCTGGCAGGACAGCCGCATCGAGGCGCTGCTTGCCGGCCGCACGCTGCAGCACTTCACCGACAAGACGCGCGACACGGTGCCGACGCTGCTGGAGGATATCGCAAGGATCCGCATGCGCGGCTGGTCCATCGACGACGAGGAACACACGCTCGGCATGCGCTGCGTCGCCGCGCCGATCTTCGACGAATACGGGGAAGCGGTCGCAGGAATCTCGGTCTCCGGCCCGGCCGTGCGCCTGCCCGACGAGAAGGTCGAGGCCTTCGGCCCGGTGATACGGGCGGCGGCGGAAGGCGTGACGAAGGCGATGGGCGGGCGGGTGCGGCAAGCGTAAGGCGCAGCCGGTCAAGACCCCCCCTCCTCTCTTCCGTCATCCTCGGGCTTGACCCGAGGATCCATCCATTTGGCACGCCCTCAGCGTGTGGAGTGGATCCTCGGGTCAAGCCCGAGGATGACGACGGAGAAGATGAGAAAAAAAACGGAGGGGGTAATAGGAATGGCGCATCGGCGGGCAAATATGCGCCCGCCGCGCAATCCTCAAGCCGTTTCCGGCACGCGCGCCTTTGCGCCCGCCTTCGTCTTCATCGCCTTGCCGGCGACATAGACCTCGGCCACGCAGCGGTCGTCACCCATGGTCTGCAGGATGAACAGTTCCTGGGCCAGCGAGGTCGCCGTGCGCATGCGGTATTCCATCGCCGGCTTGGCGGAGGAATCGAGCACGACGATGTCCGCGTTCGCCCCGGCATGGAGCGAGCCGATCTGGTCTTCCAGGCCGAGCGCGCGGGCATTGCCCAGCGTCATGCGGTAGAAGGAGTTGAAGGGCGTCAGCTTCTGGCCGCGAAGATGCAGCACCTTGTAGGCCTCGTCCATCGTCTCCAGCATGGAGAAGCTGGTGCCGGCGCCGACATCGGTGGCGACCGACCAGCGGGCGCCGGCCTTGTCGAAGCGGTCGCGGTCGAAAAGGCCCGAGCCGAGGAAGAGGTTGGAGGTCGGGCAGAAGACGCCGACGCTGCGCGTCTCGGCGAGCACCGCGATCTCCCGGTCGCTGAGATGGATACAGTGGCCGAGCAGCATGCGCTCGTTCAAGAGCCCGTAGCGGGCGTAGATGTCGGTATAGTCCTTCGCCTCCGGATAGAGCGAGGTCGCAAAGGCGATCTCGTCCTTGTTCTCCGAAAGATGGGTCTGGACGTAGCAGGTGGGATGCTCGGCGACGAGCGCCTGGCTCATCTCAAGCTGCTCCGGCGTCGAGGTGATGGCGAAGCGCGGGCTGATGGCGTAGCGCGCGCGGCCGCGGCCGTGCCACTTGGCGATCAGCGCCTTCGTCTCGTCATAGCCCTGTTGCGGCGTGTCGCGCAGCGCGTCCGGCGCGTTGCGGTCCATCATCACCTTGCCGCCGATCATGCCCATGCCCCGCGCCTCGGCGGCCGCGAAATAGGCATCCACGCTCTCGGGATGCACCGAGCAATAGGCGACGGCGGTGGTCGTGCCGTTCGAGATGAGCTCGTCCATGAAGCGGTCGGCGACGGCGGCGGCATGGCCGGTGTCGCAGAACTTCTGCTCCTCGACGAAGATATAGGTGTTCAGCCATTCGAGAAGCTGCGCGCCGTAGGAGGCGATGGCCTGGGTCTGCGGGAAGTGCAGGTGCGTGTCGATGAGGCCCGGCAGGACGAGGTTCGGCCGGTGGTCGGCGACCGCGACATCCGCGCCGGCGCGCCCGCGAACCTCAGCATAATCGCCCGTGGCGACGACCTTGCCGCCGCGCACGAAGACGGCGCCGTCCTCGAAGTAACGCCAGGCGGCCGTGTCGTCGATGCCCTGCGGCTCGGCGACGAAGGTCAGCACCCGCCCGCGGATCAGGAGCTCGCTCATTGCGTCTTCTCTCCGTTCACCGCGCTTTCGTACCAGGCGACGATCAGGCGGCGCTCCTCGTCGGAGATCGCCGTGACGTTGGCGGGCGGCATGGCGTGCGAGCGGCCGGCCTGCAGGTAGATCTCGCGGGCATGGGCGGCGATCTCGCCGTCCGTTTCCAGCATCACGCCCTTGGGCGGCGAGATGATGCCTTCCCAGCCGGGCTCCTTGGCATGGCACATGGAGCAGCGGCCGAGGATGGTGTCGCGCACCTGCGGGAAGGCTTCCGCCGTGACGAAGGGCTGGGCGACGGCCGAGACCTTGTCGGAGGGCTCGCCCGACAGCACCTTCGGCACCGTGGAGAGCCACATGATGGCGACGAAGAGCAGCGCGGTGGCAAGCCAGGTCCAGGTCGGATTGCCTGTATTGGCGTGGCGGGTGTTGAAGTAGTGGCGGATCGTCACGCCCATCAGGAAGACCAGCGAGGCGATGATCCAGTTGTACTGGGTGCCGAAGGCCAGCGGATAGTGGTTCGACAGCATCAGGAACAGGACGGGCAGCGTCAGGTAGTTGTTGTGCGTGGAGCGCTGCTTGGCGATGCGGCCGTACTTCGGATCGGGCTTGCGGCCGGCGATGAGGTCGGCGACGACCACGCGCTGGTTCGGCATGATGATGAAGAACACGTTGGCCGACATGATCGTCGCGGTGAAGGCGCCGAGATGCAGGAAGGCGGCGCGGCCGGTGAAGAGCTGCGTATAGCCCCAGGCGACGACGACCAGGATGAAGTAGAGCGCCACCATCAGCCGCGTGTTGTCGTTGCCGAAGGGCGACTTGCAGATGAGGTCGTACATGATCCAGCCGAAGCCGAGCGAGGCCAGCGAGATGGCGATGGCCACCGGCTTGGAGACGTCGAGGACGTTCGGATCGATCAGGAAGAGGTCGGCGCCCGCGTAATAGACGAGACAGAGCATGCCGAAGCCCGAAAGCCAGGTGGCGTAGCTCTCCCATTTGAACCAGACGAGATGCTCGGGCATGTGGGCCGGCGCCACCAGGTATTTCTGGATGTGGTAGAAGCCGCCGCCGTGGACCTGCCATTCCTCGCCATAGGCGCCCGGCGGCAGATCGGGATGCTTCTTCAGGCCCAGGTCGAGGGCGACGAAGTAAAAGGACGAACCGATCCAGGCGATGGCTGTGATGACGTGCAGCCAGCGGACGGCGAACATTACCCAATCCCAGGCAATGGCGTATTCATACATGGGGGACCTCCTCCCGATTTTCGTCTATTTGTTTGCCATCAACTGATTTTCCCGGAAATCCCGGCGAATCCCCAACACTTTCAAAAAAAACTAAAAGATGGCCGCCTACTTTGCTCATTCTGCCAATATGCTAGAAAGAGCGCATGTCCTATCTCGATAATGTACGCGTCTTCGTTCGCGTGGTCGAACTCGGTACTCTTTCGGCGGCGGGGCGCGACCAGCGCGTGACCCCGGCGGTCGCCAGCAATCGCATCAAGGAACTGGAACGCCATCTCGGCGTGCGCCTCTTCAACCGCACGACGCGCAAGCTCTCGCCCACCGAGCACGGCCGTGTCTTCTACGAGGGCGCGGTGAAGATCATCGAGGCGGTGAACGAGGCGGAGGCCGCCATCGCCGACCTTTCGCGCAATCCGAAGGGGTCGCTGAGGATCACCGCGCCGCTCGGCATCGGCCGGCGCCTCATCGCCTCGGGCATTCCCGAATTCCATGACAAGTATCCCGATATCGAGGTGCGCGTGCGCCTGTCGGACCATAATGTCGATATCCTCGCCGAGGGCGTCGACGTCGCCTTCAAGCTCGGCGTCCTGGAGGATTCGAACCTTCGCATGCGCGGCATCCTCAATTGCGAGCGCGTGCTCTGCGCCTCCCCAGAATACCTCGCGCGGCGCGGCACGCCCGTGAACGCCGATGCGCTGATCGCCGACAAGCACGATTGCCTGCTGCTGCGCTATCCGGGCTCGAAGGAATATTTCTGGACGCTGGTGACGCCGGAAGGCGCGCGCAAGTTCGAGGTCGCCGGCCCCTATGACAGCGACGACGGGGACGTGCTCACCCAATGGGCGCTCGAAGGCCGCGGCATCATCAACAAGCCGCTCTTCGAGGTGAAATCGCACCTTTCCGAAGGCCGGCTCGTGGAGATCCTGAAGGATTGCCCGCCCGCGTCCGTGCAGCTCGCCGCGATCTATCCGCACAAGCGCTTCCAGGACCCGAAGGTACGCCTGATGATCGAGTTCATGGCGGAGCGATGTCAGCGGCTGATCGGCCGCCTTCTCGGGGAAGAGCCCGAAGGCGAGGCCGAAGCCGAAGCGGAAGCCGTCAGCGGCTGACCGCCGGGGCGGCGCCGGCCTTCGCGCCGGCCCACAGGAGCGCGGCGGTCGTGATCTCGGCCGCGGCCAGCGCCGCGATGACCGCCGGGCGCTTGTCCTTCACCGCCGTGCCGCCGATGGGGCAGACGAGGCCGTCGAAAAGCTCCGGCCGGCCGATCTCGCGCGTCAGCCAGTTGCGGAAGGTGGCGCGCTTCGTCTTCGAGCCGATCATGCCGACATAGGCGGCATCCGTTCGCCGCAGCGCCTCGGCGGCGATCAGGAAATCGAGCGCGTGGTCGTGGGTGAGGACGACGAAGCTGCTGCCGGGCGGCGCATCGCGCACCACCGCCTCCGGCATCGCCGTCAGGCAGGTCTCGACGCGCGGCACGGTGGAGGCCATCAATTCGTCCTCACGGGTATCCACCAGCACGACGCGCAGCGGCGCCAGCGAGAGCGCCATGGCGAGCGCATCGCCGACATGGCCGGCCCCGAAGACGTAGACATGCGGGCGCGCGGCCATTTCCCGGTCGCTGCGGGCGATGAGGTCGCCCGCAAGCTCCGGATTGAGCGGCGTGAAGGAAAGGCCGACACGCCCGCCGCAGCACTGGCCGATCTCCGGGCCGAGCGGTACGTCCATCGGCGCGGCATCGAGGCCCGAGCGCAGCGCGCGCCGGGCATGGTCGATCGCCATGTATTCCAGTTGCCCGCCGCCGATCGTCGCGAAGATCGCCCGCTGCGAGACCAGCATCCAGGCATCCGTGTCGCGCGGCGTGGAGCCCGCCGCGCCCGTTACTTCGACCAGGATCGCCGCCGGCTCGCGGCGCAGGAAATCCCGGATGTCTTCGCGCGCGGCAGGCATTTCCTCACCCCTTTTTCGCCGCCTTGAGGCGTTCGATGGCCATCAGCACGCACTCGGGCGTGGCGGGGGCATCGAGGCGCGGGCAGACCGTGTGGTCCGCGACGCTCGCCACCGCATCCGAAAGGGCGTGCAGCACGGCAAGGCCGAGCGGCAGCGGCGGCTCGCCGACCGCCTTGGAGCGGTGGACCGTCGGCTCGTAGGCTTCCGACCAGTCGGTGAGCGCCACGTTGAAGACCTTCGGCCGGTCCGAGGCGAGCGGGATCTTGTAGGTGGAGGGCGCATGGGTGCGAAGCCGCCCCTTGCCGTCCCACCACAGCTCCTCCGTCGTCAGCCAGCCCATGCCCTGGATGAAGCCGCCCTCGATCTGGCCGATATCGATGATCTTGTTCAGCGAGCGGCCGGTATCGTGCAGGATATCGGTGCGCTCGACGACATATTCGCCGGTCAGGGTGTCGACGGAGACCTCCGAGCAGGCTGCGCCGTAGGCATAGTAGTAGAAGGCGTGGCCGCGGCCCTTCGAGCGGTCCCAATGGATCTTCGGCGTCTTGTAGAAGCCGGCCGCCGAGAGCTGGACGCGCGCCATATAGGCCTGCTTGACCAGTTCGTTGAAGGAAATCTCGGCATTGCCGATGCGCACCCGGTTCGGCAGGAAGACCACCTGGTCGCGCGGCACCTGATGGCTTTCGGCGGCGAAATCGATCAGCCGGTCCTTGATCTGGCGCGCGGCGTTCTGCGCCGCCATGCCGTTGAGGTCGGCGCCGGAGGAGGCCGCCGTCGGCGAGGTGTTCGGCACCTTGCTCGTCGTCGTCGCGGTGATCTTCACCCGGTCGAGGTCGATCTGGAATTCCTCCGCCACGACCTGCGCCACCTTGAGGTGCAGGCCCTGGCCCATTTCCGTGCCGCCGTGGTTCATGTGCACGGAGCCGTCCGTGTAGACATGCACCAGCGCGCCGGCCTGGTTGGATTCCGTCTTGGTGAAGGAGATGCCGAACTTCACCGGCGTCAGCGCGATGCCGCGCTTGACGAGGCGGCTCTTCGCGTTGAACTCGGCGATCGCCTTGCGGCGGCCGGCATAGTCCGCGCTCTCCTCCAGCTCGGCGACGATGCGCTGGATGATGCAGTCCTCGACCTTCTGGTGATAGGGGGTGAGGTTGCGGCCGCCCTCCACACCCATCGGGTCGTAGAAATTCAGCTTGCGTATCTCGAGCGGGTCCTTGCCGACGGCGAAGGCCACCTCGTCGATGACGCGCTCGGCGCCGACCATGCCCTGCGGGCCGCCGAAGCCGCGGAAGGCCGTGTTCGACACCGTGTTGGTGTAGAGCGGCGCGGATTTCGCATGCACATGCGGGTAGAAATAGGCGTTGTCGCAGTGAAACAGCGCGCGGTCGCCGACCGGGCCGGAGAGGTCCGCCGAAAAGCCGGCGCGCAGCGCGAAGGTATAGTCGACCGCGAGGATATGGCCCTCGTCGTCGAAGCCGACTTCGTAGTCGATGGCGAAATCGTGCCGCTTGCCGGTCGCGACCATGTCCTCGTCGCGGTCGAGCCGGATCTTGACGGCACGCTTCAGCTTGCGGGCGGCGATGGCCGCGATGGCGGCGCACTGGTTGGCCTGGGTCTCCTTGCCGCCGAAGCCGCCGCCCATGCGGCGCACTTCCACGGTGACGGAATGGCTCGCCACGCCGAGCGCATGGGCGATCATGTGCTGCGTCTCGCTCGGGCCCTGGGTCGAGCAGTAGACGATGACGTCGTCGTCCTCGCCGGGAACGGCAAGCGAGATCTGCCCTTCGAGATAGAAATGGTCCTGCCCGCCGAGCCGCATGCGGCCCTTCACGCGCCGCGGGGCGCTCGCAAGGGCGGAGGCCGCATCGCCGCGCTTCAGCGTCAGCGGGGTCACCACCTGGCGGTGGGTCTCGACGTCGAGGTCCCAGATGTCGATTTCGGCCGGCAGCTCCTCGTATTCGATATTCGCGAGCCGCGCGGCCCGGCGGGCCTCCTCGCGGGTCTCGGCGATGACGCAGAAGATCGGCTGGCCGTGGAACTCGACCTTGCCGTCGGCAAGTACCGGATCGTCGTCCATGCCGGAGGGCGAGATGTCGTTGACGCCCGGCACGTCCTCGTGCGTCAGCACGGCGACGACGCCGGGGGCGGCGCGCACCGCCGAAAGATCGACGGATTTCAGGATGCCGTGCGCGACGGTGGAAAGGCCGAGGCCCGCATGCAGCGTGCCCGCCGGCTCGGTGATGTCGTCGATATAGACGGCCGTTCCGGCGACATGCTTGTGGGCGGAATCATGGCGCGCGCTGGAATGGACGCCGCCGGCGATCTTTTCGGCCTTGAGGTCGGGTGTGTGCTTGTTCATGGCTTACGCAGCCTCGTATCTGGACACCTGCACGGGCGCACCGCCGGATGTCGTTTCCATATAGAACCTGAGGAGGAGGTTCCGCGCCACCAGCGCCCGGTATTCGGCCGTCGCGCGCATGTCGGTGAGCGGCGCATAGTCCTCGGCGTATTTCTCCATGGCCGCCTCCACCGTCGCCTCGTTCCAGGGCTGGCCGACAAGCGCCTTCTCGACGGCGGAGGCGCGCTTGGGCGTCGCCGCCATGCCGCCATAGGCGATCGTGATCGCGGCGACCGTGCCGTCGGCGGCAAGCGACAGGCGGAAGGCGCCGAGCGTTGCCGTGATGTCCTCGTCGCGCCGCTTGGTCACCTTGTAGACGGCGAACTTTTCCGAGGCCGCCGGCACCGGCACATGCACGGCCTCGACGAATTCGCCGGGCTGGCGGTCCTGCTTGCCGTAGGCGATGAAGAAATCCTCAAGCGAAATGGTGCGCCTTTCGGCCCCCTTGCGCAAGGTGAGCGTCGAGCCCAGCGCAATCAGCGCCGGGGGTGTGTCGCCGATGGGCGAGCCGTTGGCGATGTTGCCGCCGATCGTGCCCATGTTGCGCACCTGCTGGCCGCCGATGCGGGTGATCAGCGGGCCGAGCGCCGGGATATGCTGCGAAAGGGTCTCGAGCGCCTCGGTATAGGTGACGCCGGCGCCGATGGTGATCGTGCCGTCCTTCACCGCAAGGGTTTTCAGCTCGTCGAGCCCGGCGATGAAGACCACCGGGGAGATGTCGCGCATCTGCTTCGTCACCCAGAGGCCGACGTCGGTGGAGCCGGCGACGACCGTGGCCGTCGGGCTTGCCTCCAGCACGGCGGCGAAATCGTCGAGGCTCGCCGGCACGACGAAGCGGTTCTTCCCCTCGCCGATCTCGACGCGGGCGCCGTCGCGCAGGGCCGCAAGGCGGGCGATCATGTCCGCGCGCTCGGCGATGAGCGGATCCTTGTCCGTGCCGGCATAGCCGGAGATGGCGCGGGCGGCGCGCAGGATCGGCTCGTAGCCGGTGCAGCGACAGAGATTGCCCTGCAGCGCGGTCTCGATGTCCCGGTCGCTCGGCGTCGGGTTCTGCATCCACAGCGCATAGAGCGACATGACGAAGCCCGGCGTGCAGAAACCGCATTGCGAGCCGTGATAGTCCACCAGGGCCTGCTGGACGGGATGAAGCTTCTCCTCGCTGCCGGCCAGATGCTCGACCGTCACCACATGACAGCCGTCGAGCGAGCCGAGGAAGCGGATGCAGGCGTTGACGCCCTCATAGACGAGGCCGCCCGAGGGCGTCAGCCGGCCGACCAGCACCGTGCAGGCGCCGCAGTCGCCTTCCGCGCAGCCTTCCTTGGTGCCCTTGAGCGAGCGGGAAAGGCGCAGCCAGTCGAGCAGCGTCTGGTCGGGCGCAACGTCGCCCAGCGCGACGTCGCGGCCATTGAGGATGAAACGCAATTGCGAGCGGATCGACACGGCCGCCATGGCTTAACTCCCGCGGTAGGTGGAATAGCTGAAGGGCGATACCAGCAAGGGAACATGGTAATGCGCGCCCTCGTCGGCAAGGCCGAAGCGGATCGGGATGATGTCGAGGAACATCGGGCCGTCGCCCGTCCGGCCGAGATAGTCGCCGGCATGGAAGCGCAGTTCGTAGTTCCCGGCCTTCATCGTCTCGCCCGAGAGCAGCGGGGCATCGCAGCGCCCGTCGTCGTTCGTCCGGGTGGTCTTGATGTGGTGGAACGTGTCGCCCTCGACGCGGTAAAGGTCGATGCGCAGGCCCTCGGCGGGCTTGCCGCGCGCGGTGTCCAGCACATGGGTCGTGAGCCGGCCGGCTCCTTGCGAATGAGACTGCATGTTTTCCTCCCGAGCATAGCGCTCCTCACTCCACTATCCATCAGGCCCTTTCCCCTGAAAAGCGGCATGATCGTTCGAGACTTTCAAAATTTCCGTAGGGAATGGAACGCACCGTTTTCGGGTTAGACATTGCTGCCGAAAAACGTTTGGAGGAGCGTTCCATGCGATATTGCCGCGACATGTACGGATACGGTCAGACGCCGCCCGCAGCGAAGTGGCCGAGCGATGCGCGCATCGCCGTGCAGTTCGTGCTGAACTACGAGGAGGGCGGGGAGAACTGCGTGCTGCATGGCGATGCGGCATCCGAGGCCTTCCTGTCCGAGATCGTCGGCGCCGCCCAATGGCCGGGCCAGCGCCACTGGAACATGGAATCGATCTACGAATACGGCGCACGCGCTGGCTTCTGGCGCCTCCACCGGCTGCTGACGGAAAAGGCCGTGCCGGTCACGGTCTACGGCGTTGCGACCGCGCTCAGGCGCTCGCCGGCGCAGGTCGCGGCCATGCAGGCCGCCGGCTGGGAGATCGCCTCGCACGGCCTCAAATGGGTCGAGCACAAGGACATGCCGCCGGAAGAGGAGCGCGCGGCCATCGCCGAGGCGATCCGCCTGCACACGCTCGTCACCGGCGAGCGGCCGCGCGGCTGGTATACGGGCCGCTGTTCGGTCAACACCGTCGATCTCGTGACGGAGGCGGGCGGCTTCGACTACATCTCCGACACCTATTCCGACGACCTGCCCTACTGGTACGAGCACGCCGGCAGGCAGCAGCTCATCATCCCCTATACGCTCGACGCCAACGACATGCGCTTCGCCACGCCCCAGGGCTTCAACAGCGGCGACCAGTTCTTCAGCTACCTGAAGGACTCGTTCGATGCGCTCTATGCGGAGGGCGCCAAGGGCAGCCCGAAGATGATGAGCATCGGCCTGCATTGCCGCCTGATCGGCCGGCCGGGCCGCGTCATGGCGCTCGCCCGCTTCATCGACTACGTCAAGAGCCACGAGAAGGTCTGGATCGCGCGCCGCGTCGACATCGCCGAGCACTGGGCGAAGACGCATCCGCCGCAGCCCGCCGCCGAGCGGCCCTCGCAGATGCCGGAAGACGCCTTCGTGGAGCGTTTCGGCGGCATCTTCGAGCATTCCGACTGGATCGCGCGCCGCGCCTTCGCCGACGAGCTTTCGCCGGCCAACGACACGGCGACCGGCCTTGCCGCCGCGCTCACCTTCCAGTTCCGCGCGGCGAGCGACGAGGAGCGCCTCGGCGTGCTCGTCGCCCACCCGGACCTTGCCGGAAAGCTCGCCGCGGCCAAGCGCCTGACGGCAAGCTCGACGGAAGAGCAGGCCTCCGCCGGGCTCGATGCATTGACGGACGAGGAGCGCACGCGCTTCACCGACCTCAACGGCCGCTACGTGGAGAAATTCGGCTTCCCCTTCATCATCGCCGTGCGGGACAACACGAAGGCGAGCATCCTTGCCGCCTTCGAGACGCGTATCGGCAACGACCGGGAAACCGAGCTTGCAACCGCCTGCCGGCAGGTGGAGCGCATCGCGCTCCTCCGGCTCAAGGCCATCCTGCCGGACTGAGGACGGCGCCATGTCGGCCGGAGCGCTGCCCGCCTTCGCGCGCGGAACGATCAACCTTGCCGCGGCGAGCCTCGGGGCAAGGGGCCTTTTCGCGACGGACGAGTTCTTCGGGCCGCTGTCGCGCATGCTGGCGGACGAGCCTGCCGTCTTCCATCCCGGCCGCTACGACGAGCACGGCAAATGGATGGACGGCTGGGAAACGCGCCGGCGGCGCGGCCCCGGCTACGACCACGCGGTCGTCGCGCTCGCGACAGTGGGCCATATTCGCGGCTTCGACGTGGACACGGCCTTCTTCACCGGCAATTACCCGACGGCCTGCGCCATCGAGGGCTGCCATACGCCGGACGGGCCAAACGACGCGACCGTCTGGACGGAGCTGCTGTCGCCGAGCCCGCTCGGCCCGAGCGCCCAGCATTTCTTCGACTGCGCCGCGGACGGGCCCTACAGCCATGTGCGGCTGCGGATCTTTCCCGATGGCGGGGTGGCGCGGCTGCGCGTCTACGGCGTGCCCGCGCTCGACCGGAAAGGCCGCGAGAACGAAGCCTTCGACCTTGCCTCCGCGCTCAACGGCGGGCAGGTGATCGCGCTTTCGAACGGACATTACGGCCACCAGCGCTTGCTCGCCCCCGGCCGCGGCATCAATATGGGCGACGGCTGGGAGACCAGCCGCCGCCGCGAGCCCGGCCACGAATGGATCGTGGTGAAGCTCGCCGCACGGGCGACGGTGGAAAGCATCGTCGTCGATACCGCCCATTTCAAGGGCAACTACCCGGATGCCTGCTCCGTGCAGGCCGCCGACCTGACGGGCACGACAGGGGACCTCCCCACCCTTGTCACCGCCGCGTCGATGTTCTGGCAGAAGATCCTGCCCGAGCAGAAACTGGCCGCCGACCGTATCCACACGTTCGACGGCCATCTCGTGAAAAGGGCGGATGCGGTGACGCATGTCCGCCTGAACATCCATCCGGACGGCGGCATCAGCCGTCTGCGTGTTTTTGGCCGGCTGGCCGAGGGAGGAAAGACATGAAGACAATCGAGATAAAGCCCCTGACCCGGGAGGCCTTCGCGCCCTTCGGCCAGGTCATCGAGCAGGAGGGCGCGGTGAATTTCCCGATCAATGCGGGAAAATGCACACGCTACCACGACCTTGCCTATATCGAGACGACCGGCGAGAAGGCCCGGCCGATGATCAGCCTCCTGCGCGGCGAGCCCTATCCGCTGCCGCTGGAGCTGAACATGGTGGAACGCCATCCGCTCGGCAGCCAGGCTTTCATTCCGCTCGGCGACAGCACCTTCCTCGTCGTCGTCGCCGAGGAGACGGAGAGCGGTCCTTCCGAGCCGATCGCCTTCCGCACCGCGCCCGGCCAGGGCGTCAATATCGCCCGCAACGTCTGGCACGGCATCCTGACGCCGCTCGACGCGGTATCGGATTTCGCCGTGGTCGACCGCGGCGGGGAGGGCGTGAACCTGGAAGAGCACTTCTACCCGGAAAGCTTCCTGATCCGCTGATCCGCCACCGGGACAGCGGATTTTGCCGGCCCGCCTCCACGGGCCGGCTTTTTGTTACCCGGCAAACGAAAAGGGCCGCGCCTGAGGCGCGGCCCTTTCCTTGTCGGCTGGTTGTCTTCCTATTCCGCGAAGAAGGCGAAGCGGATGACGAAGAGGGCTGCCACCAGCGCCGTTGCCGGATGGATGTCCTTCCACTTGCCGGTGAAGAGCTTCATGACGACATAGGTGATGAAGCCGAAGGCAAGGCCGTTGGCGATGGAGTAGGTGAAGGGCATGGCGAGCGCGGTGAGCGCGGCGGGTGCCGCTTCCGTCAGGTCTTCCCACTCGACTTCCGTCAGTTCGCGCATCATCAGGCCTGCGACATAGAGCAGGGCCGGCGCCGTCGCGTAGCTCGGCACCGAGGCGGCGAGCGGCGAGATGAAGAGCGCGGCGAGGAACAGGACGGCGACGGTGAAGGCCGTGAGGCCCGTGCGGCCGCCCGCCTGGACGCCCGAGGCGCTTTCGACATAGGCCGTGGTGCTGCTGGTGCCCATCAGCGAGCCGGCGACGATCGCCGCGCTGTCGGCGAGAAGAGCGCGGCCGAGGCGGCTCTGCTTGCCTTCCTGGATGAGGCCGGCGCGCTTGGCGACGCCGATCAGCGTGCCCGTGGCGTCGAAGACTTCGACGAGCACGAAGACGAGGATGACGTGCAGCAGGCCACCGTGCAGGGCGCCGACGAGGTCGAGCTGCAGGAAGGTCGGCAGGATCGACGGCGGGGCCGAGACGATGCCGCGGAACTCGCTGACGCCGAGGATCCAGGAGAGCACCGTGACGACGAGGATGCCGATGAGGATTGAGCCCTTGACGCGCATGGCGTCGAGCACGGCGATGATGAAGAAGCCGAGGATCGCCAGCAGCGGGCCGGTCTGCTTGAGATCGCCGAGGCCGACGAGCGTTGCCGGGTTGTCGACGACGATGCCGGAGCTCTTCAGGGCGATGATGCCGAGGAAGAGGCCGATACCGGCGGCAATCGCGCTGCGCAGCGAATGCGGAATGCCCGCGATCAGCCAGGAGCGCACGCCCGTCACCGTCAGGATGACGAAGATCGTGCCGGAGATGAAGACCGCGCCGAGCGCCTGCTGCCAGGTGAAGCCGAGGGCGGCGACGACCGTGAAGGCGAAGAAGGCGTTGAGGCCCATGCCGGGCGCCATGCCGATCGGCCAGTTGGCCACCAGGCCCATGACCATGGAACCGAGCGCCGCGGCAAGACAGGTCGCGACGAAGACGGCGTCCCGGTCCATGCCCGTCGTCGACAGGATGTCCGGGTTGACGAAGATGATATAGGACATCGTGAGGAAGGTCGTCAGACCCGCGATCACTTCGGTGCGTACCGACGTGCCGTGCTCACTCAGCTTGAAAAGCCGTTCAAACATGTTTTCTCCCCCTGGCGGACGCCTCCGGCGCCGCCGTGCGACAGTTACGGGCCTTGTGCTCCTCCAGCAGCCCGTCCGCGGTTCTTCCGCGCCCGTGCGCAGCGGTCCGCGCAAGCGGGCCACTGACGATCACAGTTCCGTCATATTGCTTTTTCCGCCGCGCCCGCGCCAGCCGGGGATTTCCCCGAATTTTCGCGAAACTCTTTCATGGCGGACCGGGCGAGCGCAGGCCTACTCGCAGACGTCGACCCATTCGCCGGCAACGAGCGCGGCAAGGCGCTGCGGGGAAAGCCGGACCGCCGCGTTCGTCGCCCCGGCCGCGGGCACGACCTCCTCGAACGCCTGAAGCGAGACGTCGCAATAGACCGGCAACGGCGACGGCAGGCCGAAGGGGCAGACCCCGCCGACCGGATGGGACGTCACGGCCAGCACCTGCTCGGCATCGAGCATGCGCGGCTTTGCGGCGAACCGATCCTTGAATTTGCGGTTGCTGAGCCGCGCCGTGCCGGCGGCGACCAGCAGCACGATCTCCTCGCCGACACGCAGGCAGATCGTCTTGGCGATCTGCTCCGGCGCCACCCCGTGCGCCTCGGCCGCAAGCGCGACCGTCGCCGAGCTCTGCTCGGTGACGAGGACTGCGATATCGGGAGCGTTTTCGGTGAAGAAGGTACGGACGGATTGAAGAGACATGCCGTTTCATAGCCAATCGGGGACCGGGACTCAATCCGTCCCGAAGACGTCGCGCGTATAGACCTTCTCCCGGACGTCCCCCAGCTCCGGCGCCGCGCGGTTGGTAAGGATGATATCGGCGCGCCGCTTGAAGGCGGAGAGATCGCGCACGACCTCGGAGCGGAAGAACTCCGCCTCGGGATAGTCCGGCTCGTAGACGATGACCGGAATGCCCTTCGCCTTGATGCGCTTCATGATGCCCTGGATCGAGGAGGCGCGGGATCTTTTTTGAAGCCGGATGACAGCCCCATTGTTGACGGACGGAAAGAAGGCTGGACGAAAGCCGCCCCGACGCGCTTTAACGGGTCGTCGCAGGACTGCCTGCCGAACCGCGTTGCCGATCGGAAACCGATGCCAATCCACGAACTTGCCGCGCTGGGCGCCGCGACCTGCTGGGCCATGACGGGGCTGATCTCGGCAGGCCCGGCAGGCCATCTCGGCGCGCTTGCCTTCAGCCGGACGCGCCAGGTCTTCGTCACGGGCCTTCTGGCGCTCTACGTGCTCTTCACCGGCGCATGGCGCGACCTCGACATGGCGAGCGCCGGCCCGCTGCTGCTCTCCGGCCTCATCGGCATCTTCATCGGCGATACGCTGCTCTTCGCGTGCCTCAACCGGCTCGGCCCGCGCCGCTCCGGCATCCTCTTCGCCCTCAACGCGCCGATTGCCGCCGTGCTCGGCTGGGTGGCGCTCGGCGAAACCCTGTCGGCCGTCGCGGTGGCGGGGATTGCGCTCACCGCCGTCGGCGTGTTCCTCGCCATCGTGTTCGGCAAGCGCCGCGCGCAGATGCATCAATGGGAAGCGATCAAGGGGCCGCTCTGGGTCGGCGTCCTCTTCGGCATCGGCGCGGCGACCAGCCAGGCCGTCGGTTCCATCGTCGCCCGCCCGGTCATGGCCGGCGGCATCGATCCCTTCCTCGCCTCGATGCTGCGCGTCGGCATTGCCGCCGGTTGCCTCAGCATCCTCATCCAGTTGCCGATCCCGTCCGTGAAGCCGAAGGGCCCGCTGACGCTCAAGGTCGCGGCCGTGACCGCGCTCACTGGCGTCCTCGCCCTTGCCATCGGCATGACGCTGCTGCTCTTTGCGCTTTCCGGCGGAAAGGTCGGCATCGTCTCGACCCTTTCGGCCACCTCGCCGGCCATGATCCTGCCGATGCTGTGGCTGAAGACCGGCGAGCGGCCCGCCGGCGGCGCCTGGGCCGGCGCCGCCCTCGTCATCGTCGGCATGGCGCTGATCTTCATCCGCTGAAAAGCACCGGCGGCGGACCCTAGAGCTTGGCCTTCGTCGAGCGCGGCGTCGACAGGAGGATGCTGGTCTCGCTGCCGGTGATGCCGGGCACGAGGCGGATCTTGCGCAGGACCGCGTCGAATTCGGCAAGGCTCGCGGCGCTGAGCTCCACCAAAAGATCCCAGCGGCCATTCGTCGTGTGGATCTGCGAGATCTCCGGGAATCCGCCGAGCGTGCGGATGACGCGGTCGGTGACGTGGCCCTCGATCTCGATCGTCATCACCCCGCGCACGACATCCTCGAGCGCATCGGCGCGCAGCATCACCGTATAGCCGACGATGGTGCCGTCCTGCTCCATCCGCTCGATGCGCGCCCTGACGGTGGCACGCGAGGCGCCGGTTTCCAGTGCAAGGTCAGAAACGCTCCTGCGCCCGTTGCCGCGCAAGAGGGTGACGATCTTCCGGTCGAGCTCATCCATGCCAAAATGGCTCCCTGACTTTCCATTATGGTCAGTATGCCATTCCGGGATGCCAAAATTCAATATTCAATCTGCCGCTCCGCGCTTCTACGCTTGGGAAAACCGGATGGGAGTGAACCATGGAATGCACGCTGATCGGCGCCCCCTTGCAAATCGGTGCGGGACAGCTCGGCTGCGAGATGGGCCCGAGCGCCCTTCGCATCGCCGGCCTTCGCACGGCGCTGGAGGAACTCGGGCACGAGGTGAAGGACACGGGCAATATCAGCCCCCGCGCCTTCGATGAAATGGCCCATCCGAACGCGGCGGTGCACCATCTCGGCGAGACGGTCGCCTGGATCGAGGCCCTTTCGGCCGCCGCCTACGAGCACAGCAAAGCCGGCATGCCGATCTTCCTCGGCGGCGACCATGCGATCTCCGCTGGCACCGTGGCGGGCCTTGCCCGCCGGGCCGCCGAGCGCGGCCGGCCGCTCTTCGTGCTCTGGCTGGATGCCCATACCGACTTCCACAGCCTGGAAACGACGGTCAGCGGCAACCTGCACGGCACGCCGGTCGCCTACTATACCGGCCAGGCCGGCTTCGACGGCTATTTCCCGCCGCTCGCCAATCCCGTTCCGGCGGAGAATGTCTGCATGATCGGCATCCGCAGCGTCGATCCCGCCGAGCGGGCCGCGATCGGCAGGACCGGCATCACGGTGCACGACATGCGCGTCATCGACGAGCACGGCGTCGGCGTCCTCGTGCGCAATTTCATCGAGCGGGTCCGGGCCGCCGGCGGCCTCCTGCATGTGAGCTTCGACGTCGACTTCCTTGAACCGGACATCGCGCCGGCCGTCGGCACAACGGTGCCGGGGGGCGCGACCTTCCGCGAGGCGCACCTGATCATGGAAATGCTGCATGACAGCGGTCTCGTGACGAGCCTCGACATCGTCGAGCTGAATCCGTTCCTCGACGAGCGCGGCAAGACCGCCAAGCTCCTCGTCGATCTCGTTTCCAGCCTGATGGGCAAGCGGGTGATGGATCGCCCGACGCTCGCCGGCTGAATGCGGCTGTTCTCTTGTTGGAGGCAAAATGAACACTGATGCGAAACTGAACGTGGTTCCCTTCGTCAGCGTGGACCATATGATGAAGCTGGTCCTCAAGGTCGGCATCGATCGGTTCCTAACGGAACTGGCGGCGACCATCGAGGAGGACTTCCGCCGCTGGCCGGTCTTCGACAAGACCCCGCGCGTCGCCTCCCACTCCAAGGAAGGCGTCATCGAACTGATGCCGACCAGCGACGGGACGCTCTACGGCTTCAAATATGTGAACGGCCACCCGAAGAACACGCGCGACGGCCGCCAGACCGTCACCGCCTTCGGCGTCCTGTCGGATGTCGGCAACGGCTATCCGATGCTGCTTACCGAGATGACGATCCTGACGGCGCTGCGCACCGCCGCGACCTCCGCCGTCGCGGCGAAATTTCTGGCGCGGCCGAATGCCCGCACCATGGCCATCATCGGCAACGGCGCGCAGAGCGAATTCCAGGCCCGCGCCTTCCGCTCGCTGCTCGGCATCGACAGGCTTCGCCTCTACGACATCGACGCATCGGCCACCGGGAAATGCGCCCGCAACCTTGCCGGCCTCGGCTTCACCATCGCGGAATGCGCTTCTGTGGAAGAAGCCGTCGAGGGCGCCGATATCATCACCACGGTCACGGCCGACAAGCAGTATGCGACGATCCTCTCGGACAATCATGTCGGTCCCGGCGTCCACATCAACGCGGTCGGCGGCGACTGCCCCGGCAAGACCGAACTCAGCAAGGACATCCTGCTGCGCTCGGACATCTTCGTCGAATATCCGCCGCAGACGCGCATCGAGGGCGAGATCCAGCAATTGCCGGCCGAGCATCCCGTCATCGAACTCTGGCAGGTCATGACCGGCGAGGCCGAGGGCCGCAGGAGCGCGGACCAGATCACGCTCTTCGACAGCGTGGGCTTCGCCATCGAGGATTTCTCCGCGCTTCGCTATGTGCGGGAGAAGATTGCCGAGCACGGCATGTTCACCGAGCTCGACCTTCTCGCCGACCCCGACGAGCCGCGCGACCTCTACGGCATGCTGCTGCGCTGCGAGAAGAAGCTCAACGCGGCGTGATCCCCGCGGAGAGCCGAAAAGAATGAAAAGAAGCCCGGCCGTTCCGCCGGGCTTCGTTCTTTCAGAACTCGGTCCATTCCTGCGCGACCGCGGCATTGCCCGCGGACGCCATGCGGACGGCCGTCTGGCGCGTGGGCTGGGCCATGCTGCGCGCCACCTGGCGGAGCGCCGCGGCCGGGGCCGTTTCATTGCCGAGGCGGAACTGGGCGACGAGCTCGCGGAGCTTTGCCGCCTCGTTGGCGAGGGTCGCGGAGGCCGCGTTGGATTCCTCGACCATCGCCGCGTTCTGCTGCGTCGTCTGGTCCATGGCGTTGACCGCCTGGTTGACTTCGGAAAGGCCCGTCGACTGTTCCTTCGCCGAGATGACGATCGCATCCATATGCGTGTTCATCTCGGCGATGAAGCCGCCGATCGTCCGCAACGCGCCGCCGGCCTGCCGCACGAGCTCGACGCCGCCGGAGACCTGGTTCGTCGAATTCTGGATGAGCTGCTTGATCTCCTTGGCGGCGTTCGCCGAGCGCTGGGCAAGCTCGCGCACTTCCTGCGCGACGACGGCAAAGCCCTTGCCGGCTTCCCCGGCACGCGCCGCTTCCACGCCGGCATTCAGCGCCAGAAGGTTCGTCTGGAAGGCGATCTCGTCGATCACGCCGATGATGTTGGAGATTTGCTGCGCGCTCTCCTCGATCTTGCGCATCGCATCCTCGGCCCTGGAGACGACCTCGGAGGATTCCGTTGCCGATACGTTGGCGCGGCTTGCGACCTCGCGGGCCTCTTCCGTCCGCCTGGTCGAATTGACCACGTTGGACGTGATCTCCTCGACAGCGGCCGCGGTCTCCTCGAGCGAGGCGGCCTGCTGTTCGGTGCGGCGCGACAGGTCGTCGGCGCCGGCCGCGATCTCGCGGGTGCCCGATTCCATGGCGGAGATGCTGCCGGCGATGGCCGAGAGCGTCGAGCCGAGCTGGGCGACCGAGCGGTTGAAGTCGTGGCGCAGCGTCTCGAAATCCGCTGCGAAAGCCTCGTCGAGCTGGAAGGAGAGGTCGCCGGAAGCGAGCCGCTGCAGGCCGTCCGCAAGGCCCGACGTCGCGATCCGCAGCCGCTCGGCGGCTTCCGTCTCGGCGCGGTCCTGGGCGGCGAGGCGGTCGGCCTCGGCGCGGCGGCGGTTCTCGTCGGCCTCGGCCTCGAGGCGGCGGTTGGCAAGCGCCGATTCCTTGAAGACCTCCGTCGTCGCGGCGATGCGGCCGATCTCGTCGGTGCCGACATAGACGGTCGGCACGTCGAGATCGCCTTCCGCAAGGCGCTGCATCGTGCCGGCGAGCAGCATCAGCGGGCGGGCGGCATAAAGATGGTTGAGGATGCCGAGCACGACCGCGACGACCGCGACGAGGATGGGCACGATCAGGCTGATCGTCTCGACCGAAGAGAGTGCGGTCTGCTGGTCGGCCGAGGCGACGTCGGCCCGCTTCTGCAGGCTGCCGATTAGTGTCGCCAGCTTGCCGTTGAATTCGCCGACGCGCATGGTGCCCTCGCCGGTCGCTTCGATGGCGCGGGCAAGCTCGACCGTCATCGGGTCGCGCATCAGGACGATCTGGCGATTGACGAACTCGTCGCGCCAGGCCGCGGCGATAGCCGCCGTCTCCTTGAGCGCGGCCGCCTGGTCCGGCGCCGTCTTGGCGAATTCCGCCGCAAGCTCGCTCGCCTTGGTGTCGATCTTGGCGCTTTCGCTTTCGTAGAGCGAGACGAAGTCGCGATTGCCGGTCAGGAGGAAGTTCTTGTAGGCGAGATCGGCTTCCGAGACGGCATCCGACAGATGGCCCGTATCGTCGATCAGGGCGCCGATGGCGAGATTGGCCTCGACCAGATGCGTGGCCGTCGTCGAGCGCATGTAGATCAGGCCGCAGGCGGCCGTCGCGATGATCGTGAGCGTCGCGAAGGCGGCAAAGCCCTTCAGGCTGACGGAGATATTGTTCAACAGGGACATGTCTATGCTCCTCGACACCCTCTGCGCCATACCGCGGCCTTGCGAGGGATTCGGTTGTTCCAGGCCGGGCGGGCGCTCACGCGCCGGTTTCGGCGCGCCGGGCGAGTTCCGTCAGGTTGAGTTCGACCGTCGCCGCGCCGATGGACTTGCCGTCCGTATCGGTCACGGTGAAGTTCACCTGCCCGCGCCAGACCTTCATCTCGTCGTCGAATTCCGGCTCGTCGATGAAGACGGCGTCGGGGGCGACGTCATAGGTCTTCTGGAACTTGGCTTCGTCGCCCTGCCAGAAGTCGCTGGTGATCGAGCTCTGCCCGACATTGAGGCCGTTCTGGTCCATGATGAAGATCTCGGCATAAAGGCCGAGCGAGCGTCCCTGCATGCGCGAAAGATAGATGGAAAGCGGATTGGAGAGCGTCGCGGCGATCAGCGGCTTGTCCTCGCTCTCGCGCTCCTTGACCCATTGCTTGTCGAGCGTGTCGATCGTCGCCTGGTCGAGCTTCGACAGCCGCTTGTTCTGGGTGGCGATCGAGATGCGGACGATGTCGCTCTCGATCCACGTCCGCATCTGCTTGATGACCTCGGGCGTGACGAGCTTCTGGATATCGGGTTTCGCAGGTTCGGCCGCAGCAACGGCGCCCGAGAGCGCAAGAGCACTGGCGGCGGTGAGAAGCAGTCGGCCAAGCAGCATGATGATCTCCTTATAGTATGACTAAGTGCAGGCCGAACGCTTTAGGAACAGTTAACGCTAAACCCTAAATTAGCGGCCCTAACTTGACTTTCGACAATTCACATGCAGCGCCCCGGCGCTTTGGAGAGCCGAAACGGGCCGAGGTGATTGTCATACAATGAAGGGTCGAGCCCTGGTTTCCAGGCGTACAGGAGGTCATGGCCTTTACCCGAAGGGAGGCTTTGGTTACAGCAAACGCGCCATCGAGGCGAAGCCGTCGGCGGCGCGTTCGGGGTAAAACGGCGGGGCGCGTCCGATCAGTTGAGCGGGATCGCGTTTCCGTCCTTGCTCGCCTGGTAGACGACAGAGAGGTCTTCGTACTTCAACCGGATCGCTTCGGCGCGATCCTTGAACTGCTCGCACCGCGGCTCGGGAAGGCCGTCGACCAGAGCTTTAATCGAGCGGCCCTTCCAGAAGGCATTCGTGCGGTTGTAGCCGCCGGGCTCCAGCGTGAAGACCTCCTTCAGGATCTTCAGGTCGTGCGGGATGGCGAAGGCATCGCGGGAATCCTCGTGGCTGAAGAAATAGAAGAAATTGTCGAAGCCTGCCCAGGTGATGGCCGACAGGCACATCGAGCAGGGTTCATGGGTCGACAGAAAGATGAGGTCCTTCGTATCCGGCCGGTCGCATTGCGGGATCTCGTAGAACCGCTTCAGGGTGTGAACCTCCCCGTGCCAAAGCGGGTTCTCCGTCTCGTTGTTCGTCTCGGCGAGGACGAGCGAGAGATCGGACTTGCGCAGCAGCGCCGCGCCGAAGACCTTGTTGCCCGCGGCAACGCCGGCCTCGGTCACGGGAATGATATTCTCCATCGCATCGAACAGGGCATCGAGCAGGCGTTTGGTTTCGGTTTCTTCCGACATTTTGTCTCCTTGGATGTCGCGGGAAAGGATGGCCGGATCGAGAGCCAGCTCGACCCGGGCCGTGTGGTTAAGATGAAAGCCTCAGTGGGCGGCTTCCGGGATCATCGGGATCTCAAGGCCCTTCGCGTCGTAGAGCTTGCCGTTCAGGAAATAGTCGCCGTCGTGCAGACGCGCGATGTCCTGGTAGCGGATCGTCCGTTCGGCCGCCGCGGCGAACACGGACGGCTGATCGGAATTGCCGGCCCTCAGATGATTGAACAGGAGGTTGAGAGCGATCGCCATCAGCGCCGCGGAGCTGATGCCGGAATGGAAGATCGTCGCGACCCAGGCCGGGAATTGCTCGTAGAAGCCGGGCGAGGCGATCGGGATCATGCCGAAGCCGATCGAGGTCGCGACGATCACCAGGTTCATGTTGTTGTTGTAATCGACCTTGGACAGCGTGCGGATGCCGCTGGCCGCCACCGTGCCGAAAAGCACGATCCCGGCCCCGCCCAGGACGGCGCTCGGCACCGCCGCTACCACGCGGCCCATCACCGGCAGCAGGCCGAGAGCGACCAGGAAGAGACCGCCGGTCGCCACGACATAGCGGCTCTTCACTCCCGTCACGGCGACCAGGCCGACATTCTGGGCAAAAGCGCTCTGGGTGAAGGAGCCGAAGAAGGGAGCGACGATGCTGGAGAGCATGTCGGCGCGCAAACCGTCCCCGAGCCGCCGGGCATCGACTTTCGTCCCGACGATCTCGCCGACGGCAAGAATATCCGCCGAGGTCTCGACCAGTGTCACCATGATCACGATGAACATGGAGATGATGGCGGCGATCTCGAAGGTGGGGTAGCCGAAGTGGAAGAGCGCGGGCGCGGCGAAGAACGGGCCGTTCGCAACCTGCGAGAAATCGGTCATGCCGAGCGCGTAGGCGATGCCCGTGCCGATGATCAGCGCAAGCAGGATGGACAACCGCGAGATCGAGGCGCTGCCGAGCTTGCTGAGCAGCAGCACGATGGTGAGCGTCACCGCCGCGAGCTGGATATTGGCTGTACTGCCGAAATCGGGCGCGCTGCTGTTGCCGCCCATCGCCCAGAATGCCGCGACCGGCATCAATGTCAGGCCGATGGTGGTGATGACGATGCCCGTGACGAGCGGGGGGAAGAAGCGGGTGATCTTCGAGAAGACCGGCGTGATCAGGAGGCCGATCACCGAGGCGGCGATGACCGCCCCGAGGATGGCCGGAATGCCGCCATTGCCCGAGATCGCGATCATCGTCGCGACGCCGGAGAACGAGACGCCCTGCACCAACGGCAGGCGGCTGCCGAAGAACGGCACGCCGATCGTCTGCAGGATGGTGGCAAGGCCCCCCGCGAAGAGCGAGGCCGTGACCAGGAGACCGATCCCGCCGGTGTCCAGCCCGGCCGCCTGCCCGAGAATGAGCGGAACGGCGACGATGCCTCCATACATCGTCAGGACATGCTGCAGCCCATAGGCCAGGTTGGCGCCTATGCCGAGCTTTTCGTCCTCCGGGCATGCGTTGGCTGCAATTTCCTCGTCTGCATGTGCCAAGGTAAACTCCTCCCTACCTTGCAAGCGTTTCGCTTGGATTGCGCCCCTCTCCATCAGGCGTGCGGCATGGCCATCGGGGCATATGCCCATGCCGGAGCCGAGCTCATGCCTGGAACGGATAACGTGGCCGGATGCGCCCGGCAGCGGGCGTGCGGGAGACCGGCTGCCCCATCGCAATGGCGACTTGGCCGCAGCCAACGCGACAGCAACGGAAGAGCCGAAGCCGCACGGAGCGGATATTCCGGGCGTATTCGACGCAAAATTGTTCAGGAAGGAGAATATTTTCCCTCATACCCCACCAGCTCCATAGTTGAACCGACATTTCCGTCAGTTTCGCCAGGACCCTGTTCCAGGAGTTGCGAACTCCGGATCGTCATCAACATGCGTTGAACGGGGCATTCTCGTTAGGTTGGCACCTACGTTATGATCAAACTGCATTCAGTTCGGGAAATCTGTCAAGCGGGCGCGAGCGCTGCATTGGCTTCTGGCGCTTGCCTCGGCATTCGCATCCTCGATCCGCAAAAGCCCGGCGTTCAAGAAAATGCAGGCAAAACAGGCTTTCCGGCACTTCATCGCGGCCTGTCGCATCCAAGATTTTCTCGCAAAGCGCACAACACCTTTTCAGGAGGGAACGAATATCGGCGTCGCTGGATGGCCGAACCGTCGGCCCATCCGCCCACCGCTTTGGGGCAAGGAGCCGGCGGCTGTCGGACAGTGCTGTCCCTTGCCGCCGGCCCCCAGAAGGCCTTACCGTCTGTAGCGAAGGCGTTCCTTCTCGATCTCGGCCGGGCCGTAGGGATCGAGCGTGTCGTCGAAGCGGGTCCATCCCTCTTCGGCATAGACCGCACGGCGAGCGTCCGGATCGACCCAGCTCGACTGGTGCAGGATCGCCTCGGCTTCGGCATAAAGGCCGTCATCGACGCGCGCCGTGACGAGCGTGCCGCCGCGGCGAACCCCCTCGGCATAGACATGGGCATGCTCTTCCGGGACGCCGGATTCCGTCATCGCCCCGATCAGGCCGCCCGCCGCGCCGCCGGCGACAGCGCCAGCCGCGGCGCCTGCCGCGGTGGCCGCCAGCCAGCCCGCCGCCACAACCGGGCCGACGCCCGGGATCGCCATGATGCCAAGGCCTGTAAGGAGGCCGCCGACACCGCCGACGGCTGCGCCGATGCCGGCACCCGTGCCCGCCCCTTCGGCGGCATTGGTGTCCCTGGTGTAGCGGTCGTCTGCATTGTTCGACACGATGCTGATCTCGCTCGACGGCACACCGCGCGCCTCGAGCGCGCTGACTGCCGAACGTGCGTCCGAGTAATCGTCAAAAAGGCCGGTTACGGTTTTCATGGAAGTTCCTCCGATTGTATCAGTTGGCGACGATGTTGCCCTGGTAGTCGAGCGCGACATTGACGGTCTTGCCGTCCTTCATCGCGGTGCCGCGCCAGACGCCCTTGTCGTCAAGCTTCAGGCCGGCGACGTCAGCGTAGCCAGCCTCGACGATCCGCTCGCGGGCCTGATCCTCGGTGAAGCTGTTGGCGCCCTCGACGGGGGCCGTTGCGTTCTTGCTGTCCGGAGTGGCGACAGCCGGCGTGTCGCCGTCGGTGGCGGGCGCGGTGGCGGTCTGAGCATAGGCGCCAAGGGTCGATGCGCCGACGAGCGCGGCGGCAAACAGAAGTTTTTTCATGATGTTATCCTCGTTCAAGCCGGGTGGCTCGGCGGAAAACCACGATCGCGACGATAAGTTCCCTCGCTCGTCGATCGATTTTCCCAAACCTCTTCCGAAGCGATCCGCCATATCCGCCATCGACACGGAATTTACGGCGGCCATGAACTTCGAAGAATATCATTGACTAGGAAACTTATTATAAGTAGTTTCCTAGTCAATGATATGGAGAACTGCCTTGAATGCCTCACGACTGACCGATCACACCGGGTACTGGATGCGGATGGTATCGAACGCAGTGTCGCAGGAGTTTGCGCGGAAGGTGGCTGGCCAGGATGTTACAGTCGCCGAGTGGTCGTTCATGCGGGCACTCTACGATTTAGAGCCAGTGCCCCCGTCGGTCCTCGCCGAGAAGATGGGTATGACCAAAGGTGCGATCAGCAAACTTGCGGAGCGATTGCTGGCCAAGGGATTGGTCGTGCGGACGGAAAGCAAGGATGACAAGCGCGCCCACAGCCTGTCCCTGACGAATGAGGGCCGAGACAAAATCCCGGTCCTTGCAGCGCTTGCCGATGAGAACGATGCGGAGTTCTTTGATACCCTGACGAGGGAAGAACACGAAACCCTCAACCGAATTCTGAAGATACTCGCCGAGCGGCGCGGGCTTGACGCAACGCCGGTGGACTGAGAACCGCCCTATTTCAACCTTGACATAAAAGGAACCGCCATGGACGCGGAACGGATTTCCATTGCCAAAATCTGTCTGGATGCTGCCTACGACGGAAGACTGAGCTTTCCGGAGACGGTCGAAAAACTAATCGCTGCCGGCTTCGAGGGCTACGCCGTCGACTTCCGTCGCAATAGCCGGACTTGCTATCTGCCGGATGGTGACAGCATCGTCCTGGACATGCCTCCCTCCTCCGGAAGGGTCGCCCCTGCGTTCGATGCCAACAAGGTCGAATTCCTCATACGGTGGGTCCAGGCAAACCCCGCCGACTACGGCTATGCCGCCTTCTGCGAGAAGGTCAAGGCGACCGGCTGCGCGGGTTACATGGTCTCCTTTACGGGCCGCCGCGTGGTCTATTTCGGCCGCACCGCGGAGATTCATGTCGAACACTTCCCGGCGCGCAACGAGAGTTGACTGCTGTCCAATCACGGTCGATCTCTCAACACCGAGAGATCTGTCGCGCGATCGAAAGCATGCAGGCTTTCTGCCGGCGCCGAGAAGGCGACCGTCATGCCCGTCTTCGGCCGGTTGCTGGCCGGCACGAGGGCGCCGATCTCCACGCCGCCGACGCGGAAGGAAACCAGCGCGTTGTCGCCATGGAACTCAACGAGATCGATGAGCCCCGAGAGGATGTTTTCCCTTCCTTCGGCGTTACCGGATATCGACAGCGACGACGGCCGCACACCGAGCGTCAGGGCCTGGCCTTCCCTGATGTCGAAGCGCTCACGGCCGACGCGGAAGCGAAGACCATCCCCTTCAAGCAACCAAGCCTCGCCGTCGTTGCGAGCCGTAACATCCAGGAAATTCATGTTCGGCGTGCCGATGAAGCCGGCGACGAAGAGCGTACGGGGCCGCTGGTAGATTTCGGTCGGCGTGCCGACCTGTTCGATGGCTCCGCCCTTCATCAGCACAATGCGGTCGGCCAGCGTCATGGCTTCGAGCTGATCGTGCGTGACATAGATGGTGGTGGTCTTGAGGCTCTGGTGCAGGCGGGCGATCTCGACACGCATATGGTTGCGCAGCTTGGCGTCGAGATTGGACAACGGCTCGTCGAACAGGAAGACGCGCGGCGTCTTGATCATGGCGCGGGCGATGGCCACGCGCTGCTGCTGGCCGCCCGAAAGCTCGGTCGGCTTGCGGGCAAGGTAGGGTTCCAGCCCCAGCGTGCCGGCGACGGCCCTAACACGGTTATCGATCTCCGCCTTCTCGACCTTCATGCGCTTCAGGCCGAAGGCGATGTTGTCGTAGATCGTCATATGCGGATAGAGCGCATAATTCTGGAAGACCATCGCAACGCCGCGGTCGCGCGGTTCGAGGTCGTTGACGGTGCGCCCGGCAATGGAAACCTCGCCACCCGAGATTTCCTCGAGCCCGGCGATCATGCGCAGGAGCGTGGATTTTCCGCAGCCGGAGGGCCCAAGGAAGACCACGAATTCGTGATCCGCGATTTCCAGGTTGAAGTCCTTGATGACAGTCACGGCGCCATAGGCCTTGTCAACGTGAGAGCAGACGATGTTGGCCATGCTCAGTTCTCCTCCTGCACGCGGATTTGCAGTTTCACGTCGGTCGGTCGCGCCTCGACCGCCCGCTCGAAGGCTGCGATACTGTTCTCGAAGGAATAGGTGCCCGTAATCAGCGGCTTCAGGTCGACCTTGCCGGAGGCGATGAGTTCGAGCGCCCGGTGGAAGACGTTGGCATAGCGGAACACGGTCTCAATGCGCACTTCCCTGGAGATGGCCCCGGGCACGTCGAAGCGCACGGCATCCACCGGCAGGCCGACCAGAACGACCGCGCCGCCCGGCCTCACGAGGTCGAAAAGCCCGTCAAAGGCCTTTGCGCTACCGCTGGCTTCGAACACCACGTCAGCGCCCCAGCCCGCTGTCGCCGCCGCGACAGCGGCGGAAAACGCGGTCTCGTTCAGGTTGACCGCCTCGATGCCGGGATAGGCGGCGGCGAGCGCCAGCTTCTCCGTGGAAAAATCCGAGAGCAGCACCCGGCTACAGCCGCCGGCAAGGGCCGCCAACGACACCATGATGCCGATCGGCCCCGCGCCGATGACGGCCGCGACATCGCCCGGCACGATGCGGGCACGGGTGGCAGCCTGCATGCCGATGGCGAAGGGCTCGACCATCGCGCCTTCTGCGAAGGACACACTATCCGGCAGGCGGTAGGTGAAGGCGGCGGGATGCACGGCATGGGGGGCCAGAATACCGTGCACGGGCGGGGTCGCCCAGAAACGGACCGCCGGGTCGACATTGTAGAGGCCGAGCTTGGAGGCACGCGAGGCGAGATCGGGGATGCCCGGCTCCATGCACACGCGGTCGCCGACCGAAAGCGAGCGGACATTCTCGCCGATCTCGACGACGGTGCCGGCCGCTTCGTGGCCGAGCACCATGGGTGCGCGCAGCACATAGGGGCCGATGGCGCCATGGGTATAATAGTGCACGTCGCTGCCGCAGATGCCGACCGTATGTATCGCGATCTTCACATCGTCGGGACCGACGGCCAGTGGGAGATCGATATCGCGAAGGGCAAGCACGCCCTTCTCTTCGAGAACCAAGGCCTGCATGGAGATATGTCCTGTCATCAATTGCTCTTGCGCCTGAACGCATTGTTGAGGAGCCCGCTCAGGATACCGATGAGCAGGAGCGGCGGGATGGAAAGCAGCACGACGGAGGCATTGAGGATGCCCCAAGGCACGTCGCGGCCGAGCTGGGTGAGTTCCGAGGCGACGATCGGCAGCGTCTTGGCATCCGAGGTCGTCAGCATCAGTGCGATCAGGAATTCGTTCCAGACCAGCACGAAGGCGAAGGCGACGGCACCGATGAGGGAGCGCATGGCAATCGGCAACGCAATCAGCAAGAACACCGCATAAGGGCCGTAGCCGTCGACGCGCGCGGCCTCCTCCACCTCCTTCGGCACGCGGGCGAAAGCGGGAACGCCGAGCCAGATGACGGTCGCGAGCGTCAGGAGAGTATAGGTGGCGATCAGCGCCGTCAGGGTGTCGTAGAAGCCGAGATCGAGCCAGATCACCATGAGCGGGATCGCTACGGCCACCGGCGGCAGGAAACGCAGCGACAGAACGAAGAACTGGATGTCGGCCGACCAGCGGTTCGGATAGCGGGCGATCGCATAGGCGGCCGGCAGGCCGAGCAGCGCACCGATCAGCACCGAGCCGCCGGCGGCGAGCAGGGAATTGACGAGGCCCGCGGCAACGCTTTCCCGGCCGAGCACATAGGCGAAATTGTCGAGCGTCGGCGTAAAGATGAAGAGCGGCGTCGGCGTGACGATATCCACACGGTTCTTGAAGGCGTTGATCGCCGTCCAGACCATGGGGAAGACGGCGGAGAAGGCCGCGAGATAGAGCACGGTCTTGCCGAGGATACGCGAGACGGTCATGACTTTACCCTCTTCCAGATCACCGTGAAGATGACGGTCGTCGCCAGCATCATCAGCACCGCCATGCCGGAGGCGTAGGAGATGCGGCCGGATTCAATGAAGCCCTGCGAGAAGGCGTACATGTCGAGCGTTTCCGTCGTGATGCCGGGGCCGCCGCGGGTCATGACGTAGATGAGGTCGAAGGCGCGCAGCGACTCGATCATCTTGATGAAGGTGAGCGAGATGAGCGGCGCCTTCAGCATGGGAAGCGCGACGTAGAGATAGATCTCCCAAGGACGCGCATGATCGAGGCGCGCGGCCTCGAAGGGTTGTGGCGGCAGGGTTTCCAGGAGCTTCAGCACGATGACGGCGAAGAACAAGCCCCATTGCCACACGTCTACCAGCGCCACGGTCATCAGTGCCGTCGCGGGGTTGGAAAGCAGGTCGAGCGGCTGGCCGGTGATCGCCTTGTAGGGATAGGTAACGATGCCGTAGAGCGGATGGAAGGCGAACTTCCAGACGAAGGCCGCCGATACGCGCGGCAGAATGACCGGTACAAGGAAGATTAGCGTCAGCACCGCCCGCTGGCGCGCCGAGGCGAATTCGAAGAGCAGGATGCCCAGCGCGACGGCGACGAGAAGCGTCAGCGTGACGGTGACAAGCTCCCAGGTCAGTGACACGCCTACGGCGTTGACGAAGCGGCGGTCCGAGAAGAGATCGATATAATTGGCAAGGCCGACGAAGCTGCCGTCGGGCCGGCTGAGCTCGCGGTTGCGGAAGGAAATGTAGACGGCATAGGCTGTCGGCACGAAGGCGAGCGCCGCGAGGATGAGCAGCGGCGGCGCCAGGAAGATGATGGGCAGACGGGTTCTTGATGTCATGGATCTTTCCTCGGGATCGCGCGGCCGCCGCCTCGGGAGTGCGATGGCGGCCGCGCGGTTCGAAGGCTACTGGCTGCGGGCAACGAGGTCCTTGGCGAAGCCTTCGAGTTCGGCAAGGCCATCCTTGATGTCCGTGCGAGAACCGGCGATCAGCTCTTCCAGGATGATGCCCCAGCGGTCGCCGAGATCGGGCCAGAGCGGGCTCTGCCAAAAGTTGACGGCCGTGACCTTGCCCGTGTCGGCCAGCGCCTGACCGAGATCGGGGCCGTAGAGCTTGGCGAAGGTCTCACTGGTCATGATGCTGGTGCGGTTCAGCTCGCTGAATTGGTTGGCCTCCAGGCGTCGCTGCTCATTCTCCTTTGACGTCGCCCAGGCGATGAACAGGCCGGCGCAGGCCTTCGATGCCTCATCCGCATTGGCCTTCGTGCCGATGGCGAGACCGTGGCCGTAACCGCCGCCGGTAAGCGGCGTCGGGGGCGGCAGATAGCCGACCTTGCCGGCAACCTGCGAGGATTTGGGATCGATCGCCATGCCAACGAGCGGTGTGGATTCGACCAGCATTGCGACCTGACCGGAGGTGAAGGCGCCGACCGATTCATCCCATCCGCCGGTCTGCGTGCCGGGTGCGGAATACTTGAAAAGCTCCAGGTAGGTTTCCGTCGCCTTGACGGCGGCCTCGCTGTTGAATTTCGGTTCGTTGCCGTCGAACCACTCGCCGCCAAATCCCTTGAAGTAGGGCATCCAGCGCCAGACATTGGCGCCCGAGCCACGCTGGCCGCGCAGCGCAATGCCATAAATCCCCTTGTCCGGCTGATGCAGTTTCTTCACGGCGTCCTTCATCTCGTCGAGCGTCGTCGGCGGCTTGATGCCTGCGGCCTCGAGCAGGTCCTTCCGGTAAACGAGCAAGTCGCCGCCGCCTGTCAGCGGCGCGAACCATGCCTTGCCGTCATAGGTCGCGACCTTCTGGCGGCCGGGATCGAAATCGGCATAGTCGTATTCGGCGGGGTAGTAATCCATCAGCGGCGCGATCCAGCCGGCCGACGCGAAGAGCGCGACGTTCGCCTCGTCGATGTAGTAAACGTTGTATTTACCGATGGTCGAGGCATCCGCCTTGGTCTTCGCGCGGCGGTCGTTCTCGTTGAGATAGTCGATTTCGAAGGATGCGCCGCCGGAGAGCTTGGCGAACTCGTCCTTGTAGTTTTCCAGGAGCGTCAGGCCGTCGCGCGGCTGGGCAAGCACGCGGATCGTGCCGGAGCACTCGGCGGCCAGCGCAACGGACGAGACGGAACTGGCAAGAAGGCATGCGTAGGCGATGCTCGAAACGAGCGTCTTCACGGATGTCATGGGTGAACCTCCCTCAAGGTATCTTTGGCCGGCGCGGCACGACCTCCTCGTGGCCGGCACCGATCTGTCAGCGAGTATCTTCGCTAAAACGCATACTATGCGTGGGAGTTGTGGAAACTAGCGTGTCTGTTGCAGCCAATCTATACTTTAATGCGCAACACTATGTTGCGTTGCAAAAAATACGGACTATCCGCGCAAGGTTTCATCGGGGGCAGGATGATCGTCACGTTGCGCACGGCGCTGCGGCGTGAGCCGTCGATAGGCGGACGGCGTCATGCGGTGCTGGCGCAGGAATGTCCGGTTGAAGTTGGATATGTTCATGTAGCCGACCTCGAAGCAGATATCGGTGATCGGCATGTCGGTTTCGGCCAGAAGCTTGCAAGCCTGCCAGATGCGCAGCTTGTTGACATGGTCGGTGAAGGTGTTGCCGGTGTTCTTCTTGAAGAAGCGGGAAAAGGCGCTTTCGCTCATGCCGGCAAGGTCGGCGACATCTGACAGGCGGATATCGGTCGCGAAATTACGATAGATGAAGACGAGCGCGCGCTGGAGCGCATCGAGCGTTTCGGCATCGAGCTTCGGTGAATATTCCGGCGAGGACAGCACCTCGTACTCTGCCGAGCTGGCCAGAAGATCGAGCAGTTGCAGGAAAAGCGCCAGACGCGCAACACCCTTTTTTGCCCCCATGCGCTCGATGATATCCGCGCCCTTTATCAACGTCTCGCCGTTGAAGACGAGTCCCCGCTGGGCACGGGCGAAGAAATCCTCGAGCTGCGCAAATTCCGGCAGAAGCCGTGTCGCCTCGCGGATGCGGTCGGGGTGGAACTGCACGACGAGATCTCGCCCCTCGATGACCTCGCCGGGCGGCATCATCGTCACCCAGTCATGCGGCAGGTCCGAACCGATCACGGTGAGATAGGTCGCCGAAAAAGGGCCGATATAGTCGCCGACAAAGGCGACGCCCGCCCCCTTGCGGATCAGGTGAATTTCGAATTCGGGATGGAAGTTCCAGACATTGCGCTCCCACGGATAATCATCGAGGCGCCAGAGAAAACTTTCGTCGATGCCGGTGACGATGTGCTCGAAGGCCGGTGGACTTGAGGAGAACGGTCCTGCTCGCGGCTCCACCCCGGCCTTTTGTCCACGCATTTTGGCGAGAGTGGTCAAGTTCTGCTCCTGCAAGGTCAAACGCCGGGTAAAGCACGTCTCAAGCCATTGTCTGGGCTACCCTCAGGGCCTTGATGTTCGCCGTCACGCCCTCCAACGTGCGTTTACTGTATGCGCCCGCCTTCGACAGATTCAAGCGACATTAGGGGCATTTTCACCTGCGCGGGGATCGAACGGCTTGCCTCCTCAGTTGAGGGCCGTGCATGCGCCGCAGCTGTCGCCCATCAAGCGCGATCGTATGTGAACGATGTCAGCAGCGTCGTGACGAAGTTGCTCGCCTTGTCTTTGACAAGCACTTCCGTCCATTCATTCGTCCCGTGCAGTCGCAGGTCGGAATAAATGCTGTCGACCGCAGCCGCTTCGATGCGCTTGATATTCGCCAGAAAGGTCGCCTCTCCGTCCGCATGATACATGTCGCGGATCACCATCCGCAGGATTTCCTGGATTGCGATCTGCCAGGCCGTGTTGATTGCCTGGAGTTCGCCAGAGATTTCGGGCATGGGAGGCTCCCTGGGATATGACAGTTATTCGGTAGCGAGCCGCAGAGCCACTCCGGTCCGTCCGGATGCCCGAAACTCGGGCACCAGAGCCCAATGGCCTTGGGTTGGCGGAGCGCCGATCGCGTTGCTGCAAGTCAGGTCGACTTGGCCCGTTTGGCGATGAGAGAGGCGGTCGCCGCCTCGCGGTCGTTCAATTCCTTCGCAAGGCGGGCTTCGCGAAGTCTCCGGGTCTTTTCCTCGCGGGCCAGAGTAAGCGAATCGAGTTCCTCGACAGCGCTGTTACGGGCGAAGAATTGCGACTGGGCATTGGCGAAAGCAATCTCCGCCTGCTGGCGGGATTTGCTGTGTGTCTGTGACATGGTCTTTTCCGGATTGGGCGCCGCAGGATATCGCGGCAACAAAAAAGGCCAGGCGATCCGCCTGACCTTGCTGGTATCATGCTCTCAACAGTGCCAGTACATCCGTGGTCAACGGAGAGCGGATACCGGGATGATTCAGGCGGCCTGAAGGTTGCAGGCCGACATCTTGCCCGACTTGTTGTCGCGCTCCAGTTCGTAACCGATCTTCTGGCCTTCGACGAGCTCACGCATTCCGGCGCGCTCCACGGCCGAGATGTGAACGAACGCATCGGCGCCGCCATTGTCAGGCTGAATGAAGCCGAAGCCCTTGGTGGAATTGAACCATTTAACTGTGCCAGTGGTCATGATGAACCCTTTCATAGCAATAAGAGGACCACAACGCTCGCGGCGCTGCGGACGGTGATAGCGATTTTTGAAAGAAAAGGTTCGTTCAGGGCACGGTGTCAGACGCGCGATAACCAAAGCTAAGCAAGCAAATATCGACAATCTACATATAGTTCTTCTCTATCGGGATGTCAACTTTTAGTTTTCGCCTTGCGATATTCTCAGCATTCGGTTGCAGTCCGTATATCCTTTTCACAACCGAAGCTGCTTGAAATTCACAGCGCGCGCATCGCCCTAACCGCTGATCACGGCTCGGCGGATGACATTTCCCCCGCGAGGTTCGCGCGTTCGCGCGGCATGCCGAAGCCGGTGTCGGGGGCAAGGCCCGCGGCGGGCCGGCTCTCGATCATGTGCAGGTTCCGCCAGTTGCCGAAGCGGTAATAAGCCGCGGCCAGCAGCAGGGAGGTGATCGAGCCGGCAGGGAAGCTCCACCACAGCGCGTCCTGGCCGAGCACGCTCCGCAATGCGTAGGCGAAGGTCGTGCGCACCAGCAGCACGGAGATGACCAGAATGATGAGCGGCGGCATGACGGCGCCGGTCGCCCGCACCGTGGCGAAGAGGACGATGGTGATGCCGAACAGGATGAAGGACCAGGAGGCGGCGTTGTTTATGTGGATGGCGATATCGATGGCGGCGCTGTCTCCTGTCAGGAAAAGGCCGAGCACCGCCCTGTCGAACAGGTACAGGGCCACGACCAGCACGCCCGTCAGCACGAGATTGAAACCAACGCCGGCAGCGGTGATCCGGCCGATCCGGTCCCATCGGCCCGCGCCGACATTCTGCGCGGCCATGGAGGAAACCGCAGCCCCCACCGCCAGGGCCGGCATCTGGACATAGGTCCACAGCTGGGCGGCGATGCCGTAGGCGGCCGCGACCCGCGAGCCGTAGGTGTTCACGAGCCCCATCACCGTCAGCGCCGCCGCGGAGATCACGATCATCTGCAGGCCCATGGGGACCCCCTTGACGACGACGAGGCGCAGGAGCGTCGCGTCTGGTCGCAGCAGCGCAAGGTCTTCTCCGGCAAGCCGCAGCGGATGCCGGCGCGCATAGAGCAGGGCCAGGATCGAAACGGCGCTGACGGTCTGCCCGATGAGCGTGGAGGTGGCCGATCCGGCGATGCCCATTTTCGGAAACGGACCGATCCCGTCGATGAGCAACGGGTTCAGCACGACGTCGAGGAAGACGGCGAGCGCCATGAAAACGAAAGGCGTGCGCGAATCGCCCGCGCCGCGCAGCACGGTCATGACGAAGGCGAGCAGGTTCATCACCGGCACCGCAAGGAAGATGATGCGCAGATAGGATCGGGCCAGCGGAAGGGCGTCGGCGGGCGTGCCGAGCAGGGTGAGGATCGCATCGACCCAGACCCAGCCGCAAACCGCGAACAGGACCGAGATGGCCAGGAAGAACGTGGCGCTGGTGCCGACGATACGGCGCGCCTCGGGCAGGTCGTGCGCGCCAACGGACTGGGCCACCAGGATCGTCGCGGCCATGCCGATGCCGAAGACCGTGCCGAGAATGAGAAACAGGACAAGATTGGCGTTGGACGTGGCCGTCAGCGCCGACTCGCCGAGAAACCTTCCCACCCAGATCGCATTGATCGACCCGTTCAGCGATTGCAGGACGTTCGCGCCGAGCACGGGCAGCGCGAAGACGAGCAAGGTGCGCGCAATCGGCCCGGAGGTGAGATCGCGGGTTCGGCTGGGTTTCGCCACGGCATTCTCCATCGCAGGTGAACTGGTTGCCCGGACGTCTATCTACCGCGCCCGCAATTCATGTCCACCCCGTCGTGCCCCTGGCGGCGCATGGAGACAGCAGCCGGTACCCGCTCCCCGTCGCGTCAGGCCGCGGAAGAACCCTCCAGCCTGACCGGCCATCGCGGTCATCGCGATGGCCGGTCAGGCTGGATGTGTTTTCATGCCGCTGCTGCGCGCCTCATGTGGCTGACCGTCAGCCAGATGGCGGAGACCAGGAAGTAAAAGGCGCCGAGGCCCGCATATCCGGCGACATTCGCGATCGACGGCTCGTCGGGCATGCCCGCCTGGGCGATGAAGAAGGCGCCCGCTATTGCCGATTGTCCCCCGCTGAGGATCATTACCCACTGACCGCCGTTCGTCTTCCAGCGGCGGACGGCGGCGCTTAGCTGCAGCAAACCGGAAAAGATCGCCCATATGCCAAAGACGGCAAGCACCCAGTTCATGCTCACGTTCAGG
>Ga0222420_100154_pt1 | contig 106769 bp, 87 predicted proteins | sample 3A2ome_FD_182470 | JGI IMG/M metagenome (GOLD analysis project Ga0222420, IMG submission 182470) | Enriched microbial communities from leaf-cutter ant dump, University of Wisconsin, Madison, United States - 3A200A (version 2) | ecosystem: Environmental > Terrestrial > Nest > Insects nest > Nest...
GAGTCGCTGGACAGCCACACGGCCTTCCTGTTCGACAAGATCAACTTCCTGATGGACGCCACGGTCGGCTTCATCAACATCAACCAGAACAAGATCATCAAGATCTTCTCGGTGGCCAGCGTGGCGCTGCTGCCGCCGACGCTGATCGCCAGCATCTACGGGATGAACTTCAAGTTCATGCCGGAGCTGGAGTGGGGCCTCGGCTACCCCTATGTCCTGGCGCTGATGGTGGCCAGCGCGGTGGGCCCGATGCTGTACTTCCGCAAGCGCGGCTGGTTGAAATGACCCACCCCCGGTCTGCGCGGACTTCGTTCCGCTCCGCCAACCCCCTTGAGGGGGCTGAGCCCGTACACAAAAGGTCCGGTGGACCTTTTGTGCCTGGCGAAGGGCCGGGCCACTGGCCCGGCGCGGTCTGCAAGACCTCTCCTGCGGCTTGGCGAAGCCAGTTCCGCGGATGTTCCCGCACGGGCGGCTGCGCGGCCTTCTGATCCGGGGCGCCCCCGCTGGCCCCAGGCCGGCAGGGCTGATCGCGGGCTGGGACAATCCCTCGCCATGACCCGTCACCGCATCGTCGTCGGCCTCTCGGGCGGCGTGGATTCCGCCGTCACCGCACACCTGCTGAAGCAGCAGGGGCACGAGGTTGTCGGCATCTTCATGAAGAACTGGGAGGACGACGACGACAGCGAGTACTGCTCGTCCAACGTCGACTTCGTCGACGCCGCCAGCGTGGCGGACGTGCTGGGCATCGAGATCGAGCACGTGAACTTCGCGGCCGACTACAAGGACCGCGTCTTCGCCGAGTTCCTGCGCGAGTACCAGGCCGGCCGCACGCCGAACCCGGACGTGCTGTGCAACGCCGAAATCAAGTTCAAGGCCTTCCTCGACCATGCGATGCGCCTGGGCGCAGAGAAGATCGCCACGGGCCACTATGCCCGCGTGCGCCTCAACCCCGCGACCGGCCTGCACGAGCTGCTCAAGGGCCTGGACCCGGCCAAGGACCAGAGCTATTTCCTGCACCGCCTGAACCAGGCGCAGCTGTCGAAGGCGCTGTTCCCCGTGGGCGAGCTGCACAAGACGGAGGTGCGCCGCATCGCAGCCGAGATCGGCCTGCCGGTGGCCGCCAAGAAGGACTCGACCGGCATCTGCTTCATCGGCGAGCGGCCCTTCCGCGAGTTCCTCAACCGCTACATCAGCAAGGCCCCGGGGCCGATCCGGGACGAGCGCGGCCGCGTGCTGGGCCAGCACCATGGCCTGTCCTTCTACACGCTGGGCCAGCGCCAGGGCCTGGGCATCGGCGGCGTGAAGGAGAAGGGCGCGCAGCGCGGCGGCGGCGAGCACGCGCCGTGGTTCGTGGCGCGCAAGGACATGGAGAAGAACACGCTGTGGGTGGTGCAGGGCCACGACCATCCGTGGCTGCTGTCGCGCGCGCTGGAGGCCGGCGATGCGAGCTGGGTGGCCGGAGCGCCGCCCGCACCCGGCCGCTACGGCACCAAGACGCGCTACCGCCAGGCCGATGCGCCCGGCACGCTGGCGGCCGACGGCGCGCACGCCTTCCGCCTGGATTTCCCGCAGCCGCAATGGGCGGTGACGCCCGGCCAGTCCGCGGTGCTGTACGACGGCGAGGTCTGCCTGGGCGGCGGCGTGATCGCGGCCGCTACGCCGGTCGAAGCGACCTGACCGACGGATCGACGTGGAACAGGTCCAGCGGGTGGCGCTGGCCGGCCAGGTGGTCTTCCACGCACTGCAGCAGCAGCGGGCTGCGGTGGCGCGCCACGCTGGCGCGGATCTCGTCGGGCGTCATCCACAGCGTGCGCACGATGCCTTCGTCCAGCGCGCGGCCGGGCTCGAAGGCGCCGAGCTCGCCGGCGAAGGCGAAGCGCAGGTAGGTGATGTCGGTCTCGCCCTCGTCGCCGGGCGTGCCGCGCTCGAAGCGCGCCATGTAGACGCCCACCAGCGCGGTGGGGGTGAAGTGGTGCGCCGTCTCTTCCAGTGCCTCGCGCGCGCAGCCCTCGGCCGGCGACTCGCCCGGGTCCAGGTGGCCAGCGGGGGTGTTGAGCTTCAGGCCGCGGTCGGTGTGCTCCTCCACCAGCAGGAAGCGGCCCTCGCGCTCGATCAGCGCGGCCACGGTGACGTTGGGCTTCCAGCGGCGGCGCGGCGCGGTCATGGCTGGCGCAGCACGTAGCCCGAGAAGCGCCAGGTGCCGTCGCGGTCGAGGTGGAAGGACACCAGCTCGCGCGTGCTGCGCTCGGGCTGGTTGGCGAAGCGCGTCTCGTAGTCGACGCTGACGTACTGCCCGGCCATGTCGGCGTCCTCGTTGGCGACGGCCTGCCGGTTGATGGCCACCCAGGTGCGCTGCAGGGGCGCGCCCAGCGGCCGGCGCGCCTGCGTCACCTGTTGGATGAAGTCGGCGCGCGTCACCTTCTTGCGGGCGCCGGCGGCGGCACCGTCCCACAGCTCGCCGACGCTGCCCCGGTCCACCAGCTGGATGGCGGCCAGGCCGCCCTGGATCATGCGGGTGGCGTCGACGTCCTGGGCGCGGGCGGCGGCCGGCGGCAGGGCCAGGGCCAGCCCCAGGGCGCCTGCGGCCGCGGCGGCCTGCAGACGGTGCCGGAGGCGGTGCGATGCGATGGCGAGATTCATGCGCGGGTTCACTCCATGTCGACGGGAAAGGCGGCCAGCTGGGCGTCGGTCGGCCGGGGCAGCACCAGGGTGACGGTGCAGCCGGTGCCGGCGGCGCTCTCGATCTCGATCGTGCCGCCGTGGCGCTGCACGGCCGCCCGCACCAGCAGCAGCCCCAGCCCCACGCCCTGCACCTGCGGATGGGTTTCGCGGTGCAGGCGCTGGAAGGGCTGGAACAGCTGCGACTGTAGCCCGGGCGGAATGCCCGGGCCCTCGTCGCGGACCGACAGCGCCCAGTGCGGCCCGCGCGCGACCAGGCTGCAGCGCACCTCGCTGCCTTCCGGCGAATACTTCAGCGCATTGCTCAGCACGTTGACCAGGGCGCGGCCGAGCAGGCTGCGGTCGCCGATGAAGAGGGCTTCGGGCGGCACGGGGCCGAGCAGCACCTGCACCTTCAGCTTGCGGGCCGCGATCCAGCAGTCGTCCGCCGCCTCCTGCATCAGCGCCACCAGGTCCACCGGCCCGGCATCGAAGGGCTGCACCTCGGCGCGCGCCACGTTGACGAAGCCGTCGGCCAGCTCCAGGCCGGCCAGCGCATGGCGCTCGATGCGCGAGAACACCGTCTCGCGGTCGAACTGCTCGGGCCGCGTGCGCGCCAGCTCCAGGATGGTCAGGATGGAGGCCATCGGCTCGCGGATGTCGTGCGAGATGAAGCGCAGCGCGTCGTCGCGCTGGCTCTGCGCGCGCCGCACGCTGGTGATGTTGACCAGCGCCACCATCCAGCCGGCGTGGGCGTTGCTGGTGTCGTAGAAGGGCACGCAGCGCACGAGCAGGATGCAGCCCTGGTCGTCCTCGCCCTCGTCGAGGACGGGCTCGATGCTCTGGCGCAGCCGCCCCGAAGGGAACATGGGCGTGCCCGTGCTGCGCCGCTTGATGCCGCCCAGCAGGGCGTGGACGTCGCGCCCGACCAGGCCGGTGTCCTCGGCCTGCCAGTGGCGCAGCGCCGCCAGGTTGGCGATCAGCACGCGGGCCCGGTCGTCCAGCACCAGCGTGGCGTCGGGCAAGTGGTCGATGCCGTCGCGCACGAAGCGGTGCAGGTTGCGCAGCCGCAGCGCCGCCGCCGCTGTGGCCGCCATCTGGCGCTCCAGGAAGTCGCCGCCGTGTTCCGGCACCGCCGGTGTGGGGAAGCCCTCGAACTCGCTGTTGAGCTGCTGCGTGCCGGTGTGCAAGAAGCGCAGCGCCGCCGTCAGCCGCGTCAGGCTCCACAGCGGGTAGACCAGCAGCAGCGCCATGAAGCCCACCGCCGGCGCGAACTGCACCCCGACCCAGGGCCGCGCCACGTGCAGTCCCAGGCGCAGCGCCAGCATCGAGCCGATGAGCAGCAGCACGCCTGCCGGCCGCAGCCACAGCAGGCCCAGCAGCGCCACCGCCAGCGGCAGCACGTTGAAGGCCAGGTCCTGCCAGGGCGAGGCCACCACGACGCGGTGGCCGCTGAGCAGGCCTTGCAGCACGTTGGCGAAGATCACCACGCCGGGGGCCAGGCCGGTCTCGCTGGGCGCGGCGGTGGCGTAGGCGTCGCCCAGGCCCAGCGCCGTGGCGCCCACCAGGACGTAGCGGTCCTTGAACAGCGCCGGCGGCACCTTGCCCCGCAGGACGTCGACATAGGACACGGTGGTGAAAGGCTGGTCGGCGTAGGTGAAGACGATCAGCTCGTGCTCGCTGCGCTCCCATGGCCCCCGGACGGCCGACGCCGGGGCCGGCAGCACCGGATGCGCGGGCAGCGCGCCGCCGCGGGCCCAGGCCTCGCCCGCCTGGTGCAGGGCGCTGACGAAGTGGGGCCAGGGACGGTCGGCGAAACCCTCGCTCAGGTACACGCTGCGCGCCACGCCGTCCTGGTCGAGCGAGATGTGCGCATGGCCGATGCCCGCGGCGGCCTCGGCCAGCCCGGGCAGCGGCACCAGCTCCTTCTGCGCGGCGCTGCCGGCCGACTGCAGCGCCATCGGCAGCACCACGCAGCCGCTGTCGCGGATCGCGTGGGCCAGGACCTCGTCGTCCAGCGGGTCCGCGCCGTCCTGCTCGGTCAGCAGCAGGTCCAGGCCGATGCAGCGCGGCGACTGGGCCGCGATGCGCCGCAGCACCTCGGCATGCAGCGCGCGCCGCCAGGGCCAGCGGCCCACCGCGGCCAGCGAGGCGTCGTCGATGGCGACCACCACCACTTCGCCGCTGTGGCTTTGGCCCATGGCGGCGCGGGCGTTGTCCTGCAGCATGCGGTCCACCCGCGGGAAGGGCTGCAGCAGGGTGAGGACGGCCGTCACCAGCAGCAGGCCCCCGGTCAGCAGCAGCCAGGGGGCGCGGCGGTACCAGAGCCGGCGCAGCCAGCCGCCGGGCGGTTCGACCGTCGGATCGTAGGGAATGGGCGTGGGGGGCGGCGGGCTGGGCATCGCGGTCGGCGGCCCGCCTCAAGGCTGCGCGAGCGGCTGGCCGTCGCCGCTGCGTACGGCATCGCCGCTGCTGCTGCGCACGACGCCGCCGACCTGCACGCGCCGCGCCGCCGTGAAGGGGCCGACCACGCCGCCGGGCTCGCGGGCGCGCAGGCGCACGTAGTACGCGCCGCGCGGCAGCGCGGGCAGCCGCCAGTTCGTCTCCAGCCCCTGAGCGCTGGCCAGGATCCGCTCGAAGGCAGGGTCGTCCGCCAGCTGCGCCTCGTAGGTCTGGTGGGGCAGGGCCACCCAGTGCAGCGCGGGGCGCTCGCCGTCCTCCAGCATCTGCAGGCCGCTCGGCGCCGCCACATCGACCAGGGTGAAGGGCATCGCCGCCGCGAACGGCCCCTGGTCCAGCCGGCCCTCGGCGTCGCGCTGCACCGAGGCGACGCGCCAGAAATAGTCGCCGGCGGGCAGGGCCGGCAGGCCCAGCTCGCAGTTCGCGAGGCGGGGCTCGTCGATCTCCGGCGCCGCGAAGTCGGCACGGCGGGACACCTGCAGGCGCACCCACTGCGCGCTCGCGACCGGCGAGCAGATCAGCCGCGCACCGTCGGCCGCCACGCGCGCGCCCGGCGCGGGCAGGCGGTACAGCGGCGGTACCGGGCGCGCGTCCACGCGCACCCGGCGCCAGCTCTCGGGGCCGGCCAGGCCGTCGGCGTCCAGCGCGCGCGCGCCCAGGATGTACTCGCCGTCGTCCAGGGGCGCGAAGCGGATCTGGCCGCCGCGCGCCACCCCGTCGCGCAGCACCTCGGCGAAGTCCTCGCCGCGCGCCAGGCGCACCTCGTAGTCGCCCCGCGCCGCCGGCCCGAGGTCCAGCGCCAGGCTGGACGCGTCCTCGTAGCGGTCGGCGACGGTGGACAGGTCGGGCGCGGGCGGCAGCGGCCGCTGGGTTCCGAGCTGGCCGCCGGTCTGCAGCACCACGCCCTGGCCCGCGCCCACCCGCACCAGGCGCCGGCTGTGCCTGCGCACCGGCTTCGACGCGCGCAGCGCCACTTCGCCATGGGTCACGGCCGTGCCGACCTGGCCGTCCGCGCCCACGGAAACGTCGAAGCGGGTGCCGCGCACGCTGGCCACCGCGCCCGGGGCCTGGATCTCGAACACCCGCCCGCGCGGTTGCGGCGCGACCTCGGACTCCACCTTGCCGCGGCGCACGCCGAGCACCGACTCGAAGCTGGTGGCCCCGTTGCGGCGGCGCAGCCGCTTGAGCTCGACGTCGGAGCCGGCGAGCACGCGCACCACCGAGCCGTCGGCCAGCCGCAGGCTCAGGTAGCCGTCCGCCGGCACCTCGATGCGGGCGCCTTCGGCCAGCCGTGCGCCGGCCGCCACCGGCTCGGGCGCGGCGGCCGCGCCGCCCGGCGTGGCCAGCGCCTGGCCGCGGACGAATTCCACCCGCGCGTCCACCGCCGACGGCTTGAGCAGCCGCGCCGGGATGCGCACCGTGCTGCCCGCCGGCAGTGCTTGAGGATCCTTCACGCCATTGGGACGTTGGAGCAGGCGCCACTGGCCCGGCTGGCGCAGGTAGCGCTGGGCGATCGACGCCAGCGTCTCGCCCGCCTCCACGCGATGCTCCACATAGCCTTCGGCGCCTCGTCCTGCCGCGCCTGCCGACGAGAAGGCCATTAGGAGGCACAGCGCCACGGGGGCTGCCCGGACGCGCACTCCCGTCATGAAGCCGCGCCGAGCGATGCGGGGCGGGACATCAGGGAGTCGGCATCGATGGCCTCCAGCCGATAGCCCAGGCCGTAGATGGCCGACAGCAGGAAGCCGTTGTGCGGCCGCAGGTCCAGCTTGGCGCGCAGGCGGGAGATGTGCGTGTCGAGCGAGCGCGAGGAAGCCTCGGGGCCCTGGCCCCACACCGCCTCGCGCAGGTGCTCGCGCGAGAGCAGCCGCCCCATGTTCTGGAACAGGAACAGCGCCAGCTCGTACTCGCGGTGCTTGAGCTCCAGGGGCTCGCCGTCGACGTGCAGCGTGCGCGACTGCGGCGAGAAATGATAGGGCCCGAAGACGATCTCGGGCTCGTGCTGGTTGGGGTAGGCGCGCCGCAGCAGGGCCTGGGTGCGGGCCGCCAGTTCGCCGGTGCGGATCGGCTTGACCATGAAGTCGTCCGCGCCGGCTTCCAGGCCGCGAACCATGTCCGCCTCCTCGCGCCGGTTGGTCACGAAGAGGATCGGCAGGCGGCTCAGCATCTCGCTGCGGATGGCGCGCACGATCTCGGGCCCCATCACGTCCGGCAGCGTCCAGTCCAGGATCAGCAGGTCGAAGGTCTGCTGGCGCAGCGACCGGAGCAGGGCCTTCCCTTCTTCGAAGCCGTGGCACTCGTGGCCAATGCCTTCCATCGTGTGCCGGATCAGCTCCAGCTGGTTCGGCTCGTCGTCGAGCGCGGCGATACGCATTGTTTTTCCCCCTGTGTACAGCCAGATTCTTTTTCAGGGCGCAGTCTAGGTCCCCGCGCATTTTTTCGGGGCAGCCGAAGAATATGTAACCGTTAACAAACGCACAACATCATCATTGATTGTCAACAGATGTCGGCTGGGTGGCGTGTGTCAATCCGCGACCGCGTCGCGCGGCGGCCGGAAGTGCCTGGCGCCAAGGCGGTTCCGCTCGGCCGTCCGGCGTCGGTTGCGGGGCGTGTTCGCCTATGTGACAGCGCGGTTCGCGCCCCCTGCCGTGATGAACTGCGCATGGTGCCGTCGCACAAAGGAAAAGACTGTCAGGTTCTTGCGTTCAGCAGGGGAGACGACTTCTTACGCTTCCGTCACTTTGTGAAACATGTGTGGCGGGACTGCATTCCGCCGACCTAAGGAAGCGGAATGAACAAGTCATACAAGTCGGTCTGGAACGAGGCGCTGCATGCATGGGTGGCCGTGGCCGAGCATGCCAAGGCCCGGGGCAAGAAGAGCAGGTCGGGCGGCGTGTCGAAGCTTGCGCCGCTGGCGCTGGCGGCGGCCGCCGCGCTGGGTTCGGGCGGTGCCTACGCCCAGTCGATCCTCGTCACGTCGACCAACTCGGACGGCCTGTGCGTGGCCATACCGGATGCCATCGGCCCCACGCTGGCCGTGGTGCCGAGTTCGCTGTGCACGGTCAACAGTGCGGCGCTGGCCTCGGCCTCGGTGGGCAGCGGCAGCCCGGCGCTGTTCTACAACAACGGTTCTGGCGTCCAAAACGGTCCGACCAACAGCCTGGCCCTGGGCGGCGAGTTGATCGTCACGAGCGGCAAGTACGGTACGGGGCCGAATGGCACGGGGCTCCGCCTGGGTGGAGTTGCAACCCTTAACGCGGCTGTCGGCTCCGGCGGCATTGCCATCGGCAACGCCTCGACCGGTACGGCCACGCAAGCCACGGGCTCCAACAGCGTGGCCATCGGCAGCGGTGCGAACGCCAGCAACACCCAGGCGATTGCGATCGGCGACTCGGCGAGCGCTGCCGCCAACAGCATCGGTGGATTCGCCTCGAACACAGGGGGCATCGCCATCGGCTACAAGGCGAACGCCGCGAACATCGGAAGCGGAAGCAGTATCGCCATTGGCATTACTGCGCTGGCCTCCAGTTCCACAGGGGCCGGCGACTCTGCGGCGATCGGCACGGGCGCCCAGGCCACGGGGCAGGATTCCACCGCCATCGGCGGGCAGGCCGTGGCCAGCGGTACGAACACCCTGGCCTTGGGCGTGAACGGCACGAAGGCAACGGGCAGCGGAGCGACGGCGCTGGGCGCGCGGGCCCAGGCGACGGGTGCAAATTCCACGGCCATCGGTTCGAGTGCCATCGCGTCAGCGGCGTCAACGATCGCGCAAGGCAATACGGCGCAGGCGACCGCTGCCAATGCCATCGCCATCGGCACGAACGCCATCGCAAGCTCCGCCAACGCCGTGGCCCTGGGCTCTACGAGCACCACGGCCGCCGCCAACCCCACCACCAGCGCCACTATCACCAGCGCCAACGGCGGCACGATCACGTACGGCGGCTTCCAGGGCACCAACCCGACCAGCGTCGTCAGCGTGGGCAGTGCGGGCAGCGAGCGGCAGATCACCAACGTGGCGGCGGGGCGCATCACCTCGACCTCGACCGACGCGATCAACGGCTCCCAGCTCTATGCCACCAATGCTGTGCTCGGCAATGTCGCCAAGTCCGTGGTCAACAACCTGGGCGGCACGACCGTGCTCAACGTCGACGGCACGATCACCGGGGCCACCTACAACGTGGCCGGCAACAAGTACACGACGGTGTACGACGCGATCCAGGCGGCCGGCAAGGGCTGGAACCTGCAGACCAATGGCGGCACGCTGGCCAATGTGGCTCCCGGCGACACGCTTCAGTTGAACAACGGCACGAACATCGCCATCTCGCGCGTCGGCACCAACGTGACGATCAGCACGACGCCCAATCTCACGGCCGACAGCCTGACGATCAATGGCGGGCCGGTCATCAACGGCGGCGGCATCACGCTGCAGGCTGGCGACACGCTGAACATGGGCGGCAATGCGATCACCAATGTCGGGCCGGGCGTGGCCGGCACCGATGCGGTGAACCTGGACCAGCTCAACGCAGCCAGGACGCACTACTACAGCGTCAATTCCACCGCGACGGCAGCGGGCAGCAACTACAACAACGATGGAGCGACCGGTACGAACGCGCTCGCCGCAGGTCCGAGTGCCCGCGCCGCGGGCAACAGCGCCGTGTCCATCGGCGATGGCGCCGGGGCAGGAGGCGGATCGGGCCTTGCCAACGAGCACAACGTGGCGATCGGCGCGAGTGCAGGCATCAATGTGCAGGGCAAAGACAACACGGCAGTGGGCTACAAAGCCGGCGCCACCGTCACGGGGTACGAGAACACGGCGGTGGGACGCCTGGCGGGCCAGACGGTCACCGGCAACCAGAACGCGGCGCTGGGAGAAGGCGCCGGCTCGGTCGTCACCGGCAGTGACAACTCCGCCTTTGGCTATCGTGCGGGCGCCGCTGTGACGGGCTCCTACAACGTCGCCATGGGCATCAACGCCGGCTCGGGCGTCCAGGCCGACTACACCACCTCCGTCGGCGCCTACGCGAACGCAGAGGCCGCCAACAGCGTGGCTCTGGGCATGTTCTCCAACGCCACGGCGGCAAACGGTGTCGCCTTGGGCGCCAACAGCGTCGCCGATCGTCAGCCCGGCACGGCGACGGCCACCTCCGGCTACGACCCGCTCACCGGTACCAGCAGCACCCAGACCAGCAGCGTCTGGCGCAGCACGCTGGGGGCGGTGAGCGTGGGCAACGACCTCGACACCCGCCAGATCACGGGCGTGGCGGCAGGTTCTGCCGATACGGACGCGGTGAACGTGGCGCAGCTCAAGCAGGTGAACAGCCTGGCCAGCGCCGGATGGAATCTCCAGGCCAACGGCGATGCGGCCACCAACGTGGCACCCGGCGGCAAGGTGCAATTGCTCAACGGAACCAACATCGCCATCACCCGCAGCGGCACCGACGTGACCATCGGCACCACGCCGAACCTCGCAGCGGACAGCCTGACGATCAATGGCGGGCCGGTCATCAACAACGGCGGCATCACCATGGGCGCGGGCGACACGCTCAACATGGGGGGCAATGCCATCAGCAACGTGGCGCCCGGCGTGGCCGGCACCGACGCGGTGAACATGAGCCAGCTCAACGCAGTCACGACGCACTACTACAGCGTCAATGACGGCGGCACGGAGGGGGGCAACTACGACAACAAGGGGGCGACCGGCGTCAACAGCCTGGCAGCGGGCGTCGATGCGAAGGCGGTGGGGCCCAACGCCATCGCCATGGGCTATGGCGCGCAGACCGTCGGCGGCATTTCCATCGGGAGCCAGGCCGGCAATCAGGCGACTGCGCCGGGCATTTTCATCGGGGCATCCGCCGGCTCGCTCTCGGGCGGAACCGACAACCTCTTCATCGGCGATTTCTCCGGCACGTCGGCCGGCGGCTCGCAGAACATCGTCATGGGTGCCGCTGCCGGCCAGCGGATGAACGGGGACAGCAACGTGGTGGTCGGCAATCAGGCGGGCCAGTTGTTGTCCGGCTCGTTCAATGCCTATGCAGGCCTGCGGTCGGGGACGCAAACAAACGGCGACTACAACACGGGCATGGGCGGCCAGGCGGGCATGTTCGTCACGGGCAGATTCAATGCCGCGCTGGGCTACAACTCCGGAATGTCGACCAAGGGCGACTACAACACCGCTCTCGGCGCCGATGCCGGCCTGAGCGTCGAGGGAGAAGGCAACGTCTCCATCGGCCGGAACGCCAACATGTTGACCAAGGCGAGCCGGACCGTCGCCATCGGCAACGAGGCGAAGGCGGGCGACGACGAAGCCGTCGCGATCGGCGCGGGTGCCCAGGCGCTGGGCGCGAGCAGCATCAGCATCGGCGCCGGCAACCTGGTGGCCGGTGCGCGCTCGGGTGCCATCGGCGACCCGAGCATCATCAATGGCGCCGACAGCTACAGCGTGGGCAACAACAACACGATCGGCGCCACCACCACCGACGCGTTCGTGCTGGGCAACAACGTGCACCTGGGTGCCGATGCGAGCGGGGCGACCACAACGAGCGTGACGGGTGCCGTGGCGCTGGGCAGTAACACCGGCGTCACCCAGCCGGGCGGCGTGGCCCTGGGCTCGGGTTCGCAGGCCACCGTCGGCGCGGGCGTTGCGGGCTACGACGTGGTGACGGGCGCGGCCTCCACCAACACGAGCAGCACCTGGAAAGCCACCAAGGCCGCGGTGAGCGTGGGCGACGGCACTGCTTCGACGCGCCAGATCACCAGCGTGGCCGCAGGCTTCAACGATACGGACGCGGTGAACGTCGCGCAGCTCAAGCAGGTGAACAGCCTGGCCAGCGCAGGCTGGAACGTCAACACGGGCACGGTGGCAGGCAGCACCGGCAAGGCCGCCGGCTCGGCCGTGACCAACGTGGCGCCCGGCGGCCAGGTGGACGTGCTGGCCGGCAACAACATCGAGGTCACGCAGGTCGGCAGCCAACTGCAGATCGCCACGAGCCTGACGCCCAGCTTCGATACGGTGGCCGTCGGCGGCGCTTCCGGCACCGTGATCAACGGCAGCGGCATCACCACCGGCGGCGGCACGGGCCCGAGCCTGACCACGGGCGGCATCAACGCCGGCGGCATGGTCATCGGCAACGTGGCACCCGGTGTGGCCGACACCGACGCGGTGAACATGAGCCAGCTCAACACTCTCGCCGACACGCCGCTGACCTTCACGGGCGATACCGGCACCACCGACCGCAAGCTCGGTGAGACCCTCAACATCGCCGGCGACGGCAAGAACGTCTCCACCGAGGTCACCGACGGCAAGGTCACCGTGCGCATGAGCGACACGCCCAGCTTCACCAGCCTGAGCACCACCGGCGACGTCAGCGTGGGCGGCGCGCTCACCGTCACCGGGCCTTCGACGCTCAACGGCGGCGCCACCATCAACAACAGCCTCACGCTGGGCACCGGGACGGTCGTCAACATGGGCGATAACCAGATCCACGGCGTTGCGCCTGGCACCGGAGGCACCGACGCGGTCAATCTCGATCAACTCAATGCGGTGTCGGGCGTCGCCGGCAAGGGCTGGAACGTGACCACGGCGGCCACCGGCACGGGCACGGCGACGGGCACGGCGGTCGCCAACGTGGCGCCGGGCGACACGGCGACTTTCACGGCGGGCAACAACATCGCGGTCACGCAGAACGGCCAGGAGGTGCAGATCGCCACGAGCCTGACGCCCAGCTTCGATACGGTGGCCGTCGGCGGCGCCTCCGGCACCGTCATCAACGGCAGCGGCATCACCACCGGCGGTGGCGCGGGACCGAGCCTGACCACGGGCGGCATCAACGCCGGCGGCATGGTCGTCAGCAACGTCGCACCCGGCGTGGCCAGCACCGATGCCGTGAACATGAGCCAGCTCAACGGCCTCGCCGACACGCCGCTGACTTTCACCGGCGACACCGGCACCACCGACCGCAAGCTTGGCGAGACCTTCAACATCGCCGGCGACGGCAAGAACGTTTTCACCGAGGTCACCGACGGCAAGGTCACCGTGCACATGAGTGACACGCCCAGCTTTACCAGCGTGACGGCCACCGACGCCGTCACCGTGGGCGGTACCGTCATCAACAACAACGGCATCACCACCGGCGGCGGCACGGGCCCGAGCCTGACCACTGGGGGCATCAACGCCGGTGGCACGGTCATCAGCGGTGTTGCGCCTGGGGCGGCTGGCACCGATGCCGTCAACGTCGACCAACTCGACGCGGTGTCGAGCGTGGCCGGCAAGGGCTGGAACGTGACCACGGCGGCCACCGGTACGGGCACGGCGACGGGCACGGCGGTGACCAACGTGGCGCCGGGCGATACGGCGACCTTCACCGCAGGCAACAACATCGCGATCACGCAGAACGGCAAGGAGGTGCAGATCGCCACGAGCCTGACGCCCAGCTTCGATACGGTGACCGTCGGCGGCGCTTCCGGCACGGTCATCAACGGCAGCGGCATCACCACCGGCGGCGGCACGGGCCCGAGCCTGACCACCGGCGGCATCAACGCCGGCGGCATGGTCATCGGCAACGTGGCGCCCGGCGTGGCCGATACCGACGCGGTGAACGTGCACCAGCTCACCGGGCTGGGCAACAGCACGGCTTCGTCGCTGGGCGGCAGCTCAAGCTACAACCCGACCACGAACACGGTGACGGCGGGCCTGACGGTGGGCGGAAACACCTACAACAACGTGCAGGATGCGCTCAGCCAGGTGAACTCGACCGCCAGCGCCGGCTGGAACCTGCAGGCCAACGGCGACCCGGCCACCAACGTGGCGCCCGGTGCCACCGTCCAGCTGCTCAACGGCACCAACATCCTCATCACCCGCAGCGGCAACAACGTCACCATCAGCACCGATCCGAACCTGGTGGCCGACAGCCTGACGATCAATGGGGGCCCCACGATCAACAACGGCGGCATCACCATGGGCGCGGGCAACGTGCTGAACATGGGCGGCAACGCCATCACGAACGTGGCGGCGGGCGTCAACGCGACGGATGCCGTGAACCTGAGCCAGCTGACCCAGGCGACCAACGCCGCGGCCAACAAGTGGATCACCGGCTCGCAGACGACGAGCTACACGGCGCCCGTGGCCACCGGCGCGGAAAGCACGGCCGTCGGCTCCGGCGCCGTCGCTTCGGGCAGCAACAGCGTCGCCGTGGGCACGGGCGCGACGGCCAGCACGGCCAACAGCGTGGCCCTGGGCAACGGCTCGACCACGACAGCGGCGGTGGGCACCAGCGGCACCACCATCCAGGGCAACAGCTACAGCTTCGCCGGGGCCAACCCCAGCGGGGTGGTGAGCGTGGGCAGCGCCGGGGCCGAGCGGCAGATCCAGAATGTGGCGGCCGGCCAGCTCAGTGCCAGCAGCACCGATGCGGTCAACGGCAGCCAGCTGTATGCGACCAACCAGGCCATCGAGGCGATCGGCGCGACGGCCAGTGCCGGCATCAACGTGACCACGGCAGCCACGGGCACGGGCATCGCCATCGGTACCAGCGTGGCCAACGTGGGGCCGGGCGGCACGGCTACCTACACGGCGGGCAACAACACGGTGCTCACGCAGAACGGCACCAACATCACCTTCGCGGTGGCCGACAACCCGAACTTCAGCAGCGTGACGGTGGGGGGCACCAGCATCACCAGCAACGGGGTGAGCATCCAGGGCGGGCCGAGCATGACCACCAGCGGCATCAACGCCGGCGGGCAGGCCATCACCAACGTGGCCCCGGGCGTCAACGGCACCGATGCGGTGAACGTGAACCAGCTCAGCGCGGGGCTGGGCACGGTCAGCCAGAACGTCAATGCGCTGCGCACCGAGCTGGCGGCCACGCGCAAGGACGCCAACGCCGGCACGGCCGGCGCGATGGCCATGGCAGGCATGCCGCAGGCCTACCTGCCGGGCAAGAGCATGTTCGCGGCCGGCGCCGCGACCTACGAGGGGCAGACGGCCATCGCCATCGGCCTGTCGAAGATCTCGGACAACGGCAAGTGGGTGACCAAGATCACCGGCTCGGCCAACTCCCGCGGCAACGTGGGCCTGGCCGTCGGCGCGGGCTACCAGTGGTGATCGGGGAGGACAACGCCATGCACATCAACATCCGCTTTTCTCATCATCTTCTTCTTGCGCCGGCCGTGGTGCTGGGGGCCCTGCTGTCGGGCTGCAGCTCCTACGTCAGCCGCGGCATCGACGACCAGGGGCGCGCCGCGGAGGTGGTCTTCCCGGACATTGCCGCCAACGCGACCTTGGCCGAAGGCACCTTTCCCAACCTGGACAACCTGCGCGCGGTGGGCGCCGGCATGAGCAAGGACCAGCTCTACGACCTGCTGGGCCGCCCGCATTTCCAGGAGGGCCTGTTCGGCGTGCGCGAGTGGGACTACGTCTTCAACTTCCGCAACGGCAACGGTGGCGGCGTGGCCACCTGCCAGTACAAGGTGATCTTCGACAAGGCCTACCTGGCCCAGAGCTTCCACTGGAAGCCCGAAGGCTGCGCGGCGATGCTGGCACCGGGCGGCGCGCCCGCTGCGGCGCCGCCCGCCCGCGATGCGCGGCAGTTCCGCCTGTCGGCCGATGCCCTGTTCGCCTTCGACAAGGCCGAGCTGCAGGCCGAGGGCCGGCGCGAGATCGCGCGCGTGGCGGCGGCGTTGAAGGAGGCGCGCTACGAGCGCATCGACGTGGTGGGCCACACCGACCGGCTGGGCAGCCAGGCCTACAACCAGCGCCTGTCCGAGCAGCGCGCCCAGGCGGTGCGCGACGCGCTCGTGGCCCAGGGCGTGTCGGCCGACCGCATCGCCGCCAGCGGCTGCGGCGAGACGCAGCCGGTGGTGCAGTGCAGCCAGGCGGCGCGCGCGGCGCTGGTGGGTTGCCTGGCGCCCAACCGGCGCGTGGACATCGCCGTGCAGGCGAGCGGCGACGCGCCCCGCTGAGCGCTCGCCGCCGTGTGTCGGCTCTCCTGATTTGATAGCTGTCAGCGCCCGCCCCACGGGTGCTGCAGGCCGACGCGGCAGGTGAACGTGGGGGACACGGAGCACCCGTCATCTTCATGTAAGCTTCGGCCGAGTTCGCGACAGCCCGTCGCCCGCGAGGAGACTTCCATGCAGATCAGCATGCCTGCCGAGACGAGGGTGGGCGACATCCGTGTTGCCTTCATGCCGGAAACGACCGGCGCGCGGCGCCTTCCGCGGCACCGGCCGGCAGCGCAGGCCATCGCGGCCGCGCCGGGCCGGTCCGCATCGTGAACCTGGCCGAGGCAGCGCGCATGCTGCCCGCGACACCGGCCGCGCCGGCGCTTCCCCACGCATCCAGAACGCAGCAGCCTCCGTGCAGCGCGCGCACGCCTGCGCCCGCGCGCCGGCGCTGACTGCGTCCGTCCCGCATCACACGACCCTTCGCGAGGAGATCCTTCATGTCCAGCAGTCCTACTCCGCCCGTGCAGCGCATCGGCGTCCCCCGGGAGACCTTCCCCGGCGAGAAGCGCGTGGCCACGGTGCCCGACGTCGTCGAGAAGCTGATCAAGCTCGGCTTCCAGGTGGCGGTGCAGGCCGGTGCCGGCGAGGCCGCCAACTTCAGCGACGACGCCTACCGCGCCGCCGGCGCCGAGATCATCGATGGCGCGTCCGCCCTCTGGGCCGCGTCCGACATCGTGTTCAAGGTGCGCCCGCCCAGCCCCGACGAGGTGGCGCTGATGTGCGAGGGCGGCACGCTCATCGACTTCATCTGGCCGGCGCAGAACCCCGAGCTGATGCAGCAGCTCGCGGGCAGGCACGCCACGGTGCTGGCCATCGACTGCCTGCCGCGCACGCTGAGCCGCGCGCAGAAGATGGACGCGCTCACCTCCACCGCCGGCGTCAGCGGCTACCGCGCAGTGATCGAGGCGGCCAATGCCTTCAGCCGCTTTTTCAACGGCCAGATCACGGCCGCCGGCAAGGTGCCGCCGGCCAAGGTGTTCATCGCCGGCGCCGGCGTGGCGGGCCTGGCGGCCATCGGCACGGCGGCCAACCTGGGCGCCATCGTGCGCGCCAACGACACGCGCGCTGAGGTGGCCGACCAGGTCAAGTCGCTGGGCGGCGAGTTCGTCAAGGTGGACTACGAGGAAGAAGGCTCGGGCGGCGGCGGCTACGCCAAGGTGATGAGCGAGGGCTTCCAGGCCGCGCAGCGAAAGATGTACGCGGAGCAGGCCAAGGACGCCGACATCATCATCACCACCGCGCTGATCCCGGGCAAGCCGGCGCCCAAGCTCATCACCGCCGAGATGGTGCAGTCGATGCGGCCGGGCAGCGTGATCGTGGACATGGCGGCCGAGCAGGGCGGCAACTGCGAGCTGACGGTGCCCGGCGAGGCCGTGGTGCGCCACGGCGTCACCATCATCGGCTACACCGACCTCGCCTCGCGCCTGGCCAAGCAGTCGTCCACGCTGTACGCGACCAACCTGCTGCGCCTGACCGAGGAGCTGTGCAAGGCCAAGGACGGCCATGCCGTGGTCAACATGGAGGACGACGCGATCCGCGGCCTCACGGTGGTCAAGGACGGCGCCATCACCTGGCCGGCACCGCCGCTCAAGCAGGCCGCGCCGCCGCCGGCGCCGAAGGCGGCCGCGCCCGCGGCCGAGAAGAAATCGGGCCACGGCCATGGCGCCGGCGCGCCCATGTCCGCCAAGGCGCTGACCGTCCTCTTCGCCGTCGCGGCCGTGCTGTTCTGGCTGATCGGCGCCTTCGCGCCGGCGGCCTTCCTCGGCCACTTCACGGTCTTCGTGCTGGCCTGCTTCATCGGCTACATGGTGGTGTGGAACGTCACGCCCGCGCTGCACACGCCGCTGATGAGCGTGACCAACGCCATCTCCAGCATCATCGCCATCGGCGCGCTGGTGCAGATCGCGCCGCCGGGCACCATGGGCAGCGGGCGGCCCGACGAGCTGATCCGCTGGCTCGCCTTCGTCGCGCTGGTGCTCACGGCCGTCAACATGTTCGGCGGCTTTGCCGTCACGCGCCGCATGCTGGCCATGTTCCGCAAGTAAGCCCAACAAGAAGAACGAGGAGAACCGGCCATGTTGAGCCCCAGCCTTTCCACCGTCGCCTACCTGGGCGCCGCCATTCTTTTCATCCTGAGCCTGGGTGGCCTGTCCAACCCGGAAACCTCGCGCCGCGGCAACCTCCTGGGCATGGTGGGCATGGCCATCGCCGTGCTGGCCACGGTCTTCGGCCCGCGCGTGAGCGAGGGCGGCATCGCCTGGATCGTCATCGCGCTGGTCATCGGCGGCGGCATCGGCATCTTCGCCGCCAAGGTCGTGAAGATGACGCAGATGCCCGAGCTGGTCGCGCTGATGCACAGCCTGGTGGGCCTGGCCGCCTGCCTGGTGGGCTTTGCCAGCTACGTGGACACGTCCATCCAGTTCGAGGGCGCGGAAAAGATCATCCACGAGGTGGAGATCTACATCGGCATCCTGATCGGCGCCGTCACCTTCTCTGGCTCGCTGATCGCCTTCGGCAAGCTCGCCGGCCGCATCGGCGGCAAGCCGCTGCTGCTGCCGGCGCGCCACTGGCTCAACCTGATCGCGCTCCTGGTGGTGATCTGGTTCGGCCGCCAGTTCCTGGCCGCGCACGACGTGCAGGCCGGCATGCTGCCGCTGGTCGTGATGACCGTGATCGCGCTGCTCTTCGGCGTGCACATGGTCATGGCCATCGGCGGCGCCGACATGCCGGTGGTGGTGTCGATGCTCAACAGCTACTCGGGCTGGGCGGCCGCGGCCACCGGCTTCATGCTGAACAACGACCTGCTGATCGTCACCGGCGCGCTGGTGGGCTCGTCGGGCGCGATCCTGAGCTACATCATGTGCAACGCGATGAACCGCAACTTCATCAGCGTGATCGCGGGCGGCTTCGGGTCCGGTGCGCCCAAGAAGGCGGCAGGCGGGGGCGCCGCCGCAGAGCCGCAGGGCGAGGCCGTGCCCATCTCCGCCGCCGAGACGGCCGAGCTGCTGCGTGAGGCCAAGAGCGTGGTGATCGTGCCCGGCTACGGCATGGCCGTGGCCCAGGCCCAGCACACGGTCAACGAGATCACGAAGACGCTGCGCGACAAGGGCGTGAACGTGCGCTTCGCCATCCATCCCGTCGCGGGCCGCATGCCGGGCCACATGAACGTGCTGCTGGCCGAGGCCAAGGTGCCCTACGACATCGTGATGGAGATGGACGAGATCAACGAGGACTTCCCGGACACCGACGTGGCCATGGTCATCGGCGCCAACGACATCGTGAACCCGGCCGCGCAGGACGACCCCACCAGCCCCATCGCCGGCATGCCGGTGCTGGAGGTGTGGAAGGCCAGGCACTCCATCGTGATGAAGCGCTCCATGGCCTCGGGCTATGCCGGCGTGGACAACCCGCTCTTCTACAAGGAGAACAACCGGATGCTGTTCGGCGATGCCAAGAAGATGCTCGACGAGGTGCTGGCCGCACTGAAGGGCTGACGACGGCCGGCAGGCCGGCTCCGCTGCTCCGTGGGGCGGGGCCGGACCACGCGCCCGCGGCAGGGCGGCGGTCATGCCGGACCGGACAGCGGCCCGTCCCGCAGGGACAAGGCCAGGATGGTCTTTGGCGGCGCTTGTAGGACCATCGGGTAGCATCCGTCGCGGCTTTGCTATTGTTTCGATAGCTGACGGCGCCCGCATGACGGGCGCTGCGTCCATTTTTCTGTCTGAATCGAGAGAATGAGGAGACCTATGACCGACCGCCCCTGGCTTTCCAGCTACCCCGCCGGCGTGCCGGCCGACATCGACCCCTCGCAGTACCGTTCGCTGGTCGGGTTGATGGAGGAGAGCTTCAGCCGCTTCGCCGGCCGCACGGCCTACAGCTTCATGGGCAAGGACGTCTCCTACGCCGAGGTGGACAAGGCCAGCCGCGCCTTCGCCGCCTACCTCCAGGGGCTGGGCCTGGCCAAGGGCGACCGGGTGGCGGTGATGATGCCCAACTGCCCGCAGTACCCGATCGCCGTCGCCGCCATCCTGCGCGCGGGGCTGATCCTGGTGAACGTGAACCCGCTGTACACGGCGCGCGAGCTCGAGCACCAGCTCAAGGACTCGGGCGCCAAGGCGATCGTCATCATGGAGAACTTCGCCACCACGCTGCAGCAGGCGATGCCGCATGCGCCGCAGCTCAAGCACATCGTGCTGGCGGCCATGGGCGACCGGCTCGGCTTCCTGAAGGGGGCGCTGGTCAACTACGTGCTGCGCAACGTCAAGAAGATGGTGCCGGCCTTCCAGCTGCCGGCGGTGACGCGCTTCAACGACGCGCTGGCGCAGGGCGGCAGCCGAACGCTCCAGGCACCGGACACCGGCCCGGACGACGTGGCGGTGCTGCAGTACACCGGCGGCACCACCGGCGTGAGCAAGGGCGCCGTGCTGCTGCATCGCAACGTGATCGCCAACGTGCTGCAGTCGGAGGCCTGGAACCAGCCCGTCATGGACCGCGTGCCGCAGGGCGAGCAGCCCACCGCGGTGTGCGCGCTGCCGCTCTATCACATCTTCGCCTTCACCGTGGGCATGATGCTGAGCATGCGCACCGGCGGCAAGCTGGTGCTGATCCCCAACCCGCGCGACCTGGCGGCCACGCTCAAGGAACTGTCCAAGCACACGATCCACAGCTTCCCGGCCGTCAACACCCTGTTCAACGGCCTAGCCAACCACCCCGACTTCAAGACGGTGGACTGGAGCCACCTGAAGGTCTCGGTGGGCGGCGGCATGGCGGTGCAGGGCGCGGTGGCCAGGCTGTGGCTCGAGAAGACCGGCTGCCCGATCTGCGAGGGCTACGGCCTCTCGGAGACCAGCCCCTCGGCCACCTGCAACCCGACGACGAGCCAGGAATACACCGGCACCATCGGCGTGCCGCTGCCCAGCACCTGGCTCAAGCTGCTGGACGACGAGGGCCACGAGGTGCCGCCGGGCGAGCGCGGCGAGATCGCGATCAAGGGCCCGCAGGTGATGGCCGGCTACTGGCAGCGGCCCGACGAGACGGCCAAGGTCATGACGGCCGACGGCTACTTCAAGACCGGCGACATCGGCACGGTGGACGAGCGCGGCTACTTCAAGATCGTCGACCGCAAGAAGGACATGGTGCTGGTCAGCGGCTTCAACGTCTACCCGAACGAGGTCGAGGACGTGGTGGCCACGCTGGAGGGCGTGCTGGAGTGCGCGGTGGTGGGCGTGCCCGACGAGAAGACCGGCGAGGCCGTGAAGCTGGTGATCGTGAAGAAGAACGAGTCGCTCACCGAGCAGCAGGTGCGCGACTTCTGCCGCGCCAACCTCACCGGCTACAAGCAGCCGAAGGTGATCGAGTTCCGCACCGAGATGCCCAAGACGCCGGTGGGCAAGATCCTGCGGCGCGAGCTGCGGGACAAATAGCCCGGCCCCGGCCAGCGCGGACTTTGCTCCGCGCTCCGGCAACCCTTCAGGGGACACCTCCTGCGGCCTGGCAGCGCCAGTCCCGCGGACGTTCCCGCAGGGCCTGCTCCGCGGCCTTCCGTTCCGGTGGGTGGGGCCGCTACAGACTCACCGGCTTGGTGTGCCAGATGTCGTGCGCGTACTCGGCAATGGTGCGGTCGGACGAGAAGACGCCCATGCCCGCCACGTTGAGGATGGCCTTGCGCGCCCAGGCGTCGGGGTCGCGGTACAGCGCATCCACCTCGGCCTGCTTGTCGATGTAGCTGGCGTAGTCGGCCAGCAGCAGGTAGTGGTCGCCCCAGTTCACCAGGGTGTCGAAGATGTTCTGGTAGCGCTCCGGCTCGCCGGGCGAGAAGGTGCCGGCCTGGATGGCGTCCAGCGCGCGCCGCAGCCGGGCGTCGGCCTCGTAGTACTCGCGCGGCTGGTAGCCGGCCGCGCGCAGGTCGGCCACCTGCGGCGTGGTGTGGCCGAAGATGAAGATGTTCTCGTCGCCGACGTTCTCCTTCATCTCGACGTTGGCGCCGTCCAGCGTGCCGATGGTCAGCGCGCCGTTGAGCGCGAACTTCATGTTGCCGGTGCCCGAGGCCTCGGTGCCGGCGGTGGAGATCTGCTCCGACAGGTCGGCCGCCGGCATGATGACCTCGGCCAGGCTCACCGAGTAGTTCGGCAGGAACACCACCTTGAGCAGCTTGCCCACGCGCTCGTCGGCGTTGACGACCGCCGCCACGTCGTTGACGAGCCGGATCACCTGCTTGGCCATGGCGTAGGCCGAGGCGGCCTTGCCCGCGAAGACGACGACGCGCGGCACGTGGCTGCCCTGCGGGTCGTCCAGGATGCGCTGGTAGCGGGTGATGACGTGCAGCACGTTCAGCAGCTGGCGCTTGTACTCGTGGATGCGCTTGACCTGCACGTCGAACATGGCGTCGGTGTCGATCACCAGGCCGTCCATGTGCTGCTCGATCCAGTTGGCCAGGCGCAGCTTGTTCTCGCGCTTGGCATGGCGGAAGGCGCGCACGAAGGCCGGCTGCTCGGCCATCGGCCGCAGCGCCTCCAGCTGCGAGAGGTCGCGCCGCCAGCCCCTGCCGATGCGCTTGTCCAGCAGCGCCGCCAGCGGCGGGTTGGCCTGCGCCAGCCAGCGGCGCGGCGTCACGCCGTTGGTCTTGTTGTTGAAGCGCTCGGGGAAGAGCTTGGCGAAGTCCGCGAAGATGGACTGCTTCATCAGCTCCGAGTGCAGCGCCGACACGCCGTTGACCGAGTGGCTGGCCAGCACCGCCACGTAGGCCATGCGCACGCGGCGCTCGCCGCTCTCGTCGACCAGCGACAGGCGGCGCATCAGCTCGTTGTCGTGGCCGACCTTGGCCGCCACTTCGGAGAGGAAGCGCGAGTTGATGTCGAAGATGATCTGCAGGTGGCGCGGCAGCACGCGGCCGAGCATCTCCACCGGCCAGGTCTCCAGCGCCTCGTGCATCAGCGTGTGGTTGGTGTAGCTGAAGACCTTCTGCGTCTGCGCCCAGGCCTCGTCCCAGCTCACGCCGTACTCGTCCACCAGCAGGCGCATCAGCTCGGGTACGGCCAGCACCGGGTGCGTGTCGTTCAGGTGGATGCTGACCTTCTCGTGCAGCTGGCCGAAGCCCTCGTGGTTGCGCAGGTAGCGGCGCACCAGGTCCTGCACGCTGGCGCTGCAGAAGAAGTACTCCTGGTGCAGCCGCAGCTCCTTGCCCGACAGGGTGGAGTCGTCGGGGTAGAGCACGCGCGAGACGTTCTCGGAGTGGTTCTTGCTCTCCACCGCCTCGAAGTAGTTGCCCTTGTTGAAGGCCGAGAGGTCGATCTCCTCCGTGGCCCGCGCCGACCACAGGCGCAGCGTGTTGGTGGCCTGGGTGCCGAAGCCGGGGATGATGGTGTCGTAGGCGATGGCCAGCACGTCGTGCGTGCCCACCCATTTCGCGGCGCCGTAAGCGTGGCGGCCCTCCACGTGGCCGCCGAAGCGCACGCGGTACTTCACCTCGGGCCGCTGGAACTCCCACGGGTTGCCGCGGGTGAGCCAGTAGTCGGGCGTCTCGACCTGCTGGCCGTCGACGATGTTCTGGCGGAACATGCCGTACTCGTAGCGGATGCCGTAGCCCATGCCGGGCACGCCCAGCGTGGCCATCGAGTCCAGGAAGCAGGCCGCCAGCCGGCCCAGGCCGCCGTTGCCCAGCGCGGCGTCGGGCTCGCGCTCGGCCAGGGCGCTCATGTCGATGTCGAAGTCCGCCAGCGCGGCCTTCACGGTGTCGTACAGGTCCACCGCCAGCAGCGCGTTGGTGAAGGTGCGGCCGATCAGGAACTCGGCCGAGAGGTAGTACACGCGCTTGGTGTCCTGGGCATAGTTGGCGCGGGTGGTGGCCATCCAGCGCTCGACCAGCTGGTCGCGCACGGCCAGGGCGGCGGCGTGCAGCCAGTCGTCCTGGCTGGCGGCCACCGGGTCCTTGCCGACGGCGTACATGAGCTTGTTGGCCAGCGCGCGCTTGAAGGCGGCGACGTCGCGGTCCGGGTGGTCGTATTCGAAGGCAGCAGGGGTCATGGTGCGATCGGGGGGTCTTGCCTGGAATTCAGGTGGGAAAAAAGAGGATCAGCGCGCCAGCGCCTGCCGGTACACCTCGGCGTAGCGCTGCGCGGGCTCGCTCCAGCCGGCCGGCCGGCGCATGCCGGCCGCGCGCACGCGACGCCAGTCCGCCGGCCGCGCATGCAGCGCGAAGGCGCGGCGCAGCGCGCGGCCGTAGTCCGCCGCCGTGAAGCCGTCGAAGACGAAGCCGTTGGCCAGGCCCTCGGCCATGTCCTCCAGGGTGCAGTCGACGACCGTGTCGGCCAGGCCGCCGACGCGGTGCACCAGCGGAAGTGCACCATAACGCAGACCGTACATCTGCGTCAGCCCGCAGGGTTCGAACATCGAGGGCACCAGGGTCACGTCGCCGGCGGCGAACAGGCGGTGCGCCAGGGCCTCGTCGTAGCCGAGCGTGGCCGAGACGCGCCGCGGGGCGGCGGCGGCGCGCGCGCGGAAGGCGTCTTCCAGCGCGGCGTCGCCGGCGCCCAGCAGGGCGAGCTGGCCACCGCGGGCGAGCAACTCGTCCAGCCCTTCGAGCACGAGGTGCAGGCCCTTCTGCTCGGTCAGGCGGCTGACCAGCACGAACAGGGGCAGGTCGCCCCGCACCTCCAGGCCCAGCGCGTGCTGCAGCGCGGCCTTGCACAGCGCCTTGCCGGCCATGCGGCGGCCCTCGGGCATGCGGTAGCGGTGCGGCAGCAGCGGGTCGTCGGCCGGGTTCCACACGGCGTCGTCCACGCCGTTGAGGATGCCGCTGAGCACTCCGGCGCGGCCGCGCAGCAGGCCGTCCAGCCCCTGGCCCTGGGCGGGGGTCTGGATCTCCCGCGCATAGGTGGGACTGACGGTGGTGATGCGGTCCGCGAAGTACAGGCCGGCCTTCATGAAGGAGACGTCGCCGTGGAATTCGAGCCCGTTGACGTCGAAGGCCTGCGGCGGCAGGCCCAGCTCGCCGAAGACGCCGGCGCCGAACTGGCCCTGGTAGGCCAGGTTGTGCACCGTGTAGACGCTGCCCACCGGGCGGCCCGGCAGGTAGGCCAGGTAGGCCGGCGCCAGGGCGGCGTGCCAGTCGTGCGCATGCACCAGTTCGGGGGCCCACAGGGCGTCGGCGCCCTGGGCCAGCCGGGCGGCGGCCCAGCCCAGCAGGGCGAAGCGGCGGTGGTTGTCGGCGTAGGGGCGGCGGCGGGCGTCCTCGTAGGGGTTGCCGGGCCGGTCGTACAGGGCCGGCGCCTCGGCCACGTAGGCCGGCAACTGCCCCAGGTCGGGGATGCGGCCGTGCAGCAGCCGGACCTCGTCGCCCCAGGGCGTGCGCAGCTGCGCCACCGGCACCAGGCCCGACACGCCCGCGAGGATGGCCGGGAAGCCCGGCAGCAGCACCCGCACGTCCTCGCCGGCGGCGGCGAGCGCGCGCGGCAGGGCGCCGGCCACGTCCGCCAGGCCACCGGTCTTGAGCAGCGGGAAGATCTCGGCGCTGACCTGCAGGACGCGCATCAGCGGCCCAGGCCCTGCAGCACCGACTCGCCGTCCTCGTCCGGCGGCGCGTCGTCGGGGACGGCCGCCGTCCCCGCGTCCGGGCCCAGGCGCCGCAGCATCTCGCGCGTGATCAGCACCACGCCGCCCTCGGTGCGCTCGAAGCGCGCCGCGTCGGCCGCCGCGTCCTCGCCCACCACCAGGCCCGGCGGGATCTCGCAGGCGCGGTCGATCACCACCTTCGAGAGCCGGGCGCCCCGGCCGATCACCACGTCGGGCAGGATCACCGCCTGCTCCACCCGGCAGAAGGAGTGCACGCGCACGCCGGAGAACAGCACCGAGTCGCGCACCACCGAGCCCGAGACGATGCACCCGCCCGAGACGATGATGTTCACCGCCTGGCCGGGGTCGCCGCGCCGGTCGTGCACGAACTTGGCCGGCGGCAGCTGGCGCTGGTAGGTCCATATCGGCCAATCGGTGTCGTAGATGTCCAGCTCGGGGGTGACCGAGGCGAGGTCGAGGTTGGCCGACCAGAACGCATCAATCGTGCCCACGTCGCGCCAGTAGGGTGCCGCTCCCTCGTCGCGGCTGACGCAGGACAGGCCGAAGGGGTGCGCCAGCGCCCGCCCCTCGGCCACCGCGCGCGGGATGATGTCCTTGCCGAAGTCGTGCTCGGAGGCCGGGTTGGCGTGGTCCTCCTCCAGCAGCCGGTACAGGTAGTCGGCGTCGAAGATGTAGATGCCCATGCTGGCCAGGGCCACGTCCGGCTTGCCGGGCATGGGCGGCGGGTCGGCCGGCTTCTCGATGAAGGCGGTGATGCGGCGCGAGGCGTCCACCGCCATTACGCCGAAGGCGCGCGCCTCCAGGCGCGGCACCTCGATGCAGCCCACGGTGCAGCCGCCGCCGCCCGCCACGTGGTCGCGCAGCATCAGCGAGTAGTCCATCTTGTAGATGTGGTCGCCGGCCAGCACCACCACGTAGTCGTTGCGCAGGGCGCGCGAGCGGATGATGTCGGCGTTCTGGAACACCGCGTCGGCGGTGCCGCGGTACCAGTGCTCCTCGGAGAGGCGCTGCTGGGCGGGCAGCACCTCGACCATCTCGCCCAGCTCGGCGCGCAGGAAGTTCCAGCCGCTCTGCAGGTGCCGCATCAGCGAGTGCGACTTGTACTGCGTCACCACCGCGATGCGGCGGATGCCGGAGTTGATGCAGTTGGACAGCGCGAAGTCGATGATGCGGAACTTGCCGCCGAAGTACACCGCCGGCTTGGCGCGCCGGTCGGTCAGCTGCTTCAGCCGCGAACCGCGGCCGCCGGCCAGCACCAGCGCGATGCTGCGCCGGACGAGTTGATGGGTCTCGATGGTGGATTCCATGGTCTCCTCGTTTCCTTGTGTGCCGACGGCACGGCGGTCTCTCAGCGTAGCACCGGCCCGGGCGGTTGGTGGGCCAGCCAGAGGCTGGCGGCGGGCACTGTTTCCCGGCTGGCCAGCGGGCGCGGCGCGCCGTCCCCGCCGCCGTCGCTGGCCAGGCGCAGCACCCAGCCGCCGGGCGGCAGCACGAAGGCGGCCGGCTCGCCGCCCGCGTTGACCAGCAGCAGCCACGCGCCGCAGGTGGCCGTGCTCTCGTCCTCCAGCCGCACGGCCAGCGCCGGCGCGGCGCCGGCGGCCTCCCAGTCGGCCGGCGTCATCGGCCGGCCGTCGGGGGCGTGCCAGTGCACGCCGGGGCCGTCCGCCGCCGGCTCGCCCGGCCACCAGGCGGTGCGGCGCAGGGGCGCGGCCTCGCGCCGCAGGGCGGCCAGGCGGGCGACGAAGCCGGCCAGTTCCCCGTCGGCGCGGGTCCAGTCCAGCCAGGTGGTCTCATTGTCCTGGCAGTAGGCGTTGTTGTTGCCGCCCTGGCCGTGGCCCAGCTCGTCGCCGGCCAGCAGCATCGGCGTGCCCTGCGAGAACATCAGCGCCGCCAGCAGCGCGCGCGCCTTGCCCCGCCGGCGCGCCAGCACGGCGGGGTCGTCGGTGTCGCCTTCCACGCCCTGGTTGTGGCTGAGGTTGTGGGCATGGCCGTCGCGGCCGTCCTCGCCGTTGGCCAGGTTGTGGCGCTCGTCGTGGCTGAGCAGGTCGCGCAGGGTGAAGCCGTCGTGCGCGGCGATGAAGTTGACGCTGGCGGTGGGCGCGCGGCCGTCGTGGCGGAACTCGCCGCTGGAGCCCAGCAGCCGGTGCGCGAAGGCGCCGCGCCCGGCCGCGCCTTCCAGGCCCTGGCGCACCCAGAAGCCGCGCTGGGTGTCGCGGAAGCGGTCGTTCCACTCCAGCCAGCCGGGCGGGAAGGCGCCGAGCTGGTAGCCGCCGGAGCCGATGTCCCAGGGCTCGGCGATCAGCAGGGCCTGCGAGAGCACCGGGTCCTGCGCGCAGGCGGCGAAGAAGGGGGCGCGCCGGTCGAAGCCGCCGCCCAGGTCGCCGCCCACGCGCCCGAGCACCGGGCCCAGGTCGAAGCGGAAGCCGTCCACGCCCAATTCTGTTACCCAGTGGCGCAGGCTGTCGGTGGCCAGCTGCACCACGCGCGGCTCGGAGAAATCCAGGCAGTTGCCGCAGCCGGTCCAGTTCTCGTAGAAGAAGGGGTCTTCCTCGCGCAGCCGGTAGTACAGGGCGTTGTCGATGCCGCGCAGCGAGAGCGTGGGGCCCAGCTCGTCGGTCTCGGCGCTGTGGTTGTAGACCACGTCGATCACCAGCTCCATGCCGCGCGCGTGCACCGCGTCGGCGAGCTGGCGGAATTCGGAGGAGGGCGAGGTGCCCGGCCGGCCGCTCCAGTAGCGCGCCTCGGGCGCGGCCCAGCCGATCGGGCTGTAGCCCCAGTAGTTCGACAGGCCCATCTTCAGCAGCCGTTCCTCGTCGGCGCGGTGCTGCACCGGCATCAGGCTCAGCGTGGTGACGCCCAGGCGCTGCAGGTGGTCCAGCACCGCCGGCTCGGCCAGGCCGGCGTAGGTGCCGCGCAGCGCCTCGGGCACGGCCGGATGCAGCCGGGTGTGGCCGCGCGCGTGCAGCTCGTAGATCACGCGCTCGCCCGGCGGGATGCGCGGCCGGTGCGGCGGCGGCCCCGGCAGCGGCGCCACGACGCGGGCCTTGAGCGCGACGGCGCCGTTGTCGCGGGTGTCGCGCACGTCGGGCTGGCCGGGCACGTGGCCGAGGAAGACGTCCTGCCCGCCGTAGCGGCCCACCACCTCGCGGGCGTACGGGTCCAGCAGCAGCTTGGCCGGGTTGAAGCGCAGCCCCTGGCGCGGCGCCCAGGGCCCGTGCACCCGCCAGCCGTAGACCAGCCCGGCCTGCCAGCCCGGCAGCAGGCCGTGCCACACGCCGTCGATGCAGGCCGGCAGCGGCAGGCGCTGCTGCTCGCGCGTGCCGGTGGCGCTGTCGAACAGGCACAGCTCCACGCGCTGCGCCGCCGGCGCGGCCAGCGCGAAGTTGAGGCCTTCGGGCAGCACGGTGGCGCCGAGCGGGTAGGGGAGGCCGGTGGTCAGCATGGAGGAAGGGGATCGATGGGCCCGGTGCCCGCGCCCGGGCGCGCACGGGTCTGCAGAAACCGTGCCGCCGCCCTCATCCGGCCAGCGCGAAGTACACGCTGGCCAGCGGCGGCACCGTGATCTCGATGGACTGCGGCCGGCCGTGCCAGGGCACCGGCTCGGCCTGGGCGATGCCGTTGCCCACGCCGCTGCCGCCGTAGAACGCGTTGTCGGTGTTGATGATCTCGCGCCACGCGCCGGGCGCCGGCACGCCCAGGCGGTAGCCGGCCCGCACCACCGGCGTGAAGTTGCACACCGCCAGCACCATGGCGCCGTCGGCCGCGCGGCGCAGGAAGGCGAAGATCGACTGATCGGCGTCGTCGTGCACGATCCACTCGAAGCCCCGGGGCTCGGCGTCCAGCTCGTGCAGCGCCGGGAAGTGGCGGTAGACGTTGTTCAGGTCGCGCACCAGCCGCTGCACGCCCTGGTGGGCCGGGTAGTCCAGCAGGTGCCAGTCCAGGCCGTGGTCGTGGTTCCACTCGGCGCGCTGGGCGAACTCGCCGCCCATGAAGAGCAGCTTCTTGCCCGGGTAGGCCCACTGGTAGCCGTACAGGTTGCGCAGGCCGGCGAACTTCTGCCAGTCGTCGCCCGGCATCTTGCCGATCAGCGAGCCCTTGCCGTGCACCACCTCGTCGTGCGAGAGCGGCAGCACGAAGGCCTCGCTGTGCGCGTACATCAGGCCGAAGGTGATCTTGCGGTGCTCGTGCCGGCGGTACAGCGGGTCGGTGCGCGCATAGGCCAGCGTGTCGTTCATCCAGCCCATGTTCCACTTGAAATGGAAGCCCAGCCCGCCGGCGTCCGCCGGGCGGGTGACGCCGGGGAAGCTGGTCGATTCCTCGGCGATGGTGGTGGCGCCGGGCCGCTCGGCGCCGACCACGCGGTTGGTGCGGCGCAGGAAGTCGATCGCCTCCAGGTTCTCGCGGCCGCCGTGCTCGTTGGCCACCCATTCGCCGGGCCGGCGGCTGTAGTCGCGGTAGAGCATCGAGGCCACCGCGTCCACCCGCAGGCCGTCCACGCCGTAGCGCTCCAGCCAGAACAGGGCGTTGCCCACCAGGTAGTTGCGCACCTCGGTGCGGCGCCAGTTGAAGATCAGCGTGTTCCAGTCGTTGTGGAAGCCCTCGCGCGGGTCGGCGTACTCGTACAGCGGCGTGCCGTCGAAGCGCGCCAGCCCGTGCGGATCGGTCGGGAAGTGCGCCGGCACCCAGTCGAGGATCACGCCCAGCCCGGCCTCGTGCGCCGCCTGCACGAAGTGGCGGAAGTCGCCCGGCGTGCCGAAGCGCGCCGTGGGGGCGTACAGGCCCACCGGCTGGTAGCCCCAGGAGCCGTCGAAGGGGTGCTCGCTCACCGGCATCAGCTCCAGGTGGGTGAAGCCCATCTCGCGCGCGTAGGGCACCAGCGTCTCGGCCAGGTCGCGGTAGCTCAGCCATTCGTGGCCGTTCTTGCGCCGCCAGGAGCCCAGGTGCACCTCGTAGATGCTGATCGGCGCGTCGTGCCGGTTGGCGGCCGCGCGCGCGGGCGGCAGCGCCACGGCCGGCGGCAGCGGCTGGACCACGCTGGCCGTGTCGGGCCGCAGCCGCGAGCCGAAGGCGTAGGGGTCGGCCTTGTGCAGCACGTGGCCGTCGGCGCCGAGGACCTCGAACTGGTAGGCGTCGCCGGCCCGCATGTGGGGCACGAACAGCTCCCACACCCCGCACTCGCGGCGCAGCCGCATCATGTGGCGGCGGCCGTCCCAGTTGTTGAAGGGGCCGACCACCGAGACCCGCCGCGCATTCGGCGCCCAGACGGCGAAGGCGACCCCCCGGGTGCCGGCGAACTCCCGCAGGTGGGCGCCCAGCTGCTCCCAGGGCCGCAGGTGGGTGCCCTCGGCCAGCAGCCAGGCGTCCATCTCGCCCAGCACGGGCGGGAAGCGGTAGGGGTCGTCGATCAGCGAGGCGTGGTTGTCCCACTGGACGTGGAGGCGGTAGCCCATGCGCGCCGGCGCGGCTGGCACCAGGGCCACGAACAGGTCGGAATCGCCCTGGCGCTGCAGCACCGCCAGCGGGTCGCCCGAGGCGGCGTGCACCACGCCCACCTGGCGCGCACCCGGCAGCAGGGCGCGGATGACCAGGCCCTCGGGCGTCTCGTGCGGCCCCAGCACCGCGAACGGATCGTCGTGCTCGGCGCGCATCAGGGCGCGGACTTCGGCCTCGGGCAAGTGCGGCGTTTGCATGCGCGGCGGAATGGTGGGGACGAGGGATCGGGGCGGCTGGGCCCGGCGGCCTGTCGATTCATTGTGGCATGCGGGCGTGAAGGCCCCGGCCCTCGCCCCCCGGCAGGGGGCGGACGCCGCCCGCGCCCCCGCGGGCCGAAGCCCCGCGAAGCCCATGCCGCCACGGCATGACCTGGCGGTGCTGGCCGATAATCCCGCGTTCCCGGCCGCCCGCCGCCGGGCCTCCCGCAGCACGCCATGAATCCCACCTACCAACCCGGCGAGGTCGAAGCCGCCGCCCAGGCCGACTGGATCGCCACCGACGCCTACCGCGTGACCGAAGACGCGGGCAAGAAAAAGTACTACGCCTGCTCCATGCTGCCGTACCCCAGCGGCAAGCTGCACATGGGGCACGTGCGCAACTACACCATCAACGACATGCTCACGCGCTACCTGCGCATGAGCGGCTACAACGTGCTCATGCCCATGGGCTGGGACGCCTTCGGCCTGCCGGCCGAGAACGCCGCGCTGAAGAACGGCGTGCCGCCGGCCAGGTGGACCTACGAGAACATCGCCTACATGAAGGGCCAGCTCCAGGCGATGGGCCTGGCCATCGACTGGAGCCGCGAGGTCGCCACCTGCGACCCGGCCTACTACCAGTGGAACCAGTGGCTGTTCCTGAAGATGCTGGAGAAGGGCATCGCCTACCGCAAGACCCAGGTGGTGAACTGGGACCCGGTGGACCAGACCGTGCTGGCCAACGAGCAGGTGGTGGACGGCAAGGGCTGGCGCACCGGCGCGCCGGTGGAAAAGCGCGAGATCCCCGGCTACTACCTGAAGATCACCGACTACGCCGAGGAGCTGCTGGAACACACCCAGCACAAGCTGCCCGGCTGGCCCGAGCGCGTGCGCCTGATGCAGGAGAACTGGATCGGCAAGAGCGAAGGCGTGCGCTTCGCCTTCCCGCACGACATCCGGGGCGATGACGGCCAGCTCATCCAGGACGGCCGCCTGTACGTCTTCACCACCCGCGCCGACACCATCATGGGCGTGACCTTCTGCGCCGTGGCGCCGGAGCACCCCCTGGCCGCGCACGCGGCCAAGGCCGACCCGGAGCTCGCCGCCTTCATCGAGGAATGCAAGGCCGGCGGCGTGACCGAGGCCGAGCTGGCCACCCAGGAGAAGAAGGGCCTGCCCACCGGCCTGACGGTGACGCACCCCATCACCGACGAGCCGGTGCCGGTGTGGGTCGGCAACTACGTGCTGATGAGCTACGGCGACGGCGCCGTGATGGGCGTGCCGGCGCACGACGAGCGCGACTTCGCCTTCGCCAACAAGTACGGCATCGACATCCAGCAGGTCGTGCTGGTCGACGGCGAGCCGCACTTCGACTACCACCAGTGGCAGGACTGGTACGCCGACAAGGAGCGCGGCGTCACCATCAACTCCGACAACTTCAGCGGCATGCCCTACCAGGAGGCGGTCGACGCCGTCGCCCACGCGCTGGCGCAGAAGGGCCTGGGCGCCAAGAAGACCACCTGGCGGCTGCGCGACTGGGGCGTGAGCCGCCAGCGCTACTGGGGCACGCCCATCCCCATCATCCACTGCGAGGAGCACGGCGCCGTGCCGGTGCCCGAGCAGGACCTGCCGGTGGTGCTGCCCACCGACTGCGTGCCCGACGGCAGCGGCAACCCGCTGAACAAGCGCGAGGACTTCCTGGCCTGCACCTGCCCGGTGTGCGGCCGGCCGGCGCGCCGCGAGACGGACACGATGGACACCTTCGTGGACAGCTCGTGGTACTTCATGCGCTACTGCGACCCGAAGCTCGACACCGCGATGGTGGGCGAGGGCGCGCAGTACTGGATGCCGATGGACCAGTACATCGGCGGCATCGAGCACGCCATCCTGCACCTGCTGTACGCCCGCTTCTGGACCAAGGTGATGCGCGACCTGGGCCTGGTCAAGGTGGACGAACCCTTCACCCGCCTGCTGACGCAGGGCATGGTGCTCAACCACATCTGGTTCCACCGCGACGAGAAGGGCGGCAAGCACTACCACCCGCCGGCGGAAGTCACGCCCGTGCTCGACGCGCAGGGCCGCATCACCGGCGGCACCGCCGCCGACGGCACGCCGGTGGAATACGGCGGCGTCGGCAAGATGGGCAAGAGCGAGCGCAACGGCGTCGACCCGCAGGACCTGATCGACAAGTACGGCGCCGACACCGCCCGCCTGTACACCATGTTCACCGCGCCGCCCGAGGCCACGCTGGAATGGAACGACGCCGCGGTGGAAGGCAGCTACCGCTTCCTGCGCCGCGTGTGGAACTTCGGCGCGGCGCTGCGGGAGGTGCCGGCCGCGGCCGGCGCGCCGGGCCCGGCCGCCAAGGCCCTGCGCCACGAGGTGCACACCGTGCTGCGCCAGGTGGACTACGACTACCAGCGCATGCAGTACAACACCGTCGTCTCCGGCGCGATGAAGCTGCTCAACGCGCTGGAAGGCTTCAAGGGCCGGGACGAGCCCGGCGGCGCCGCGGCGCTGCGCGAGGGCTTCGGCATCCTGCTGCGGGTGCTGTACCCCGTCACGCCGCACCTGACGCACCAGCTCTGGCAGGCGCTGGGCTATGCCGGCGAGGCGGGCCCGCTGCTCGACGCGCCCTGGCCGCAGGTGGACCCGGCCGCGCTGGAACAGGACGAGGTGGAACTGATGCTGCAGATCAACGGCAAGCTGCGCGGCGCGCTGCGCGTGCCGGCCGGCGCCGACAAGGCCGAGATCGAGAAGCTGGCCGTGGCCAGCGAGGGCTTCGCCAAGTTCGCCGAAGGGCAGGCCATCAAGCGCGTGATCGTCGTGCCCGGCCGGCTGGTCAACGTGGTGGTGGGGTGAGGGCGATGGCTGGCGAGCAACGCTCCCTCGCGTGCGTGTCCCGCCGTGCGCTGCTGGCCGCCCTGGCGCCGGCCGCGCTGCTGGCAGGCTGCGGCTTCCAGCTGCGCCGCGCACCCGACTATCCGTTCAAGAGCATCGCCGTCACCGGCCCCGAGCCGCTGGCCGCGCTGGTGCGGCGCGAGCTCAAGGGCATGGGCAACCTCACCGTGCTCGACGCCAAGGCCCCCGCGAAGGACGCCGAGGTGGTGTGCGAGCTGCTCGACCAGTCGCGCAGCAGCGGCATCGCCGCCAGCACCTCCGGCGGCACCATCCGCGAGCTGACGCTGGGCCTGACGGTGCGCTTCCGCCTGCGCACCCAGGGCGGCAAGGACCTGATCGCCGCCACCTCCGTCTCGCAGTCGCGCGACATCAGCTACAACGAGACATCGGCGCTGGCCAAGGAGAACGAGCAGGAGCTGCTCTACCGCGACATGACCGCCGACCTGGCCGGCCAGATCGTGCGCCGCCTGGGTTTCGTCAAATCCCTCTGAGGCCGCGCTTCGCATGCAACTGGCGCTGGCCCAGCTCGACGCCCACCTGGCCAAGGGCCTGCGGCCGCTGTACACGCTGCACGGTGACGAGGCGCTGCTGGCGCAGGAGGCGGCCGACGCCATCCGCGCCGCCGCCCGCGCGGCCGGCTACACCGAGCGCAGCAGCCACACCGTGGCCGGCGCGCACTTCGACTGGAGCGCCGTGCTGGCGGCAGGCGGCTCGATGAGTCTGTTCGCCGACCGGCAGATCGTCGAGGTCCGCATCCCGTCCGGCAAGCCCGGCAAGGACGGCAGCGCCGCGCTGCAGCAGATCGCCGAGGCCGCGCCGGGCAACGACGGCACCCTGACGCTGGTGCACCTGCCGCGGCTGGACCGGCAGACCAAGAGCGGCGCCTGGTTCAATGCGCTGGAAGGCCACGGCGTCACCGTGCAGATCGACAGCATCGAGCGCGGCCAGCTGCCGCAGTGGATCGCGCAGCGCCTGGCGCGCCAGGGCCAGCGCGTGCGCCCGGGCGAGGAAGGCCAGCGCACGCTGCAGTTCTTCGCCGACCGGGTCGAGGGCAACCTGCTGGCCGCGCACCAGGAGATCCAGAAGCTGGCGCTGCTGCACCCCGAGGGCGAGCTGGGCTGGGAGCAGGTCGAGGCCGCCGTCAACAACGTCGCCCGCTACGACGTCTTCAAGCTCTCCGACGCGGTGCTGGCCGGCAACGCGCAGCGCGCCTCGCGCATGCTGGCCGGCCTGCGCGCCGAGGGCGAGGCCGAGGTGCTGGTGCACTACACGCTGGCCGAGGACATCCGCGCCCTCAAGCGCGTGCGCGACGCCATGGACGCCGGTCGCCCGCTGCCGATGGCCCTGCGCGAGAACCGCGTCTGGGGCCCGCGCGAGCGCGCCTTCGAGCGCGTGCTGCCGCGCCTGGACGGCCGCGCCCTGGCCCGCCTGCTGCGCGCCGCCCACCTGGTGGACGGCATCGTCAAGGGCCTGAAGCAACCCGATTGGCCGGCCGACGGCTGGCTGGCGCTGCAGCGGCTGGCGCTGATGCTCGCCCGCGCCTGCGGCTGACCCCCGGCCGAGCGCCGGGCGCGGCGCGGTGGGAGAATCGGGGCCATGAACGCCTTCAACGTCGCCGAACACATGCAGGCCCTGGGCCTGCAGGCCAAGACGGCTTCCGCGCAGATGGCGCGGGCGGACGCAGCCACCAAGAACAAGGCACTCCGGGCGCTGGCCCGGCGCCTGCGCGAGGCCGGCCCGCAACTGGCCCAGGCCAACGCGCAGGACCTCGCCCGCGCCGAAGCCGCCGGCCTGCCGGCGCCGATGGTGGACCGGCTCAAGCTCACGCCGAAGGTGATCGACACCGTGGCCGAAGGCTGCGAGCAGCTGGCCGCCATGCCCGACGTGATCGGCGAGATCATCGGCATGAAGCAGCAGGAAAGCGGCATCCGCGTCGGCCAGATGCGCGTGCCGATCGGCGTCTTCGGCATGATCTACGAGAGCCGCCCCAACGTGACCATCGAGGCCGCCAGCCTGGCCATCAAGAGCGGCAACGCCGCCATCCTGCGCGGCGGCTCGGAGGCGATCGAGTCCAACAAGGCGCTGGCCGCCCTGGTGCGCGCCGCGCTGGCCGAGGCCGCCCTGCCGGAAGATGCCGTGCAGCTGGTGCAGACCACCGACCGCGAGGCCGTCGGCCACCTGATCGCCATGCCGCAGTTCCTGGACGTGATCATCCCGCGCGGCGGCAAGGGCCTGATCGAGCGCATCAGCCGCGACGCCAAGGTGCCCGTCATCAAGCACCTGGACGGCAACTGCCACGTCTACGTGGACGACACGGCCGATCTGGACATGGCCGTGACGGTGGTGGACAACGCCAAGACGCAGAAGTACAGCCCCTGCAACGCGGCCGAAGGGCTGCTGGTGGCGCGCGCCGTCGCCGCGCGGTTCCTGCCGCGCATCGGTGCCGTCTTCGCCGCCAAGGGCGTCGAGATGCGCTGCAACGCCGAGGCCGCGGCGCTGCTGCAGGGCCTGGCCGGCCAGCCGAAGGTGGTGCCCGCCACCGAGCAGGACTGGTCCGAGGAGTACCTGGCGCCGGTCATCAGCATCAAGGTGGTGGCCGGCGTCGACGAGGCGATCGACCACATCAACCGCTACTCCAGCCACCACACCGACGCCATCCTCACGCGCGACCACGTCCACGCCCAGCGCTTCCTGCGCGAGGTGGACTCGGCCAGCGTGATGGTCAATGCGAGCACCCGCTTCGCGGACGGCTTCGAGTACGGGCTGGGCGCCGAGATCGGCATCAGCACCGACAAGTTCCACGCCCGCGGGCCGGTGGGCATCGAGGGGCTGACCTCGCTCAAGTACGTCGTGCTCGGCCAGGGGGAAGTGCGCCGCTGAGCTGGCCCGCGGCCACAGGGCTGCACGCGAAGGGAGGGAACCGGGCGTGAAGATCATCATCCTGGGCGCCGGCCGCATCGGCGAGAGCGTCGCGGCCACGCTGGTGTCCGAGCAGAACGACATCACCGTCATCGACGGCGACGTCGCCCACCTGCGCGAGCTGCAGGACCGCTACGAGCTGCGCGGCGTGGTGGGCAACGGCATCGAGCCCGAGGTGCTGGCCGAGGCCGGCGCGCGCGACGCCGACATGCTGATCGCCTGCGCCACGCAGGACGAGACCAACCTGGTGTGCTGCAAGGTGGCCTACCAGGTGTTCGGCATTCCCACCCGCATCGCCCGCGTGCGCTCCGAGGCCTTCAAGGGCGGCAGCCCGCTGCTGGGCAAGGACGGCTTCGCCGTCGACCAGGTGATCTGCCCCGAGGAGTCGCTGACCCGCTACATCGGCAAGCTGGTGGAGTTCCCCGAGGCGCTGCAGGTGCGCGAGTTCGCCGGCGGCCTGGCCTGCCTGGTGAGCGTGCGCGCGGTGGCCGGGGCGCCGCTGGTGCGGCACTCCATCGCCGAGCTGCGCGAGTGCGTGCCCGATGCCGACATGCGCATCGTCGCCATCTACCGCCGGCTGGCCAACGAGCCCGACCGCTTCATCCTGTGCGAGAGCTCGACCCGCATCGAACCGGGCGACGAGGTCTTCGTGCTGGCCGCGCGCGAGCACCTGCGGGCGGTGCTCTCGGCCCTGCACCGCAGCGACGGCCAGCCCGAGCAGCCGGTGCAGCGGGTGATGATCGCCGGCGGCGGCCGCGTCGGCGAGCGCCTGGCGCGCCAGCTGGCGGATGCCGGCGGCCTGAACATCAAGGTGCTGGAGCGCGACGAGAAGCGCTGCATCGCGCTGGCGGCGCGGCTGCCCTCGGACGTGATGGTGCTGCAGGGCGACGCCACCGACGAGGACCTCCTGTCCGACGAGGCCATCGAGCGGGTGGACCTGTTCCTGGCGCTGACGGCGGACGACGAGGACAACATCATGTCCACCCTGCTGGCCAAGCGCATGGGCGCGCAGCGGGTGCTGGCCCTGATCAACCGCAGCAGCTACGCCGACCTGATGCACGGCACGCAGATCGACATCGCCCTGTCGCCCTCGCAGACGCTGCTGGGCGAGCTGCTGGCCCACGTGCGGCGCGGCGACGTGCAGGCGGTGCATGCCCTGCGCGGCGGCGTGGCCGAGGCGCTGGAGATCGTGGCCCGCGGCGACCGCCGCAGCTCGCGCGTGGTGGGACGCAAGGTCGACGAGATCAAGCTGCCGCGCGAGGTGCATTTCGGCCTGATCCTGCGCGGACTGCCGGGGCCCGCCGACGAGGCCGGCGCGCAGGAGCCGGCCCCGACCGCGCCCGCGCCGGTGCCGCAGGTCATCGTGCCGCGCGGCGACACGGTGATCGAGAGCAACGACCACGTGGTCCTGTTCCTGCCGCGCAAGCGGCTGATCCGCGAGGTCGAGGCCCTGTTCCGCGTCAGCGCGACCTTCTTCTGAGTAGCCGGCCATGCGCGACTTCCTGCCCGTGCTGCGGGTGCTCGGCCTGCTGATCGCCCTGTTCGGCGTCGGCATGCTGCTGCCCTGGGGCGTGTCCTGGGTGGCGCACGACGGGGTGACGCAGATCTACCCGTGGTGCGTGGCGGCGACGGTGGGGACCGGGCTGCTGCTGTGGGTGGGGCTGCGGCACCAGCCGCACGAGCTGCACCCGCGCCACGGCGTGATGCTGGTGGCGCTGACCTGGATCCTGCTGCCGCTGTTCGGCAGCCTGCCGCTGCATGCCACCTTCCACGTGCTGGGCCACGACATCGGCTTCACGCACGCCTACTTCGAGTCCGTCTCGGCGCTCACCACCGCCGGCGGCACGGTGCTGTCGGACGTGGACCACCTGCCGCTGTCGATCAACTTCTGGCGCACCTTCCTGCAGTGGGTGGGCGGCATGGGCGTGCTGGTGCTGGCGGTGGCGGTGCTGCCCCTGCTGGGCGTGGGCGGCAGCCAGCTCTTCAAGGCCGAGGTGGCCGGCCCCATCAAGGAAAACCGCATCACCCCGCGCGTGCACGACACCGCCAAGGGGCTGTGGCTGGTCTACGCCACGCTGTCGGCGCTGTGCTTCGCCGCCTACTGGGCCGGCGGCATGCCGCCCATGGACGCGCTGATGCACATGTTCGGCACCGTCAGCCTGGGCGGCCTGTCGCCGCACGACGCCAGCTTCGGCCACTTCCAGTCGCCGCTGCTGGAGGCCATCGCCATCCTCGTCATGCTGGTGGCCAGCTGCAACTTCGCGCTGTACTTCGTCGCCATGCGCAAGGGTCACTGGCGCGGCCTGTGGCGCGACCCGGAGCTGCGCGCCACGCTGGGCGTGCTGGTCGGCTCGGGGCTGCTCATCGCGCTGCTGCTGTGGGCCAAGGGCGTGTACCCGCCGCTCACGGCGCTGCGCCATGGCATGTTCCACGCCGTCTCGGTGGGCACCACCACCGGCTACGCCACGGTGGACTACCTGCACTGGCCGGCCTTCGCGCCCATCTTCATGCTGGCGCTGTCGGGCGTGGCCACCAGCGCCGGCTCCACCGGCGGCGGCATCAAGATGGTGCGCATGCTGATCCTGCTCAAGCAGGCGCGGCGCGAGATGCGCCGGCTGGTGCACCCGCGCGCCGTGCAGCCGGTGACGCTGGGCGGCACGGTGGTCGAGCACCCGGTGATCTTCTCGGTGATGGCCTTCATGCTGGTGTACGGCGGCACCGTCATCGTGCTGTCGATGGTGCTGCTGCTGACCGACATGGACCCGGTCACCGCCTTCAGCGCCGTGATCGCCAGCGTCAACTGCATGGGGCCGGGCCTGGGCGGGGTGGGGCCGGCCGCCAACTTCTCGAACCTGAGCGATTTCCAGCTCTGGGTCTGCACCGTGGCCATGGTGCTGGGCCGGCTGGAGATGCTGAGCCTGGTGGCGCTGCTCACCCCCTCCTTCTGGCGGCGCTAGCCGGGCCGGCCGCACCCGCGGCGGCGCGCTTGCAAAACGGGTGCGTCATCCCCATTTCCTACAATCGAGCTCAGGCTTTTCCGCCGCGCCCACTTCCCCTACAAGGCCGCCGCATGGTTCCCCACTTGGTCACCGCCCTGACGGGCCCCATCAACGAACTCGAGCAACGCATCATCGATGGCATGCCCGCCATCGAGCGCTGGTTCCGGCTCGAGTGGATGGAGCACACGCCGCCCTTCTACACCTCGGTGGACGTGCGCAACGCCGGCTTCAAGCTGGCGCCGGTGGACACCAACTTCTTCCCGCGCGGCTGGAACAACCTGACGCCGCAGATGCTGCCGCTGGCGGTGCAGGCCGCACAGGCCGCCATCGAGAAGATCTGCCCCGAGGCGCGCAACCTGCTCATCATCCCCGAGGCGCGCTTTTCCTCCAGCACCTACCTGTCCAACGTGGCGCAGCTGGCGCGCATCTTCCGCATGGCGGGACTGAACGTGAAGATCGGCTCCATCGACCCGGCCATCAAGTCGCCCAAGAAGGTGGAGCTGCCGGGCGGCGACACCGTGTGCCTGGAGCCGGTGGTGCGCAGCCGGCGCCGCCTGGGCCTGAAGAACTTCGACCCCTGCACCATCCTCCTGAACACCGACCTGGCCGCCGGCACCCCCGGCATCCTGGAGGACCTGCACGAGCAGTACCTGCTGCCGCCGCTGCACGCCGGCTGGTCGGTGCGGCGCAAGAGCAACCACTTCCACAGCTACGAGGAGGTGTCCAAGCGCTTCGGCAAGCTGCTGGGGGTCGACCCGTGGCTGATCCAGCCGATCTGGGGCAAGGTGGAGGAGGTGGACTTCGCCCGCGCCGAGAACACCGACGCCCTGGCCGCGCAGGTCGACGCGGTGATCGCCAAGGTGCGCCGCAAGTACAAGGAATACGGCATCAACGAGAAGCCCTTCGCCATCGTCAAGGCCGACAACGGCGCCTCGGGCCTTACCATCAGCACCGTGCACGACGGGCGCGAGGTCGAGGCGCTGGTCGCCCGCGCCAAGCTCAAGAAGGCCACCGACAAGGCCACCGAGGGCCTGCGCGTGGGCGCCACCGACGTGGTGGTGCAGGAAGGCGTGCTCACGCACGAACGGGTGCACGACGGCGTCGCCGAGCCGGTGGTCTACATGATGGACCGCTACGTCGTCGGCGGCTTCTACCGCGTCCACCCCGACCGCGGCACGGACGAGAACCTGGCCCTGCCCGGCGCCAGCTTCGTGCCGCTGGCCTTCTCCGAGAGCGCCCAACTGCCGCAGCCGGGCGCCAAGCTCGGCGCCAGCGCGCCCAACCGCTTCTACATGTACGGCGTGATCGGCCGCCTGGCCATGGTGTCGGCCGCCTACGAGCTGGAGGCGACCAATCCCGAGGCCGAGGTCTACGAATGAGGCGCGCCGCGCCAGCCCCGTCGGCGCGCCGCTGTCAAGCCTTGCGGCGCGTTTGGCGCAGCGCACAATAGCGGCCCCACAGCAACGGATTTGATCGAGGGTGGAGGGGGAGGCGGCGCCTTGGCGCCGGCGACCCGGAGCGCGCCCGCCGCGCGCCGCCCTGGTTTCCAGCCGCCCGTGTCCCCCTCCAAAAGCTCCCTTGCCGCGCTCGTCCTGGGCGCGATCGGCATCGTCTACGGCGACATCGGCACCAGCGTGCTGTACGCCCTCAAGGAGGTGTTCGGCCACGGCCACGTGCCCTTCACCATCGAGAACGTCTACGGCGTGCTCTCGATGATCTTCTGGACGATGACCAGCATCGTCTCGATCAAGTACGTGGTGCTGGTGCTGCGCGCCGACAACGAGGGCGAGGGCGGCCTGGTGGCGATGCTGGCGCTGGCCTCGCGCGCCGTGGCGGACCGGCCGCGCCTGCGCAACGTGCTGCTGGCGGTGGGCATCTTCGGCACCTCGCTCTTCTACGGCGACGGCGTCATCACGCCGGCGATCTCGGTGCTCTCGGCGGTCGAGGGCCTGGAGGTGGTCTCGCCGGCGTTCAACCGCTACGTGATCCCGATCACCCTGGTCGTGCTGTTCTGCCTGTTCGCCGTGCAGAAGCGCGGCACCGCGGGCATCGGCCGCTTCTTCGGGCCCATCACGCTGTGCTGGTTCCTCGTGCTGGCGGTGCTGGGCGTGATGCACATCCTCACCCACCCCGAGATCCTCAAGGCCATCAGCCCGCACTACATGCTGCGCTTCGTGTGGGACAACCCGGGCACCAGCTTCATCATCCTCGGCGCCGTGGTGCTGTGCGTCACCGGGGCCGAGGCGCTGTACGCCGACATGGGGCACTTCGGCAAGCGGCCCATCCGCACCGCGTGGTTCGCGGTGGTCATGCCCTGCCTGGTGCTCAACTACTTCGGCCAGGGTGCGCTGCTGCTGGGCAACGCGGATGCGGTGAAGAACCCCTTCTTCTTCATGGCGCCCGAGTGGGCGCTGGTCCCCCTGGTGCTGCTGGCCACGGCCGCCACGGTCATCGCCTCGCAGGCCATGCTGACCGGCGCCTTCAGCGTCACGCGGCAGGTCATCCAGCTGGGCTACCTGCCGCGGCTGAACATCCAGCACACCAGCGTGCGCGAGACGGGGCAGATCTACATCCCGTTCGTCAACTGGAGCCTGTTCGTGGCCATCGTGCTGGCGGTGGTGATGTTCCGCAGCTCCAGCAACCTGGCCTCGGCCTACGGCATCGCGGTGACGGCCGACATGCTCATCACCACCGTGCTGACCTTCTTCGTGATCCGCTTCGCGTGGAAGCTGCCGCTGGCGCTGTGCATCGCCTCGACCTCGCTGTTCTTCCTCATCGACCTGGCCTTCTTCAGCTCCAACCTGCTGAAGCTGCCGCAGGGCGGCTGGTTCACCGTGATGATCGGGCTGATGGTCTTCATGCTGATGACGACCTGGAAGGAGGGTCGGCGCCTGATGGGCGAGGCCCAGCGCGCCGACGCCATCGACCTGCGCAGCTTCCTGGACGCGGTGTTCGTCAGCCCGCCGGCGCGGGTGGAGGGCACGGCCGTGTTCCTCACCGCCGAGCCCGGCGTGGTGCCCAACGCGCTGCTGCACAACCTCAAGCACAACAAGGTGCTGCACGAGCAGAACCTGTTCGTCACCGTGCGCAACCACGAGGTGCCCTGGATCCCGATGGACAAGCGGGTCGAGATGGAGCCGCTGGGCCGCCACTGCTGGCAGCTGGTGCTGCACTACGGCTTCAAGAACGACATCGACCTGCCGCGCGCGCTGGAGCATGCCCGCCTGCGCGGCTGCCAGCTCGAGCCGATGACCACCAGCTACTTCCTCTCGCGCGACGTCGTCATCCCCACGCTGGGCAGCGGCATGGCGCCCTGGCGCGAGAAGCTGTTCGCCCAGATGCACCACAACGCCAGCGGCGTGGCGGGCTTCCTGGGGCTGCCGAACAACGCGGTGGTCGAGCTGGGCTCGAAGATCGAGATCTAGGCCCTCGCGGGCTCAGCCGAACTCGGCCGGCCGCTCGGCCGCCAGGGCGTCCATGTGGTCGCAGATGGCGCCCGGGGTGGTGAACCACGCCCGGCCGGCGTCGCGGGCGCGGGCCAGGTGCGCCAGGGCGCGGCGCAGGTGGCGCAGGCGGTAGGGCTGGCCGACGATGTAGGGGTGCAGCGCGACGCCCATCACCAGGGGCTGGCGCGCGGACTGCTCGAGCATCTCGTCCGCGTTGTCGATCACCATGTCCGCGAAGTCCTTCGCGTCCATCTGGCGCGCCACGATCATCGGGATGTCGTTCAGCTCCTGCGGATAGGGCACGGCCCACAGCGTGCCGCCGCCGCGCACCCGCAGGCGCGTCGGCTGGTCGTCGTGGCACCAGTTGAGGGTGTAGCGGTAGCCCGTCTCGGCCAGCAGGTCGGGCGTGGCATGGCTCTCCGAGATCCAGGGCGAGAGCCAGCCGGCCGGCGGCGTGCCGCTCGCGCGCGCGATGCGCTCGCGGCAGCGTTCCAGCAGCGCGCGCTCGCCGGCCTCGCCGTAGTCGCCCTGCCGCTCGGCGTTGCTGTGGCCGTGGCCGATCAGCTCGTCGCCGCGCGCCTGCACGGCCGCCACCAGTTCGGGGCAGTGGTCGTACAGCGCGGTGTTGAGCAGCGCGCCGGTGGGCAGCCCCAGCGCATCGAAGAGTTCGAGGCAGCGCCAGGCGCCGACGCGGTTGCCGTACTCGCGCCAGCCGTGGTTGAGCACGTCCGGCTCGGGCGAGGCCGGCCCGATGCACGCGCCCAGCCCCTCGCCGAAGGCGAAGTGCTCCAGGTTGAAGCCGATGTAGACCGCCAGCCGTGCGCCGCCGGGCCAGGCGAAGTCCGGCCGGCGCGTGATCGGCGCGTAGTCGAAGCGGCCGTGGTGCGGCAGCGCCTCGGGCCAGCGGGCGGCGCGGGCCGCCGGGGCACCGTGGGTCACGGCTGGGCCAGCCCCGCGCGGATCAGCAGCCACTCGGCGCTGTCGTTCCACACGTCCATCTCGCAGATGCGGCCGTGGCGCACCACGTAGCGGTCCACGTAGCGGTTGCCCTCGAAGGGCGTGCCGTCGGGCCAGGCACCGTAGAGCGTGCCGCGGCTGTAGACGATGGTCTGCTCCGGCGTGCCGCCGGCCACCACCTCGGTGGCGTCGATGCGCTTCTTGACCCAGGCGTAGCGCCCGGCGTTGAAGGCGGTCGCATCCGCCGGGCTGCCCATCCGCCGGTTGCCGGTGAAGCGGATCTGCATGTCCGGCGCCACCAGCTCGGCGGCGCTTTCGGGGTCGGGGATCATGTGGCGGCGCAGGTACTCGTTGACGAGGGCGCCGGGGTCGAGGTCGGTGGGGGGCGGGGGCATGCGGGTCTCCGGAAGCGGTGGTCGGCCCGAGTGTGACGCAAGCCGCGTGCCGCCGCCCGGCACAATCGCCCGATGCGTTTCTTCAAGGATGTGAGCCTGTCGGCCTTCACGGCGGGCTTCGTGGCGGTGCTGGTGGGCTTCACCAGCTCGGTGGCGATCGTGTTCCAGGCGGCGCAGGCCTTCGGCGCGACGCCGGAGATGCTCGCCTCCTGGATGTGGGCGCTGGGCCTGGGCATGGGGCTGGCCTCGGCGCTGCCCTCCCTGTGGCTGCGCAAGCCGGTGATGATCGCCTGGAGCACGCCCGGCGCCGCGGTGCTGGCGACGGCCGGCCTGGGCTATTCGATGAACGAGGCGGTGGGCGCCTTCATCGTCTGCGCGCTGCTGATCACCCTGGCCGGCGCCACCGGCTGGTTCGAGCGGGTGATGAACCGCATCCCGATGGCGATCGCCTCCGCGCTGCTGGCCGGCGTGCTGGCGCGCTTCGGCCTGGCGGCCTTCGCCGCGGCGCAGACGGCGCTGCCGCTGGTGCTGCTGATGCTGGCCACCTACCTCGCCGGCCGCCGCCTGCTGCCGCGCTACGCCGTGCCGCTGACGCTGGGCGTGGCGATCGTGTTCGTCGCGCTGCGCGGCGAGCTGGCCTGGAATGCGGTGCACTTCTCGCTGGCCATGCCGGTGTTCACGATGCCCGCCTTCACCTGGCAGGCGGCGGTGAGCCTGGCGCTCCCGCTGTTCGTGGTGACGATGGCCTCGCAGAACCTGCCGGGCGTGGCCGCCATCCGCGCCGCCGGCTACGACATGCCGGTCAGCAAGCTGATCACGCTCACCGGCGTGGCGACGCTGGTGCTGGCGCCCTTCGGCGCGTATGCGCTCAACCTCAGCGCCATCACCGCCGCCATCTGCATGGGCCGCGAGGCGCACGAGGACCCGGCGCGGCGCTACACGGCGGCCGTGTGCTGCGGCCTCATCTACGTGGTCATCGGCCTGTTCGGCGCCGCGGTGACCGGGCTGCTGACGGCCTTCCCGAAGGAACTGGTCGCGGCCATCGCCGGGCTGGCGCTGCTGTCCACCATCGGCGGCGGGCTGGCAGCGGCGGTGCGCGACGAGTCGCACCGCGAGGCGGCGCTGATCACCTTCCTGGTCACGCTCTCGGGCGTGGTCATCGCCGGCATCGGCTCGGCCTTCTGGGGCGTGGTGGCCGGCGCCGCCGCGCTGGCGGTGCAGCAGCTGGGGCGAGGCAAGAAAGCCCCGGCCGGCAAGGACATCGCACCCGGGTGCAAGATCGCGCTCGACCGCAAAACCGACTCCGCCGACCAGGCGCCCGCGAAATGAACCTCCTCTTCGTCGCCGACCCGCTCGATCACTTCAAGATCTACAAGGACACCACCTTCTCGATGATGCGCGAGGCGCAGCGCCGCGGCCACCGCATCGCCGCCTGCCTGCCGCAGGACCTGCAGTGGACCTCGGGCGGCGCGGTGAAGGCCACGGTGCGGCAGATCACGCTGACGGGCGACCCGCAAGCCTGGTACACCGAGGACATCGTCGAGACCCGCGCGCTGAAGGATTTCGACGCCGTGCTGATGCGCAAGGACCCGCCCTTCGACGCCGAGTACATCTACGCCACCCACCTGCTGGAGCAGGCCGAGCGCGAGGGCGCCACGGTGGTCAACAAGCCGCGCTCGCTGCGCGACCACCCGGAGAAGCTGGCGGTGATGGAGTTCCCGCAGTTCGTCACGCCCACGCTGGTCACGCGCAGCCCCGAGGCGGTGAAGGACTTCCACGCCGAGCACGGCGACATCATCCTCAAGCCGCTGGACGGCATGGGCGGCATGGGCATCTTCCGCGTGCGCGAGGACGGGCTGAACCTCGGCTCCATCACCGAGACGCTGAACAAGCACGGCGCCGAGACGATCATGGTGCAGCGCTTCGTGCCCGAGATCGTGCAGGGCGACAAGCGCGTGCTGGTCATCGGCGGCGAGCCCGTGCCCTTCAGCCTGGCGCGCATCCCGCAGGGCAGCGAGGTGCGCGGCAACCTGGCCGCCGGCGGCAAGGGCGTGGCCCAGCCGCTGACCGACGAGGACTGGAAGATCGCCCGCGCCATCGGCCCGGTGCTGGCGCCGCGCGGGCTGCTGCTGGTCGGTCTGGACGTGATCGGCGGCTGCCTCACCGAGATCAACGTCACCAGCCCCACCTGCTTCCAGGAGATCACCGAGCAGACCGGCTTCGACGTGCCGGCGATGTTCGTGGATGCGCTGGAGCGGCTGCTGGGGCAGGGCGGGCGCTGAGCCCGCTCCTGGCCCGGCGTCCCGTCAGAAGTCGATCGTGCCGCTGAGCATGAAGGTGCGCGGGTTGCCCTGCACCAAGTAGTTCGATCCCGGGTAGCCGCCGGCCGAGGCCCAGTAGGCCTTGTCGGCCACGTTGTCGATGCGGGCGCGCAGCGTGAGCAGGCGGCCGTTGCCGATGTCCATCAGGTAGCGCGCGCCGATGTCCAGGCGCGTCCAGTCCGGGATGGACTGGGTGTTGGCGGCGTTGACGAACTGCTTGGAGGTGCGGATGACGCGCGCGTTGAGCGCCAGCCCCGGCACGCCCGGCACGTCCCATTCGGCGCCCAGGTTGATCTGCGTCTTGGGCACGCCGATGACGGTGTTGCCGTTGTAGGTGCCGTTGGCCGTCGCGCGCTGCTGCGCGTCGATCGTCGTCAGCCCGCCCAGCACGCGCAGGCCCTTGACCGGCTCGCCGAACACCGACAGCTCCATGCCGCGGTTGACCTGCTCGCCGTTGGGCCCGAACACGCCGTTCTGCACGAAGTACTGCGGCTGCGAGGTCTGGAAGAAGGACAGGGCGCCGCCGAGGTTGCCGCCGTCGTATTTCACGCCCACCTCCCTCTGCTTGGAGCGGTAGGGCGCGAACACCTCGCCGCCGTTGACGACGCGGGTGCTGCCCGAGAGCGTCGGCGCCGTCTCGCCCGGGATCAGCGCCTCGATGTAGTTGGCGTAGAGCGAGATCTCCTTGGTCGGCTTGACCACGATGCCCACCACCGGCGTGGTGCGCGCCGCCTCGTAGCCCGAGTCGAACAGCCCGGTCGTGTAGCTGTAGGTCTTGTTCTCGATGTTCTGGCGCCGCGCGCCGAGGGTGACGAGCACGCGGTCGTCGGCGAAGGACATGGTGTCGGCGATCGCCAGGCTCTTGGAGCGGTAGCGCGCCTGCACCCGCGGGTGGGCCATGTCGCCGCCGGCGGTGGTGGCGTTGGCCAGCGGCTCGTAGCTGTCGATGTGCGAGTACAGCACGTCGCGCAGCCCGCCGAAGGCGGAATACGCGTAGGCGTTGCGCCGCTTGTTGTCGTACGTGGCGGCCGAGACGGTGAGCGTGTGCTTGACGGGGCCGGTGGCGAAGCTGGCGCGCGCGCCGACCTCGCCGGTGCCCACGTCGTCCTTGCGGACGTTGTCGAAGCGGTAGCTCGACATCAGGCCCAGCGGGTTGAGGAGGGTCGGGTTGGCCAGCTCGTTCTGCTCCTTGCCGCGGCGCACGCCGGCGGCGGCCCACAGGGTGACGTTGTCCGTCACGTCGAACTCGCTGCGCACGGTGGCGAACAGGTCCTTCTCCTTCGAGTAGCTCCAGGGCTGCGCGTAGTTGGCGTCGGACCTGGGCGGACGCGGCACGGGGAAGGTCGAGCCGGGCGTCACGTTGGGCCGGCCCTGGTCGATCAGGTGGTCCTGGTAGCCGAAGTCGGCCGAGATGCGCACGCGCCGGCTGCGCCAGTCCAGGCCCACGCCCAGCGCGCTCAGCTCGCGGTGCTCGCCGTCCACGCCGGTGCCGCCGTCGCGGCGCACGGCATTGATGCGGATGCCGGTGCTCTGGTCGGGCCCGAAGCGGCGCGCGAAGTCCAGCGAGGCATAGCCCTGCCCGCCGGACTGGACGCCGAAGCCCAGCCGCGTGAGCGGCTCGTTGGGCGCGCGCTTGGGCAGCAGGTTGACCGCGCCGCCGATGCCGCTGCCGCCGGGCGCGGCGCCGTTGAGGAAGGTGCTGGCGCCGCGGAAGACCTCCACCCGCTCGAAGAACTCCGAGGCGACGTACTGGCGCGGCAGCATGCCGTACAGGCCGTTGTAGGAGATGTCGTCGGAGCTGAGCTGGAAGCCCCGCACCACGTACAGCTCCTGGAAGTTGCCGAAGCCGCGCGCGGCGCGCACCGAGGGGTCGTTGAGCAGCACGTCGGCCACGCTCTTGGCCTGCTGGTCCTGGATCAGCTCGTTGGTGTAGCTGGTGCTGTTGAAGGGCGTGCTCATGGTGTCCTGCGTGCCCAGGATGCCGACCCGCCCGCCGCGCGCCACCTGCCCGCCGGCGTAGGGCCTGGCCAGGCCCTCGGCCGAGGCGTCGGCGCTGGCCTCGACGGTCACCGTCGTCAGGGTGCCGGAGGCCGGTGCCGCCGCCGTCGTGCCGCCCGCCTGCCCGTCGGTGGCCTGGGCCGCGGCGCCCAGCGGCTGGAGGGCGATGACGAGGGCCGCCGCCAGGGGGCAGGGCGCGAGGATCGGGGAGGGCATGGCGGACTCCAGGGAGCGAAATGAGAAACGTTATTGTTATCGCTGGCGGCGTCCTGCCGGGCGCGGAAACGACGGGGAACGCGCTTTGCTACAAAGACGCAAGAATGTGCGGCGTCAGCGCAACGCCGGCGCGCAGAAAAAGGGCGGCGCGGAGGCTAGGCCTCGCCCGGGCGCATCTGCCGGCCTTCGCGGAAGACCCGGAGTTCGCCGCTGGCGAAGGGCGTCCAGGTCTCGTTGGTGGTCAGCGGCGCCGTCACCACCACGGCCACCCGGTCCCGCGGCGTGGTGTGCCGGGCGAAGTCGATGGACAGGTCCTCGTCGGCCAGCCGCGCCTCGGTGAAGGGGTGCTGCCGCTCGATGGACCACAGGTGCGTGGAGGCATGCGCCCACAGCGCCTGGCCGTTGGACAGCATGAAGTTGAAGGTCCCGTGCCGGGCCAGCCGCGGCGCCAGCTCGCGCAGGGTGAGCGTCAGCTCCTCCACGCTCGGCACGCCGGCATGCGACTTGGCCAGCTCCTGCATGAGCCAGCAGAAGGCGCGCTCGCTGTCGGTGTTGCCCACCGGGTGGAAGCTGCCGTGCAGGCGCGGGTGGAAGTCCTTCAGGTCGCCGTTGTGCGCGAACACCCAGTAGCGCCCCCACAGCTCGCGCACGAAGGGGTGGCAGTTCTGCAGGTTGACCTCGCCCTGCGTGGCCTTGCGGATGTGGGCGATGACGTTGCGGCTCTTGATCGGGTAGCGGCGGATCAGCTCCGCCACCGGCGACTCGCAGGCCGGCTGGTGGTCGACGAAGTGGCGCAGCCCGCGGTCCTCGAAGAAGGCGATGCCCCAGCCGTCGGCGTGGTGGTCGGTGCGCCCGCCGCGCTGCGCGAAGCCCGTGAAGCTGAACTGCACGTCGGTCGGCACGTTGCAGTTCATCCCTAGCAGTTGGCACATGCTGCGGATTAGACACCGGTGGCGGAGACGGGCGCCTTCTTCTGCCGCAGCTGCCAGGCCGCGCACAGCGCCAGCCCGCACAGGGCCGCGAGGAAGAAGAAGGTCTCGTTGAAGGCCGCCAGCCGCGCGGGGCCGGTGTCGGCCACGGCCAGCGAGTCGCCGTGCGCCGCCAGGCGCCATTCCAGCACCACCGCGCACAGGCTCACCCCGGCCGCGCCGCCGAGCTGGCGCAGGAAGCTGATGCTGCTGGCGCCCTGGGGGATCAGCGCCCGCGGCAGCGGCCGCATCGAGCCCAGGTTGAGCGAGGGCAGGATGAAGCCCAGCCCGGTGCGCCCGATGCTGGCGTACAGCACCAGCAGGCCGATCGGGCTGGCCACCCCCAGCGTGGGCATCAGCAGGAAGGAGGCGGCCAGCAGCGTCAGGCCGGTGCTCACCAGCAGCCAGATGGGCTGGTGGTCGGCCAGCCGGCCGGCCCAGGCGATGGTCACCGCCAGCACGATGCCGGAGGGCAGCATGATGGTGCCGACGTGCGAGGCCGACAGGTGCAGCGCCACCTGCATGTACACCGGCAGCAGGTAGGTCGAGCCGAACAGCGCGGTGCCGTAGATGAAGGCCACCACCGTGCCCATCGCGAACTCGCGGTGGTGGAACAGCGCCATGTGCATCAGCGGCTCCTGGGCCGGGTCGGCGCGCGCCGCCAGCCGGTGCTCCCACGCGATGAAGGCGGCCAGCGAGGCCGCCGCCAGGGCCAGCAGCACGGCGGCGTGCAGCGGCGCGTTGCCGCGCAGCTCCACCAGGCCGTTGAGCAGGCACAGGGTGCCGAAGGTCGCCACCAGCATGCCGCGCCAGTCCAGCTGCTGGCCGCGCACCGTGGCCGCGCCGCCGGGCGCCGTGGTGGGCACGAACTTCCAGGCCAGCCAGAAGGCGCCCAGGCAGAAGGGCACCACCATGAAGAAGATCGAGCGCCAGCCGAACAGGTCCACCAGCACGCCGCCGATGCTGGGCCCGATGGCCGGCGCCAGCACCGCGCCCATGCTGAAGATGCCGCTGGCGCGGCCCTGCTCGTGCGGCTCGAAGGCGCGCAGGATGATGATGGCCGGGATGGGCTGCACCACGCCGGCCGCCAGCCCCTCGATCACGCGGGCGGCCAGCACCAGCGAGAAGTTCTGCGCCAGCCCGCCCAGCAGGCCGCCGGCCAGCAGCAGGGCCATGCAGCCGATGTAGGTGCCGCGGTAGCCGAAGCGGCCGAGCAGCCAGGGCGTGGTGAGCATCGACACCGTCATCGCCACCATGAAGCCGGAGCTGACCCACTGCGCCCGCTCCTGCCCCAGGTGGAAGTGGTGGCTCAGCCCGGGGATCGCCACGTTGACGATGGTGGAGGACATGATCGACGCCATCACGCCGACCATCACGGACACCAGCAGCAGCCAGCGGTAGCGCGGGCCGTAGCGCTCGCGCAGGAGGGCGGTCGTGCGTGCGGATGCGGAAGGGTCTTGGGGCGTCATCGGGACAGGCGGCCGCGGCAGAGTGGCGTCCTACAAGGATATCGGGCTTCACCCGTGCAGGGCTGTCGCCGGCGAGCCGCACAATCGCCCTCCGTCCATGCGGTCCGGCCCGTCGCCGCGCCGCCCGGCGGTCCGTCCGACAAACCGAATCAGGGAACCTCACGCATGTCCACCCCCGACGCGCCGGCGGCAGCCGATGCACCGCCCGGCACGCTTGCCGACGAGCTCGCCGCCCCCACCGTCAGCCGCGCCTACCTGTGCCAGTGCGGCCGCCCGGTGTACCTGGGCAACAGCCAGTGCCTGGCCTGCGGCACGCCGCTGGGCTACGTGATCGAGCGCCTGGGCGTGGTGCCGCTGGCGCCGGCCGGCGAGCCCGACACGTACACCGTGTTCGGCCAGCCCGGGGGCCAGCCGTACCGCCGCTGCGCCAACTTCCTCGCCGCCGCCGGCTGCAACTGGATGGTGCCGGTGCCGCCCGTCGGCGCCGACGCCGAGCCGCACAGCCACGGCCTGGCCGAAGGCTTCTGCCTGGCCTGCAGCACCACGCGCACCATCCCCGACCTCTCGGTGGCGGGCAACGACGTGCTGTGGCGCAAGCTGGAGACCGCCAAGCGCCGGCTCCTCTCGCAGCTGCTGGCGCTGGGCCTGCCAGTGCACACCCGCTTCGTCGACCCGGCGCACGGCATGACCTTCGACTTCCTCAGCAGCGTGCCGGGGCAGGCGCAGGTGCTCACCGGCCACCAGAACGGCGTCGTCACCCTCAACGCCGAGGAGGCCGAGGACGCGGTGCGCGAGCGCATCCGCGCCGAGATGCGCGAGCCCTACCGCACGCTGGTGGGCCATTTCCGCCACGAGATCGGCCACTACTACTGGGACCTGCTGGTGCAGGGCACGCCGTGGCTGGAGGGCTTCCGCCAGCTCTTCGGCGACGAGACGCAGGACTACGCCGCCGCGCTGCGCACCCACTACGAGAACGGCCCGCCGCCCGACTGGGCGCTGCGCTACGTGACCAGCTACGCCAGCACCCACCCGTGGGAGGACTGGGCCGAGACCTGGGCGCACTACCTGCACATGGCCGACACGGCCGACACGGCGCTGAGCTTCGGCATCAACGCAGCCAACGTCGAGTTGACCAGCGACCTCTTCGAGCCGGCCGACCTGTGGCAGCCCGAGCACCCCGAGGCCGGCCGCTTCCTCGACTTCCTCAACGGCTGGGTGCGGCTGACCAACGTGCTCAACGAGCTGTCGCGCAGCATGGGCCAGCCGGACTTCTATCCCTTCGTGCTGCCGCGTGCGGCGGTGGGCAAGCTGCAGTTCATCCACCAGATCGTGATGGAGCAGCGCGAAGGCCCGCCGGCCGCGGCGCCGGGCGCGACGGCCGCGGATGCAGCGCAGCCGGCGGAGGCGCCGGTGCAGGATGCGGCGCCGCCCGCCGCGGACGCACCGCCGCCCGACGGGCCGCCGGCCCTGTCGCCCGAGTCGATCCAGCCGGGCTGAGCCGGCCTCAGCCCCGCTCGAAGGCCGGCAGCCGGCGCGGCACCGCCGCGTTGGCCAGCGTGGCGTACACCGGCAGCCCGCCGCGGTAGCGCGGGTAGTCCTCGCCCTCGATCAGCGGCCGCAGGTAGCGCTTGCCGGCCTCGGTGATGCCGTAGCCGTCCTCGGTGATGAACTCGCGCGGCATCTTGCGCTCGACGTTCGCCACCTCGGCCAGCGGCGCCATGCCCAGCTCCCAGGCGTAGGGCGCATCGGCGGTGCGCTCGATGGTCGGCATCACCGCGTTGTGGCCTTCCAGCGCCAGCTCCACCGCGCGCCGGCCGACGGCGTAGGCCTGCTCGACGTCGGTGCGCGAGGCGATGTGCCGCGCCGCGCGCTGCAGGTAGTCGGCCACCGCCCAGTGGCACTTGTGGCCGAGCGACGCCTTCACCAGCTGCGCCACCACCGGCGCGGCGCCGCCGAGCTGCACGTGGCCGAAGGCGTCGCGCGCGTCCTGCTCGGCGAGGAAGCGCCCGTCGGGGTGGTGGCAGCCCTCGGACACCACCACCGAGCAGTAGCCGTGCTGCTTCACCATCGCGTCCACCCGGGCCAGGAAGCGCGGGCCGTCGAAGTCGATCTCGGGGAACAGCACCACCACCGGGATGCCGTGGTCGGCCAGCAGCCCGCCGGCCGCGGCGATCCAGCCGGCGTGCCGGCCCATCACCTCGATCACGAACACCTTGGTCGAGCTGGCGGCCATCGAGCGCGTGTCGAGCGAGGCCTCCAGCGTGGACACCGCCACGTACTTGGCGACCGAGCCGAAGCCCGGGCAGCAGTCGGTCAGCGGCAGGTCGTTGTCGATGGTCTTGGGCACGTGGATCGCCGTGAGCGCATAGCCCATCGATTCGGACAGCTGGCTGATCTTGAAGCAGGTGTCGGCCGAGTCGCCGCCGCCGTTGTAGAAGAAGTAGCCGATGCCGTGGGCGCGGAAGACCTCGATCAGCCGCTCGTACTCGCGCCGGTTCTTCTCCAGCGACTTGAGCTTGTAGCGGCACGAGCCGAAGGCGCCGGCCGGCGTGTAGCGCAGCGCGGCGATGGCTTCGTCCGGCTCGGTGCCGGTGTCGATCAGGTCCTCGTCCAGCGCGCCGAGGATGCCGTTGCGGCCCGCGTACACGGTGCCGATGCGCCCGCGGTGGTGGCGCGCCGTCTCGATCACGCCGCAGGCCGAGGCGTTGATCACCGAGGTCACGCCGCCGGACTGGGCGTAGAAGGCGTTGGTCGTCGTCGGGGTCGGCATGGCAGGTCTCCTTGCACCGCGGCGGGCGTTCAGCGGGCGGCCGCGGCGGCGCAGCGGGCGCAGATGCAGGCGCGCCCGCGCGCGGCCTCGGGCACGCGCGCGCGCAGGGCGGGGGGAAAGTCGGCCTGCATGCACCAGCAGGCCGACGGCGGCGTGCCGCCGGCCCGGGCCGCCTCCATGGCGCAGCCGTTGCCCTGGCCGCACAACGGGCAGCGGGCAGCATCGACCGCGGGAAATGCAGGCGGGGAAGGGCACACGGCGGACATGGCCGCATTCTGCGGTCGCCGGCGCCGCGCGCCAAATCGCAGATGCCGGGCGCGGTCCGCCGGCGCGGGCGCGGATCAGGCCGGCGCCAGGCCCGGCGTCGTGCAGCGTGCGGGCGGGGCGCCGGCTGGTTGCGGCAGGGCGGCCGGCCGCGCGCCGCACACCGCCACCAGGGCGGGCGACAGGGCCGACACCAGCATGCGCCGGTGGCCATCGCCCTCGAAGCGTTCCCCGGCGGACAGCACGATGTCCCGCGGGTCGTGGTCCAGCGTCACCCAGACGCTGCCGCTGCGGCATTCGATGCCCACGCCCGCCCCATCGGGCAGCGTGAGGATGCCCTGGTGCGGCAGACGCAGCTGGAAGCTGGCGAGGCATTGAGAGGCCGGCATGGCGAACTCCTTGGGATTCGGTGATGGAATCAATATAGTGAGCGAGCTTCCTTTCCACACGCGTTGAATCGGAACTCGTTGCATGCATCATGAGAATGCGAACACCAGTGCCTCCGAGCCCCGCGACCTGCCGCCGCTGGACCTGCTGCGCACCTTCGAGGCGGCCGCGCGCACCCTCAGCTTCACCCGCGCGGCGGCCGAGCTGTCGCTCACGCAGTCGGCGGTCAGCCGCCAGATCCAGCAGCTCGAGGCGCGCCTGGGCGTGCTGCTCTTCGAGCGCCGCCACCGGGCGCTGGCGCTCACCGCGGCGGGCGGCGTCATGCAGCGCGCCGTCGTCGACAGCCTGCAGCGGCTGCGCGACGCGACGGCGCTGGTGCGGGCCGCGCCCGCCGTGCGGCAGGTGGCGCTCACCTGCACGCCGGGCTTCGCCACGCTGTGGCTCATCCCGCGGCTGGCGCGCTTCACGGCCGCGCACCCGCAGGTGGACGTGCGCGTGTCCGCGACGCTGGAGGTGCTCGACCTGGAGCGGGCGCGGCTCGACCTGGCGGTGCGCTTCGCGCCGCAGGCGCGCGCCATCGGGCCGGCGCTGTTCGAGGAGCGGGTCACGCCCATGTGCGCGCCCTCGGTGGCGGCGCAGCTGGCCGGGCCGGGCGACCTGGCCGCGCAGACGCTGCTGACCATCGACAGCCACGAGCACGGCGAGGCCGCCACCGTCGACTGGCAGCCCTGGCTGAAGGCCGCGGGCCTGCAGGAGCTGCGCATGCGCAGCACCCTGCGCTTCACCCACTACACCGACGCCGTCACCGCCGCCGTGGCCGGGCACGGCGTGGTCATCGGGCGGCTGCCGCTGCTGCGCGACCTGGCGCGCGACGGCCGGCTGGTGGCGCCCTTCGGCGAGGGCGCGCCCTCGCACCGGGCGTACTACATCGAGACCTCCCGCCGCGGCGAGCACAACCCCGACGCGCGCGATTTCGTGCACTGGATGCGGGCGGAGGCCGAAGGCACGCGGACCTGATCCGGCCGCCCCGCGCCGCGGGCTGGCGCGCCTTCTGCATGCGCGGGATTCCTACAATCCGCGCTCCAACATGCGCATGCCAGGAGGACAGTCGACGATGCGTTGCGGCCTTTTCTGCTGGGCCCTCGGCCTTGCCTTTGCCGCCGGCGCTGCCGAGGCGCAGCCGTCTTCGCCGCCTGAACCTCAGCCGCCGCCGGCTCGGGCATGGTTCACCGTGTCCGGCGACCCGGGGCGCGACGACGCCGACACCGTCCAGGTCGACCCGGTGGCCCTGCAGTCCGACGCCGACAGCAGGACAATGATGCTGCGCGTCAGCCGCGCGCGTGCCCGCCAGAGCTGGGAGGGCGTGCCCTACCGCTCCTACGAGGCGCAGGTGCGCTTCCTCTGCCAGGCCCGCCGCGCCGAATACCTGGAGATCGCCTACTACACGGCCCCCCGGTGGCAGGGCGCCGTGCACCGGCGCGTGGACTACCGGGCCAACCCGCAGCCCATGCTGTTCAAGGACGCGCAGCCCAACCCGACCCAGCGCATCGTGCGCGCCGCCTGCGACAGCCGCGAGCGCTGAACGGACGCCGCGGCGACGAAAAAAAAGCGACGCCCGGCGTCGCTTTTTTCATGGGGCGCCGCCGCCGGCCGTCTTCCGGCCGGGGCGGCGGCAGGGTCGTCAGGCCTCGCCCTTGACCTTCAGCCGCCAGGCGTGCAGCAGCGGCTCGGTGTAGCCGCTGGGCTGCTCGATGCCCTTGAACACCAGGTCCTGCGCGGCCTGGTAGGCGGCGCTGGTCTTGAAGTGGCCGGCCATCGGCTTGTACAGCGGGTCGCCCGCGTTCTGCTGGTCCACCACCGCGGCCATGCGCTCGAAGGTGGCGTTGACCTGCTCGGGCGTCACCACCTTGTGCAGCAGCCAGTTGGCGATGTGCTGGCTGCTGATGCGCAGCGTGGCGCGGTCTTCCATCAGGCCCACGTCGTGGATGTCGGGCACCTTGGAGCAGCCCACGCCCTGGTCGATCCAGCGCACCACGTAGCCCAGGATGCCCTGCACGTTGTTGTCCAGCTCGGCCTGCTTCTCGGCGTCGGTCCAGTTCGCCTCGGCCGCGATCGGCGGCTGCAGCAGATCGGCCAGGATGGCCTCGCGCTGGCCTTCGGCGTCGATCTTCTCCAGCTCCTTCTGCACGTCGGCCACGCTGACCTGGTGGTAGTGCAGCGCGTGCAGCGTGGCGGCGGTGGGCGAGGGCACCCAGGCGGTGTTGGCGCCGGCCTTGGGGTGCGCGATCTTGGCCTTGAGCATGTCGGCCATCAGGTCGGGCATGGCCCACATGCCCTTGCCGATCTGCGCCTTGCCGCGCAGGCCGCAGTTCAGGCCCGTCAGCACGTTGTTCTTCTCGTAGGCGGCGATCCACGGGGTGTTCTTGATGTCGCCCTTGCGCAGCATCGGCCCGCCCTGCATGGCGGTGTGCATCTCGTCGCCGGTTCGGTCGAGGAAGCCGGTGTTGATGAATGCCACGCGCGCCGGCGCGGCCGCGATGCAGGCCTGCAGGTTCACGCTGGTGCGGCGCTCCTCGTCCATGATGCCCAGCTTGACGGTGTTGGCCGGCAGGCCCAGCAGCTGCTCGACGCGGCCGAACAGCTCGTTGGCGAAGGCGACCTCGGCCGGGCCGTGCATCTTGGGCTTGACGATGTAGATGCTGCCGGTGCGCGAGTTGCGCAGGCCGTCGGCGCCCTTGCCCTGCAGGTCGGCCACGGCGATGGCGGTGGTGATCACCGCGTCCATGATGCCTTCGGGGATCTCCTTGCCCTCGCCCCACAGGATCGCGGGGTTGGTCATCAGGTGGCCCACGTTGCGCACGAACATGAGCGAGCGGCCGTGCAGCTTCACTTCGCCCTTGCCGTCGGGCGCGGTGTAGACGCGGTCGGCGTTCAGGCGGCGGGTGAAGGTCTTGCCGCCCTTGGCGACTTCCTCGGTCAGCGTGCCCAGCTGGATGCCGAGCCAGTTGCCGTAGGCGACCACCTTGTCCTGCGCATCCACCACCGCCACGGAGTCTTCCAGGTCGAGGATGGTGGACAGCGCCGCCTCGACGATCACGTCGCTCACGCCGGCCGGGTCGGTCTTGCCGATGGGCGTGCTGCGGTCGATCTGGATGTCGAGGTGGATGCCGTTGTGCTTGAGCAGGATGGACGTGGGCTTCGCCGCGTCGCCCTGGTAGCCGACGAAGGCGGCCGGGTCCTGCAGGTGCGTGCTGCTGCTGTGCAGCGCGATGACCAGCTGGCCGTCCTTGACGCTGTAGCCGGTGGCTTCCTTGTGCGAGCCGTTGACCAGCGGCGCGGCCTGGTCGAGCACCTCGCGCGCGAAGGCGATCACCTTGGCGCCGCGCACCGGGTTGTAGCCCTTGCCTTTCTCGGCGCCGTCGGTCTCGGGGATGGCGTCGGTGCCGTACAGCGCGTCGTACAGCGAGCCCCAGCGCGCGTTGGCGGCGTTGAGCGCGTAGCGGGCATTCAGGATCGGCACCACCAGCTGCGGGCCGGCCTGCACGGCCAGCTCGGCGTCCACATTCGTGGTGGTGGCCTTCACGCCCTTCGGCTGCGGCAGCAGGTAGCCGATCTTTTCCAGGTGCGCGCGGTAGCCGGGCATGGCGTCGGCGCCGATCGGGCCGGGATGCGCCTTGTGCCAGGCGTCCATCTCGGCCTGGATGCGGTCGCGCTCGACCAGCAGCGCGGCGTTCTTCGGGGCCAGGTCGTGGACGATGGCGTCGAAGCCCTTCCAGAAAGGCTCGCTCTGCAATCCGACGGTGGGCAGCACCTGGTCTTCGATGAAGCGGTACAGCTCGGTCGCCACCTGGAGGCGCTGGATCTGGGTGCGTTCGGTCATGGGGGTTCTCGGGCAGGGCGGCGAGGCCGCGGGAAGGTTGCTAAAAGACGGGTTCGCGTGCGCGCGACAAGCATGACGCCGACGCTCGAAGCACACTGTATTTGATACTCCGGCAAAGATTAACGGCCGGCTCATCCAATAATTTGTGACCAAAATGAATGCAATCGAGGCCGACAGGCCGCCACCCCTGCACATCGGCATCGTCGGCTGCTCGGCCGAGGGCGCGGCCCTGTGCTATCGCACGATCTGCGCCGAGGCGGGCGCCCTGCTCGGGCCGCACGCGCACCCCGAGGTGTCGATGCACACCCCCTCGCTGGCCGCGTATGTCGCCTGCCTGGAGCGCGGCGACCTCGACGGCGTGGCCGCGCTGATGCTCGACTCGGCGCGCCGGCTGGCGGCCATCGGCGCGGACTTCCTCGTCTGCCCCGACAACACCATCCACCAGGCCTTCGGCCGCGTGGCGCCGCGCTCGCCGAAGCCGTGGCTGCACATCGCCGAAGTGGTGGCCGACGAGGCGGTGCGCCGCGGTTTCCGGCGCATCGGCATCAGCGGCACGCGCTGGCTGGTCGACAGCGAGGTCTACCCGGCCGCCTTCGCGGCGCGCGGGCTGGAAGGGCTGCGGCCTGCCGAGGCGGAGCGCGACGAGGTCCAGCGCGTCATCATGGACGTGCTGGTGCCCGGGCTGCAGGGGCCGCCCCGCGACGCGGCCGTGGCGTGCTTCCAGCGCGTGTTCGCCGGCATGAAGGAGGCGGGCTGCGACGCGGTGGTGCTGGGCTGCACCGAGATCCCGCTGGTGATGGACGACGCCAATTCGCCGCTGCCCACGCTCGATTCGACACGGCTGCTGGCGCGCGCCGCGCTGCGGCGGGCCGTCGGCGCCGGCTGATTTTTTTCCTGCATGGAGGGAGCGACGATGCACACGAAGACCGACTGGGCGCTGGTGCGCGACATGATGGCCGCCGCCATCGACACCTGCGAGCGCATGGAGCAGCTGGGTTTGCGCGAGGACGACCGCGGCCTGCCCGCCGGCGCGGACGGGGCGACGGTGTTCGACGTCGTCACCAGCGCCTGGACGATCCCCGAGCATTTGCGCGACGCCATCCTCCGCCTGCGCCACGCGCGCGGTGCCGACCGGCCCTACGTGCTGGCGCCCTGCCGCGTCCTCGTCGGCATGGCGCAGGCCTGCGCCGAGGTGGTGGGCGCCCGCGAGGTCGAGGGGCTGGAGTCCTTCGTGCGGGAATCGCTGGCGTGGTACCCCGCCCACGGGCTGCCGCTGCTCGAGCAGGCGCTGGGCCGGCGCGAACCCTGACGCCGTTTGCGCAATCCGCCTCCGTCCGCCAGACTGCGCCGGGTTCCGTTGCTGCCATGCTCGCCTCCTCGACCTCCACCCTCGACGTGCTCACCGACGTCAACCTCGCCGACCTGCTCGACTCGGCCGGCCTGGCGCGGCTGCAGGGCACGCCGCTGGACCGCCTGTTCCGGCCCCCGGCGCGCCGCTTTGCCCGCATGGCGCACGAGTTCGACCGGCGGGTGGGCGCGTACGGCCTGTCGCAGGGCAGCGCCTGGCTGGTGGCGCAGATGACGGCGGGCCTGCGCACCACGGGCGCCGAGCAGGTGTCGGCACAGGGCCCGGTGGTCATCCTGGCCAACCACCCGGGCATGACGGACACCGTCGCGCTGTTCTCCAGCCTCGGCTTCCGTCCCGACCTGCGGGTGCTCGCGCTGGACCGGCCCTTCCTGCGCGCGCTGCCGCACGTGGCGCGGCAGCTGATCTTCCTGCCCGGCGACGAGTCCGGCCGCCTGGCGGCGCTGCGCGCCGGCGCGCGGCATCTGCAGGAAGGCGGCGCGCTGCTGACCTTCCCGGCCGGCGAGATCGAGCCCGACCCGGCCGCCTTCGGCGTGCAGCGGGCGCTGGCCTCGCTGGACACCTGGTCCGACAGCTACCGCCTGTTCGCGCGCCTGGTGCCCGGCACGCGCTTCGTGCCGGCGCTGGTCAGCCACGTGATCTCGGCCGCGGCGCAGCGCCATCCGCTCGCGCTGCTGCGGCGCACGCCGCGCAACCGCGAGAAGCTGGCGGCGGCGCTGCAGATCACGCTGCCGCGCTACCGCCGCGGCGTGGCGCAGGTGCGCTTCGGCGCGGCGGTCGAGGTGGGGCGCGAAACGCTGGCCGCGCTCGCTCCCGGCATCGCGGCGCAGATGCGGCAGCTGATCCTGGCGCAGGCCGAGGAGGCCGCCCACCCGTGATCCACGCCCAGGCCTGCTGGCTCGCCGAACCCGGCCGCGCCGAACTGCGCACCGAGACGCTGCCGGCGCCCGGCCCGGGCGAGGTGCGGGTGCGCGCGCTGCACAGCGGCATCAGCCGGGGCACGGAGACGCTGGTGTTCCGCGGCGAGGTGCCGCCCAGCGAGTTCGAGCGCATGCGTGCGCCCTTCCAGCAGGGCGACTTCCCGGCGCCGCTGAAGTATGGCTACAGCAGCGTCGGCGTCGTCGAGGCGGGGCCGACCGAACTGCAGGGCCGCACGGTGTTCTGCCTGCATCCGCACCAGTCGCACTACGTGGTGCCGGCCGAGGCGGTGCACCCGCTGCCGGACGGCGTGCCGCCGGCGCGCGCGGTGCTCGCCGCCAACCTGGAGACGGCCGTCAACGCGATGTGGGATGCCGCGCCGCGCGTGGGCGACCGCATCGCGGTGGTGGGCGGGGGCACGGTGGGCCTGCTGGTCGCGTGGCTCGCGGCGCGGCTGCCCGGCTGCCAGGTGCAGCTGGTGGACGTCCGTGCCGAACGGCAGGCGATCGCCCACCGCCTCGGCGCCGGCTTCGCCTTGCCCGGCGCGGCGCACCGCGAGGCCGACGTCGTGGTCCACGCCAGCGGCCATCCCGAAGGCCTCGCCACCGCGCTGGACCTGGCCGGCTTCGAGGCCACCGTGCTGGAGCTGAGCTGGTACGGCAGGCGCCCGGTGAGCGTGCCGCTGGGCGCGGCCTTCCACGCGCGCCGGCTGGTCCTGAAAAGCTCGCAGGTCGGCCACGTCGCCGCCGCGCAGCGCGCCCGCTGGAGCCATCGCCGCCGCTTCGCGCTGGCGCTGTCGCTGCTGGCCGAGCCGGTGCTCGACGCCCTGGTCACCGGCGCCTCGCCCTTCGGGGAACTGCCTGCCGTGCTGGCGCGCCTCGCCGCGTCCACCGACGACGCCACCCTCTGCCACCGCATCGACTACCCCTGATCGACCCACCCATGTACAGCGTCAACGTCCGCGACCACTTCATGATCGCCCACAGCTTCCGCGGCGAGGTCTTCGGCCCCGCGCAACGCCTGCACGGCGCCACCTACGTGGTGGACCTGGAACTGCGCCGCCCCGAACTCGACCCGGACGGCATCGTGGCCGACATCGGCCTGCTCACCGCGATGCTGCATGCCGTGCTGGCCGAGCTGAACTTCCGCAACCTCGACGACGAGGCCGGCTTCGGCGGCCGCAACACCACCACCGAATTCCTGGCCCGCGCCGTCTTCGACCGCGTGGCCGCACGGATCGCCGCGGGCGAGCTGGGGCCGCATGCCGGCGGCCTGTGCACGATGAAGGTCACGCTGCACGAGTCGCACGTCGCCTGGGCCGCCTACGAAGGCGGCCTGCCTTCATAGAGGTCGGAGCGGCGTGCCGTCCGTGGTCTTCCTCGTGCCCGGCGACCTGGGCAGCCCCACAGGCGGCTACGCTTACGACCGGCACATCATCGCGGGGCTGCGCGATGCGGGCTGGACGGTGGAGGTCGTCGCGCTGGCCGATGGTTTCCCCTGGCCCGATGCGGCGACGCTGGACGATGCAGCCGCGCGCGTCGCCGGCCTGCCCGACGGCAGCCTGGTCGTCGCCGACGGGCTGGCCTTCGGCGTGCTGCCCGAGATCGCCGAATGCCATGCGCGTCGGCTGGCCTGGGTGGCGCTGGTGCACCATCCATTGGCGCTGGAGACGGGGCTGGACGAGGCGCAGCGCCATCGCCTCTTCGACAGCGAACGGCGCGCCCTGGCGGCGGCGCGCCGGGTGATCGTCACCAGCCAGGCGACGGCCCAGGCGCTGCGGGACTACGGGGTGCCGCCGGAGCGCATCCGCGTGGTCGAGCCGGGCACCTCGCCGGTCCTGCACGAGCGGCGGAAAACCACCGAAGACTTGTCGATGCTGTGCGTGGCCACGCTCACGCCGCGCAAGGGGCACGGCGTGCTGGTCGACGCCCTGGCCGGCCTGCAGGACCGCCCCTGGACGCTGCACTGCGTGGGCAGCCTGGCACGCAGCCCGGACACGGTCCACGCGCTGCGCCACGCCATCGCGGCGCACGGCATGGCGCAGCGCGTGCACCTGCATGGCGAAGTGGACGCGGACCGGCTGGCCCTGCACTACGCGCAGGCCGATGCCTTCGTCCTGCCGTCCTTCCACGAGGGCTATGGCATGGCGCTGGCCGAGGCGATGGCGCACGGCCTGCCCATCGTGAGCACCACCGCGGGCGCCATCCCCGGCACCGTTCCGGCCGGGGCCGGCATGCTGGTGCCACCCGGCGACGTGCCGGCGCTGCGGGCGGCGCTGGCCCGCCTGATGGACGATGCGGCATGGCGCGATTCGCTGGCCCGCGGTGCGCGCGCAGCCGGTGCGCGGCTGCCCAGCTGGGGCGAGGCCGCCGCGCGCTTCGCAGAGGCGTTGCAGCATCCATGAGCGGCTTCAGCATCGACTGGCTGGGCTTGCGCGAAGCCTTCGACCATCGGGCGCGGGAGGCGGCCATCGACGCGTTCGCGCTGCCGGCGCTGGCGCGGCAATGGCGCGACGCGAACGCCGATGGCGGACTGTCCGTCGTCGACCTGGCCTGCGGCAGCGGCTCGAACCTGCGGGCGCTGGCGCCGCGGCTCGGCCCGGACCAGCGCTGGCGGCTGGTCGACCACGATCCCGCGCTGCTGGCGGCCGCGCCCGCCGCGCTGGCAAGGTGGGCGGAAGCCGAAGGCTACGCATGGCGTGGTTCCGGAGACGGCGCCATCGGCATCGCAGGGCTTGGCTTCAGCGCCGAGGTCACGCTGGAAGCGCTGGACTTGGCGAACGACCTGCATCGCCTCGCGCTGGCAGGCACGCAACTGGTGACGGCCTCGGCGCTGCTCGATCTCGTCTCCGCCGCCTGGCTGGCAACGCTGGTCCGTCTTGCGCGGGATGCGCGTGCGGCGATGCTGTTCGCGCTGAGCGTCGACGGGCGCGTGGCGTGGTCTCCTGCCGATCCGTCGGATGCCGCCATCCACCGCCTGTTCGATGCGCACCAGCGGCGCGACAAGGGCTTCGGCCCGGCGCTGGGCCGGCAGGCCCCGGCGCTCGCCTCGCGGCTCATGGACGATGCCGGCTACCTCGTGCAGCAGGCGTCCAGCGACTGGGCCGTCGAAGGCAGCGACGCCATGCTGGCCGCGATGATCGACGGCACGGCCGAGGCAGCGAAGGAGCAGGCCCTGCCTTCCGGCAGGCCGGCCGTGGACGCATGGCGGGCGCGGCGCCATGCGATGCGGCGGTCCACGCGCCTGGAGGTCGGCCACATCGACCTCTTCGCGGCGCTGCCTTTCTCGGCGGCGAATTCAACACCATCGAACCGTTCACGCTGAGCCTGTCGAAGCGCGGCCCCGGCTTCGACAGGCTCAGCCCGAACGGCTACTGTTGATCGAACGCAGATCCGCCTCAGCCGCGCAGGTTCAGGTCCCAGAGCTGATCCACGCCCATCCGGTGCACGCGATGCGCCGGCCGCGCGCACTCGGCCAGCCGCGCCGGGCCGGTGAAGCGCAGCCCCGGCCGGCCGTTGCCGATGATCAGCGGCGCCACCGCCAGGTGCAGCCGGTCCAGGCAGCCCTGCGCGAGGAAGCGCGACACCGTCACCCCGCCGCCCTCGACGAAGATGCGCCGCAAGCCGCACGCGCGCAGCGCGGCCACCGCGCGGGCCGCGTCCGGCGTGCCGTCATCGCGCAGCAGGTTGGGCACGGCCAGTACCCGCTCGGGCCCCCCCACCTCCTCGGCCTGCGATCGCCAGCGGGCATCGCACAGCCAGAGCGTGGAGGCGCTGCGGTCCACGAACACCTGCGCGAACGCGACGCGCTGCGCCAGGCCGGCACGCGGGTCGAGCAGCACCCGCGTCGGGTTCGGCCCCGGCACCTTGCGCGTGGTCAGCAGCGGGTTGTCGGCCGCCACCGAGCCCGCGCCCAGCAGCACCACCTCGCTCAATGCGCGCAGCCGGTGCAGGTGGACGATGTTCTCCGGCCCGTTGATGAAGCGCGACTCGCCGGTGTGCGTCGCCACGCAGCCGTCCAGGCTCTGGCCGAGCTGGCCGACCACCCAGCCCGAAGTCCGCGCCTGGATGTCCAGCAGCGGCTTGAAGAGATCGAACAGCTCGCGCGCCGCTTCGGTCCAGGGGCCGCGCAGCGCCCAGCCCGCGTCCGCCTGCCAGGCCAGCGCATCGCCCGACGGCCCGGGCGACCCGTGGACGTGCTCCAGCAGCAGCGCCCACAGCGCCTCCGCCGCGCCGGGCTGCGCGCGCGCAGGCGGGCCCGGAAAGCTGGGGAAGGCATGCATGGAAAGGGCGGAGGAATCGGTGGGCAAGCGCGCCCACTGTGACCGCTCGGCCCCGAACGCGCAATCCCTCGCCCTGTACCGGCGCAGGGGCGTGGCGGACAATGGCCGCATGGCTTCTCCCCCCGTTCCCGCCGTCCTCATCAGCGAGGTCGGCCCGCGCGACGGCCTGCAGTCGGTGAAGGCCACCATGCCGACCGCCGACAAGCTGCGCTGGATCGACGCGCTGCACGCCGCCGGCCTGCGCGAGATCGAGGTGGCGTCCTTCGTGCCCGCGAAGCTGCTGCCGCAGATGGCCGATGCGGCCGAGGTGGTGCGCCACGCCGTCACGCTGCCCGGCCTCGCCGTGATGGCGCTGGTGCCCAACCGCCGGGGTGCCGAGGCGGCGCTGGCGGCCGGCGCGCACAAGCTCACCATGCCGGTCTCGGCCAGCCGCGCCCACTCGCTGGCCAACGTGCGCAAGACGCCCGAGGAGATGGTCGAGGAGGTGCGCGCCATCGACGCGCTGCGCCGCGAGCGTGCCCCCGGCGCCGGCCTGGAGGCCGGCATCTCCACCGCCTTCGGCTGCACGCTGCAGGGCGCGGTCGACGAGGACGACGTCATCCGCCTGGCCGTGCTGTGCGCCGAGGCCGGCGCCGACGAGGTCGGCCTGTCGGACACCGTGGGCTACGCCAACCCGGCGCAGGTGCGGCGCCTGTTCCGCCGCCTGCGCGCCGAGCTGGGCGAGCGCGCCGGCGCGGCCCACCTGCACAACACCCGCGGCCTGGGCCTGGCCAACTGCCTGGCGGCGTACGAGGAGGGCGTCACCACCTTCGACGCCTCGCTCGGCGGCCTGGGCGGCTGCCCCTACGCGCCCGGCGCCTCCGGCAACGTGGTGACGGAGGACCTGGTCTTCATGTTCGAGGCGATGGGCGTGCCGACCGGCATCGACCTCCAGCGCCTCATGGCCGCCCGCCAGCCGCTGGCGGCCGGCCTGCCCGGCGAGCCCGTCTACGGCATGACGCCCGAGGCCGGCCTGCCCAAGGGCTTCGTTCAAGGAAACACGCATGTCTGATTCGCCCGCCGACGCCGCGCCGGCCCCGCTGCCCTACGAGGGCGTGCGCGTCGTCGAGTTCACCCACATGGTCATGGGCCCCACCTGCGGCCTGCTGCTGGGCGACCTGGGCGCCGAGGTCATCAAGGTCGAGCCGGTGGAAGGCGATGCCACGCGCCGCCTGCTGGGCTCGGGCTCGGGCTTCTTCCCCGCCTTCAACCGCAACAAGAAGAGCATCGCGCTGGACCTGAAGTCGCCCGAGGGCGTCGCGGCGGCCAGGCAGCTCATCGCCACCTCCGACATCGTCAGCGAGAACTTCAAGCCCGGCACGATGAAGAAGCTGGGCCTGGACTACGACAGCCTGAAGGCCGATCACCCGCGCCTGATCTACGTGAGCCACAAGGGCTTCCTGCCCGGCCCCTACGAGCACCGCACCGCGCTGGACGAGGTGGTGCAGATGATGGGCGGCCTGGCCTACATGACCGGCCGCGCCGGCGACCCGCTGCGCGCCGGCACCAGCGTCAACGACATCATGGGCGGCCTGTTCGGCGCCATCGGCGCGATGGCCGCGCTGCGCCGGCGCGAGATCACCGGCCGCGGCTGCGAGGTGCAGTCGGCCCTGTTCGAGAACAACGTCTTCCTGGTGGCGCAGCACATGATGCAGTTCGCCGCCACCGGCAAGGCGGCCGACCCGATGCCCAGCCGCATCTCGGCCTGGGGCATCTACGACGTCTTCACCGTGAAGGACGGCGAGCAGATCTTCCTGGCGGTGGTTAGCGACAAGCAGTGGCAGATCTTCTGCAAGGCCTTCGGCCTGGACGAACTGCTGGCCGACCCGCGCCTGGCGACCAACAACGACCGCGTGCGCGCCCGCGAGTGGATGATGCCGCTGCTGCGCTCGCACCTGGCCGTCCGAAGTGCCGACGAGCTGGCCGCGGTGTTCGAGGCCAACGAGCTGCCCTTCGCGCCCATCACCCGGCCGCAGGAACTCTTCGACGACCCGCACCTGAACGCCAGCGGCGGCCTGGCGCCGGTGCGCATGAACGACGGCCACATGGCGAAGGTGCCGCTCATGCCCTTCACCCTGGGCGGCGAACGGCCCGGCATCCGCCTGCAGCCGCCGGCCATCGGCGAGCACACCCGCAGCCTGCTGCGCGCCCTGGGCTACGCCGAGGCGCAGATCGATGCGATGGTGGCCGCCGGCGCGGCCGCGGCGCCGGCCGGCTGAGCGTCAACTGTCGATGCGGATGTTGTTCGCCTTGGCGATGCGGCTCCACTTCTCGTACTCGGTGCGCGAGATGCGCGCGAACTCCTCGACCGAGTTGCCCACCGGCTGCAGGCCCAGCTCCACCAGCTTGCGCTGCACGTCGGGCTGGCGCAGCACCTTGACGATCTCGGCGTTGTAGCGGGCGACGATGTCCTTGGGCGTCGCCGCGGGCACGTAGAAGCCCTGCCAGCCGTCGCCGTCGTAGCCGGGCAGCAGCTCCGCCACGGCAGGCACTTCGGGCAACGCGGCGCTGCGCTTCGGGCTGGTGATGGCCAGCGCGCGCAGCTTGCCGGTGCGCACCAGCGGGATGGCCGTGGTGGCAGGCTCGAAGCACAGCGGCACCTGGCCGGCCATCACGTCGGTGAGCGGACTGCCCTTGTAGGGCACGTGCACCATCTTCACGCCGGCCATGTTGTTCATCATTTCCATCACCACGTGCGGGCCCGAGCCGACGCCCAGCGAGCCGTACTCCACCGCGCCGGGGTTCGCCCTGGCGCGCGCGAGCAGGTCCTTGAGCGACCTGTCCGGCTGCTGCGGGCCGGTGACCAGCACGTAGGGCACCAGCGCCACCTGCGTGACGGGCGCGAAGTCGCGGAAGGTGTCGTAGGGCAGCCGGGTGTAGACGTTGGGGTTGATGCCCATGATGGAGTTGACCGTCATGAACAGCGTGTAGCCGTCGCCCGGGCTCTTGGCCGCCACCTCGGCGCCGATGATGCCGGCGGCGCCGGCGCGGTTGTCCACCAGCAGCGGCTGGCCCAGCGCGCGGCCCAGCGGCTCGCTGATGATGCGCGCCACCACGTCGGGCGAGACGCCGGCGGCGAAGGGGACCACCAGCTTGATCGGCTTGTCGGGCCACTTGCCCTGGGCGCGCAGTGGCGAGCAGGCGAGCGGGGCGGCGGCGACGAGGGCCAGGCGGGCGAGCGCCCGGCGGCGGGAGGTGGGATGCATGTTCTGTGTCTCCGTGAAATGTTGTCGTGAAGGCGCGGGGCATCCGGCTCAGGCGGGCGCCAGCCAGGCGCGCAGGGCCTGGACCAGCGGATGCGCCGCGACGATGTGGGGGTAGTGGCCGCCGGCGGCCAGGGCGACGTGCCGGGCGCCGGGGTAGCGGGCGCGCACGCGCTTGCGCACCTCGGGGCGGAGGGTCGGGTCGTCGGCGCAGTCGCTCACCACCGTGCGCGCGGCGGCGGCCGGCGCCAGCGCAGGCGCATGCGCGACCTGCCGCAGCCGGCCGTGCAGCTGCGCCGGCGGCAGCGCGTGGTGCAGCAGGTGCAGCTGCACCGCGCGCAGCGCGTCGTCGGGCCGCGCCGCGAGGGCCTGGTGCCAGCGCGCCTGCACGTCCTGGCTCGGCGCCTCGTCCAGCCAGGCGGCGTCGAACAGCGGCGAGCCCGCCACGTCGGCGCCGTCGACGAAGGTGTTGCCCAGCCACAGCGCCTCGACCAGCGCCGGGTGGCGCCGCGCGAAGGCCTGCGCCCACCAGGCGCCGTAGGACGAGCCCCAGACCGCGCAGGGCCCGGTGCCCAGCGACTGCAGCAGGGCCGCGAGGCCGTCGGCCAGCGCCGGCGCATCGCAGCCGCCCGGGTAGGTCACGGCGATGACGCGGCGCGCCTCGCCGAAGGCCTCGGCCAGGCGCCAGGCGCTGCTCGCGTCGCCCAGCGCGCCGGGCAGCAGCACCAGCGCCGGCAGCGCGCGCCCGTTGTCGGCGAAGCGCCAGACCGCGGGCGAGCCGTCGGTGAAGCTGCGCCACTCGCAGGCACGCGTCCACGCCGCCATGTCCGGCGGGGCAGGGTGGGCCATGCCGTTCATGCCGCCAGGTAGCCTTCTTCGCGCAGGGTGGCCTTGGCCTCCTCGGTGAAGTCCGCCTCGGGCGCGTTGCCGCTGATGACGAACATCAGGAAGTGCGTGCCCTCGGGCTCGTCGTGCGTGATGTTCTCGAAGCGGCGGTTCACGCCGGCCGGGAAGGAGCACACGTCCCACGGGCCGACGTCGAAGTGCTCGACCCGGCCGTCCACCTCCCACGAGCAGCGCCAGCGCCCCGTCAGCGGCATGAAGGTCTCGTTGGTGTCGTGGTTGTGCATCATCGGCCCGTGGCCGGGCCGGGCCTCGCAGAAGCCGAGGTTGAAGCCTTCGCTGATCGGGATCGCCGAGTGGGCCGCCGCCTGCGCACCCACCGGCGACACGACCTCGGCGCCGCCCTTGCCCTTGGGCGGCTGGAAGCCGATCGCGTTGTACAGCTTGCGCACGGCGCTGGGGTAGCGGCTGTCGGGCAGGCCGCCGTCGAAGCCCTTGAGGTCCTTGAAGTAGGCCACGCGCCTGCGCATCTCGTCGCGCGTCAGCCGGATCTGGGGAAGTGCCATCGTGTGTGTCTCGCTCTCGTCGGTGAAGGGAAAGGGCGTCCGGACGGCCGCAGTGTCCGCGGCGTCCGCCGGCACCTGCAATCGCGCGGCCCGATGCCGTCCATCGCGCTTGCGGATGGCGCCCCAGGGTTTCCACCGATCGCCGTGCGCCCGCCGCCGGCAGGCAAGATCGGCCCATGAAGATGCAGGATCTGGACTTGCAGCTGCTGCGCGCCTTCGACGCGCTGCTGCGCGAACGCCACGTCACCCGCGCGGCCGAGCGGCTGGAGGTGAGCCAGTCGTCGATGAGCGTGTCGCTGGCCAAGCTGCGCGACCTGATGGGCGACGAGCTGCTGATGCGCAGCGGCGCCGGCTGGATGCCCACCGAGCTGGCGCTGCTGCTGTGGCCGCGCGTGCAGGAGGCCATCGCCGCGCTGGAGCGCGTGCTGGAGCCGGCCTCCTTCGACCCGGCCAGCGCCGCGCACACCTTCCGGCTGATCGTCATCGACTACATCGACCTGCTGATGATGCCGGCCGTCATGCGCCGCATCCGCAGCGAGGCGCCGCACGTGCGCCTGCAGGTGTTGCAGACCAACCCGCACCACTTCGGCGAGATGATGGCCGCCGGCGAGCTGGACCTGGCGCTGACCTACTTCCCCAATGCGCCGGACTACCTCAAGGGCCGCCGGCTGTTCTCCGACCGCTTCCTCGGCCTGGCCGCGCGCGACCACCCCGTGCACCGCGCGCCGCTGGACGTGCAGGGCTTCTGCGATCTGCCGCACGTCACCATCGAGCCGGTGGCCGCGCAGATCTACAACGTGCAGATCGACGCCGCGCTGGAGCCCTTCGGCCTGCGCCGCCGGGTGCAGATGATCAAGCCCAGCTTCCTGGCGCTGCCCTTCGTGCTGGAGACCTCGGACATGGTCGCCAGCATCCCGGCGCGGCTGGCCCGGCGCATGACGCGCATGGCCGCGGTCGAGCCCTTCGACCTGCCGCTGGACCTGCCCACCTTCGACGTCAAGATGCTGTGGCACCCGCGCACCGACCATTCGCCGGCCCACACCTGGCTGCGCGAGGTGATGGCCGACTGCGCACGGCAGACCTAGGCGCGGCGCGCGCAACAATAGCGCGCTGCCCATGGACCGCCTCACCCAGCTCGAAACCTTCGTCGCCGTCGCCGCGCGCGGCAGCCTCACTGCCGCGGCCAAGGCCGAGGGGGTGGCGCCGGCCGTCATCGGCCGCCGGCTCGACGCGCTGGAGGAGCGGCTGGGCGTCAAGCTGCTGCTGCGCACCACGCGGCGGCTCACGCTGACGCACGAGGGCAGCGCCTTCCTGGAGGACTGCCAGCGCCTGCTGACCGAGCTGGCCAACGCCGAGGCCAGCGTCAGCGCCGGCGGCGTCAAGGCCAGCGGCCACCTGCGCGTGACGGCGCCGGCCGGCTTCGGCCGCCGCCACGTCGCGCCGCTGGTGCCGCGCTTCCACGAACTGCACCCGGAGGTGACGATCTCGCTGAACCTCGCCGACCGCGTCATCGACGTGGCCGGCGAGAACTTCGACTGCGCGGTGCGCGTGGGCGACCTGCCGGATTCCTCGCTGGTGAGCATGCGGCTGGCCGACAACCGCCGGCGCTGCGTCGCCACGCCCGACTTCCTGCGCCGCCACGGCGTGCCGCGCCACCCGACCGACCTGGCGCGTTTCGCCTGCCTCACGCTCAGCAGCGACGCTTCCCAGACCCGCGGCTGGGCGTTCCGCGTGCCGCGGACCGCCCAAGGGCGGCAACAGGAACGCGCCCTCGAGGGCGCGGGCATGTCGTCCGAAGAGGTCGGTGAGGGCTACGAGGTGATCCATCTGAAGCCGGTCGGCCCGCTGGACTGCTCCGACGGCCAGGTGCTGCACGACTGGTGCCTGGCCGGCCACGGCATCGCCTGGCGCAGCACCTGGGAGGTCGAGGCCGAGATCGACGCCGGCCTGCTGGTGCCGGTGCTGGACGAGTTCGCGGCGCCGCCCAACGGCATCTACGCCGTGTTCCCGCAGCGCAAGCACCTGCCGCTGCGGGTGCGGCTGTGGCTGGACTTCCTCAAGGCGCACTACGGCCGGCCGGACTACTGGGGCCGCGGCGGCAGCGAGCGCTGAGCGGCATCCCGCGCCGCCAGGGCGCATTTCGTCGCATGCCGCCCTGCCGGCGCACGGGCGCGCGGCACAATGCCCGCCATCCCACGACACCCCTGCGAGAGGACGATCCGATGACCCTCGAAGCCATCCTGGCCTACCTCCACATCCTCGCCATCCTGACGATGGTGGTCTTCATCTCCAGCGAGGCGGCGCTGTGCCGCGTGGAATGGATGAACGCCAAGGTGGTCGAGCGCCTGGCGCGGGTGGACCTGGTCTACGGCATCGCCGCCGTCGCCGTGCTGGCCACCGGCATCGCGCGCACCGTGTGGGGCGTCAAGGGCACGTCCTGGTACTGGACCAACCCGCTGCTGCACGTGAAGCTCACGCTCTTCGTCATCGTGGGCGTGGTCTCGATCTTCCCGACGCTGACCTACATGCGCTGGCGCAGGCAGCTGCGCGCCGGCGGCGCCCTGCCGCCCGAGGCCGAGGTGCGCAAGACGCGCCGGCTGGTGATGATCCAGGCGCACCTCATCGCCCTCATCCCGCTGTTCGCCGTCTTCCTGGCGCGCGGCTTCGGCGCGCGCTGAGCGCCGGCCACGAAAAGTGGCCCCTCGGCCAATCGCTTCGCGCTTGTCCGATCCCCCGAGGGGATGCTTTTCATCTTGGGGCGGCCCGGCGATGAAAAAGCCCGCACGCGGCGGGCTCGGTCCGGCCCCGTGGGGGCCAGGGTGCAGGCGCGGGATCAGCCCTTGACGGCGTCCGCCTCGCACTTCTTGACGAAGCTGTTCTTGGCGGCGCCGGCCAGCGGCTTGCCGTTCTTGTCGACCGCCTTGGCGGCGCAGGCGGGCGCGGCGGCGGCCTTGGCGTCCTTCTCGCACTTCTTCACGAAGCTGTTCTTGGCGGCGCCGGCCAGGGGCTTGCCGTTCTTGTCCACGGCCTGCGAGGCACAGCTGGCGCCGGCGGCAGCGGGGGCCGCGGCAGCAGGTGCCGCCGGTGCGGCGGCCTTGTCTTGCGCGTGGGCGCCCATGGAAAGGCAGGCGCCGAGTGCCAGCAGGGAAAGCAGCTTCTTCATGATGGAATGGTTCCTTGCAAGTTGGGGTGACAGGTCGGGGAAAGCCCCGGGATCGGGACATGGAGCCTAACGGCTGAAGGCGCCGCCCGGATGACCCGCGCCGGGCGTCGCATTTGCGCCCCGATAAAATTTCCGGATGCAATCGGTCAAACAGGAGCTGCTCGCCGCGCTGGCGGGGGCGCTCGACACCCTCTCGCCCGGCGCAGGCGCCAAGGCCGCCTTCGAATCGCCCAAGGTGGCCGCGCACGGCGACCTGGCCTGCACGGCCGCCATGCAACTGGCCAAGCCCCTGAAGAAGAACCCGCGCCAGCTCGGCGAGGAACTGCGCACTGCCCTGCTGGACACGCCGGCCTTCGCACAATGGGCCGATGCCGTCGAGATCGCCGGCCCGGGCTTCCTCAACATCCGCCTCAAGCCCGCTGCCAAGCAGCAGGTGGTGCGCGAGGTGCTCGATGCCGGCGAGGCCTTCGGCCGCCAGCCGCAGAACAATGGCGAGAAGGTGCTGGTCGAGTTCGTCTCGGCCAACCCCACCGGCCCGCTGCACGTCGGCCACGGCCGCCAGGCGGCGCTGGGCGACGCCATCTGCAACCTGCTGGCAACGCAGGGCCGGCCGGTGTGGCGCGAGTTCTACTACAACGACGCCGGCGTGCAGATCCAGACCTTGGCCACCAGCACGCAGCTGCGCGCCAAGGGCTTCAAGCCGGGCGACGCCGAATGGCCCGAGGCGGCCTACAACGGCGAGTACATCCAGGACATCGCGAACGACTTCCTGGCGAAGAAGACCGTCAAGTCCGACGACCGCGAGTTCACCGCCAGCGGCGACCCGGAGGACATCGACGGCATCCGCCAGTTCGCCGTCGCCTACCTGCGCCACGAGCAGGACCTGGACCTGAAGGCCTTCCAGGTGCGCTTCGACCACTACTACCTCGAGTCCAGCCTTTACACCAGCGGCCGCGTCGAGGCCACGGTGAAGAAGCTCGTCGCGGCCGGCAAGACCTACGAGCAGGACGGCGCCCTGTGGCTGAAGACCACCGACTATGGCGACGACAAGGACCGCGTCATGCGCAAGCAGGACGGCACCTACACCTACTTCGTCCCGGACGTGGCCTACCACCTCGCCAAGTGGGAGCGCGGCTTCCACCAGGTCGTCAACATCCAGGGCACCGACCACCACGGCACCATCGCCCGCGTGCGCGCCGGACTGCAGGCCGCGGGCGAGGGCATCCCCGAGGGCTACCCCGACTACGTGCTGCACACCATGGTGCGCGTGATGCGAGGCGGCCAGGAGGTCAAGATCAGCAAGCGCGCCGGCAGCTACGTCACGCTGCGCGACCTGATCGAGTGGACCAGCAAGGACGCGGTGCGCTTCTTCCTGCTCAGCCGCAAGCCCGACACCGAGTACACCTTCGACGTCGACCTGGCGGTGCAGAAGAACAACGACAACCCGGTGTACTACGTGCAGTACGCGCATGCGCGCATCTGCTCGGTGCTCGACAAGGAAGGCACCGACCCGGCCGCACTGAAGGACGTGGACCTCTCGCCGCTGGCCACCGAGGCCGCCCAGCCGCTGATGCTGCTGCTGGCCCGCTACCCCGACATGCTGGCCGCCGCCGCGCGCGACTTCGCGCCGCACGACGTCGCCTTCTACCTGCGCGAGCTGGCCGCGGCCTACCACAGCTACTACGACGCCGAGCGCATCCTGGTCGACGACGAGGCCGTGAAGAAAGCCCGCCTGGCCCTCGTCGCCGCCACCGCACAGGTGCTGCACAATGGCTTGGCCGTGCTGGGCGTGAGCGCCCCGCGCAAGATGTAAGAGACATGCCATCCATGAGAAGCACACAACGAGGGAACACCGTCATCGGCCTGATCGTGGGCGTGGTGCTCGGGCTGGGGGTCGCGCTGGGCGTGGCGGTGTACGTCACCAAGGTGCCGGTGCCCTTCCTGGCCAAGAACCAGCCGCGCGGCGCCGAGCAGGACGAGGCCGAGGCGCGCAAGAACCGCGACTGGGACCCGAACTCGCCGCTGGCCCCCAAGCCGCAGGGTCCGCGCACGCCGCCGCCGACCGCCAGCGGCACCGTGCCGCCGTCGGGCACGCCCGCCACGCCGCCGGCCGGTGGCGCCGGGCCGTTGAACGCGCCGGTGCCGGCCCCCGTCGTGGTCCCGCCCGCCCGGCCGGCCGCGCCCGCCGCGGCGTCCGGCGATCCGCTCGGCGACTTCGCCCGCTCGCGTGCCGGAGGCGCCGCCGCCGGCACGCAGGTGGCCACGGCGCCGGAGGCCACCGGGCCCGACCCCTTCGTCTACTTCGTGCAGGCCGGCGCCTTCCGCGGCACCGACGAGGCCGAGGCGCAGCGCGCCAAGCTCTCGCTGATGGGCGTGGAAGCCAAGATCACCGAGCGCGAGCAGGCCGGCCGCACCGTCTTCCGGGTGCGCGCGGGCCCCTTCAACAAGAAGGACGACGCCGACCGCCTGAAGGACCGGCTGAGCACCGGCGGCTTCGATGCCGCGCTGGTGCGGGTCCAGCGCTGAACGCCCTTCGCCCGGGAACTCCCCGACCCCTCGCCGCTCTGTCAGCGGCACAGGAGAAACGCCTTGACCACCATGAACCGACGTGACTTTTCCATCGCCACCGCTGCCGCGGCGGCCCTGATGCCGCTGGCCGGCACCGCCCAGGCCCAGGGCGCCTTCGCCCCCGGCAAGGACTACGTGGTGCTGGGCAAGCCGGCGCCGGTCGACGCGCCGGCCGGCAAGGTCGAGGTGGTCGAGTTCTTCTCGTACAACTGCCCGCACTGCGCGGCCTTCGAGCCCCAGCTGGAAGCCTGGATCAAGACGCTGCCGTCCAGCGTCGTGTTCCGCCGCATCCCGGTGCCCTTCGTGGGCAACGACGTGGAGGCCAAGCAGAAGCTCTTCTACACGCTGGAGGCGCTGGGCAAGGTCGACGCGTTCCAGATGAAGATCTTCCAGGCCATCCACCAGGAGCGCCAGCGCCTGTTCGGCGACGAGGCCATCCTGGCCTGGGCCGAGAAGCAGCCCGGCCTGGACGCGAAGAAGTTCGCCGAGACCTACAAGTCCTTCGCCGTCGCCGGCAAGGCCAAGCGGGCCACGCAGATGACCGACGCCTACAAGGTGGCGGGCGTGCCCGCGCTGGGCGTGGCCGGCCGCTGGTACATCGACGGCGAACTGGCCGGCTCGCTCGGCCGCGCGCTGCAGATCACCGAAGCCCTCATCGGCCAGGCGCGCAAGGCCTGACCTGCCGCGCCGGGCCGCCGCCCGCCGTCCTCCAATGGAAAGCCCGCGACCGCGGGCTTTCGCCCTTGCGGGCCGTCCGTTTCATGCAAGGTCGCGGCATACAATGCCCAGCAAGTTTCGTGCCTTTATGAACTTCCTCCTCTTTCCGACCCCCCCGACCGCCCCCCTCCGCCGCCTGGCCGGCCTGGCCCTTCTGGGCGCGGCGCTGGCCCTGGCCGGCGGTGCGCACGCCGAGAAGGCCGACCGCACCAAGCCGATGAACATCGAGGCCGACAACATGCGCTACGACGACCTCAAGCAGACCAGCGTGTTCACGGGCCGGGTGGTCGTCACCAAGGGCACCATCATCATCCGCGGCGCCCGCATCGACGTGCGGCAGGACCCGGAGGGCTACCAGTACGGCGTGGTCACCGCCGCGCCCGGCCAGCGCGCCTACTACAAGCAGAAGCGCGATGCCGGCACCGACGAGTGGATCGAGGGCGAATCGGAGGTGATCGAGTACGACGGCCGCGCCGACAACGTCAAGTTCATCCGCCGCGCCGTGATGCGCCGGCTGATCGGCGCCCGCGTCAACGACGAGACCACCGGCCCGCTGATCGTCTACGACCAGAGCAACGACACCTTCACCGTCAACGGCGCACCGCTGCCGCCGGACGCCAGCGTCGCCACCGGCCAGCCCGGCAGCCGCGTGCGCGCGATCCTGACGCCGCGCTCGGCCAACGAGCCCGGCAAGGCTCCGCCCGCGGCACCGGCGGCGCCCGCCGGCAAGGGCCTGCGCCCCAGCACCACCCTGGACGGCCAGGGGGCGCGCCCGTGATCGAGGCGGCCAACGCCGCGGCGGAGGCCGCGCCCGGCAGCCGGCTGGAGGCGCGCGGCCTGCAGAAGACCTACGGCAGCCGCCGCGTGGTGCGCGACGTCTCGCTGGACGTGCGCAAGGGCGAGGTGGTGGGCCTGCTGGGCCCCAACGGCGCCGGCAAGACGACCTCCTTCTACATGATCGTCGGGCTGGTGCGCGCCGATGCCGGCGACATCACCATCGACGGCGAGCCGATCGCCCACATGCCCATCCACCGCCGTGCGCGCATGGGCCTGTCGTACCTGCCGCAGGAAGCCTCGATCTTCCGCAAGCTCAACGTCGAGGAGAACGTGCGCGCCGTGCTCGAGCTGCAGCGCGAGCCCGACGCCCAGGGCCGCCCGGTGCCGCTGACGAAGGCGCGCATGGAAGAGCGCCTGACCGAGCTGCTGACCGACCTGCGCGTGGACCACCTGCGCGACTCGCCCGCGCTGGCCCTGTCGGGCGGCGAGCGGCGCCGCGTCGAGATCGCCCGGGCCCTCGCCACCCAGCCGCGCTTCATCCTGCTGGACGAGCCCTTCGCCGGCATCGACCCGATCGCGGTGATCGAGATCCAGCGCATCATCAGCTTCCTGAAGGAGCGCGGCATCGGCGTGCTCATCACCGACCACAACGTGCGTGAGACGCTGGGCATCTGCGATCACGCGTACATCATCAGCGACGGGCAAGTGCTGGCACAAGGCACGCCATCGGAGATCGTCGACAACGCCGAGGTGCGCCGCGTGTACCTGGGCGAGCATTTCCGAATGTGAGGCCCCGCCGATGAAGCAGGGCCTGTCGCTTCGTGTTTCGCAACACCTGGCGCTCACGCCGCAGCTGCAGCAGTCGATCCGGCTGCTGCAGCTGTCCACGCTCGAACTGGCGCAGGAAGTCGAGCAGATGCTCGACGACAACCCCTTCCTGGAACGGCTGGCCGAGGAGGCGCCGCGCGAGGAGTTCGGCCTCGAGGCTGCCGACGCGCTGCCGCCGCGCGAGGAGCGCGAGGACGGCGGCGCTGCCGCCGCGTCCGTGGAGACGTCCAGCCCGGCCGGCGCGGGCGATGCCGACGCGCCCGTGTCCGACGCGGTCGACGCCGAGCCCGACTGGGACGGCGACGGCAGCGTCGACCTGGCCCCCGACGACAGCGAATGGGGCGGCGACGCCCTGCCGCGCGGCAGCGGCGCCGGCGACGACGAGGAGCGCGCCGACGCCACCGAGCTGGCACGCAGCCACGAGTCGCTGCAGCAGCACCTGCACCGCCAGGCGCTGTCGCTGCGCCTGTCGCCCGAGGATTCGGCCGCGCTGCGCTTTCTGATCGAGTCGCTCAACGACGACGGCTACCTGGAGGACTCGCTGCCCGCCTTGGCCTCGGCCCTGGCCGGCGACGACAACGACCAGTTCGACGAGCTGGTGCACCACTTCCAGGTGGCGCTGGGCCTGCTGCAGAGCCTGGAGCCGGTGGGCGTGGGCGCGCGCGACCTGGGCGAATGCCTGGCCATCCAGCTGCGCGCCGGCGCCGCCGACGACGCCGGCGACGAGGACGCGACGGAGGTGCGCAAGATCGCGCTGGCCATCTGCAGGCAGCCGATGGAGCTGCTGGCGCGGCGCGACTTCCGCCGGCTGGCTGCGCTCACCCGCGGCAGCGAGGACGAGGTGCGCCAGGCGATGCAGCTCATCGCGAAGCTGGAGCCCAAGCCGGGCCGGCGCTTCGTCGACGTGGAGCGCAACGTCATCGTGCCCGACGTGATCGTCACCAAGAGCGGCCGCGGCGGCAACGTGAAGTTCCGCGTGCAGCTCAACCCCGACGTGATGCCGCGCCTGCGCGTGCACGACATCTACGCCGGCGCGCTCAAGCAGCACAAGGGCGAGGGCAGCCAGGCCCTGAGCCAGCGACTGCAGGAGGCGCGCTGGTTCATCAAGAACATCCAGCAGCGCTTCGACACCATCCTGCGCGTGTCCAACGCCATCGTCGAGCGGCAGAAGAACTTCTTCGTGCACGGCGAGCTGGCGATGCGCCCGCTGGTGCTGCGCGAGATCGCCGACGAGCTGGGCCTGCACGAGTCCACCATCAGCCGCGTGACCACCGCCAAGTACATGGCCACGCCCTTCGGCACGGTGGAGCTGAAGTACTTCTTCGGCTCGGCCCTGGGCACCGAGACCGGCGGCAACGCCTCCAGCACCGCGGTGCGCGCCCTCATCAAGCAGTTCGTCGGCGCCGAGAACGCGAAGAAGCCGCTGTCGGACAGCCAGATCTCCGAGATGCTCAAGGAGCAGGGCATCGAGTGCGCCCGCCGCACCGTCGCCAAGTACCGCGAGGCGCTGCGCATCGCGCCGGCCAACCTGCGCAAGGCGCTGTAGGCCGGGCCGTTCGCGCGCGCCGCCGTCAGTGCCGCGTGACGACGATCGGCGCGCCCTTCGTGATGATCATCGTGTGCTCGTACTGCGCGGACAGGTTGCCGCCGGCGCCGGCAAGCGTCCAGCCGTCGGAGGTTTCGGCGACGAAGCGGCTCCTGGTCGACAGGAAGGGCTCGATGGTGATGACCATGCCTTCCTGCAGGATGCGCTCGTCCGTGGGGTCGAAGTAGCCGGCGATGTGTTCCGGCGCCTCGTGCAGCGCGCGTCCGACGCCGTGGCTGCCGAGGTTCTCGATGACCTTGAAGCCGTACGCCTTCGCCGTGCGCTCGATGGCGGCGCCGATCCCGCTGACCGGCTGCCCCGCCCTGGCGCCCTTCATGGCGGCGGCGAGCGCCGTGCGCGCGGCGTGGCACAGGCGCGTCTTCTGCGCGGTGCTCGGCGGGATGACCCGCGTCCCGCCGGTATCGGCGAAGTAGCCGCCGAGTTCCGCCGACACGTCGACGTTCAGCACGTCGCCCGCCCGGATGACCCGGTCGCCGGGGATGCCGTGCGCCGCCTCTTCGTTGATGCTGATGCACGTCGATCCCGGGAAGCCGTACGTCAGCTTCGGCGCGGACCGCGCGCCATGCTCCTCCAGGAGCCGTTCGCCGAGCCGGTCGAGCTCGCGGGTGGTCATGCCCGGGGCCGCGGCATCGAGCATGCGCTGCAGCGTCAGCGAGACGATCCTGCCGATCCGCTGCAGCGCGACGACGTCGTCCTGCGTTTCGATGGTCATGTGGAAGCCTTGTGAAAGTGATGGGAGGCTAGGGCCTGTTGGTGCTATGGATGAGCTTCGCGACCCCTTCCATAGCGCCAACAGGCCCTAGGGGCCGGCGGATGCCAGCGCCAGCACGGCCCGCAGCGCCTCCGGCTGCACCGGCTTGCGCAGCGCGTGCCAGCCGCGCGTGCGGGCCAGGGCCCGGGTCGCGTCGTCGATGTCGGCGGACACCAGTGCGATGAGCAGGTCCGGCCGGTGTGCCTGCAGGCGCCTGGCCAGCGCGATGCCGTCCATGTCGCCGGGCAGCCGGATGTCGCACAGCGCCACCTCGGTGCGGCGCAGGTCGGCCAGCGCCAGGGCTTCCGCGGCGCTGGCATAGACCTGCGGCTGCGCCTGCCACTGCCGCAGCAGGGTGGCCAGGCTGTCGGCGACCACGGCGTTGTCCTCCACCACCAGCACCGACAGGCCGGGCCGCAGCGGGGCGGCGGGCGGCGGCGCGTCCGCGACGGTGGCGGCGGCTGCGCCGGGCACGGCCCCGGCAGGCGCCTGCGGCACCGTGAACGCGACGACCGTGCCGCGGCCGGGGGCCGAGCGCAGCGTCACCGCCAGGCCCAGGCGCTGCGAGAGGCGCCGCACGATCGCCAGCCCCAGACCATGGCCGCGCCGCAGGTTGCGCTCTTCGTTGCCGACCTGCTCGAAGTCGCCGAACACGCGCGCCTGGGCTTCGGGCGGGATGCCGATGCCGGCGTCGCGCACCTCCACCCGCCAGCCGCCCGGGCGGCGGCGCGCGGCCAGCAGGACGCGCCCGCGCGGCGAGAACTTGACGGCGTTGTCCGCCAAGTTGGCGACGATGCGGCGCAGCGCGACGGCATCGCTCAGGGCCACGGCATCGGCGGGGCAGCGCACGCGCACGCGCGCCGGGCCGGCCTGGCGCGCCACGTCGTCCAGCAGCGGCGCCAGCGCGACGGGCGCCTGCGCCAGCGGCTCGGCGGCGGCCTCGATGCGGCCGATCTCCAGCAACTGGCGCGTCAGCGTCTCCAGCGCGTCCTGGGCCTCGGCCAGTGCCGCCACGGTGCCGAGCACGGCCGCCGGCGGCGCGCCGGCCGCCATCTGCTCGCGCAGCACGGCCGTCTGCAGGCCCAGCGCCATCACGGGCTGGCGCAGGTCGTGGTTGGCGGCGGAGAAGAAGCGCAGGCGCTCGGCCTGCATCTGCTGCGACTCGCGCAGGCCCGCCAGCGCCTGCTCGCGCAGCGCGTGCGCCTGCAGGCGCAGGGCGATGTTCTCCTCCAGCTGCCGGTGGTGCTCGGTCACCTGGCGCATCATCAGCGCCAGCAGCAGCACGCCCAGCAGGGCCACCGCCACCATCGGCGGCGAGCCCATGGCGATGCCGGCCGCGATGAGGGGCAGCAGCAGCAGGGCCAGCGCCAGCCGCACCGCCGGGGTGTAGAAGGACACGGAGAAGGCCGAAGACAGCGTCATGCCCAGCACCACCACGCCCGCCAGCAGCTGGTTGACCGGCGAAGCGGGGTCGAACAGCAGCAGGCCCATGCTGCCGTGGGCCGCCTCCCACAGACCGGTGCGCAGCGTGTGCAGGCGCTGCGCCCGGCGCAGGCCGTCCGGCGTGAAGGGCTGCGGCAGGCGCTGCGGGAAGAAGCCGCGCATCACCGTCACCGCCGCCACCAGCGCCAGCCACAGCAGGGCGCGCGGCACCGAATACAGCCAGCCGAACAGGGCCGCCACGCCGACGTTGAGCAGGAACTGCACGCCCAGCAGCGGGCCCAGCGAGCGGGTGCTCAGGCGCAGCACCTCGCAGGCGACGGCGAAGCGGGTGTCGTCGTCGCGCGCGTCGGGGGTGGCGGCAGGAGCGGACGCGGTTTCGATCATGGCGTCCGCACTATAGGCGCCGGCCGCGAAAGGCCGCGGGCGGCGCCTCAGCCTTCGTCCAGCAGATGGCGCTTGTCCGGCACGCCGGCCCAGGCCTCGGCATCGGGCAGCGGCGCGTGGCCGCGGACGATCGGCGGCCACGCCTTCGCCAGCCGCGCGTTCAGCGGCAGGAAGTCGCGCTGGTCCGGCGGCGTGTCCTCGTCGAAGAAGATCGCGTGCACCGGGCACTCGGGCACGCACAGGGCGCAGTCGATGCAGTCGTCGGGGTCAATCGCCAGCATGTTCGGGCCCTCGCGGAAGGCGTCGACGGGGCAGACGTCGACGCAGTCCGTGTACTTGCAGCGGATGCAGGCCTCGGTGACGACGTGGGTCATCGCGGCGCCTGCCCCTTCGCTTCAGCGGGCCGGTTGCAGCCGCGGGTCGGCCAGGCCGGCGGTGCCGCGCCCGGCCAGCCCCAGCACCACCTGCCAGGCCATCGCCACCGCGCCGACGATGAACACCACGTCGCCGAAGGTGCGCACCCAGCGCAGCGTCTGCAGCAGCGGCTGCTGCATGAAGGCCTCGCTGCGGGCATACCACAGGCCCTCGGTCACGCTGGCGTGGAACTGGATGAAGCCGACCGGCAGCAGGCTGGTGGCGATCATCAGCACCAGGCCGCCGTTCAGGCCCCAGAAGGCGGTCTTCATCAGCCGCTCGCCGAAGACGAACTCCGGCCGCACGTAGCGCAGCACCATCAGCGTGAAGCCCAGCGCCAGGAAGCCGTAGACCCCGAACAGCGCGGCATGCGCATGCACCGGCGTGGTGTTCAGGCCCTGCACGTAGTACAGCGAGATCGGCGGGTTGATCATGAAGCCGAAGACGCCCGCGCCCAGCATGTTCCAGAAGGCGACGGCGACGAAGCAGGCCAGCGGCCACTTCAGGTTGGCCATCCACGGCGCGCGGCCCTTCAGGCGCCAGTTCTCCCAGGCCTCGTGGCCCAGTACGATCAGCGGCACCACCTCCAGCGCGCTGAAGGCCGCGCCCACCGCCATCACCGGCGTGGTGGTGCCGGCGAAGTACAGGTGGTGGAAGGTGCCCGGGATGCCGCCCAGCAGGAACAGCGACGCCGAGGCCAGGCTGGCCGAGGTGGCCATCGGCCGCGACACCAGCCCCATGCTGCTGAAGACGAAGGCCAGCGCCGTGGTGGCGAAGACTTCGAAGAAGCCCTCCACCCACAGGTGCACCACCCACCAGCGCCAGTACTCCATCACCGACAGGCTGGTGCGCTCGCCGTAGAACAGGCCCGCGCCATAGAAGAGGCCGATGGCGCCGACCGAGGCCGTGAGCAGCGCCAGAAGGTTCTTGTCTTCCTTGCTGCGCGCAAACAGGGCCGGCAGCACGCCGCGCAGCATCAGCACCAGCCACAGCAGGATGCCGACCCACTTGAGGATCTGCCACACGCGGCCCAGGTCCACGTACTCGTAGCCCTGGTGGCCAAGCCAGAAGTTCCACTGCGGCGGCATCTTCTGCGCGATGGCGAGCCAGTTGCCGACGAAGGAGCCGACGCACACGAACACCAGCGCCCAGAAGAGCACGTCCACGCCGAGCTTCTGGAACTTCGGGTCCTTGCCGCCGTGGATGACGGGCGCGAGGAACAGGCCCACCGCCAGGAAGCCGGTGGCGATCCAGAACAGCGCGCTCTGGATGTGCCAGGTGCGCGTGAGCGAGTACGGGAACCACTGCGACACGTCGATGCCGTAGAACTTCTGGCCCTCGATGGTGTAGTGCGCGGTGAAGCCGCCGATGAAGACCTGGAACACGAACAGCGCCACCACCAGGAACAGGTACTTGCCCAGCGCGCGCTGCGAGGGCGTGAGCGCGAAGGCGGTGAGCGGGTCGCGCGCGGGCGCGGCGGGCTGCGGCTCGTCGTGCCGGCGCAGGAAGGCCCAGCCCCACACCAGCAGGCCCACGCCGGCCAGCAGCACGACCACGCTGGCGATCGACCAGACCACGTTCTCGCTGCTGGGCACGTTGCCGATCAGCGGCTCGTGCGGCCAGTTGTTGGTGTAGGTCACCTTGCTGGCCGGGCGCTCGGTGGCGGCGGCCCAGGCGGTCCAGAAGAAGAAGTGCGTGAGCTGGCGGCGCCGCTCGGCGCTGGGCAGGGTGTTCTCCTTCATGGCGAAGCTCTCGCGGCTCTTGTGCAGCGCGGGCGCGTCGGAGAACAGCTGGTCGTAGTAGGCGGCCGTCTGCGCCATCGCCTGGGCGCGGCGGGTGCTTACCACCAGCCGGTCCGCGCCGTCGACGCGGTTGCCGCGGTACTCGGCCCGCAGCTCGGCGCGCAGCGCGCCCTGGCGGCTGTCGTCCAGCCCGGCGTAGGGCTTGCCGTGGCGCTCCTGCGCGGCCAGGTCGAGCCAGGCCGCCAGCTCGCGGTGCAGCCAGTCAGCCGTCCAGTCGGGCGCCTGGTAGGCGCCGTGGCCCCAGATGGAGCCCAGCTGCATGCCGCCCACCGACTGCCAGGCGGTCTGGCCGTCGAGGATGTCGTCGCGGCCGAACAGCGCCTGGCCGTCGGCGCTCGCCACCTGCGCGGGGATCGGCGGCGCGGATCGGTAGATGTCGGCGCCGAAATAGCCCAGCAGCGAGAACATCACGATGCACAGGCCGATCAGCGTGAACCAGTGCTTCTTGTACGCACCCATGGTGTCGCTCCTCGTTGGTTGCTTCAATGGACCTGCGCGGGCGCGAAGCGCTCGAACAGGATGTTGTTCTCGGTGTGGATGTGCGCCATCAGGTCCTCGCGGAAGGCGCGCAGCCCGGCGTACAGCGCACGCCAGGTGGTGCAGGCATCGCGCGGCGGGGTGATGTCGCCGGTCAGTTCGGCCAGGCGGCGCAGCTCGGCGCCGTGGCTGTCGTGCTCGGCGCGCATCACGCCGATGGGCAGGCCGGCCAGGCGGCCCTGGCCGCGCGCGATCAGGGGGAACAGCACCGCCTCCTCCTTGCGCATGTGGCTTTCCAGCTCCTGCGCCATCGCCTCCAGGTGGTCGGCCAGGCCGTGCGGGCAGTCGGCGCGCTCGCCGTGCACCTGCTCGACCTTGCGCGCCAGGCGGATCAGCTCGGGCAGCTGTTCGCGGTGCACCGCGTGGTAGCGCGCCAGGATGTGGTCGACCAGCTCGGTGTCGGTGGCGGCGCTCCAGTCCCGGGCCTCGGCCTCCGCGGCGCGCTGCTGCAGGGCCGACAGGCCCGTCAGCAGCGGCGCGGCGTCGATGCCGGCGTCGTGCGCGGCGGTGCGCAGCGTGCGGTGGCCGGCGCAGCAGAAGTCCAGGTGGTGCGCGTCGAACAGGCGCGTGGCGCCGGGGATGCGGCGGGCCAGCTGGCCCAGCGATTGATCCAGGTAGTCCATGGTGTCTCCTTGGGTGAAGGGGGGGATTCAGAGCTTTCCGGGCCGGTACACGCCGGGCACGCCCTCGCCGCTGACTTCGAGCACGCCGACCGCGCCCTTGCCGGTGCGCGAAAGCGCGTGGTCCACCAGCAGGTAGCTGCCGGGGTGCTCGACCTTGAACTCGACGATGGTGGCGCCGCCCGGGGCCACCAGCGTGGTCTGCACGTCGTTCTTCAGGCCGGTGAGCGAGGCCTCGCCGTAGACCCGGTCGAAGATCTCGCCGATGACGTGGAAGGAGGCCACCTTGTTGGGGCCGCCCACGCCGAAGTAGATGCGCACCGTCTCGCCGACCTTCGCCTGCAGCTTGTGCGTCTTGCTGAGCGCGCCGACGGCGCCGTTGAACACGTAGTAGTCGGGCAGCTCGTTGGACATCTTGTCCAGGTCGGGCTCCTGGTGCACCTTGGCGCCGAAGGGGCGGTGCGTGTACATGTCGCCCTGCATCACGTAGTACTCGCGGTCCACCCGGGCCAGGCCCGCCTCGGGCTCGACCAGGATCATTCCGTACATGCCCGCGGCAATGTGCTGCGGCACCAGCGGCGTGGCGCAGTGGTAGACGTACAGGCCCGGGTTCAGCGCCTTGAAGGCGATGGTCTTCTCGGTGCCGGGCGCCACCTGCGTGTGCTCGCCGCCGCCGTGGCCGCCGGTCACGGCGTGCAGGTCGATGGAGTGGATCGCCTTGCTGTCGCGCGCGTTGGCCAGCGTCAGCTCGACGGTGTCGCCGACGCGGGCGCGCAGCATCGGGCCGGGCACCTGGCGGTTGAAGGTCCAGTAGGTGAAGCTGGTGCCGTCGTCGAGCCTGCCGGCCAGCTCCACCGTCTCCAGCCGCACCTTCTGCGTCTGCGGGGCGCGCGCGCCGATGGCGGGCGGCACCTTGGCCGGGTCGGCGGAGATGTCCACCGCCGCCGGGTCCGCGCCGCGCTGCGGGATCGGCGCCGGCGTGTACAGCGCCAGCGCCGTGTCGGTGGAGGCGCGGGCCGGGCTGGCGGCCACCGCCTCGCCCGTCACGCGCAGCTTGCCCTCCATGCCGATCTGCCGGTGGCCGGGCACCGAGCAGAAGTAGCTGAACTCGCCCGGCTGCGTGACCTGGAAGCGCAGCGTCTGCCGGCCGGTGCCGGCGCTGAACTTGGGCGAGGCCACGTTCAGCTCGGTGATCACCAGGTCGTGCTCGGCGCCTTCGCCGCTGTCGAGCGCGATCTCCACCGTGTCGCCCACCGCCGCGTTCAGCGTGGGGTTGACGGCGCCCTTGTCGTCCACGTAGACCATCCTGCCGTCCACGATGTTGGTGTGCAGCACGAAGCGCTTAACGGCGGCCTGCGCGGCCGGCGCGGCGGCGCTGGCCGCAGCGGCGGGCGTCTGGGCCGGTGCCGCGGCTGCGCAGGCCAGCGCGGCGATGGCGAGGGCGATGGGAAGAAGGCGAAGCCGGGTCATGGGGAACTCCTCTCTCGGTCGTTGTGAAGGTGGGAATCGATGCCTTCCCTTTCGCAATCGCCGAGCCAGGAAATTCCCTTTCCAGATCAATGAGTTGCAAATGTGATGGTTAAAATGACCACTACCTGAAAGGGTCAGATAGACCATCAAAGGGTATTTATCACCATGGACACCGTTCATGCCCTGCTGCTGGCCGACCTGGCCTGCGAGCTGCCCATGGCCGTGCGCCAGCAGCGGCTGGTCGAGACGCTGCGCCTGCACTTCCGCTGCGGCGCCGTGGCCCTGCTGCGGCTGGACGGCGAGGGCGAGCGGCTGCGCCCCGTGGCGGTCGACGGCCTGGTCGGCGACGCCCTGGGCCGGCGCTTCGCGATCAAGGAGCACCCGCGCCTGGCGGCCATCCTCCAGCGGCGCGAGGTCACCTGCTTCCACCACGACAGCGGCCTGCCCGACCCCTACGACGGCCTGGTGATCGAGCGCCCCGGCGAGCCGCTGCACGTGCACGACTGCATGGGCGTGGCGCTCGACCTGGACGGCCAGCGCTGGGGCGTGCTGACGCTGGACGCGCTCACCGTCGGCACCTTCGACGCCGCCGCGCAGCGCGAGCTGGCCCGGCTGCTGCCGCTGATCGAGGCGGCGGTGCGCGTGTCGCGGCTGGAGGTGGCGCTGCGCGCGGCGCAGCAGCAGTCGGCCGGCGCGGCGGCGGGCGGCGCGCCGTCCTCGCGCGAGGAGGGCGAGATCGTCGGCCACAGCGAGGCCATGGCGCGCCTGCTGCACGAGCTGCGCGTGGTGGCCGACACCGAGCTGCCCGTGCTGCTGCTGGGCGAGACCGGCGTGGGCAAGGAGCTGTTCGCCCACCGGCTGCATCGCCAGTCGCGCCGCGCCGGCCGGCCGCTGGTGCACGTCAACTGCGCGGCGCTGCCCGAGTCGCTGGCCGAGAGCGAGCTGTTCGGCCACGCGCGCGGCGCCTTCTCGGGTGCGGTGAGCGAGCGGCCCGGCCGCTTCGAGGCGGCCGAGGGCGGCACGCTCTTCCTCGACGAGGTGGGCGAGCTGCCGCTGGCCATCCAGGCCAAGCTGCTGCGCACGCTGCAGAACGGCGAGATCCAGCGCCTGGGCGCCGACCGGCCGCGCAAGGTGGACGTGCGCGTGATCGCCGCCACCAACCGCAACCTGCGCGAGCTGGTGCAGGAAGGCAGCTTCCGCGCCGACCTGTACCACCGCCTCTCGGTCTACCCCATCCCCATCCCGCCGCTGCGCGAGCGCGGCAGCGACGTGCTGCTGCTGGCCGGCCGCTTCCTCGAGCTCAACCGCGCGCGGCTCGGCCTGCGCAGCCTGCGGCTGTCGGCGCGCGCCGAAGAGGCTCTGCGCCGCTACCCGTGGCCCGGCAACGTGCGCGAGCTGGAGCACGTCGTCAGCCGCGCCGCGCTCAAGGCCGTCAGCCGCGGCGCCGCGCGCACCGACATCGTGACCCTGGAGCCCGAGCTGCTGGACCTGGACCCCTCGGTGCTGCCGCCCGCGCCGGCGGGCGCGATGCCGGCCGTGCCCGCCGCGGCCGCGGCGGCCAGCCTGCGCGCGCGCGTGGACGCCTGCCAGCGCCAGGCGATCCAGGACGCGCTGGCCGCCCACCAGGGCCACTGGGCCGCCGCCGCGCGCGCGCTCGGCCTGGACGCCAGCAACCTGCACAAGCTCGCCCGCCGCCTCGGCCTGAAGGACGCCGGCCGCGCCGCGGCGACAATCGCCTCCCCGCCGACTGCCGCCGCTCCGTGAACGATCTCTCCCTCTTTCTCCCCTGCGCCGCCGGCGTGGAGGACTTCCTGGCGCAGGAAGTGCACGCCATCACCGGCCGCGCCGGCGACGACCTGCAGGTGCTGCGCGCCGGCGTGCGCGTGCGCGCCGCCTGGCGCGAGGTGCTGGCGCTGAACCTGAGGAGCCGCCTGGCCCAGCGCGTGCTCGTCGAGCTGGCGCACGGCCCCTACCGCAGCGAGCACGACCTGTACGAGGCCGCCGCCGCCATCGCGTGGGAAGCCTGGTTCACCCCGCGCCAGACCTTCAAGGTCGAGACCACCGCCACCGGCAGCCCGCTCAAGAGCCTGAACTTCGCCACCCTGCGCATCAAGGACGCGGTCGCCGACCGCTTCCGCGCCCGCGCCGGCGGCGTGCGGCCCAGCATCGAGACGCGCAGCCCCGACGTGCGCGTGTTCGCGCACCTGACGGCCGACCGGGTGAGCCTGTCGATCGACACCAGCGGCGAGGCCCTGTTCAAGCGCGGCTGGCGCGTGGACAAGGGCGACGCGCCGCTCAAGGAGACGCTGGCCGCCGCCATGCTCGCCGCCAGCGGCTGGTGGGACCCGGAGACCGGCGCCATTGCCGACCTGCCGCTGTACGACCCGTGCTGCGGCAGCGGCACCCTGCCCATCGAGGCGGCGCAGATCGCCGCCGGCCTGCCCGCGGGCGGCCAGCGCCGCTTCGGCTTCGAGCGCCTGCTGCCGCACCGCGCCGAACTGTGGACCGGGCTGAAGGGCGAGGCCGGCGCGGCGCCCACCGCGGCGGGCGAGATCGCCGTCTTCGGCAGCGACGTCTCGCACCGCATGGTCGACTTCGCCCAGCGCAACGCCGAGCGTGCCGGCGTGGCCGGCCGCGTGCAGCTGCGCGGCGGCGACGCGCTGCAACGCATGCCGCCCGCCGACCGGCCCGGCCTGATGCTGCTCAACCCGCCCTACGGCGAGCGCATCGCGCCCGGCGGCTTCGCCGGCAGCGGCCGCGCCGGCGCGCCGGCCCGCGCCGTGCGCGAGACCGCGCAGGTCGAGGACGGCGAGGCCGGCGGGGAGTTCTTCCCGCGCCTGGCCAGCCACTGGAAGAAGCACTACGCCGGCTGGACCGCCTGGGTGCTCACCCCCGACATGAAGCTGCCGCAGCGCATGCGCCTGAAGGAGTCGCGCCGCGTGCCGATGTGGAACGGCCCCATCGAGTGCCGCCTGTTCCGCTTCGACATGGTGGCCGGCTCGGCGCGGGCGGCGCAGCCATGACGGTCGCCGTCCCGGCCGTCGTCCTCGACACCAACATCGTGCTGGACCTCTTCGTCTTCGCCGACGAGGCCACGGCCGGCCTGTGCGCCGCGCTGGAGGGCGGCGCGCTGCGCTGGCTCGCCACCGCCGAGATGCGCGGCGAGCTGGCGCGCGTGCTGGCCTACCCGCAGATCGCGCCGCGGCTGGCGCACCGCGCGATCACGGCCGCCGAGGTGCTGGCCCGCTTCGACCGCCACGCCCGCATCGCCGACGCGGCCGCGAAGGCCCCCTTCACCTGCAAGGACCCGGACGACCAGCGCTTCGTCGACCTCGCCGCCGCCCACGGCGCCTGGCTGCTGAGCAAGGACAAGGCCGTGCTCGCGCTGGCGCGGCGCCTGGCGCGCGTCGGGGCGCAGGTGGCGGCGCGCTGGCCGGCGCCGGCCTGAAGCCGCCGCCGCGCCGCCGGCTGGGCCCACAATGGGGGAGCGGCGGCGTCGTGCGACGCGCCGTCCATCCAAGAAGGAGGAGCCCCGACATGAAGACACTCGCGCTGGCCGGCCTGACCCTGGGCCTGATGACCGCTCTGCCCGCTGCCGCCCAGTGGGACAACGACCACGAGAACGCCCGCCGCTACTGCGCCAGCGGCCGCTCGGGCCTGGACTACGGCACCTGCATGCGCCGCATGCAGGGCGGCGGATGGCGCGACGACCGCTACGACCGGGACTACGGCCGGCGCGACCCCCGCTGGGGCAACGACCGCTACGACCGCGGCTACGGCGCGCCGCCGCCGCCGGCCTACCGCTACGGCGGCGAGCCGCCGCGCCTCAGCGACATGCAGGAGCGCGCCCTGCAGAACTGCGCCCTGCTGGCGCCGCGCGACCAGCCGCGCTGCCGGGCGACGGTGATGTCGACCGTGCGGCCCTGACGCCGCGCCGGCGCGCGCGCCCGCCTCAGAACCGCGTCCGCAATGCCAGCGTCACGCGGCGCGGCGAGCCCCAGCGGTAGGCCGTGGTCGAGAGGTACTCGTAGTAGCGCCGGTCGAACAGGTTGTCGATCTTCACGCTCAGGTCGGTGCGGTCGTTCATGCGCCAGGCGGCATTCAGGCTCCACAGCGCGTAGCCGCCCTGGCTGGCCAGCACCGTGCTGCCGCTGCGGTAGCTGGCGCGGCTTTGCACGTTCACCCCGCCGCCGATGCTGAAGGCGCTCCACTCGCCCGGCAGGCGCCAGTAGGTGAACACGCGCAGGAGGTGACGCGGCGTGATCTCGCTGAAGGCACCGCCCTGGTTGGCGGCGTCCTCGAGGTACTTGGTGTCGTTGTAGGTGTAGCCGGCGGCGACCTGCCAGCCCGGCGCGATGGCGCCGTTGAGCTCCAGCTCGAAGCCCTGGCTGCGCACCTTGCCCGAGGCGATCTTGCAGTAGGAGCCGTAGGTCGAACTGACGGAATACGGGCAGGGCGAGGGTCCGTTCACGTCGTCCTGCGCGCGGTTCTTCTGGTCGATGCGGAAGACCGCCAGCGAGGCATTCAGGCGCTTGTCGAGGTATTCGCCCTTGATGCCGGCCTCGTAGTTGGCACCGACGATCGGGTCGAGCACCTTGCCGCTGGCGTCCACCTCGCCCTGGGGCTGGAAGATGTCCGAATAGCTGGCATACAGCGTATGGCGGTCGTCCAGGTCGTAGGTCAGGCCGGCGTAGGGGGTGACGCGGCGCTTGGCCTCGTAGCGCGGGTTGGCGCTCAGGCGGCCGGTGGCGTTGGCGTAGCTCGTGGATTCGTACTGGTAGTTGCTCACGCGCGCGCCGACGATCAGCTTGAGCGCGTCGGTGGCGTTGAATCGCGCGGTGCCGAACAGGCCCGTCTGGCTGTTCTTGTCGAAGCTGCGGCCGCCGCCGCCCACATAGTCGATGGGTGCCTGCGCATGCAGCGCCATGTCGTAGAGGAAGGGGCTGATGCGCATCACGTTGGCGCCGCCGCCGTAGTACGACCACAGGCCGGGCTTGCTCTGGCGCCGGCCGTTGAAGCCGACCACCAGCTCGTGCTCGCGGCCCAGCAGGGAGAACGGGCCGGAGGCACTGACCTCCGCCGCGAACGAATGCTGGTTGTAGTTGTAGGCGTAGTCGTAGACCGGCAGCGCCGAGCCGAGGCTGGCGAGCGGTCCGCGCACGAAGGTGCTGAGCATGTCCATGCGGTTCCACGACTGGCTGGCGATGGCGCGCAGGCGCCAGCCGTTGTCGAAGCCATGCTGCAGCTCGGCGAAGACGTTGCGGTTGTCCTTGTTCCAGAAGTTGTAGTCGTCGCCGAGGAAGGTGTTGCGCGGCAGGCCCGGGTCCGCGCCGCTGGCCAGGCGCGGCAGCGTGGCCACGGGCACGGTGTCGTCGCGCAGGATGCTGCCGCCCACCGTCAGGCGGGTGCGCGGCGCCAGGTCCAGGTCAACCACGCCGTACAGCATCGCCCGCTCGGAATGCACCGCGGGCAGGTACGAGCCGATGCGCTCGTAGGCCGAGACGATGCGCGCCCGGGCGGTGCCGGCCGCGTTCAGCGGGGAGGAGATGTCGGCCTCGATGCGCCGGCTGCCCCAGCTGCCGATGCTGGCGCCGGCCGAGGCCGCGAACCCGGCCAGCGGCCGCTTGCGCACCAGGTTGATGGCGCCCGCCGGGTTGCCGGCGCCCTGCACCAGGCCGGCCGCGCCGCGCAGCACCTCCACGCGGTCGTACATCGCCATGTCGCTCCACGCCTGGGCGACCCAGTTCGGGTCCTCGGCCAGGCCGTCGGTCATGTAGGTGTTGGTGCTGAAGCCGCGTGCGTTGGTGGTCGGGCGGGTGTTGCTGTCGCCGGTGTTCATGGTGATGCCGGCCGACTGCGACAGCACCTCGCCCAGGTTCGTCAGGCCCTGGTCCTCCATGCGCTGGCGCGTGATGACGGTGACCGACTGCGGCGTCTCGCGCACCGACAGGTCCAGCCGCGTGGCGGTGCCGGTGGACCGCTGGGTGTAGCGGCCCGTGCCCTCGCTGGCGTTGTCGTCGTCGGAGGCAGCCTCCACCGTCACGGCGGGCAGCGCCGGGGCCGCTGCGGCGGGCGCCGCCGCAGGCGCTGCGGACTCCTGCGCGGCGGCGAACGCAGGCAGGCAGGCGAGAAGGGCCGCGGCCAGGGGGCGCGGGGCGGGGGAAGGCGAAAGAGGCATCTGGAGGCTCCGGAGTGAAGGTGCTTCTCCGAAGCCTCGGGCGCGATGCTGCGCCGCGCCCCGACAGGGGGCCGGCACGGGCCGCCACCACACGACATGCGAAGAAGACCGCGAGGAAAACGCGAGTCCCTGCGGGCATCCAGCGATGTGGCGATGGCTATGTCGGTCCCGTGCCGAAGGGGCCGCGATTATCTTTGACGTGCGGCGCGCGTCCGGCGAAAGGGCGCCGTCGCGTGGGGGCTTGGCGGCGGCCCGGCCTCAGCCGTAGTCCACCTCGTCGCGGTACGCCGCCTCGCGCCGCAGCGCCCAGTAGGCGTCGTGCAGGCGCTGCGTCACCGGGCCGGGGAAGCACGGCAGCGGTACGCCGTCGAGCTTCGCGATGGGCAGCACGCCGCCGCCGGTGGAGGTGAGGAAGACCTCGTCGGCCGCGCGCACCTCGGCCACCGGCAGCGGCGCCACCTGCAGCGGGATGCCGAGCCGGCCGCACAGCTCGATCGCCGTGCGGCGCGAGACGCCCTCCAGCACGCCGCGGTCGGCGGTGCGCACCACGCCGTCCTTGACGATGAAGACGTTGAAGCCCGGCCCCTCGGCCAGGTGGCCCTGCGCGTCGACCACGCAGCTGGTATCGCGGCCGCGGTCGTAGGCGTCGAAGAGCGACTGCACCAGGTCGATCCAGTGGTAGTTCTTCACCGTCGGGTCGACCGACTCGGGCGCGATGCGCACGCGCTCGCTGATGTGCAGGTCGATGCCCTCGCGCTGCTTCTCGGGCGGCGCGATCCACACGTAGGGCAGGGCGTAGGCGTAGAAGCGGTTCTGCGCCAGGCGCGGGTCGCGCGCGCCCTTCGGCGGCACGCCGCGCGTGCACACCATCGCCACGTAGCAGTCCTTCAGCCCCGAGGCGCGCACGCAGCCGTGCAGGATGGCGCGCAGCTCGTCGCGGCCGTACGGGATCGACATGCGCATCTTCTCCAGGCTGGCGAAGAAGCGGTCCATGTGGGTGTCGAGCCGGAAGAAGGCGCCCTCCCAGGTGCTCGCCACGTCGTAGGTGGCGTCGGAGCGGGTGAAGCCCCAGTCGAACAGCGAGACCTTCGCGTCCGCGAGCGGCACGTAGGCGCCCTCGGCGAAGGCGCAGCCGCCCTCGTGCAGGCCGACCGGAGGGGTGGAGGGCAGGGCCATGGCGGTGTCCTTGCGTGCCGGGTGGTTCTCAGTGGCCGAGGTGCCATTGCGCCAGCAGCCGCGCCACGGCGCGCACGCGCTGGGTGTCGCGGCCCCAGCGGCGCCCGCGCGGCAGCCGCCGCAGCCAGCGCATGCGCTCGGCGGCCAGGGCGATGCGGTGGCGCACCACCGGATCGGCCGGCGCCAGCGCGGCGTGCCAGTCGGCCCGCGCAGCCTGCGGCGCGGCGGCGTCGATCAGCAGCGCGGTGGAGTGCAGGTAGCTCAGCCAGTCGCGCGCCTGGCACTCGGCCAGCGACAGCACCTCGCCCGGGTCGTCCTCGAAGTCGATGAAGCCGATCGTGCCGTCCGGGCAGCGCATGAGGTTGCGCGCGAAGGCCTGGCTCAGGTAGGCGCCGCGCGCGTGCACGGCGGCGATGGCGTCCAGCCCCTCGCGCCAGGCGGCGCACAGCGCGACGGGGCCGCTGGCGGCGGCTTGGTCCAGCCGCTCGTTGAAGACCAGCGCGCCGCGCCCGCCCTCGCCCAGGTCGCTGATGAGCAGGCCGTCGGGCCGCTCGGCCAGCACGCGCGGCACGCGCAGGCCGGCGCCGGCCAGCTGGCGCAGGCGCCGCGCCTCGGTGGCGATGGCTGCCTCGCCGCCCAGGTTGGGCACGGGCGTGAGCACGTCGAGCCGGAAGGTGCGCGCCAGCAGCGCCAGCAGGCGGTAGCGGAGCAGGCCGTGGCGCGGCCCGGCCTTCTTGAGCCACACGCGCTCGCCGCCGAGCCGGTACGAGGCGACGCCGCGCGCCTGCTGCGCCAGCGCGCTGCCGAGGAAGGCGGCGTAGTCGCCGGGCGCCGCGGGCGGCGGCTCCGGCGCGTCGCGCGGCGCCAGCGCGCCCGGCGTGGAGGCCGGCCCGCGCCGCGCCTGCTGCGCACGGGCGGCGCGCGGCCGCAGCGGGTTCATCGCCCGGCCTCCGACGCAGGGCGCGCCACGGACCTCATGCCGTCGCCACCGGCTGGAAGCTCTGTGCACTGGCCATCGGCCAGTAGTTGCGGAACACGGTGTACAGGTCCTCCATCGGCCCCAGCAGCGCGCCGGGCTGCACCTGCATGACCAGGTTGGACAGCAGGCGCACCTCGGTGTCGGAGATGCGCCGCACGATGTGGTGGGCGGTGATCTCGCGCGGGTGCGCCAGCCCCGCGGCCTGCACCAGCTCCTGCAGCGCGTGCAGCGTGCTGTGGTGGAAGTGGTGCACGCGCTCGGCCTTGTCGGGCACCACCAGCGCCAGCTGGCGCTGCGGGTCCTGCGTGGTCACGCCGGTCGGGCACTTGCCGGTGTGGCAGCTCTGCGCCTGGATGCAGCCCAGCGCCATCATGAAGCCGCGCGCCGCGTTGCACCAGTCGGCACCCAGCGCCATCATGCGCGCCACGTCGAAGGCGGTGATCACCTTGCCCGCGCAGCCCAGCTTGATGCGGTGGCGCAGGTTGACGCCGACCAGCGTGTTGTGGACCAGCGAGAGGCCTTCCTGCAGCGGCGCGCCGACGTGGTCGATGAACTCCACCGGCGCCGCACCGGTGCCGCCCTCGGCGCCGTCGACCACGATGAAGTCGGGCGTGATGCCGGTGGCCAGCATCGCCTTGACGATGCCGAACCATTCCCACGGGTGGCCGATGCACAGCTTGAAGCCGGTCGGCTTGCCGCCCGACAGCTCGCGCAGCCGGGCGACGAAGGCCATCATCTCGACCGGCGTGGAGAAGGCGCTGTGCGAGGAGGGCGAGATGCAGTCCACGCCGGCCGGCACGCCGCGCGCGGCGGCGATCTCGGCCGTCACCTTCGCGCCCGGCAGCACGCCGCCGTGGCCCGGCTTGGCGCCCTGGCTGAGCTTGATCTCGATCATCTTGACCTGCGGGTCGCGCGCGTTCTCGATGAAGCGCGACTCGCTGAAGCGGCCCGCCTCGTCGCGGCAGCCGAAGTAGCCCGAGCCGATCTCCCAGATCAGGTCGCCGCCGTGCACGCGGTGGTGCTGGCTGATGGAGCCCTCGCCGGTGTCGTGCGCGAAGCCGCCCAGGCGGGCGCCCTTGTTCAGCGCCAGGATCGCGTTGGCCGACAGCGCACCGAAGCTCATGGCGGAGACGTTGAACACGCTGGCGCTGTAGGGCTGGGGACAGTCCTCGCCGATGGTGATGCGGAAGTCGTGGCCCGCCAGCGTCGTCGGCTGCAGCGAGTGGTTGATCCACTCGTAGCCGCGGCGGCCCACGTCCAGCTGGGTGCCGAAGGGCCGGTTGTCCGGCTCGCCCTTGGCGCGCTGGTAGACCAGCGAGCGCTGCGCGCGCGAGAAGGGCGCCGCCTCGGTGTCGCTCTCGATGAAGTACTGGCGCAGCTCGGGGCGGATGTACTCCAGCAGGAAGCGCAGGTGGCCGATGACCGGGTAGTTGCGCAGCACCGCGTGCCGCGTCTGCCGCAGGTCGTGCACGCCGGTGCCGGCGAGCACCGCGAACAGCGCCAGCGCGATCCAGGCGGCCCACAGGTGCGGCGCCGCCAGCACGGCCGCCAGGCAGGCGGCGAGGCCCGCCACGCACAGCGCGAAGGCCAGGTATCGGAGGGGGAACAGGGTGATCATCGGGGCCGTCTTCCGGCCCGGGGGCCGTGTGCTGCATGATAGGACGCCCATCCTCCCTTTCTTCCATGACAGCCGATCCGCCCGCCGCCCCCGCCGCCGATGCCTCGCCGGCCCCCCTTTCCGCCGACGACTTCGACTTCCTCGACGACGAGCTCGACGCCATGCGCGCGCAAGGTGCCGAGGTGCCGCAGTGGGAGTTCTGCGACGGCTTCATGACCGCCATGGTCTGCACGCGCCGGCCGATCGAGCCGCAGGAGTACTGGCCGGTGCTCTTCGGCGAAGGCTTCTCGCCGGCGCAGCACATGGAGTTCGTCTGGCGCTGGCGCCGCCGCTGGCGCCAGATCGAGGCGGCGCTGGACGCGCCGGACATCGACGCGCTGGAGGACGAGCGCTGCCTGCAGCCCGAGTGCCTGGACCTGCGCGGCGCCATCGCCTCCCTGCCCGAGGCCGAGCGCGCCGAGGCGCCCCAGGCGCTCGACGGCGACATCCCCGCCTTCGGCCAGGTCTGGGCGCTGGGCTTCCTGGCCGCGGTCGAGCAGTGGGCGGACGAGTGGGCGCCGCCGCGCGACAAGGAGGCGGCCGACATGCTGGCGGATGCGCTGGAAGCCATCGAGGTGCTGGCCGGCGACGACACCGCGCCGCCCGCCGTCTCGATGTACGCCGAGGACGGCCCGCCCACCGTGAGCGAGCAGCGCCTGGAGGACTACGGCGAGGCCATCTGGGCCGTGTACGACCTGCGCCAGCTGTGGAAGAGCCTGGGGCCGCGCGTGGCGGCCGTGCGCCGCGCCGACGAGCCCGGCCGCAACGACCCTTGTCCGTGTGGCAGCGGCAAGAAATACAAGCGCTGTCACGGGGTGTGAGCCCACCCCCAGCCTGCGCGGCCTGCGGCCGCTCCGGCAACCCCCTGCAAGGGGGCACACCCTGCGGCCCGGCCAAGCCGGTTCCGCGGGTGTCGCTGGCATGGCCTGCTCCGCGGCCTTTTGACGGGAGCCGGCGTGGGGCTTTGGTGAACTTGCGTTTGACAGGCTGCCGCGGGTGCGCCCCAATGCACCCATGGATCTCGAACTCGCAGGCCAACACGTTCTGATCACCGGCGGCAGCAAGGGCATCGGCCTGGCCTGCGCGCGCGGCTTCCTGCACGAAGGGGCGCGCGTCAGCCTCGTCGCGCGCAACGAGGCGACGCTGGCCGAGGCGGCGCTGTCGCTGGCCGACGCCCGGGCCGACGCCGCGCTGCAGGTGGCGACCTTCGCCGCCGACCTGAGCGACCCGCTGGCCGCCATCGCGGTGCTCGACCGCATCGAGCAGGCCCACGGCCCGGTGGACATCCTCGTCAACGCCGCCGGCGCGGCGCGCCGCACCCCGGCCGACGAACTGGACGCCGCCCGCTGGCATGCCGCCATGCAGGCCAAGTACTTCACCTACATCCACATGATGGACCCGCTGGTCAAGCGCATGGCGGCGCGCGGCGCGGGCGCCATCGTCAACGTGGTGGGCGCCGGCGGCAAGGTCGCCAGCCCGATCCACCTGGCCGGCGGCGCCGCCAACGCGGCGCTGATGCTGGCCAGCGTCGGCCTGGCCAACGCCTATGCGCGCCGCGGCGTGCGGGTGAACGTGGTCAATCCCGGCCTGACCGCCACCGAGCGGCTGCACGAAGGCCTCGAAGCCGAGGTGCGGCAGCGCGGCGGCACCGTCGAGGAGGCGCTGGCCCGCGCCGGCGAGCGCCTGCCGCTGGGCCGCATCGCCGAGCCGCAGGAGATCGCCGACGCGGTGCTCTTCCTCGCCTCGGCCCGCGCCACCTACGTCACGGGCGCGGTGCTCTCGATGGACGGGGCGGCGGTGCCGACGGTGGTCTGAGCGCCCCGGGGCCGGGCTGCGCCCGGCCCGCTCCCGACACGAGGCCTGGACGGCCCGGCGCCTTCCTGCGCGCGCCGCTTCGGCACTATTGCGCAAAGCAGGCCCCGGGCTAACCCGATCGGTGGATGCGCGCGGCACGACAAGTTGTTACTGTGTGCAACACCACGTCCTCGAAGCCATCACCATGCTGTCCATCGTCCAGAAGGCCGACATCCTGCGCAAGGCCGGCATCGCGCAGGTTCCCTCGCCGCCCGCCAGCGGGACGCTCGCCGCCGGCGAGTGGGAGCGCGCCGTCGAGACGCTCTACACGGAATACAGCGCCGCGCGCGCGGCCCGCAGCCTGCGCGAGGCCGAGGCGGCCCGCCAGCAGGAGATGCTGCGGCGCATGGCCTGGACCGGCGCCACGCATTGAGCCACCGGCCCGGCCTGCTCCGCGCAGCGGCCTCGCGCGTCAGATGTTGAAGGCGCGCTGCGTTTCCGGCCGCACCAGGTCCACGTACTCGCGGTGCTTGCGGATGTAGCCGGCGATGAACTGGCAGGCCGGGATGACGGACTGGCCCTCGGCCCGCGCCGTGTCCAGCACGTGGCGGGCGATGGCCGAGCCGACGCCGCGGCCCTCGAAGGCGGGCAGCACCTCGGTGTGGGAGAACAGAACGCCGTTCGCCAGCTGGCTGAATTCGACGTACGCGGCCAGCGTATCGCCGGCCCAGGCTTCATGGCGGTTCTGGTCGGTGTTGAGGACGAAACGCAGGTCGGTCACGGGCGTGTTCATCGGGCAATCTCCAATCGGTGGGGCGGCGGCCCTGCAGTCCGCCGCGGCAGAAGGCCAGGGTAAGCCAAACGGCTTCAGCGTGCCAGCAGCGCGGCCAGCGTCTTCAGCGCATGGTGCACGGTGGCGGCGCGCACGGCGGCGCGGTCGCCCTCGAAGCGCCGGCGCTCGGCCCGCACCTCGCCCGCCACGCTCCAGCCGAACCAGACGGTGCCCACGGGCTTGTCGGGCGAGCCGCCGGTCGGCCCGGCGACGCCGGTGACGGCCACCGCGACCTGCGCCGCCGAATGCGCCACGGCGCCGGCGGCCATGCCGCGGGCCACCGGCTCGCTCACCGCGCCGTGGGCGGCGATGAGCGCCGCGTCCACGCCCAGCAGCTCGGTCTTGGCGGCGTTGGAATAGGTGACGAAGCCGCGCTCGAACCAGGCGCTGGAGCCGGCCAGGTCGGTGCAGGCGCCGGCGATCAGGCCGCCGGTGCAGCTCTCGGCCGTCGCCATCATGCGGCCCTGGGCCTGCAGCAGCCCGGCCAGGTGCGCCACGAGGGCGGGGGTGTCCATCTCGTCCAGGTTCATCGTCGATGCCTCACCAGAGGAAGAAGCGCCACAGCGCGATCACCAGCAGCGTGCAGAAGGCCGCCACCAGGTCGTCGAACAGGATGCCGACGCCGGCCCAGCCCCAGCCCTCGTGCGGGGCGGCGCCGGCCGGGCGCTTGCACAGCCGGTCGGCCCAGCCCACCGGGCCGGGCTTGGCGGCGTCGAAGAAGCGGAACAGGCCGAAGGCGACGGCCTGGGCCCAGAAGCCGGCCGGCAGCACCAGCCACAGCACGATCCAGAAGGCGACGACTTCGTCCCACACCACGCTGGAGGGGTCGGCCACGTTCATGTGCCGCGCGGTCAGGGTGCAGGCCCACCAGCCGACGGGCAGCGACGCGGCGATCACCCAGCCCATGGCGCCGGCGGGCAGCCAGTGGCCCAGCAGCAGGAAGGCGGCCCAGGCCCACAGCGTGCCGACGGTGCCCGGCGCCCAGCGCGACAGGCCGGCGCCGAAGGCCAGGGCGATGGCGTGGGCGGGGTGCGACCAGGTGAAGCGGCCGTCGGGCCGGGCGGGGGCCGCGGCGGGCGCGGATGCGTCGGGCAGGCCGGTCATGGGGTGCCGAAGTGGTCGAAGGAGGCGAAGCGCTGCGCCAGCGGCGCGCCCTGCGCGTCGACGATGCGCAGGCCGGGCGCCGGCTCGATGCGGCCGATGCGGGTGACGGGCGTGCCGCAACTGCGGCCGGCCTGCTCCACCGCGGCGCGTGCCGGGGCGGGCGCCGTGAAGGCCAGCTCGTAGTCGTCGCCGCCGGCCAGCGCGAGGCTGCGCCAGGTGTCGGCGCCGAAGCCGTCCAGGCCCGCCGCCCGGCGCGCGGCGATCCGGCCGGCCGCGGCGTCGGCGTCCAGCGTGGCGCCGACGCCGCTGGCCTTCAGCACGTGGCCCAGGTCGCCGGCCAGGCCGTCGCTGACGTCGATCGCGCTGCTGGCGAGGCCGCGCAGCGCCTGGCCCAGCGCGACGCGCGGCGCGGGCCGCTCCATGCGTTCGCGGGCGGCGCCGAAGACCTCGGCCGGCACCGCCAGCGTGCCGCGGAACACCTCCAGCGCCAGCCGCGCGTCGCCCAGCGTGCCGCTCACCCAGACGTCGTCGCCGGCCCTTGCGCCGGAGCGCAGCAGCGCGCCGCCGGCCGGCACCTCGCCGAACACGGTGATGCAGATGTTCAGCGGCCCGCGCGTGGTGTCGCCGCCGGCCAGCTGGCAGCCGTGCGCGTCGGCCAGCGCGAACAGGCCGCGCGCGAAGCCGGCCAGCCAGCGCTCATCGACCGCGGGCAGCGCGAGCGCGAGCGTGAAGGCCAGCGGCTTCGCGCCCACGGCCGCCAGGTCGCTCAGGTTGACGGCCAGCGCCTTGTGGCCGAGCGCGGCCGGATCGACGGTGGAGAGGAAGTGCCGCCCTTCCACCAGCATGTCGGAGGAGACGGCCAGCTGCATGCCGGGCGCCGGCGCCAGCAGCGCGCAGTCGTCGCCTACGCCCAGCGCCACGCCGCCGCCGGGGGCGGCCGGGCGCGTGAAGTAGCGCGCGATCAGATCGAACTCGCCCATCGCTCTTCCTGCCTCAGGCGGCCGGCGCCCGGAAGCGCTGCGCCGCCTGCCGCACCACCTCGGCCAGCAGGCGCTCCTTGCCCTGGCGCTCGCGCAGCCAGCGTGCGTCGTTGTGGCTGGCCTCGACGTCGGTGCGCAGGCGCGCGAAGGCGCGCGTGGCGTCCAGCGTGGCGGCGTGCGACTCGAGCATGGTCATGGTGCGCAGGATGTGCTCGCGCAGCGGCAGGTGGTCGCCGGTGGCCGGGTCGACGTACACCGCATCGAGGCCGAAGCGGCAGGCCTGGAAGCGGTTGTAGGTGTAGACGAGGTAGTCGTCCTCGCTCGGCACGAAGGGCTGCTCCTGCAGGAAGTACGAGGCCAGCGTCTGCACGTAGCCGGCCAGCGCGGCGGCGCGCTCCACCGTCAGCGGCGTGTCGAAGACGCGGATCTCGATGGTGCCGAACTCGGGCTTGGGCCGGATGTCCCAGTAGAAGTCCTTCATGCTGCGCACGACGCCGGTGCGCGTCATGCGCTCGAAGTAGTCGCCGAACTCGCGCCAGCTCAACGTGAAGGGCGCGCGCCCCGACAGCGGGAAGGCGAACACCGAGTTCAGCCGCGCCGAGTCGAAGGCCGTGTCCTGCCCCTGCACGAAGGGCGAGGAGGCCGACAGCGCGATGAAGTGCGGGATGTAGCGGCTCATGCGGTGCAGCATGAGCAGCGCCGCGTCGGCGTCGGGGCAGCCCACGTGGACGTGCTGGCCGAAGATGGTGAACTGCTTGCTGAGGTAGCCGTACAGCTCCGACAGCTGCCGGAAGCGCGGCTTGTCGTAGATGCGCCGCTCGTGCCACTGCTGGAAGGCGTGCGTGCCGCCGCCCACCACCGCGATGTTGAGCTTGTCGGCCGTCCTCACCAGCGCGTCGCGGATCGGCACCAGCTGCGTCAGCACCTCCTCGGCCGAGTGGCACACGTCGGTGGAGATCTCGATCATGCTCGAGGTCATCTCCGGCACCACGCTGCCGGGCAGGTCGAACTGCGCCATGCCGCGCAGCATGTCCTCGGCGTAGGGCGCGAGGTCGTAGTCGTGCGTGTTGACCAGCTGCAGCTCCAGCTCGACGCCCAGCGACAGCGCCTTGGAGCTGCTGAAGGGCTCCAGCGGCACCTTGCGGCGGTCGGCCTGGCTCTTCAGCGCCTCGGGCACGTGCACGGCCTCGGCGCTGGCGTCGGAAAAGATCGAGGGCATCATCGTTGGGTGTCCTCCGAATTCTGGAAGGCCTCGGGCCGCCAGGGGCGCGAGGCCTCGCCGGCGGCGTGGATGGCGACGGTGGCCAGCACCGCGCCCACCACCTCCATCAGCAGGATGGCCGGCAGCGCGACCTGCGTGACCATGGTGCCCAGCAGCGGCGAGGCGGTGACGAAGCTGGAGGCGATCAGCAGCGCGATGGACGACAGCGGCGACATCGCGCAGCCGACCCACACCGCCTGCCGCCAGCTGGCGCCGCTGCCCGGGTTGGCCAGCGCCACGCCGGCGATCTTGGCGACCGTGCGCACCACGATCAGCGCCAGCACGGTGGTGGCCACCGGCCGGCTCCACTCGGCCTGGGCGGCGACCATCGACACCAGCACGAACATCAGCATCGTCACCAGCGACGAGGCGGTGCCGAGCTGGCGCGGCCACACCCAGGGCCGCGGGTTGAGCAGCTTGAGCAGCACGCCCCCGATCAGCGCCGCCAGCGGCGCCGCGCCGCCGAAGTGCGTCGCCACCGCCGCGCCGGCGCCGATGATGGCCAGGAGCAGGATCGAGGTGTTCTCGCTGGTCGGGCTCATCACCCGCAGCGCCGAGCGCAGCGCCAGCGCCATCAGCGCGCCCACCACGAAGGACAGGCCCAGCACCACCATCACCGGGTAGAAGCGGTCGAACAGCCCCAGCGGCGTGCGCTCGGCCAGGCTGGCCTGCGCGTAGCCCATCACCAGGGCGTAGAAGGTGTTGAGCGTGGCCAGGGCCATGGCGCGCTCCGTCACCGGCCCGGAGGCGCGCGTGTCGATCGCCACGCGCATCAGCACCGCCGGCGAGGCCGCCACCGCGATGGTGGCCAGCGGCCCGGCCACCGGGTCGGGCACGTCCATCCAGTGCAGCAGCTGCCACACGGCGGCATAGGTCAGCAGCGACTCGACCACGCTCTGCGCCAGCACCATCGGGTTGTGGCGGAACCAGCCGAGCGGCAGCCGCCCGCCGGCCTCGAACAGCACGATGGCCACCCCCAGCTCGAGCAGGAAGAGCGCGGTGCCCTGCAGGGGCCACACCGCGCCGCCGAAGCCGGCCAGGCCGACCATGGTGCCCACCAGCGCGTAGCCCACCACCTTGGGCAGGCCCGTGTAGCGCTGCACCAGGTGGCCGGCGGCGGCGGCGGCGGCCACCAGCAGCGCCCAGCCCACGGTGGGCAGCCCGGCCGTGGGGCGCAGCCATTCGGCCCAGAAGCCCAGCAGTTCGGAAGAGAAGAAATTCATCGGCAGGACAAACGGAAGGGCCGGCGCGGCGGCCGGCGGTGGCTGGCCGACGCCCGGGGCCGGCCCTAATGGAGGACGCGCGGCACGCCAGCGGCGAGCGGATCGCTGCCGCCATCGGCGGTCAGCACGAACAGCGGGATGGGCACGTCGAAGCGCTCGCCCGTCTCGCTCACCACGAAATAGCTCCCCTGCATCGTGCCGCGCGGTGCCCGCAGCCGGCAGCCGCTGGTGTAGCGGAACGATTCGCCCGGCGCGAGCAGCGGCTGCTGCCCGATCACCCCCAGGCCCTTGACCTCCTGGCGCTGGCCGGAGGCGTCGTCGATCAGCCAGTGGCGGGCGATGAGCTGGATGGGGAACGAAGCCACGTTGCTCACGGTGATCGTGTAGGCGAAGGTGTAGACGCCTTCCACGGGGGAAGACTGGTCCGCGAGGTACTGCGGCTCCACCTCCACGGTCATCGGGTGCTCGGGATGCGGCATCCGGCGATGTTAGCAACCGGGCGCCGGCGTCCAGGGTGGTGGTGCCCCCAGGGCCGGACCGTGCCGGCCCGCCCCCCGGGGGGGGGATGAGGAAACTTGGGGGCGGCCCGGCGTTTCCCTCATGGGCAATCCCGCGACAATGCACGGCCATGAGCCGCCCCACGTACCGCATCGCCCCGTCCATCCTGTCCGCCGACTTCGCCCGCCTGGGCGCCGAGGTGGCCGACGTCGTCGCCGCCGGCGCCGACTGGATCCACTTCGACGTGATGGACAACCACTACGTGCCGAACCTCACCTTCGGCCCGATGGTGTGTGAGGCGCTCAAGCCGCACGCGAAGACGCCCGCCGGCCAGCCGGTGCCGATCGACGTGCACCTGATGATCGAGCCGGTGGACGCGCTGGCGGCCGCCTTCGCCAAGGCCGGCGCCGACTACATCAGCTTCCACCCCGACGCCTCGACCCATGTGCACCGCAGCATCCAGGCCATCCGCGCGGCCGGCTGCAAGCCGGGGCTGGTGTTCAACCCAGGGGCCGGGCTGGAGGTGCTGGACTGGGTGATCGAGGACATCGACCTGATCCTGATCATGAGCGTCAACCCCGGCTTCGGCGGCCAGGGCTTCATCGACTCGGCGCTGCGCAAGATCGAGGCGGCGCGCAGGCGCATCGAGGCCAGCGGCCGCGACATCCGGCTGGAGGTGGACGGCGGCATCAAGGCCGACAACATCGCCCGCGTGGCGGCGGCCGGGGCCGACACCTTCGTGGCGGGCAGCGCGATCTTCAACGCCCCCGACTACGCGGGCGTGATCGCCGCGATGCGGGCGCAGCTGGCGGGCTGAGCGCGGCGGGGCGCGCCCCCGTCAGCGCTTCTGGTCGCGGTAGGCGCGGTCCGAGGGCGGGCCGCGGTCGGTGTCGACCACGCCGCGCTCCACGTCCTCCAGCGCCCGCCGGCCCTTCTCGGGCGGCTGGCCGTCCTGCATCTGCTGGCTGTCGCTGGACTGGTCGCGCTCGTGCGGCAGGCGCGGCGCGGATTCGCCGCCCTGCTCGACCTTGGTCTTGCCGCCTTCGGCGTCGCGCAGGGGGTCGTCGGGCTTGTTCGTCGGGGGCTGTGCCATGGCATCGTCTCCTGGATTCGATGCGTCCCATGCTGGGCGATGCCTCATCTGCGCGCGGTAGGACGGGCGAGGCGGCCGGTGTACGATCCCGCCTCAGGACGTGCCGCCGCAGGGCGGCACCCCAAGGGAGGGCATCACGAAGCGGCCGGGATTCGTCGAATCCCGCGACCGGGGCGCGGTTGTCCATGCACGCATACACGTCGGACAACCATGCCATGGCAGACCTTGCCAGCCTCTTCGGTGCGCCCTTCCGCCAGGAAAAGCGCCTCCTTCGCCTGAGCTTTCCCCACGCCGACGCGCCCGGCATCACGGACTCCTGGGGCCGCACCTCGCCCGTCCAGCTCGTCGTCGAACGCCTGGACGCCCTCGAGAGCCTCTCGCGCCCCTTCGAATACACCGTCCTCCTGCTGGCCGACAGCGCCCACTTGACCCTT
>Ga0222420_100159_pt1 | contig 102780 bp, 90 predicted proteins | sample 3A2ome_FD_182470 | JGI IMG/M metagenome (GOLD analysis project Ga0222420, IMG submission 182470) | Enriched microbial communities from leaf-cutter ant dump, University of Wisconsin, Madison, United States - 3A200A (version 2) | ecosystem: Environmental > Terrestrial > Nest > Insects nest > Nest...
CTTCCTCGACCGCAATCTCGTCGAACGGGTTCATGCTCATCTTCACGTTGGCGATGTCCACCCCCGTGCCGTCGCTCTTCACTCGGACCTTGATGTCCTTGTCCACCACCCGCTTGACGGGCACCAGTACTTTCATGGGATTGACTCCTTGGAAATGCGAAATCGATGAAGCGGGGCGCTCGGAGCCCGCTGGGCTCGGGTCATTCTAGGGTTCGGTCTTCCACCGGCCTGTGCGCCGTGCGACAGGTTCCACAAAAAAAGAACGATCGTGCTTTTTTGGATTATAGGCGAGCCTCACCGGCCGGCGGCGAAAGCCGACCCTCCGGCAAGGACTCGATGCGCAGCACGCGCTGCGGATAGGGGATGTCGATGCCCGCGGCGCGCAGGCCCTGGAGGATCGCGACGTTGATGGCCGAGCGCAGGTTGTCCCTGCCCTTCTCCGGGTCGCGCACCCAGAAGTGCAGCGTGAACTCCAGGCCGTCGGCCGCGAAGCTGGTGAGGTAGGCCACCGGCGAGGGCTCGGGCAGCACGCGCGGCTGCGCCTTCGCTGCATCGGCAAGGAGGGCCTGCACCTGCGCCACGTCGCTGTCGCCGCCGACCACGATGCTGGTGGTGATGTTGAACTTCTGGTCGGCCAGCGAGAGGTTCTCGACCCGGCTGGTGATGAGCGACTCGTTGGGCACGATGGCCTCGCGCCCGTTGCCGGCGCGGATCAGGGTGTAGCGCGTCTTGATGTCGGTGATGCGGCCCTCGAAGGTGTCGACCTTGACGTTGTCGCCGATGCGGATGGAGCGCTCCAGCAGGATGACGAAGCCGCTCACGTAGTTGGCCGCCAGCTTCTGCAGCCCGAAGCCCAGGCCCACGCCGAGCGCACCGCCCAGCACCGACAGCGCCGTCAGGTCCACCCCCACCGCCGACAGCGCGAACAAGAGGCCGATCAGCAGCAGGAAGGCGCGCACCGCGTTGGACGCCACCTTGCGCATCGACAGGTCAGCCACCGCCTCGCGCAGGATGCGCTTCTCGATGGTGGCGGCGATCCACAGGGCGATGGTCAGCACCACGGCGGCCGAGAGCGTGCCCTCGAAGATGGTGCGCACGCTCACGCGCGTCTTGCCGAAGCCCAGGGTGATCTCGTCCAGCTCGGCCAGCACCGGCGGCAGCAACCCGACGATCCACAGCACCGCGGCGATCCATGCCAGCCAGGAGACCGTGCGCTCGATCAGCCGCGCCAGGGTGGAGGCCGGGAACACCGCGTGCAGCACCCGCGCGAAGAGCCGGATGACCGCCAGCGCCAGGAACACCGAGACGCCCACGCGCAGCAGCAGCACCGGCTGTCCCAGGCCCGCCACCCCGCGGCGCGACAGGTCGGCCAGCAGCAGGGCCAGCAGCGGGAAAAGCAGGCCGTCGAAGGTGCGCGTGCCGAACCAGACCGAGTCCTTGGGCTGGTCGCGCCCGAACCAGCGCGCCACGCCCCAGGCGCAGGCCACGCTGGCCAGCAGCAGGGCCACCTCCAGCGACAGGCTGCGGACGTCGGCCCGCGCCAGCCGTTGGACGAAACCGTTCCAGTCCGTCATGCGCGGAGGCAGGCGGGGATCAGAGATCGGCCAGCACGCGCACGTGGGTTTCCACGCTGCGCGCCAGGGCGTCGAGGTTGTAGCCGCCTTCCAGCAGCGAGACGATGCGCCCCTTGGCGTGGCGCTGCGCGATGTCGCGCACGCGCTCGGTGATCCACGCGTAGTCGTTCTCGTTGAGGCCCAACTGGCCCATGTCGTCGTCGCGGTGGGCGTCGAAGCCGGCGCTGACGAAGATCATCTGCGGCTTGAAGGCCTCCAGCCGCGGCAGGCAGATCAGGTCGAACACCTCGCGCACGTCCATGCCCTTGGTGTAGGCCGGCACGGGCACGTTGACCATGTTGCCGGCCGGATGGTCGGTGCCGCTGTACGGGTAGAAGGGGTGCTGGAAGATGCCGACCATCAGCACGCGCGGGTCGCCGGCGAGGATGTCCTCGGTGCCGTTGCCGTGGTGCACGTCGAAGTCGACGACCGCCACGCGCGAGAAGCCGTGCTCGTCAAGCGCGTGCCGGGCCGCGATGGCGACGTTGTTGAGGAAGCAGAAGCCCATCGCCTGCGCGCGGCAGGCATGGTGGCCGGGCGGGCGCACGGCGCAGAAGGCGTTGGCCAGCTCGCCGCGGGCCACGGCGTCGGTGGCCGCGATGGCCGCGCCGGCCGCGCGCCGCGCCGCCAGCAGCGTGCCGCGGTTGAGCGAGGTGTCGGGGTCGACCTGCGCGTATTCGGGGCCGCCCACGCCTTCGTCGGCGACCAGGCGCTGGTGCAGGGATTCGAGGTACTCCAGGTGCTCCGCCGCATGCGCCCGCGTGATCTGGGCCAGCGTGGCCAGCGGCATGTCATCCCGGCGCTCCAGGGCGTCGGCGACGCCGGTCACGAGCAGGCGGTCCTCGATGGCGTCCAGCCGCTGCGGGCATTCGGGGTGGCCCCGGCCCATCTCGTGCTTCCAGAAGTCGCGATGGATGTAGTAGCCGGTGGGTGCCATGTCTCGAAATCTGTGACCTCACACGGCGCGGGGCGACGGCCGTGGGGTATCGTTTGCATATGGATACAAAGATGGACGTGGCGGCCAAGCTCGCCAGCCTGCTGGGCCAGCTTAACACGGTGATCGTGGGCAAGGAGGCGCAGGTGCGCGACTGCGTGGCCTGCCTGCTGGCTGGCGGCCACCTGCTGATCGAGGACGTGCCGGGCGTGGGCAAGACCACCCTGGCGCACGCCCTGGCCCACACCTTCGGGCTGCAGTTCTCGCGCGTGCAGTTCACCGCCGACCTGATGCCGGGCGACCTCTCGGGTGTGGCGATCTACGACCGCGGCCAGCAGAACTTCGTCTTCCACGCCGGCCCGCTCTTCACCCAGGTGCTGCTGGCCGACGAGATCAACCGCGCCAGCCCGAAGACGCAGAGCGCGCTGCTGGAGGCGATGGAGGAGAAGCAGGTCACGGTCGAGGGCGAGACGCGCCCCCTGCCCTCGCCCTTCTTCGTCATCGCCACGCAGAACCCGCAGGACCAGCTGGGCACCTTCGCGCTGCCCGAGTCGCAGCTGGACCGCTTCCTCATGCGCATCTCGCTCGGCTATCCCGACCGCGCGGCCGAGCGCGAGCTGCTGGCCGGCGCCGACCGGCGCGAACTGCTCGCGCGCCTGCCGGCGCTGCTGACCGCCGGCGAGCTGGGCGCGCTGCAGCAGCGCGTGCTGCAGGTGCATGCGGCCGACCCGCTGCTGGGCTACCTGCAGGACCTGGTGGCCGCCACGCGCTCGGGCCACTGGTTCCTGCAGGGGCTGTCGCCGCGCGCCGCCATCGCCGTACTGCGCGCGGCCAAGGCGCAGGCCCTGCTGGCCGGGCGCGACTACGTGGCGCCGGACGACATCCAGGCCGTGCTGCCGCAGACCATCGCGCACCGCCTGACGCCGGTGGGCGACGCCGGCCGCGGCGCCGTGGAGCAGGTGCGCGCCATGCTGGCGGCGGTGCCCTTGCCGTGAACCCGGCCGCCACGCTGCGCCACCGCATCGACGGCTGGTTCCTCTCGCGGCGCCCGCCCTCGGACCGCCTGCGGCTGACCCAGCGCAACGTCTACATCGTGCCCAGCCGCGCCGGCTGGATGCTGGGCGCGACGCTGCTGGTGCTGCTGGTCGCCTCGATCAACTACCAGCTCAACCTGGGCTACCTGATGACCTTCCTGCTGGCCGGCTGCGCGGCGGTGGGCATGCACGTGTGCCACGCCACGCTGCGCGGCCTGGGGCTGCAGCTGGCGCCGCCGGAGCCGCAGTTCGCCGGCGCCGCCGCCACGCTGCGCATCACGCTGCACAACGAGCGGCGCCGCACGCGCCACGGCATCGGGCTGGCGGTGCGCGGCAGCGGCCAGTGGTCGTGGACCGACGTGCCGGCGCAGGGCACGGCGACGGTGGAGGTCGCCTTCCAGCCGCCGCGGCGCGGGCGGCATCCGGTGCCGGTGCTCACCGCCGAGACGCGCTTCCCACTGGGCACCTTCCGCGTCTGGACGGTGTGGCGTCCGGCGGCGCAGCTGCTGGTCTACCCGAAGCCGGAGGTCCATCCGCCGCCGCTGCCGGCGCCCGAGCCGCGGCCCGGCGATGCGCCCGCCGGCGCCCGCGCACGCGCCGCCGGCGACTTCGACGGCGTGCGCGCCTACCGGCGCGGTGACCCGCTTAAGCTGGTGGTGTGGAAGCGCGCCGCCCGCGCCCAGGCCGCCGGGTCGGATGAACTCGTCAGCCGCGACGCCGACGAGGCCCGCCGGCACGACCTGTGGCTGGACGCGCGCGCCACCGGCCTGGCCGACCCCGAGGCGCGCCTGGCCCGCCTGGCGGCCTGGGTGCTGCAGGCCGAGCGCCTGGGCCTGGACTACGGCCTGCGCGCCGCCGGCCGCACCATCGCACCGGCGCAGGGCGAAGCCCACAAGCGCACCTGCCTGGAGTGGCTGGCCACATGCTGAAGCTGCCGCGCCAGATGCCGCGCGACACGCGCGACACGCTGTTCCTGCTCGGCGTGATCGCGCTGATCGTGCTGCCGCAGCTGCCCAACCTGCCGCTGTGGTGCATCGCGCTGGCGCTGGTCGTGCTGGTGTGGCGCGGCACGCTGGCCTGGCAGGGCGCGCCGCTGCCCGGCCGCTGGTGGCGCATCGGCCTGCTGGCGCTGGCTCTGGGCGCCACCTTCGCCACCCACCGCACGCTGCTGGGCAAGGACGCCGGCGTGACGCTGGTGGTCGTGCTGCTGGCCCTCAAGACGCTGGAGCTGCGCGCGCGGCGCGACGCCTTCGTGGTCTTCTTCCTGGGCTTCTTCGCGATGCTCACGAACTTCTTCTACTCGCAGTCGCTGCTCACGGCGGCGGCGATGCTGGCCGCCCTGCTGGGCCTGCTGACGGCACTGGTCAACGCCCACATGCCGGCCGGCCGGCCGCCGCTGATGCAGGCGGCACGCACGGCCGGCTGGATGGCGCTGGCGGGCGCGCCGATCATGCTGGCGCTGTTCATGTTCTTCCCGCGGCTGGCGCCGCTGTGGGGCACGCCCAACGACAACATGACGGGGCGCACCGGCCTGTCGAACACCATGCGCGTGGGCAGCATCGCCGAGCTGGCGCTGGACGACGGCATCGCCGCCCGCGTCCGCTTCGACGGCGACCGCCCGCCGCCGCGCGACCGGCTGTACTTCCGCGGCCCGGTGCTGTCGAAGTTCGACGGCCGCGAGTGGACGGCGCCGCCGCCGTGGGAGCGCGGCTTCCTGCCCGCCAACCTGCGCGTGCGCGGCGAGCCGGTGCGCTACGAGCTGACGCTCGAGCCCAGCAACCGCCCCTGGCTCCTGGCGCTGGACGCCACGCCCCAGGCCCCGGCGGTCGAAGGGCTGCGCATCTTCCAGACGCCCGACCTGCAGTGGATGAGCAACCGGCCGCTGGGCGACCTGCTGCGCTACCGCGCCGAGAGCTGGCCCGACTTCGACAGCGGCCCGCAGCGCCGCGTGCCCGGCCTGCAGGCATTCACGGCGCTGCCGCCGGGCAGCAACCCGCGCACGGCTGAGCTGGCGGCGCAGCTGCTCGCCCAGGCCCGCGGCGAATCCGCCGCCGGCGCCGGCACCACCGCGGCCCTGGCCGGCCTGGCCCTGCGGCGCCTGCGCACCGGCGGCTACAGCTACACGCTGGAGCCCGGCGTCTACGGCAACGAGACGGCCGACGAATTCTGGTTCGACCGCAAGGCCGGCTTCTGCGAGCACATCGCCTCGGCCTTCGTGGTGCTGATGCGCTCGGCCGGCGTGCCGGCGCGCATCGTCACCGGCTTCCAGGGCGGCGAGCTCAACGGCATGGACAACTACTGGACGCTGCGCAACAGCGACGCCCATGCCTGGGCCGAAATCTGGGAGGAAGGCCGTGGCTGGGTGCGGGTGGACCCGACCGGCGCCATCTCGCCCGACCGCATCGGCCAGTTCCGCCGCCTGGCGCCGCAGCCTGGCCTGCTGGCCGGCGCCATCGGCGCGGTGAGCCCGACGCTCGCGCAGAACGTACGCGCCCTGTGGGAGGCGCTGAACAACGGCTGGAACCAGTGGGTCCTCAACTACACGCAGAGCCGCCAGCTCGACCTGCTCAAGCGCCTCGGCTTCGACAGCCCCGGCCTGGTGGACCTGGCCTGGGTGCTGCTGTGCCTCCTGGTCGGCGCCAGCCTGGCCGGCGCGGCCTGGACGCTGTGGGAGCGCAGCCGGGTCGATCCCTGGCTGCGCCTGCTCGGCCGGGCGCGCGCGCGGCTGCTGCGCGCCGGCATCGCGCTGCCGCCGCAGGCGGCGCCGCGCCTGATGGGCGAGCGCCTGGCCGAGCGCTTCGGCGCCGAGGCGAGCGCGCCGGTGCGCGACTGGCTGCTGCGGCTGGAGGCGCAGCGCTACGGCCGCGCGCCGGCCTCCTCCTCGCTGCGCGCGCTGCGGGCGCAGTTCCGGCGGCTGCGCTGGCCTGCCGCGGGGCGCTGATGCCGCGAGGGGCCGGGCACAATCGGCGCATGCGCCTCCCGCCCTTCCGACGACTGCGCCCGACGGCGCTCCTTTGCCTTCTCCTCGCCGCCGCGGTCCCCATGGCGGCGGGCGCCGCCCCCCGGGCCGCCCGGCACGCGAAGCCCGCCGCCTCCACGCCGGCGGGCTTTTCCTATGCACAGCGCGAGGACGCCATGCAGTTCGCCGACGAGGTCGCGCGCCGCCACGGCCTGGACGCGGCCTGGGTGCGCAGCACCATCGGCCAGGCGCGCTTCCTGCCCGGGGTGCCGCGCCTGATGCTGCCGCCGCCGCGCGGCACGGCGAAGAACTGGGAGCGCTACCGCAGCCGCTTCGTGGAGCCGGTGCGCATCGCCGCCGGCGTGCGCTTCTGGCGCGACAACGAGGCCGCGCTGGCGCGCGCCGAGCGCGAGTTCGGCGTGCCGCCGGAGATCGTGGTGGGCATCATCGGCGTGGAGACCATCTACGGGCGCAACATGGGCAGCTTCCGCGTGCTGGACGCGCTGGCCACCCTCGCCTTCGACTTCCCCGGCGCGCACCCGCGCGCCGAGCAGCGCCAGGCCTTCTTCCGCGAGGAGCTGGAGAGCTTCCTGTCCACCGAGAGCCGCACGCACGAGGACCCGGCGCGCCCGCTGGGCAGCTATGCCGGCGCGATGGGCATGCCGCAGTTCATGCCCAGCAGCATCGCCCGGTACGCGGTCGACTTCGACGGCGACGGCCGCATCGACCTGGTCAACAACCCGCAGGACGTGATCGGCTCGGTGGCCAGCTACTTCAAGGCCTTCGGCTGGCAGCGCGGCGTGCCCGCCACCTATGCCGTGCAGCTGGACCCGGCCCGGGCCAACCTGCCGGTGCTGCTGGACAAGGACATCCTGCCCAGCCTCAGCGCCGACGCCTTCGTCGCCGCCGGCGCGCAGCTGGCACCGGGCGGCCAGCGCCACCCCGGCCTGCTGGCGCTGGTCGAGCTGCAGAACGGCCCCGACGCGCCGCCCAGCTACGTGGCCGGCACGCAGAACTTCTACGTCATCACCCGCTACAACTGGAGCAGCTACTACGCGATGTCGGTGCTGGACCTGGGGCAGGAGGTGAAGGCGGCGATGGCGCAGTAGCGATGGACGGCCTGCTGCGCGCCCACTGGACCGAGGCCTGGTGCGTGCTGGGCCTCGAGGCGCCCGCCGGGCTGCTCGACCGGGTGCTGGCCGCCTACGCCGGGCCGCAGCGGCACTACCACGGCCTGCAGCACCTGGCCGAATGCCTGGGCCATTTCGGCCGCGAGCGCGGCGCGGCCGCGCATCCCGCGGAGGTCGCGCTGGCCCTGTTCTTCCACGATGCCGTCTACGACGTGCACGCCGCCGACAACGAGGCGCGCAGCGCCGGCTGGGCCCGCGACACGCTGCAGGAGGCCGGCGCCTCGGCCGAGACGGCGGACCGCGTGCATGCGCTGGTCATGGCCACCTGCCACGACGCGCAGCCCGAGGGCGCGGACGCGCAGCTGCTGGTGGACATCGACCTCGCCATCCTGGGCGCGGCGCCGGAACGCTTCGCCGAGTACGAGCGGCAGATCCGCCGCGAGTACGCCCACGTGCCGCCCGAGGCCTTCGAGCCGCGCCGGCGCGCGATCCTCGGCCGCTTCCTGGCGCGCGGGCCGCTGTACCTCACGCCCGGCCTGCGCGCGCGCTGCGAGGCGCAAGCGCGAAGCAACCTGCGCGCAGCCATCGGCCCGAGCTAGAAGAGAAACGGCACGAAGCGCCGCGTGCGCGCCATGTAGTCGCTGTAGGCGGCACCGAAGTGCCGCAGGCACTCCTGCTCGTCGCGCAGCGCGGTGAGCACCAGCAGCAACGTCGCCGCCAGCACCAGCACCAGGCCCGGCCAGGAGAACTGCTTCAGGAAGGCGCCCCAGGCCAGCGCCATCAGCGACGTGTACATCGGGTGCCGGATGTAGCGGAAGGCGCCGGAGGTCACCAGCGTGCTGGTGCGCTCGAAGCCGTAGAGCGCCGGGTCGTCGTCGCGGCCGGCGCCGGGCCGGCCCTCGCGCCGCAGCAGGCGCACCGCATGCAGCGGCAGCCAGGCCGACAGCACCAGCAGCGCCCAGGACAGCAGCTGGTGCGGCGCCAGCGGGTCGTGGTCCCACACCGGCAGGTTCAGCACCACCAGCCCGAGGATGCACTCCCAGGCGAAAAAGCGGTAGAAGCCGTGCGACCCGGGCCGGCGCAGCGCCCGGCGCGAGACCCAGGCCAGCGCGACGGAACCGGCGAGGAACAACAGGACCTGGTGCATCGCGCCGACTCTACCCGCACACCCAGCGCCACCAGGCGGTGCGCAACTGCGGGCCGTCTTCCTCGATCCGGCCGAACAGCAGCCCCTCGGGCGCCGCGCCGCACAACGCCAGCCGCAGCAGCGCCTGCGGATCGCGGCCCAGCACGAAGCTCGCGTCGCCGCGCCAGCCCAGCGCCCGGCCGAGCGCCGCCAGCATCAGCGCCGGCTGGCTCTGCATGAACTGGAAGGGCATGGGCAGGGCGCCGCCGCGCACCTGGGCGATGCCGGCCCGCATGGCCGCCTGCGCGCCGCTCAGGCTCAGCACCCGCAGGCGCGCCGCGGGCGGCAGCGCCGCCTCGCCGGCCTCGTCCAGGCAGCGCCGCGCGCCGTAGAGCGCGAGCTCGGCCCACGCGCCGAGGCGGCGCGGGCGCTCGCCGAGCCGCAGCGCGAGCGCGTCGCGCCAGTCGGCGGGCAGCACCGGCAGGTCCACGTGCGCCGCCAGGCGCCAGCCGGGGAATTCGGTCCGCACGCTCATGCCTCGCCATCCTCCAGCACCAGCGCGGCATGGCCGCCGCCGAAGCCGATGGACAGCGCCAGCACATGGCGCGGCCGCAGCGGCTGGCCGCCCGCCAGCGTCACGGCCAGCGCCGGGTCCGGCGCGTCGGGCAGCACCGGCCAGGCCTGCGCCTGCGCGCAGCCCATCAGCAGCGCCAGCTCGGCCGCGCCGGAAGCGCCCAGCGCGTGCCCCATGGCGCCCTTGAAGCTGACCAGCGGCGGCAGCAGCGTGCCGAACAGCTCGCGCAGCGCGCCGGCCTCGATCGCGTCGTTCGCCGGGCTGCCCGCCGCCTGCGGCTTGACGAGGCCGATGTCGGCCGGCCGCAGGCCGCTGCGCGCCAGCGCGGCGCGGCACACCTCGACGATCGTGTCGTGCTGCGCGCCGGTCGGGTTGCGCCCGTCGACGATGTTGGCGCCGCCGCGCAGCCGCCAGCGCGCCGGCGCGGCCCTCAGGTGCAGCGCCGCCACGGCCTCGCCCAGCACCAGCCCGTCGCGCGCCGCGGCGAGCGGGCGGGCGCGCTGCGGCGACAGCAGCTGCATGGCGCCGAAGCCGGCCACCGAGAAGCGGTTGGGTGCTTCGATGCCCAGCACCAGCGCCTCGCCGGCCTCGCCGGCCTCCAGCAGGTCCATCGCTGCCAGCGCGGCGTTGACGGACGAGGTGCAGGCGGTCGAGACGGTGAACACCGGCCCGCGCCAATCGAGCGCCTGCGCCACGGCATCGCCGAAGGTCTGCAGGTCGCCCGCGAAGGGGCCGGCCGCCGCGCCGCCCTCCTCCTCGTAGCCCGCGTCGAGCGACGAGGAGCCGATGAACAGCGGCATGCCCGAACGCGGGTCCACACCGTCGCCGCACTGCGCCGCCACCGCGCGCACGCCGGCCGCGAGGCGCTCCAGCCAGGGGCCCGGCGCTTCGGGCAGGCGGTGCACGGGCCACGCGAAGCCTTCGACCACCTGCACTTTCCCGGGGCCGCCGGCGCCGCGGCGCAGCGCCTCGACGGCCGCCGGCACGCCGTCGCCCAGCGAGCAGGCCAGTCCCGTGCCGGCGATGAAGACCCCCTTGCTCACGCGCGCCGCTCGATCAGGTGCCGCGCCAGGCTGGCGATGGAGACGAGCGCGCGCCGCGTCTCCTTGCTGTCGGGCATGCGCACGCCGTAGCGCTGCTGGATCGCCATCGAGATCTGCAGGGCGTCGAGCGAGTCGAGGTCCAGGCGCGCCTCGGGGCCGAACAGCGGCTCGTCGTCGCCCAGGCCGCCTTCGGGCGGCTCCTTCTCGACGGCTTCCAGCAACACTTGCTTGAGTTCGCTCGCCAGCGCGGCGGCATCGGGATGGTCGTTCATTCGCAGGATCGCTTCCACACGGGCCGCCCTCAGAATCCGCGGCGGCGGAACAGCCAGGCCGCCAGCACCAGCATCGCGGCCCCGAACACGGCCAGCCGCAGCGCGTGCGGCGCCGCCTGCGCCAGGCCGCCGCCGCGCAGCAGCACCGCGAGCAGCCCCTCGAGGCCCCAGTTCATCGGCGACCAGTCGGCCACCCGCTGCATCAGCGGCGGCATCACGAAGCGCGGCACCATGATGCCGCCGACGGCGCCCATCAGCACGTTGAGGATCGGCCCCACCGTGGCCGCCTGCGCATGGGTGCGCACGGCGCAGGCCAGCACCAGCGAGAGCCCCACCGCCGCCACGCTGGTGGCCAGCAGCACCACGGCCAGCGCGACGCCGTCCACGCCCGCCAGCGATAGCGCATCGCCGCCGAGCAGCGGCATCAGCCACACGCCCACGGCCAGCATCAGCACCGCCTGCACGGCGTTCACGCCCAGGTAGGGGATGGCCTTGGACGCCAGCATCAGCGCCGGCGGCACGCCCAGGCTGCGCAGCCGCGCCAGGGTGCCGCTGCCGCGCTCCTGGATGAACAGGCTGGACATCGAGGCGACGACGAAGAACATGCCGAACACCAGCCAGGCCGGCACGTTCTGCTGCACCGCCGTCGGCCGCACGGTGCCGCCGGCGAAGCGCTCGGCCTGCACCAGCGCGGCCATCGAGGCCTCGGGCGAGGCGCCGGCGAACTCCAGGCGCGCCTTGGCCTCGCCGGCGGTGCCGACCAGCTCGGCGCGCAGCGCGTTGAAGAGATGGCCGTCGATGCCCGGCTCGGTCAGCAGCCGCACGTGCGCGCTGCCCGGCAGGCCCGGCGCCTCCAGCGCGGCCGACAGGCCCGGCTCCAGCACGATCAGGTACTTGAGCTCGCCGCTGCGCAGCGCCTGCCGCCAGTCGGCCGGCAGCGGCTGCGGCAGGCCGTGCGCGCGCTGCCAGAAACCCTGCATCAGCCGCGCCGCGTCGCCCGTGTCGCGCACGTCCAGCGCATAGGGCAAGGCCGCGGCTGGCGGGTTGTAGTAGTGCTGCAGCGCCAGCGACATCAGCACGATGAAGATCATCGGCATGACGAACAGCGCGCCCAGGCCGTGCAGGTCGCGGCCCAGGGCCAGCAGCTCCTTGCGGATCAGCGCGATGAGGATGGCCCCCACGCTCCCCGCTTCGCGTGGTTCGCTGCCCCCCGAGGGGGCGCTCGCCGCCTTGGGGCGGCCCGGCGGCGGCGAGGTGGCCCCCACGCTCCCCGCTTCGCGTGATTCGCTGCCGCCCGAGGTGGCGCTCGCGCCTTCAGGCGGCCGGGCGGCGCTCGGCCGGGGCGCGGGGCCGGCGGGTCTATTCGGCATCGCGCAGCGAGCGGTGGGTGAGCGCCATGAAGAGCTGCTCCAGGTTCTGGCCGCCGAAGTCGATGCGCTGCGGCTGCACGCCGGCGGCGTCCAGGGCGGCCAGCACCTCGCCCGGCCGCACCGCCTCGTCGAGCCGGACGCGCCAGTCCTCGCCCGCCTGCTCGACCTGGCCGAAGCGCACCAGCACGGCGGCGTCCAGGCCGGCCGCGCGCAGGCGCAGCACGCGCCCGCCCTCGGCCAGCAGCTGCGCCAGCGGCCCTTCGCGCAGCAGCCGGCCCTGGTCGAGGATGGCCACGCGGTCGGCGATGGCCTCGATCTCCTCCATGTAGTGCGAGGCGTAGATGACGGCCATGCCGCCGTCGGCGAGCGCGCGGATGGCGTCGAGCACGAAGGCGCGCGACTGCGGGTCGACGCCCACCGTCGGCTCGTCGAACAGCACCAGCTGCGGTTCGGGCAGCAGCGCGATCGCCAGGTTGAGCCGGCGCTTGAGCCCGCCCGAGAGCCGTTCCGCGCGCACGTCGGCGAAGGCCTGCAGCTGGGCCAGCGCCAGGCAGGCCTCGACGCGCCCGGCCCGCCGCGCGCCCGGCAGGCGGGCCGCGGCGGCGAAGCAGGCCAGGTTCTCGGCCACGGTGAGCATCGGGTAGAAGGCGTAGTCCTGCGGCGCCACCGCGATGCGCGTGGGGGCCTGGGCGCGCAGCGCGGCCAGCGGCTGGCCGTCCACCTCGACGCGCCCTTCCTGCACCGGCAGCAGGCCGGCCAGCACGGAGATCAGCGTGGTCTTGCCGGCGCCGTTGGGCCCGAGCAGGCCCAGCACCTGCCCGCGCCGCGCGTCCAGCGACACGCCGGCCAGCGAGCGCCGGGTGGCCGCGGGGTAGCGGTAGCCGAGCCGGTCCAGGACGAGCATCGCGCCGCTCCTACGCGACGGCGCGCCGCAGGTCGCGGAAGAAGGCCTCCTCCTGGTCGGCCTGTGCGCGCAGCAGCGCCGCCAGCCGCGGCGGATCGACCGCCTCGCGCCCCTTGACCATGCGCGCCGCCTTGAGCGCGAAGACGCGCCAGCCATCGCCGATGGCGGTCAGCCGGTCGGAGAAGGCGGCCAGCTGCGGCATCGCCACCGCGTCCGCCGCCTCCTGCAGGAAGGCGGCGTAGATGAAGCGGAAGCCGGCGCCGCCGGTGCCGATCTCCTCCTGCATGCGCACGATGTGGCCGATGTAGTCGACGCTGTGCGCGTCCTGCGGCGGCAGCCGCTCCAGCCGGGCGGCCAGCCGGCGCATGCCGCGCACGCCCACCAGCGGGATCGGCGCCAGCATGCTGCGCGCGTTGCGGCGGATCGCCTGCACCACCATCGCCTGCGTCAGCGCGGCGCGCGGCACGGCCTCGGGGTAGTACATCATCCCCTTGGGCGCCAGCACGCCCTTGGCGAAGCGGGCGCGTGCCAGGTCGGCGGCGGCGCAGCGCATCGGCGTCTCGAACACCGGGTCGCTGACGAGGTAGTCGTCGCCGTCCTTGCCGTAGACCAGCAGGTTGTGCGCGTTGAAGTGGAAGCGCATGTCCGGCGGGAAGTACGGCAGCCAGTAGACCGAGGTCTGCAGGCCCACCAGCCGGCCCTCGGCCAGCAGCGCGTCGAGCCGGCGCTGGCCGGCCTCGGGCGTGCGGAAGGTCTCGAAGCGGAAGCGCGCCGCGAGCGGCCGCAGCAGGCCCTTGATGATCGAGCGCGGAGGCATGCGGTACGAGACCAGCGGCAGCCCCGACAGCTTGACGAAGGGCAGGTACGCGAAGGACAGGCCGGCCGCCAGGCCGAAGGCCAGGGGTTCGGTCATCGGCACGCCGTGGTGGCGCAGCATGTTCGAGATGACGCCGCTCTCGCAGTGCGCCGCGTGCCGGTGCTCGAAGCGCGGGAGGGTCGGTGCAGTGGCGTTCATGGCAGTGTGCGCAGTTGCTGGACGTCCAGGCCCAGCGCCTCGGCGTAGCGCGCCAGGTGGCGCGGCGGCAGGGCCGCGAAGTGCCGCGGCTGCAGGTGGCGGCGCACGCGCCACTGCCAGAAGCCGGTGACCTGCGAGAGCAGTGCCACGTCCATGCGGCGCTGGTACATCCAGTATTCCAGCGGCGAGGCGGCGCCGGCGCGCACGCGCACGCGCGCTTCGGCGGCCTGGGCGTCGATGACCTCGATGGCGTGGCGGGTGACGATCTCCTCGGCCTCCCAGCCGCGCGAGCCGACCGCCACGCTGCGCCCCTCGGCATCGCGCGCGTACATCAGCTTGCGGTGGCCCGCCAGCGTCGCGTTGCCTTCCTGCGGTACGCCCTCGATGTCCATGGCTAGACAGCTTCCAAATGGATGAAGCCGCTGCCGAAGCGGCCGCTCTCGGGCACGAACATCAGCAGCCTGTGGCCGCGCTCGACGCGGCCCGAGCGCAGCAGTTCGTCGAGCATGATGTAAGGCGAGGCCGAGCCGGTGTTGCCGCGCGTGGCCAGGTTGGTGAACCAGCGCTCGCGCGGGACCGGCAGGCCGGCCTCCTCCAGGCACCGCAGCACCGGCTCGGCGAAGTAGTGCGAGGACAGGTGCGGCAGGAACCAGTCGATCTCCGCCGCGCGCAGGCCGCGGCGCGCGACCAGCGCGCGCAGCGGCTCGCCCAGCGTGGCGCGCACGATGTGCTCGTTGAGCAGGCGCACGTCCTGCTTGATGGCGAAGGTGGACTGCGCCTGCCATTCGCTCGCCGGGATGCGCATGTAGCCCTGCAGCGCGCCGTGTTCGTCGCGCTCGCCGCCGGCGTACATGCACACGGGCAGCTCGTGCGCCGCGGAGGACAGCTCGATCCAGTCCACGCGCAGCGGCAGCGGCCCGCGCGGCGTGCGCTCCAGCAGCACCGCGCCGGCGCCGTCGGAGAGCATCCAGCGCAGGAAGTCCTTCTCGAAGGCGATCTCGGGGTGCTGTGCCAGCGCCCGCACCTTGTGCTCGTGCTCGGCCTCGAAGTTCGAGGCCATCAGGAAGGGCGACACCAGCTCGGAGCCCGTGGCCACGGCGCGCTCGGCCTCGCCGGCGCGCACCGCGAGCCAGGCATGGCGCAGCGCCGCCGCGCCGGCCAGGCACACGCCGGCGCAGGAGACGACCTCCAGCCGCGGCCAGCCCAGCTCGCCGTGCACCATCACGCCGTGGTTGGGCAGCAGCTGGTCGGGCAGCGAGGTGCCGGTGGCCAGGCAGTCGACCCGGCCGATGTCGTCGCCCAGCCCCTGCACGGCGCGCGCGGTGAGCTGCGCGTTGCTCAGGGCCGGCCGGCCGGTGGCGCGGTCGATGGCGTAGTGGCGCGAGACGATGCCGTTGCTGCGCAGGATGAGCCGCCGCGCCCGCGAGGGCCGGCCGCCGACGCGGCCCAGGACGTCCTCGATCTCCTCGTTGCTGACCGGTTCGAAAGGCAGGTGGGCGGCGGTCCGGGTCAGGAAGACATCAGTCGTCATAGCGGCGGCAGCGGTCGGTGGCCGAGCCGGAGGGGAGCTCGAATCGGTGTTTCATTCTAGTGAGCGCCCCGCGGAACAAGGGCCGCAGCAGGGCCTGCAGCGCCAGGCTCACGGGCACCACGGTGACGATGAGCAGGAACAGGAAGAGCACGTACAGCGCCACCACCGGCTGGCGCGCCGGGTGGCCCGGCCCGCCGATGGCCATGATCAGCTTGCCCCACAGGTAGAAGCTGCGGGTGCCGGCCTTCTCGCTGACGAGGAGGCGCGGCTGCGCCTCGACGGCGCCCAGGCCGGCCAGCAGCGGGCCGGGGCCGCGCTCCTCGCCCTGCGCCAGCGCATCGCGCAGCGCCAGGCCGAAGCGGCGCGTGCCGGCGATCTGCGCCGGCGTCAGGCCCGCGTCGGGCAGGCCCCAGAAGCCGCGCTTGCGCCCCGTGAGCAGCCACACGGGCGTGGTGAGGAAGGTGGCGAAGGTGGGGCCGGGGTCGGTCAGCACCACGTTGTCGACCAGCCGCGCGCCGGCGGCCGCCAGCAGCGCCTTGAGCTTCTCGTGCGCCATCAGCCACATGTTGCGGCAGGCGATCACCGTGACCACCGGCCGGCCGGCCAGCACCTTCGCGGCCACCGGGTCCTGCAGGAAGGCGGTGACGGGCTGCGACGGGGCGAGGAACCACACCTGGTACGGCAGGATGACCAGGTCGAACGCCTCGTCGCCGCGCAGGCCCAGCGGCTGCAGCGGCGCGGGACGCAGGTGGGCCGTCTCGGGGAAGGCGTCGAAGAAGCGCAGGAAGGGCCAGGGGAAAGGCCAGGGGGTTGCCGGCCGCAGTACCTCTTCGTGGATCTGAACGCCTGCGGCCTCGCGCAGCGGGCCGATCAGCCGGTCGGTGACGGCGTCCAGCTGGCCCGTCTGCGAATAGCGCACCACCAGGATGCGCTTGGGCGGCGAGGCAGGCGGATTCGGCGGAACGGACATCGGGGGCGGGCAGGCAAAGGGCTCAAATGTAGGACAAGCCGGCGCGCTGGCCGCTCCCCCCGCTGCGGGGGGCGCCGGCCCTCGTCGCGTGGGCGACGGCCGCCCGCTCCTTCTCAGGCGCCGCCGCGGGCGAACCAGGCCTGCACCTGCCCGCGCTGCTGCGGCGTGTAGCGCAGGCCGAGCTTGGAGCGGCGCCACAGCACGTCCTCGGCCTGCGTCACCCACTCCTCCTCCCGCAGGTAGCGCAGCTCGCGCTCGAACAGGCCCGGCGCCACCTCGGCGCCCAGGTCGGCGAGCGAGGCGGCGTCGCCGAGCACGCGCTCGATGCGCGCACCGTAGGCATGCGCCAGCCGCTGCGCCAGCGCCGGCGGCAGCCAGGGGTGGCGCCGCTGCACCTCGGCCAGGAAGCGGGCGAAGGCCTCGTCGGGCCGGGTGCGGCGCCCGACCGGGCCGATCCAGGGCGACAGGTCGCCGCCGGCCAGCCAGGCGCCCTCGGTCCAGGCCGGGCGCGCCTCGCCCAGCATGCGGCCGATCTCGTCGGCCGCGTCCTCCGACAGCTTGCGGAAGGTGGTGATCTTGCCGCCCCACACCGACAGCAGCGGCGCCGCGCCGGCATAGGTCTCCAGCAGGTAGTCGCGCGTCACGGCGGCGGGGTCGCCCGAGGCGTCGTCCAGCAGGGGGCGCACGCCGGAATAGGTCCACACCACCTCCTCGGGCACGATGGGATGCGCGAAGTAGCGGCTGGCCTGCTCGCACAGGTAGGCGATCTCGTCCTCGCCGATGCGCGCGGCGCCCGGGTCGCTGCCCTCCAGCTCCACGTCGGTGGTGCCGATCAGGGTGTAGTCGCCCTGGTAGGGGATGGCGAAGATGATCCGCTTGTCCGGGTTCTGGAAGATGTAGGCATGGTCGTGCGTGAACACGCGCGGCACCACGATGTGGCTGCCCTTGACCAAGCGCAGGTGGCGCGTGGCCAGCGCCCCGCCGCGCACCGGCCGGGCCGCCTGGCGCAGGAAGGACTCGGCCCACGGCCCCGCCGCGTTGACCAGCGCCCGCGCGCGCACCGTGAAGGCGCGGCCGTCCGGGCCCACCAGCGTCGCCAGCCAGTGGTCCTGGCCGCGCTGCGCCTCCACGCAGGCGGTGCGGGTGAGGATCTGCGCGCCGCGCTCGCGCGCGTCGATGGCGTTGAGCACGACCAGGCGCGCATCGTCCACCCAGCCGTCGGAGTAGATGAAGCCGCGACGGTACTGCGCCTTCAGCGGCTCGCCGGCGGGATGGCTGCGCAGGTCCACCGAGCGCGAGCCCGCCAGCACCTCGCGCCGCGCCAGGTGGTCGTAGAGGAACAGGCCCGCACGGATCATCCAGGCCGGCCGCATCGACGGGTCGTGCGGCATCACGAAGCGCAGCGGCGCCATGATGTGCGGCGCGCTCCTGAGCAGCACCTCGCGCTCGGCCAGCGCCTTGCGCACCAGCGAGAACTCGTAGTACTCCAGGTAGCGCAGCCCGCCGTGGATCAGCTTGGTGGAGGCCGACGAGGTGTGCGAGGCCAGGTCGTCCTTCTCGCACAGCAGCACCGAGAAGCCGCGGCCCGCCAGGTCGCGCGCGATGCCGCAGCCGTTGATGCCGCCGCCGACGACGAGCACGTCGCAGTCGCGCGGCGCCAGGCCGGCCGACAGCACCTGCGGCGCCGGGAAACTGGGCGCGAAGACGGCAGAATCCGCTGAGGAACTCGATTCGTTTATGTTCATTTCGATTCCTTATTGCGCGAATTATCTCAACACTTCCCCTGATTCGCTTCGATTTCTTTCGTTTTAAAGTGCTTTCCGTGAACGAATCCAACCCCCGCCAGCTGAAGCTGCTGGACGCCGTGCGCGAGCGCGACTCGGCCACCGTGGAAGAGCTGGCCCAGTTGCTGGGCGTCACGCTGCAGACGGTGCGGCGTGACGTGCAGCGGCTGGCCGAGGCCGGCCTGCTGGCGCGCTTCCACGGCGGCGTGCGGGTGCCGGGCTCGACCACCGAGAACATCGCCCACGGCCAGCGCGAGACGCTCAACGCCGAAGGCAAGGCGCGCATCGCCCGCGCCGTGGCCGAGCGGGTGCCGGGCGGATGCTCGCTGATCCTGAACATCGGCACCACCGCCGAGGCCATCGCCCGGGCCCTGCTGCGCCACGCCGGCCTGCGCGTGATCACCAACAACCTGAACGTGGCGGGCATCCTGGCCGCCAACGCGCAGTGCGAGGTGATCGTCGCCGGCGGCACGGTGCGCAGCCGCGACCGGGCGGTGGTGGGCGAGACGGCGGTCGACTTCATGCGCCAGTTCCGCGTGGACATCGCCGTCGTCGGCTGCTCGGGCATCGAGGCCGACGGCACGGTGCGCGACTTCGACCTGCGTGAGGTGAAGGTGGCGCAGGCCATCCTCGCCCAGGGCCGCGAGGTCTGGCTGGCCGCCGACGCAAGCAAGTTCAACCGCCCGGCGATGGTGCAGCTGGCCGAGCTGTCGCGCTTCCACAGCCTGTTCACCGACGCGCCGCCGCCGGCGCCCTTCCCCGAGCTGCTGGAGCGCGCGCAGGTGCGCTGCGTCGTCGCCGCCGGCTCGCCCCCCCAAGGAGACTCCACGCCATGACCGCTCCCGCCTACCTGCTTGCCCTCGACCAGGGCACTTCCAGCTCGCGCAGCATCGTCTTCGACGCCGACGGCCGCATCGTCGCCATGGCGCAGCGCGAGCTGCCGCAGATCTACCCGCAGCCCGGCTGGGTCGAGCACGACCCGATGGAGATCTGGCAGGGCCAGCTCGCCACCGCGCGCGAGGTGCTGGCCAAGGCGAAGCTGAAGGCCAGCGACATGCGCGCCATCGGCATCACCAACCAGCGCGAGACCACGCTGGTATGGGAGCGCGCCACCGGCCGCCCGGTGCACCACGCCATCGTCTGGCAGGACCGGCGCGCCGAGCCGCTGTGCGCGAAGCTGCGCGCCGACGGCATGGAGGACACCATCAGCGAGAAGACCGGCCTGGTGATCGACGCGTACTTCTCCGCCACCAAGCTGGTCTGGCTGCTGGACAACGTGCCCGGCCTGCGCGCGCGGGCCGAGCGCGGCGAGCTGGCCTTCGGCACGGTGGACAGCTGGCTGATCTGGCAGCTCACCGGCGGCAAGGTGCATGTGACGGACGTGAGCAACGCCTCGCGCACCATGCTCTTCAACGTGCACCGCAACGCCTGGGACGCCGACCTGCTGGCGGCGCTGAAGGTGCCGGCCGCGCTGATGCCCGAGGTGCGGCCGTCGAGCTGCCACTTCGCCGACGCGGATGCCGCGCTGCTCGGCGCGCCCCTGCCCATCGGCGGCGTGGCCGGCGACCAGCAGGCCGCCCTGTTCGGCCAGGCCTGCTTCGGCCCCGGCATGGCCAAGAACACCTACGGCACCGGCTGCTTCCTGCTGATGCACACGGGCGGCGAGTTCCAGCCCTCGCGCAACGGCCTGCTCGTCACCAGCGCCGCGCAAATCGAGGCCCCCACGCTCCCCGCTGCGCGTGGTTCGCTGCCCCCCGAGGGGGCGCTGCCCGGCTTGGGGCGGCCCGGCGCCGGGCAGATTTCGGCCCAGCCGCAGTACGCGATGGAAGGCAGCGTCTTCGTCGGCGGCGCGGTGGTGCAGTGGCTGCGCGACGGCCTGCAGGCGATCCAGGGCAGCGGCCAGGTGCAGGCGCTGGCCGAGAGCGTGCCCGACGCCGGCGGCGTGATGATGGTGCCGGCGTTCACCGGCCTGGGCGCGCCCTACTGGAAGGCCGACGCGCGCGGCACCATCACCGGCCTGACGCGCGGCACCACGGTGGCCCACATCGCTCGCGCGGCGCTGGAGAGCATCGCCTACCAGAGCGCCGCTCTGCTCTTCGCCATGAGCCGCGACGCGCAGGCCGCCGGCGGCGCGCCGGTGGCCGAGCTGCGGGTGGACGGCGGCGCCAGCGTCAACGATCTGCTGATGCAGTTCCAGGCCGACCTGCTGGGCATCCCGGTGGTGCGGCCGGAGGTGGTCGAGACGACGGCGCTGGGCGCGGCGTACCTGGCCGGCCTGTCGTGCGGCGTCTACGCCGGCACCGAGGAGCTGGGACGCCAGTGGCGCGCCGGCCGCCGTTTCCTGCCGACCCTGAGCCGCGCGCAGGCCGGCGAGGCGATGGCGCGCTGGGAGCATGCGGTGCGCCAGGCGACGGCGGCCTGACCCATGCCTTCCGCTTCCCTGGGGCAGGCGCTGCTCCGCAGCGCGGCCGGCAGCCTCGCCGCGCTGGTGCTGTCCGTCTGGCTGTGGGGCTGGAAGGCCGGGCCGGTCGTGGCGGGCATCGCGTCCGTCCTGTGGGTGATCCTGGTGTTCGCCTGGCGCAGCGTGCGGCTGGACGAAGACGCCCTGCCGGCACGCATCAAGGCGCGGCTGGCGCAGCACGACCCGGTGCTGCGGCTGGCCGTGGCGTTGGCGCAGCCGATGCGGGGCCTGGCCCTGGCGATGCCCATTCCCGCGCCGGCCCGGCGCATCGACGCGCCGGGCCAGTACGGGATCGGGCATCTGTCGGGCGACGAACTCGCCAAGGCCGGCGAAGAGGTGCAGGCCTGGCTCGACCATGCCCAGGAACTCGCCGGCGGGCTGCCGCTTCCGGGCGGCTTCGCGCAGATCGCCGCGCTGTTCCTGGCGACGCCTGCGGAGGCGGCCGACGGCGCGGCACCGGAACCGGAACCAGCGGCCGTGCTGTGCTACCGCCTGCACGTGCTGCTGTGCGGCATGGAAACCGGCGCCCTGCCGCTTGCGGCCGGCCGGGCCCTGGTGGCGCCGGCGGTGCGCGCGCTGCAGGCGCGCTATCCCGACTGGCAGCGCTATGCCGCCGATCTTCGGCAGGAACAGTGGCACTTCGTGCGGCGCACCCTGTGGGGCAAGGCGGCGCTGGCGGTGCATTTGAAGGACCTGCTGGGCCAGCCGCTCAGCCCCTGGGCGATCACGGAACTGCGCCTCGCGCTGCCGCCGCCTCCCGCCTAGGCCCTGCGCGGCCTCAGCGCGCCAGCGCGCGCCAGACCAACTCGACGCCGGCGGCCCACAGGTCCAGCGTGCCTTCGCGCCGCTGCTTCTCCTCCTCGCGCAGGGCACGCTGCCGGTCGCGCTCGATGGCGACCAGCGCATCGGCGATGTCCACCGTGCCGGCCGGCCGCGCCACGGGGCCGCGGGCTGCCTCGCCGGCGCTGGCGGCATGGCGCTGCAGGGCCTGCTCCACCGCCTGCGGGTCGAGCAGCGAGAAGGGCGCGCGGCAGTGCGGGCAGGCGTGGTCGCGGCGGATGTCCACCGGCGCGCCGCAGCCGGTGCAGTAGATGGCGTCGACGCGCCGCGCCAGGTCCTCGATCTCGGGCTGGGTCATCATCCGCACGAAGCCCTTCTCGATCATGAAGGACGAGAAGGTGGCGAAGCGCCCATGCCGCTGCGGGCAGCGGTAGGTGACGTAGCGGCCGCTCTTGACCACGTCGAAGCCGTGCAGCAGCGTGCGCCGGCAGTGCGGACACGACAGCGGACCGCCCAGCGGGCCGTGCGCGTCGTCGCGGTGGTCGTGCAGCAGGGTGAACAGCTCCAGCACCGCCGCGGGCGACAGGCGCTGGCTCTCCTGGGGGTCGAACCACAGGCCCTGGCAGGTGAAGCAGACGTCCAGCTCGGTCGGCACGCCGGTGTGCGTGGGCAGGCGATGCACCTCCATCGGCTGGCGGCAGGACGGGCACGGCGGGGACTTGGGCATCATGGCGGGCCGAGCATACTGGAGCGCCGCCGATGAGCACACCGTCCCTCCCCGGCCCCGACGGCCGCCTGCGCTGCCACTGGTGCGCCGCCACGCCCGAGTACATGGCCTACCACGACCGCGAATGGGGCTTCCCGGTCGACGACGACCGGCGCCTGTTCGAGAAGCTGAGCCTGGAGGGCTTCCAGTCCGGCCTGAGCTGGCGGACCATCCTGGCCAAGCGCGAGCACTTCCGCGCCGCCTTCCACCACTTCGACATCGACCGCGTGGCGCGCTTCGGCGAGCACGACGTCGAGCGGCTGCTGCAGGACGCCGGCATCGTGCGCCACCGCGGCAAGATCGAGGCGGTGATCCACAACGCCCGCTGCGCGCAGGCGCTCATCGCCAGCGAAGGCTCGCTGGCCGCCTACGTGTGGCGGCACGAGGCGCCGCCGGCCGATAACGCCGCACCGGTCTCCACCTCCGCGGCGTCGATCGCCCTGTCCAAGGACCTGAAGCAGCGTGGCTGGAAGTTCGTCGGCCCCACCACCGTCTACGCCTTCATGCAGGCGATGGGCCTGGTCAACGACCATGCGCCCGACTGCGCGATGCGTGCCGAGGCGGAGCGCGCCCGGGCCGCCTTCCGCCGGCCGGGCCGCTAGGCCCGCGCGGCGGCTCAGCCCAGCACCGATTCCAGGTCGACCTCCTCGCTCTCGCCCTGCAGGTCGAGGCTGTCCTCGATGTGCGAGAGGTGCTGCAGCATCAGCCTGCGCGCCAGCGGCGCGTCGGCCGCCTGGATCGCGTCGACGATGGCGCGGTGCTCGTCCACCCGGCAGCTGGTGGCGGTGGGCGCGTCGTACAGCGAGATGGTCAGGCAGGTGAGCGTGGACAGTTCCTTCATCGTGCGCGCCAGCAGCGAGTTGCCGGCCAGCTCGGCCAGCAGCGTGTGGAACTCGCCCGACAGCCGCACCACCGCGTGCTTGTCGTTGGCGCGGCGCGCCTCTTCCTCGCGCGCCAGGTGGTCGTGCAGGCGGCGCAGCCGCTCGTCGTCGACATGGCGGATCAGCCGCTCCAGCACGCCCGGCTCGACCGTGCGGCGGGCCTCGAACACGTCGCGCGCCTGGTCCACCGTGGGCTTGGCCACGAAGGCGCCGCGCTGCGGCACCAGTTCCACCACCTGCTCGTGCGACAGGCGGGCCAGCACCTCGCGGATGCGCGGGCGGTTGGTGCCGTAGATGGTGGCCAGCCGGTCCTCGCCCAGCTTGGTGCCCGGCACCAGGCGGTGCTCGAGGATCGCGTTGGAGATGTTCTCCACGATCTCGTCGACCGTGAACTCCCGCTTGGGCGACGCTGTCTTCTTCCTGCTGCTGCTGGCTCTGGATGGCATGCGTCGATCTTATCCGCGCCCCCCTGTACAGAGGCCTGCCGGCGGGCCGCGCTCAGCGGCCGGCGTCGCGCGCCAGCAGCCGCTCGATGCCCGGCGGCAGGCCGCGGTGTTCCTTCACCGGCGGGCGGGCGAAGCTGCCGCGCCGCGCGGGCACCGGCGCCAGCGAGACCAGCGTCTGCGCATGGCACACGGCGCTGGAGACGCCGTCCACCACCGGCACCGGGATCTCCGACTTGATGGAGCGCGCCAGGCCGGCCAGCGGCGCGCCGGCGATGATGATCACGTCGGCGCCGTCCTCGTCGATGGCCGCCTCGCACAGCGCGCGCAGGGCCTGCGCGTGGTCCTGCTGCACGGCGCCGATGCTGCGCAGCGGCGTGTCCAGGCAGCGGATGCTGGCCAGCCGCCCCTCCAGCCCGTTGGCCTGCACCACCTCGCGGTACCAGGCGGTGATGCGGCGGGAGATGGCGACGATGGAGAAACGCTTGCCCAGCAGGCAGGCGCTCATCAGCGCGGCCTCGGTCAGCCCGACGACCGGGATGTCCAGCGCCTCGCGCAGGCCGTCGATGCCGGGGTCGCCGAAGGCGGCCACCACCAGCGCGTCGTGCTGCCCGGCCTGCTCGCCGGCGAGCTGCGCGGTCGCGTAGGCGCCGATCAGCGACTCGAAGCGCGTCTCGATGTAGGCCACGCCGAAGGGCGCCGTGAGGACGGTGACCTCGGTGCCCGGCGCGGCGGCGCGGCGCGCCTCGGCCTCGATCAGGTCGCTCACGCTCTGCGAGGTGTTGGGGTTGATGAGCAGCAGTTTCATGCGGATTTCCTTGGCAGCAGGTCGTTCAGGGTCGGCGCGGCAGCAGGCTGGGCCGCTCGCGGCGCAGGAACTCGCCGCGGCCGGCGCGCGGGTGGAAGCGGCCGTCCCACACCACCTCGCCGCGCGACAGCGTCACGGCCGGCCAGGCGTCCAGCGCGATGCCCTCGTAGGGCGTGTAGTCCACGGCATGGTGCAGGTCGGCATTGCGGATGGTGCACGGTTCGGTGCCCCAGATCACCAGGTCGGCGTCGGCGCCGACGGCGATGGTGCCCTTGCGCGGGTGCAGGCCGTAGGCCTTGGCCGGGTTGGTGGACGTGAGCTCGACGAAGCGGTTGAGGGTGATGCGGCCCTTGAGCACGCCGTGGGTGTACAGCAGCGGCAGGCGTGTCTCCAGCCCCGGGATGCCGTTGGGGATGTGGCGGAAGGGCACCTCCTCGCCACCGGGCTTCTTGCCTTCCGGCGCGTCGTATTTGAAGGGCGCATGGTCCGAGCTGAACACGGTGAACAGGCCGTCGGCCAGGCCGTTCCAGATCACCTCCTGGTTCTCGCGGTTGCGCGGCGGCGGGCTGCACACGCACTTGGCGCCGTGGTAGCTGTCGTCCAGCCCGAGGTCCTCCGCGGTGAGGAAGAGGTATTGCGGGCAGGTCTCGGCGAAGACGTTCAGGCCGTGCGCGCGCGCCCAGCGGATCTGCTCGACCGCCTCGCGCCCCGAGACGTGCACGATCAGGACCGGCACATCCACCAACTCGGCCAGCGAGATGGCGCGGTGCGTCGCCTCGCGCTCCACCAGCATCGGCCGGGCGTGCGCGTGGAAGCGCGGCGCGGTGCGGCCGGCGGCCTCCAGGCGCTTGGTCAGCCACTCGATGCAGTCGGCGTTCTCGGCATGGATCATCGCCATCGCGTCGTGGCGGCGGGCGACCTCCAGCACGTCCAGGATCTGGCCGTCGTCGAGCTTGAGGTCGTCGTAGGTCATGTAGATCTTGAACGAGGTGTAGCCCTCGCGGATCAGCGCGGGCAGTTCCTCGCCCAGCACCTGCGGCGTGGGGTCGCTGACGATCAGGTGGAAGGCGTGGTCGACGTGCGCCTTGCCCTCGGCGCGCCGGTGGTAGTCGTCCACCGCGGCGCGCAGCGACTGGCCCTTGGCCTGCGCCGCGAAGGGGATCACCGTGGTGGTGCCGCCGCAGGCCGCCGAGCGGGTGCCGGTGTCGAAGTCGTCGGCCATGCGCACCGGCGGCTCCATCGGCTGGTCGAGGTGGCAGTGCGCGTCGACGCCGCCGGGCGTGACGGTGCGCCCGGCGGCGTCGATCTCGCGCCGGCCGGGCGGCAGGCCCAGGCCGAGCTGGACGATGCGGCCGGCGCGGATGCCGATGTCGGCGTCGAAGGTGTCGCTGGCGGTGGCGACGCGCGCGTTGCGCACCACCAGGTCGAGGTCGCTGTGGCTCATGCTTGCTGGGTTGCTTGGATTCGTCAGAGTCGGGGCGTATCGGTGGGATCGGCCGGCGCGCCGGGCCGGCCCTGGTGCCGGGCGGCCAGTTCGAGTTCGTGCGCCAGCGCCCTGCCGCGCGCCGGCGTCGCCGTGGCGTGCGCCTTGTTGTCGAGCGCGGGCAGCACGAAGTCCTGCACCATCTTGCGGATCGCCAGGACGTTCCTCGACTCGCGCAGGCCGCCCTCGATGGGCAGCATGCTGGTCATCACCACCACGGCGTTGCGCTCGGGCAGCGCCACGATGAACTGGCCCTTGAAGCCCATCGCGTGCGTCTCGGGCTCGGTGGCGACGATGTCGTTGATCCACCAGTACAGGCCGTACCAGGGGGCGGACGACGGCGCCGTCATGGTGCGCGTCCAGGCCTGCGACACCAGCTGGCGGCCGTCCCAGCGCCCGCCCGCCAGCACCAGCATGCCGAGCTTGGCCATGTCGACGGCGCGCAGGCGCAGGCCCCAGCCGGAAGACACCAGGCCCTTGTCGTCGGCGCGGTCCCAGGCGTAGTGCGTCATGCCCATGGGCTTGAAGAAGCGGGCTTCGGCGTAGTCCTGCAGCGGCATGCCGGCGTCGGCGCCCAGCGTGGCGCTGGCCAGGATCGGGTTCACGTCGGTGTACTCGAAGGCCTGGCCGGGCGGCGCCTTGGGCGTGGTGCCGGCCGCGAGCTTCAGGCGGTCGGGGGCACCGTAGTAGATCGGGTCGTCGGTGGGCTTGAAGTCGTAGAAGAGGCCGGTGGACATCGACAGCACGTGCCGCAGCTCGATGGCCTGCTTGTCCGCGAAGGCGTCCTTCAGGTCGGGCCGCGCCTTGGTGAGGATCGGGGCGATCTTCTCGTCGAGCCGCGAGCGGCCCTCGTCCACCAGCGCGCCCGCGGCCAGCGCGGTGATGTTCTTGGTGATGGAGTACAGCTCGTAGTTGTGGTTGCGCGTCAGGCCCTTCCCGTAGCGCTCGAAGATCAGCTGGCCGTCCTTGACGACGAGGAAGCTGCGCACGTCGAGGTTCTCCTTGCGGATCCATTCCGACAGCTGCACCAGCGGGCGCGAATCGACGCCGACGCTCTCGGGCACCGCCGTGGGCAGGTCGGCCGCGCCGGCCGGGACGGCGGCGCCCAGCGCGGCCGCGAGGGCCGCGGCCGCGGCGGTGGCGCGGGCCAGGGTTCGGATGCTCTTCATGGGGCGGATTCGTGGAGGGGTTGCGGATGAAGGCGCGCGCCGGGCGCTCACTTCTCGGGGGCGTCGTTGAAGGCCAGGTCGGTGCCGGGCACGCCCTGGGTCCGGGCGGCCAGCAGCAGCTCGCGGGCCAGGGCCTGGCGGGCGGCCTCGCCGGGCTGCGGCGCCGGCAGCACCTGCATGGCCGGCAGGATGTAGTCGTTGACCATGCGCCGGTACAGGTGGAGGTAGGTGCCGGTGCGCAGGCCGCCGTCGGTGGGCAGGATCGCCGTCATCACCACCACGGCGCGCTCCCTCGGCAGCACGGTGATGAACTGGCCCTTGAAGCCCATGGCGCCGAACTCGGGCTCGGATTCGACGACGTGGTTGATCCAGGTGTAGTAGCCGTAGTCCTGCGCCGTGGCGCCGGGCTGCGGCGTGGCCATGCGGCGGACCCAGGCGGCAGGCACCACCTGCCGGCCCTGCCAGCGCCCGCCGTCGAGCATCAGCTGGCCCAGCTTGGCCATGTCGACGGCGCGCAGGCGCAGGCCCCAGCCGCCGGAGACGGTGCCGGTCCGGTCGGCGCCGGTCCAGCGGTAGTTGCGCATGCCCAGGGGCTTGAACAGGTGCTCCTCGGCGTAGGCGTCCTCGCGCTGCCCGGCGGCCGCGGCGATGGCGGCGCCCACCAGCACCGGGTTGGCGTCGGTGTACTCGAAGCGCGTGGCCGGCGGGATGCGCGGCGTGGTGCCCAGTGCCACCTGGAGCCGGTCGGGCGCCTGGAAGTACAGCGGGTCGGAGCCCTCGACCTGCCTGTAGAGCAGCCCGCTGGACATGGCCATCAGGTGGCCCAGCTCGATGTTCCGCTTGTCGGCGAGCTGGGGGTCGAATTCCGGGTGCGTCCGGGCGATCCAGGTCGCGGCCTTGTCGCCGGTGGCGATCCGGCCCTGCCCCTCGAGCACGCCGAAGGTCAGCGCGGTGACGGTCTTGGTGACCGAGTACAGCTCGTAGTTGTGCTCGCGCGTGAGGCCGGCGCCGTAGCGTTCGTAGATCAACCGGCCGTCCTTGACGACCAGCAGACTGCGCACGTCGAGCCTGTCCTTGCGGATCCACTCGGACAGGCGCACCAGCGGCGCCGAGTCGACGCCCACGCTCTCGGGCGAGGCGGCCGGGAAGTCCGCGGCGGGCTGGGCCGCGGAGGCCGCCGCCGGCGCGGCGGCAGTGCCCGCCGTGCCCGCGCAGGCGGCCAGGACCGATGCGAGGGCCGAGGCGCAGGCCAGGGCCAGGGCGCGGCGTGCGGGGGCTTTCATGGCGCGGTTCGTTGGCTGCATGGTGATGGCCCCGGCATCAGACCGGCAGCTTGCGGCTGTAGTCGATCAGCATGGTCGAGCAGACGAACAGGCCGGCACCGGCCGCGGTGAACAGCATCAGCGCCATGTCGTACGAACCGGTGGCCTGCACGATCACGCCGACCAGGATCGGCACGCCGATGCCCGCGCAGTTGCCGCCCAGGTTCATGGTGCCGCCCAGGAAGCCGACGCGGTTGCGCGTGCCCAGGATCGAGGGCACGACCCAGAACAGGCCGCACCAGCGCAGGAAGAACAGCGTGACCGACAGCAGCACCACCACGGTGAGCGGGTCCTTGAAGCGCGCCACGCTGTAGATGGCGACGGTGGCGATCACCGAGGCGATGCCGAACAGCGTGCGCAGCACCTTGGCCTGCGAGGCGCCAGAGGCACGCCACTTGTCGGCGATCCAGCCGCCCACCATCTCGCCCACGAAGCCGGCGAAGAACATCGCGAACACGGCGCCGCCCATCGCCTTGATGTCCAGGCCGTGCACCTTCGACAGGTAGGTCGGCATCCAGGTCAGCAGGCCGTAGAACAGCGCGTTGAAGCACATCCAGCCGAAGAACATGCCCCACACCGAGCGGTACTTGAAGAAGTCCAGCACCTTCCCGCTGGCGTTGGCCGGCTCGGCCGCCAGGTCGGCGGCGTGCGCGGCCTCGATGTAGCTGGCCTCGGCCTCGTTGACGGCGGGATGCTCGCGCGGGTGGTTGCGGATGTACCACCAGGCGAAGAAGCCGGCCACCATGGTGCCCACGCCGGCCACCACGAAGGACATGCGCCAGGACTCGAAGTGGGCGATCAGCCCCGCGATGATCAGCGCGCCCAGCGCCGCGCCCAGGGGCGCGCCGCCGTCCAGCAGCGTGGCGCCGCGGCCGCGCTCGTTCTGCGTCATCCAGATGCCGTTGAGCTTGCCGCCGGCCGGGTAGATCGGCGCCTCGGCCGCGCCCAGGCCCAGCCGGGTGACCAGCAGCGAGACCCAGCCCGTGCACACCGCGGCGATGGCCTGGAAGAAGCCCCAGCCCAGCGTCGCGCCGGCGATCACCACGCGCGGCCCGAAACGGTCGGCCAGCATGCCGCCGGGGATCTGCATGAAGGCGTAGGTCCAGAAGAAGGAGCTGAGCAGCAGGCCCTGCAGCGCCGGGCCGATATCGAACTCCTTGGCGATCAGCGGCATGGCCACCGAGAGCGAGGCCCGGTCGATGTAGTTGATCGAGATGAGGAACAGCATCATCAGAAAAATCTTCCATCGCACCTTGGTGGGTGCGACGGCCGGGTCCGTGACGCCGGCGGCGGCGGTCATCCGAGCTTCCATGGCTTGTCTCCAGTCGTGGGCGGCGCGCTCGGCGCCGCCGGGGGTTGTATCGATGCCCGGCCCCGCCCGACCCGGGCGCAGCGGTGAACTCTGCTTCGACAAGGCGGCATTCTTGTTGTCAACATTGTTGTTGACATTATGGATAACACCTAGATCACGAGATTTCCGAATGCGTCGACGCGGACGCACAGCGAACTCGCGGGTGGCGGGAGATATTCGCTTACGATTCTTCCGATAAATCGTAGACAACACTGTTGACAACAAATCCGGGACATTTCGAGAATCCGGCCTCGACCATGGAGACTCCCTTGACCAAGCCATTGCGCCTGGGCGTGCTCACGCCCTCCTCCAACACCGCGCTGGAACCGCTCACCTCCGCCCTCGCGGCCGAGGTGCCGGGCTGCAGCGCCCACTTCTCGCGCTTCACGGTCACCGATATCTCGCTGTCCGAGCAGGCGCTGGGGCAGTTCGACGACAGCAAGATCCTGGCCGCGGCCGAGCTGCTGGCCGATGCCAGGGTGGACGTGATCGGCTGGAGCGGCACGGCCGCCGGCTGGCGCGGCTTCGACGCCGACCGGCAGCTGTGCCGGCGCATCACCGAGCGCACGGGCATCCCGGCCACCACGGCGATCCTGGCGCTGAACGAGCTGATCGAGCGCCTGGGCATCCGCCGGCTGGCGCTGGTGTCGCCCTACACGGCCGACGTGCAGGAGCGCATCGTGGCCAACTACCGTGCCATCGGCGTCGAGGTCGTTGCCGAGCGCCACCTGGGCATCACGGTGAACCACGACTTCGCGCTGGTGGAGCCCGACCGGCTCTACGAGATGATGCGCGAGGTGGCCCGGGAGGGCGACCCGCAGGGCGTGGTGACCTACTGCACCAACCTGCGCGCGGCGCCGCTGGCCCAGGCCGCCGAGGCCGAGTTCGGCTTCACGCTGCTGGACACCGTGAGCACCACCGTGTGGGGCATGCTGCGCGCGGCGGGGGCCGACCCGGCCGCCATCAAGGGCTGGGGCCGGCTGTTCGACGGCGCCTGAGCCGGGCGCCGGCGTCGGTCGGTCAGTGGTGCGCCGGGACCAGGAAGTCCTGGCTGATGCGCCCGCCCAGCTCGTTCACGCGGTCGAGGAACTGCGTGAGGTAGGCATGCAGGCCGGTGGCGAGGATCTCGTCCACCCGCCCGTACTGCAGCTCGGCCAGCAGCTTGCCGGCGCGGCGCTGCGTCTCGGCGCTCTGGTCGTTGACGACCTTGCCGAGGTTGTTCACCACCTCGGCCAGGCTGTGGTGCAGCGAGCGCGGCATGTCCACCCGCAGGATCAGCAGTTCCGCCACGCGCTCGGGCTTGATCACGTCGCGGTAGACCTTGCGGTAGACCTCGAAGGCGGAGACGCTGCGCAGGATCGCGCTCCAGTGGTAGAAGTCGTATTCCTGCTGGTCCTCGTCCGTCGCGGCGCCGAAGAACTCGCTGCCCATGGCGTGGAACTTCACGTCCACCAGCCGCGCGGTGTTGTCGGCGCGCTCCAGGAAGGTGCCCAGGCGCGAGAAGTGGAAGGCCTCGTCCTGCAGCATGGTGCCCAGCGTCACCCCGCGCGACAGGTGCGAGCGGTGCTTGACCCACTCGAAGAAGGCGCCCGGGTCGCGCTCGAACTGGGCGCTGCGCAGCATGCGGTTGACGTCCAGCCAGGTGGTGTTCTGCGTCTCCCACGACTCGGTGGTCAGCGCGCCGCGCACTGCCCGCGCGTTCTCGCGCGCGGCCTTCAGGCACGAGACGATGGACGAGGGATTGCTCTCGTCCTTGACCATGAACTCCATCACCCCCTCGGGCGTGATCGTCTCGTGCTTGGCGAAGTAGGCCGGCCGCAGCTCGCTGATGGACAGCACGCCCTGCCAGCCCAGTTGCGCGACCTCGGCCGACTGCGGCAGCAGCGAGGTCTGGTAGTTGACGTCGAGCATGCGGGCGGTGTTTTCGGCCCGCTCGGTGTAGCGCGACATCCAGTAGAGGTGGTCGGCGGTGCGTGAAAGCATATGTCGTGTCCCCAATGGCCTCAAACACCCAAAGCGCTTGCGCGCTTTCCCGTGTTCTGGTGATCGCATGACAAGCGCTTCGCGCAGTTGTCAGCGATCCCCGCGAATGCCTGCGGCATGTCGCCGGCCCGCTCGGTGTAGCGCGACATCCAGTAGAGGTGGTCGGCGGTGCGTGAAAGCATGTTCTGGTCCTCCCTCAGGCCGACATCTGGGTCTGCGTCTGGCTCTGCCCGCCGCCGCTGCCCTGGGATTGCGACTGCGACTGCGACTGCGAGCCGAAGCGCCCCTCGGGCTCCAGGATCCAGGTGTCCTTGGTACCGCCGCCCTGCGAGGAGTTGACCACCAGCGAGCCTTCCTTCAGCGCCACGCGCGTCAGGCCGCCGGGCACCATCTGCACCTCCTTGGCACTCAGCACGAAAGGCCGCAGGTCGATGTGGCGCGGCGCGATGCCGGCGTCGACGAAGGTGGGCGAGGTCGACAGGCTGAGCGTGGGCTGGGCGATGTAGCCGTCGGGCTTGGCGCGCACCACCTCGCGGAACTCGTCGATCTCGGCCTGGGTGGAGGCCGGGCCGATCAGCATGCCGTAGCCGCCGGCGCCATGGACTTCCTTGACCACCAGGTCCTTCATGTTGGCCAGCACGTAGTCCAGGTCGTCCTTCTGGCGGCACATCCAGGTGGGCACGTTCTTCAAGATGGGCTGCTCGCCCAGGTAGAACTCCACCATCTTGGGCACGTAGGGGTAGATCGACTTGTCGTCGGCCACGCCGGTGCCCACCGCGTTGCAGATCACCACGTTGCCGGCCTTGTACGCGCGCATCAGGCCGGCGCAGCCCAGCGTGGAGTTGGGGCGGAACACCTCCGGGTCGAGGAAGTCGTCGTCCACGCGGCGGTAGATCACGTCGACCCGGCGCGGGCCGCGCGTGGTGCGCATGTAGACGAAGTCGTCCTTGACGAACAGGTCCTGCCCCTCGACCAGCTCGACGCCCATCTGCTGCGCGAGGAAGGCGTGCTCGAAGTAGGCGCTGTTGTACATGCCGGGCGTCAGCACCACCACCGTCGGCTCGGCCGTGGCGGGCGGCGCGCTGGCGCGCAGCGTCTCCAGCAGCAGGTCGGGGTAGTGCGCCACGGGCGCGATGCGGTTCTGCGCGAACAGCTCGGGGAAGAGCCGCATCATCATCTTGCGGTTCTCCAGCATGTAGCTCACACCGCTGGGCACGCGCAGGTTGTCCTCCAGCACGTAGTACTCGCCCTTGCCCGCGCTGTCGGGCGCGCGCACGATGTCGATGCCGGAGATGTTGGAGTAGATGTTGTTGGGCACCTGCACGCCGACCATCTCGGGCCGGAACTGCGCGTTGCCCCGGATCTGCTCGGCCGGCACGATGCCGGCCTTGACGATCTCCTGGTCGTGGTAGATGTCGTGGATGAAGCGGTTGAGCGCCGTGACGCGCTGCACCAGGCCCTTCTCCATCGAGGCCCACTCGTCGGCCGGGATGATGCGCGGCAGCAGGTCGAAGGGGATGAGGCGCTCGGTGCCGGAGCCGTCCTCGTCCTTGGCGCCGTAGACGGCGAAGGTGATGCCGACGCGGCGGAAGATCATCTCCGCCTCCTCCCGGCGGGACTTCATCACGTCCGTGGGCTGCTTCGCAAGCCACTGGTCGTACCGTTGATAGTGCTGTCGAATGCCGGCGCCCTCGTAGGGCAGCCGGTCGTACATTTCATCGAACTTGTGCATGGAACGACCGATCTCCTTGGCCATAGCTTAGCAAGTTCAGGACCAGCCCCGGCATCCGCGCACGCCTCTTTTTGCGGGGCCCGCTAGGGCAGCGGCGGCGGCGCGTGGTGCCAGTAGCGGCGCCGCAGGGTGCGCTCGCAGCGCACCGCGCCGGGCTGCGCGCTGTGCCAGCCCAGGGCGCCGCAGTGCGGGGAATCGGCCACCTGCGCCCCCTGCGCGCGCAGGCGTGCCACCACCTCGGCGGCCGGGTGGCCGAAGCGGTTGCGCCAGCCGGCCTGCACGATGGCCAGCCGGGGACGCACCGCCGCCAGGAACGGCGCGCTCGAGGAGGTCTTGCTGCCGTGGTGGGGCACCAGCAGCACGTCGGCGCGCAGCGCGGCGGCCTCGGCGGAGGCCACGAGCGCCAGTTCCTGCGGCCGCTCGATGTCGCCTGCCAGCAGGGCGCTGGCGCGGCCGTTGTCCACCCGCAGCACGCACGAGACGGTGTTGGGCCGCACGCCCTCGACGGCCTGGCCCGGCGGCGGGTGCAGCACGGCGAAGCGCACGCCATCCCATTCCCAGCGCAGCCCGGCCGCGCACGGCTGCTGCGGACGCAGCGCCTGCAGCGGGTGGCCCGGCTCCAGCGTGCCGAGCAGCACCGCCGCGGGCTGGGCCGCCAGCACGGCGGCGGCCCCGCCGGCGTGGTCGGTGTCGCGGTGGCTGAGCAGCAGGGTGTCGACGCGCTCGTCCAGCGCGCGCAGCAGCGGCACCAGCACGCGGTGGCCGGCGTCGCTGTCCGGGCTGTAGCGCGGGCCGCTGTCGTACAGCAGCGTGTGGCGCGCCGTGCGCACCAGCACGGCATTGCCCTGGCCGATGTCGGCCGCCAGCAGCTCGAACTCGCCGGCCGGCGGGCGCGCCGCCTGCCACAGCAGCACCGGCAGCAGCAGCGGCACGCCCATCAGCCGCAGCGGCGGCGGCAAGCGCATGGCCAGCAGCGCGCCCCCCAGCACGCCGGCCGCGCCCGCCCACAGCGGCGGCGCGGCGGTCGAGAAGGTGGCCCCCGGCCAGGCCGCCATCGGCTGCAGCAGGCGCCCGAGCAGGCCGACGGCGAGGGCCGCGGCATCCCACAGCGGCGGCAGCAGCACGCCCAGCATCGCCAGCGGCGTGACGACCAGCGTCACCCACGGAATGGCGATCAGGTTCGCCAGCAGCCCCACCAGCGACACCTGCTGGAACAGCAGCAGGCCCAGCGGTGCCAGCGCCAGCGTGACGACCGCCTGCTCGCGCAGCAGCCGCGCCAGCTTCGCGCCCGCGCCCCGGCCGCCGCCCGCGGCCGCCCCGGCATCGGTGGCGAACAGCACCCCGACCGCGACGAAGCTGAGCCAGAAGCCGGCCTGCATCAGCGCCCACGGGTCCAGCGCCACGACGGCTGCGCACACCAGCAGCCAGGCCAGCGGCCAGGGCCAGCGGCGGGCGGTGAGGCGCAGCAAGCCCGCCACCGCCAGCATCCACACCGTGCGCTGCGCCGGCACGCCCCAGCCGCTGAAGAGCGCATAGGCCGCCGCCAGGGCCAGGCCGCCGGCCAGTGCCGCCTGCTGCGCCGGCAGCCACAGCGCCAGCCGCGCGCTGCGGCGCCACAGCGCGCCGACCAGGGCGCCGGCCAGCCAGGCGAACATCGTCACGTGCAGCCCGGAGATGGACATCAGGTGCGCCACCCCGGTGGCACGGAAGACGTCCCAGTCGGCCCGCTCGATGGCGCCCTGATCGCCGGCGACGAGGGCGGCGATCACGCCGGCGCGCTGGCGGTCGGACACCCGCTCGAAGATCGCGTCGCGCACCGCCTCGCGGGCGCGCTCGACGGGGTGGCCGAGCGTCGCGGCCAGGCGCTGCGGCGCCGCGTCGCGCGCCCCGGCGCGGACCGTGCCGGTGGCCAGCACGCCCTGCTCCCAGAGCCACAGCTCGTAGTCGAAGCCATGGGGGTTGAGCGTGCCGTGCGGTGCCTTCAGCCGCACCGTGAGGCGCCAGCGCTCGCCCGCGTGCAGCGGCGGCAGCGGGCCGGACGGAACGGCCTCCTCCTGCATGCCGGCGCCCCAGCGCGCGCCCGCCACATACCAGCCCAGGGCGAGGCGGGGCGGCACCCGGGGCGCCGGCCCCGCCGCCGTGTCGGCCGGCCAGCGCGCGGACTCGACGTCCAGCCGGAACTGCAGCGCCGACGCGTCGCGCCGCGGCATCTGCGCCACCACGCCGACCACCTCCACCTCGCGCCCTTCCATCCAGGCCGGCAGGGCGTCCGACAGAAAGGCACCGGCGCGCAGGCCGGTGGCGGCCAGGCCCAGCGCCACGCCGCACAGCAGCGCCGGCAGCGCCGCGCGGCCCGCGCCCAGGCCGAGCCGCCTCAGCACCGCGAGCCCCGCCACGGCGCCGAGGGCCGCGGCTGCATAGGCAGCCGCCGGCCAGAGCGCGGCCTGCTGCAACTGCAGCGCCGCGCCCGCGATCGTGCCGGCCAGGCAGGCCATCCGCGCGTGCCATGCGGCCGCGCCGCGCCCGGCGATTCCTCCCCTCATGGTTCCTGTCCGCTCCCTGTGCGCGCCACGCGAAGCGGGAGCCGCTCCGTGGCGCATTAATTGCTTTCTTCTCGGCTAGTATGACGCCGCGCCCCCGCGTCCGGCGGCATCTGCCTCAGGCACACAAGCGAGACTTCCACCAGCCATGTCGATCCACGCCGCCCTCCATCACGTCACCCACTACAAGTACGACCGGCCGGTGCAGCTGGGCCCGCAGGTCGTGCGGCTGCGGCCCGCGCCGCACTGCCGCAGCAAGGTCATCTCGTACTCGCTGCGCATCGAGCCGGCCGAGCACTTCATCAACTGGCAGCAGGACCCCTTCGCCAACTATCTGGCGCGGCTGGTGTTCCCGAAGAAGACCACCGAGTTCCGGGTCACGGTCGACCTGGTGGTCGAGATGGCGGTCTACAACCCCTTCGACTTCTTCCTCGAGCCGCACGCCGAGAACGTGCCCTTCAGCTACTCGAAGGCGCAGTCGGAGGAACTGGCGCCCTACCTCGCCGCCGAGCCGCTGACGCCGCGCGTGGCCGCCTACCTGGAGAAGATCGACCGCAGCGAGCAGCGCACCATCGACTTCCTGGTCAAGCTCAACCAGCAGGTGCAGCAGGACGTCAACTACCTGATCCGCATGGAGCCCGGCGTGCAGACGCCCGAAGAGACGCTGGAGAAGGCCAGCGGCTCCTGCCGCGACTCCGGCTGGCTGCTGGTGCAGCTGCTGCGCCACATGGGCCTGGCGGCGCGCTTCGTTTCGGGCTACCTGATCCAGCTCACGCCCGACGTCAAGGCGCTCGACGGCCCGAGCGGCACCGACCACGACTTCACCGACCTGCACGCGTGGTGCGAGGTCTACCTGCCCGGCGCCGGCTGGATCGGGCTCGATGCCACCTCGGGCCTGCTGGCCGGCGAGGGCCATATCCCGCTGGCCTGCACGCCCACGCCGTCCAGCGCCGCGCCCATCGAGGGCCTGATGGACGAGGCCGAGGTGGCGTTCGACCACGAGATGGTCGTCACCCGCATCTACGAGTCGCCGCGCGTCACCAGGCCCTACACGGACGACCAGTGGGCTGCGGTGCTGGCGCTGGGCGAGGCGGTGGACGCGCGCCTGGCGGCCGGCGACGTCCGCCTGACCATGGGCGGCGAGCCCACCTACGTGGCCAGCAGCGACCGCGACGCGCCCGAGTGGAACACCGACGCCCTCGGCCCCACCAAGCGCGGCTACGCCACCGAGCTGGTGGACCGCCTGCGCGCCGAGTACGGCAACGGCGGCTTCCTGCACTTCGGCCAGGGCAAGTGGTACCCCGGCGAGCAGCTGCCGCGCTGGGCGCTGTCGATCTTCTGGCGCGCCGACGGGCAGCCGATCTGGCACGACCCGGCCCTCTTCGCCGACGAGCGCAGGCCGGCCCGCTACACCAGCGCCGACGCCGAGCGCTTCACGCACCGGCTGGCGCAGAAGCTGGGCCTGTCGGACCGCTTCATCCAGCCCGGCTACGAGGACGTGTACTACTACCTCTGGCGCGAGCGCCGCCTGCCGGTGAACGTCGATCCGTTCGAGTCGAAGCTGGACGACGAGCTGGAGCGCGCCCGCCTGCGCCGCGTGTTCACGCAGAAGCTCGACGCCGTGATCGGCTACGTGCTGCCGCTGGAGCCGGCCTCCAACGCCACCGGCAACCCGTCGCTGGCCGGCGCGCGCTGGACCACCGGCCCCTGGTTCCTGCGCGACGACCGGCTCTACCTGATCCCCGGCGACTCGCCGATGGGCTACCGGCTGCCGCTCGACTCGCAGCCCTGGGCCGCCAAGGGCGACTACCCCTACCTGGTCGACCGCGACCCGATGGCGCCGCAGGACGCCCTGCCCGATGCCGCCGCGCTGCGCGCCCGCTACGCCGCCAGCCAAGGTGTCGGCACCGGCGAGGTGCCCTACGTGCAGGGCGCGCCGCGCGCCACCGCGGCCGCCGTGCGGCTGCAGCCGCCGGGCGCGACCGGCCCGGCCGGCGGCGACATCGCGCCCGGCGACGGCAGCGCGCGCCACCGGGCCGAGGGCGCCAACGTGCGCTTCCCGCTGCGCGGCGAGTCGGCCGCCTGGATCACCCGCACCGCCCTGTGCGTGGAGGCGCGCGACCCGCGCCGCGCCAACGGCCCGGCGGCGGAGAAGCAGGGCAGCGCCTCCGGCATCCTCTACGTCTTCATGCCGCCGCTGGCCTTCCTGGAGGACTACCTCGACCTGCTCGCCGCCGTCGAGGCCACCGCTGCCGAGCTGGGCGTGCAGGTCGTGCTGGAGGGCTACCCGCCACCGCGCGACGCGCGCCTGAAGCTGCTGCAGGTCACGCCCGACCCCGGCGTGATCGAGGTCAACATCCACCCGGCGCACGACTGGGGCGAGCTGGTGCAGCACACCGAGTTCCTCTACGACGCGGCCTTCCAGACGCGCCTGACGGCCGAGAAGTTCATGACCGACGGCCGCCACACCGGCACCGGCGGCGGCAACCACTTCGTGCTGGGCGGCGCCACGCCGGCCGACAGCCCCTTCCTGCGCCGGCCCGAGCTGCTGGCCAGCCTGCTGCTGTACTGGCACAACCACCCTTCCCTCTCGTACCTGTTCTCGGGCCTCTTCATCGGCCCGACCAGCCAGGCGCCGCGCGTGGACGAGGCGCGCAACGACCAGGTCTACGAGCTGGAGATCGCCCTCAAGGAGATCGCCCGCAACCGCGAGGTCTACGGCCAGTCCATGCCGCCCTGGCTGGTGGACCGCACGCTGCGCAACATCCTGATCGACGTCACCGGCAACACGCACCGCAGCGAGTTCTGCATCGACAAGATGTACTCGCCCGACGGCCCCACCGGCCGCCTGGGCCTGCTGGAGCTGCGCGCCTTCGAGATGCCGCCCCACGCGCGCATGAGCATCGCGCAGCAGCTCCTGATGCGCGCCCTGGTCGCCCGCTTCTGGGACGCGCCCTACCAGGCGCCCGCCACGCGCTGGGGCACCGAGCTGCACGACCGCTTCCTGCTGCCCACCTTCGTGAAGATGGACTTCGAGGACGTGATCGCCGAGATGCGCCAGGCCGGCTTCGCCTTCGAGAGCGAGTGGTTCGCGCCGCACTTCGAGTTCCGCTTCCCGCTGGTGGGCGAGGTGCAGGCGATGGGCATGGAACTGAGCCTGCGCAACGCGCTGGAGCCCTGGCACGTGATGGGCGAGGAAGGCGCCGTCGGCGGCACCGTGCGCTATGTCGATTCCTCGCTGGAGCGCATCGAGGTGCGCGTCAGCGGCCTCAACCAGAGCCGCTACGCCGTCACCGTCAACGGCCAGGTGCTGCCGCTGCAGCCCACCGGCGTGGCCGGCGAGTACGTGGCCGGCGTGCGCTACAAGGCGTGGAACCCGCCCTCCTCGCTGCACCCGAGCATCCAGCCGCACGCCCCGCTGACCTTCGACCTGGTCGACACCTGGATGAAGCGTTCGCTGGGCGGCTGCCAGTACCACGTGGCGCACCCGGGCGGGCGCAACTACACGACCTTCCCGGTCAACGCCTACGAGGCCGAGAGCCGGCGCCTGGCGCGCTTCTCGCGCATGGGCCACACGCCCGGCGGCATGTCCACGCCGCCGGCCAACATCGAGGTGGTGGGCAGCCGCGAGTTCCCCTTCACGCTGGACCTGCGCCGGTGAAGCCGGCCCCGGGCGGCGCGGGGGCCCGATGCGCCGGCCGCGGGTCCGGTCGGCAAGGTCCCGGAGCCGACAGCGGGCCGCACCGGCCGGCCGGCGCCGGCGGCGGCGATGTGACAATGCCCAGGCCGTGGAACCGCTGAACACCTCCCTCTTCGACGCCCAGGCGCTGGAATCGCCGGCCGCCTTCGCGGCGGCGCTCGCGCCGCCGGCACAGCCCGGGCACTTCGACGAGCTGCGCGGCGCCGCCACCCCGCTGCCGGCGCCCGGGCCGGCGCGCACGCCGGCGCCCGGCGCCGCGCCGCTGCACGATGCCAGCCAGCCGCTGCCGGAGGCCCCGGCGGCCGCCACCGACACGGCGCCCGCCGCCCCCCTGACGCCCGCCTGGAGCCGCTTCTTCGAGACCCTGGGCCCCGCCGGCTTCGCCGACCTGCCGCGCCGCGCCGTGAGCCTGGAGCGGCAGATCCGCGACAACGGCGTCACCTACAACGTCTATGCCGACGCCGACGGGCCGCAGCGCCCGTGGTCGCTGGACCTGTTCCCGCTCATCGTCCCGCCCGAGAGCTGGGCGCGCATCGAGGCCGGCGTGCTGCAGCGCACCCGCCTGCTCGACCGCGTGATGGCCGACGTGTACGGCCCGCAGAAGCTGCTGTCCGAGGGCCTGCTGCCGGCCGCGCTGGTGCGCGGCCACCCCGGCTACCTGCGCGCCATGCACGGCGTGCAGCCGCCCGGCGACACCTGGCTGCGCATCGCCGCCTTCGACATCGCCCGCGGGCCCGACGGCCACTGGTGGGTGGTCTCGCAGCGCACCCAGGCGCCGTCGGGCCTGGGCTACCTGCTGGAGAACCGCCTGGCCATCTCGCGCCAGTTCCCGCAGGCCTTCGAGTCGCTGCAGGTGCAGCGCCTGGCCGCCACCTACAGCGCCATGATGGAGGGCCTGCAGCAGATGTGCCCCGCCGGCGCGCCGCCGCACATCGCCCTGCTCACGCCCGGCCCCTACAACGAGACCTACTTCGAGCACGCCTACCTGGCGCGCTACCTCGGCGTGACGCTGGTCGAGGGCAGCGACCTGACGGTGCGCGACGAGCGCCTGTACCTCAAGACGCTGCAGGGCCTGCGGCCGGTGCACGGCCTGATCAAGCGGCTGGACGACGAGTTCCTCGACCCGCTGGAGCTGCGGCCCGACTCCACCCTCGGCGTGCCCGGGCTGCTGCAGGCGATCCGCGCCGGCAACGTGCTGGTGGCCAACATGCCCGGCTCGGCCTTCCTCGAGTCGCCGGCGCTGCTGGGCTTCCTGCCCGCGCTGTCGGAGCACCTGCTGGGCGAGCCGCTGTCGCTGCCTTCGCTGCCGACCTGGTGGTGCGGCGAACGCGCGGCCATGGAGGCGGCCCTGCCGCAGCTGGCCGAGTGCACCATCAAGCCGACCTACCCGGGCTCGCGCGTGCACCCCAGCTTCGAGGCCGTGCTGGGCGCGCAGCTGGACCAGCGCGCGCTCGACGAATGGGCCGGCCGCATCGTGCGGCGCAGCGACGCGCACACGGTGCAGAGCTACGTCCCGCTGTCGCAGATGCCGGCCTGGACGCAGGACCTCGGCCTCGGCCACATCGCGCCCAAGGCGGTGCTGCTGCGCGTGTTCGCCGTCAACGACGGCCCGCAGCGCTGGCGCGTGCTGCCCGGCGGCCTGGCGCGGCTGGCCGGGCCCGACGCCCAGATCGCCTCCATGCAGCGCGGCGGCAGCAGCGCCGACGTGTGGGTACAGACCGACGGCGAGGTCGACCGCACCACGCTGCTGGCCTCGCACGGCACGCCGGCCTCGCTGGCGCGCCACCGCGCGCCGGTGACCAGCCGCGCGGCCGAGAACATGTTCTGGCTCGGCCGCTACACCGAGCGCGCCGAGAACACCCTGCGCCTGACGCGCCTGGCGCTGGACCTGCTGAGCGGCGAGGACCAGTCCAGCCCCGCCCTGACGGACTGGCTCGACACCCTGGCGCGCCGCAACGCGCTGGTGCCGCGCGAGCTGCCCGAGCTGCAGCACGGCGTGCGCGCCGCGCAGGTGCGCCGGGTGTTCGAGCGCGCGCTGATCGCCGAGCTGGGCGACATCGAGCACGGGCGCAGCGTCGGCTTCAACCTCCACTGCCTGCGCCACGCCGCCGCCGCGGTGCGCGAGCGCCTGTCGCAGGAGCACTGGAACCACATCGTGCGCGCCGAGGACGACTTCCTGCGCCGCACGAAGGAGCAGGCCGGCGAGCCGGGCGAGGGGCGCTACGCGCTGGGCGCCACGCAGCGCACGCTGGAGGCGGCCAGCACGATGCTGTCGGCCATCACCGGCGCCCAGACCGACCGCATGACGCGCGACGACGCCTGGCGCCTGCTGTCCATCGGCCGCCACATCGAGCGCCTGGGCTTCCTGGCCAGCGCGCTGGAGGCCGGGCTGGGGGCCGGCACGCTGCACGAGGTGAGCGGCTTCGAGGCGATGGTCGCCCTCTTCGACAGCACCATCACCTTCCACGCGCGCTACCAGCAGCGGCGCGACCTGGCGACGCTGATCGACCTGCTGGTGCTCGACGGCGACAACCCGCGCTCGCTGGCCTGGGTGACGCAGACGCTGCGCGGGCGCATCGCGCGCCTGGCCGGCAGCGCGCCGGGCAAGCTCACGGCCCTGTCGTACGAGCTGCCCGACCCGGCGGCGTGGACGCTGGAGGCCCTGTGCGACGCCACCCCGGACGGCCGCCACCGCCGGCTGCTGGAGGCGCTGGAGGCCTGCGAGGCGGCCGCCTACCACGTCTCCGACGCCATCGGGGTGCGCTACTTCACCCTCACTTCCGAGACCGTGCGCTCCGTCGGCGTCTGAGGCCCATCCATGCGCCTGCACGTCCTCCACGAGACTCGCTACGACTACGCGCCGCCGGTCGAGACGGCGCAGCACATGGCGCACCTCAAGCCGCTGGCGCGCGCATCGCAGCAGTTGCTGAGCCACGCGCTGCACGTGCAGCCCGAGCCGGCGCAGCGCAGCGAATCGACCGACGTGTACGGCAACACGCGCGCCTTCTTCGCCCTGGAGTCCACCCACGAGCAGTTGGTGGTGACGGCCGAGAGCCTGGTCGAGACCGCGCCGCCGCAGCTGTCGCCGCAGGCCGCGCCCGACACGCCCTGGGAGGCGGTGCGCGAGCGCTTCCGCTTCCGCAAGGGGCTGCACGACGACCCGGCCTCGGAGTTCGTCTTCCCCTCGCACCACGTGCCCTTGCACGACGACTTCACCGCCTACGCGCGCCAGAGCTTCACCCCCGGCCGGCCGGTCTTCGACGCCGCGATGGACCTGGCGCTGCGCATGCACCGCGACTTCGAGTACGACAGCGACAGCACCGAGATCGGCACGCCCGCCGTGCAGGCGCTGGCCCAGCGGCGCGGCGTGTGCCAGGACTTCGCCCACATCATGATCGCCTGCTGCCGCGCGATGGGCCTGCCGGCGCGCTACGTGAGCGGCTACCTGCTGACGCAGCCGCCGCCCGGCCAGCCGCGCCTGGTCGGCGCCGACGCCTCGCACGCGTGGGTGGAGCTGTACATCCCGCCCGCGGCCGGCGCCGCGCCGGGCGCGGGCGACTGGGCCGGCTTCGACCCGACCAACGGCCGCCAGCCCGGCGAGGACTACGTGCTGCTGGCCGTGGGCCGCGACTTCGCCGACGTCTCGCCCATGCGCGGCGTGCTGCACGGCGGCGCCCGCCACGTGCTCAGCGTGGGCGTCACCGTGCGGCCCGAGAATGAGCAGGGCGGCGCCGCCGGATCGCCCCCGGGCGAACCCGCCGCCTGAGTCCGAGAATGAACCGCCGCCCCGCCCCGTCCGGCGGGCGCGCCCGCCATTTCTTCTTCTTTCCCCTGTCTCCCCAAGAAAGCGAAGGTGAACCGCATGACCGACATCTACGACCAACTCAAGACCCTGGGCATCGAGCTGCCGCCCGTGGCGGTGCCCGCCGCGGCCTACGTGCCCTTCGTGCGCACCGGCAACCTGGTCTTCCTCTCGGGCCACGTGGCCAAGAAGGACGGCAAGCCCTGGGTCGGCCAGCTCGGCGTGAACCTGGGCACCGACGAAGGCAAGGCCGCCGCGCGCGCCGTGGCCGTCGACCTGCTCGGCACGCTGCATGCGGCGGTGGGCGACCTGAACAAGGTCCGGCGCATCGTCAAGCTGATGAGCCTGGTCAACTCCGCCCCCACCTTCACCGAGCAGCACCTGGTGACCAACGGCGCCAGCGAGCTCATCGGCCAGGTCTTCGGCGAGCGCGGGGCGCACGCGCGCAGCGCCTTCGGCGTGGCGCAGATCCCGATGGGCTGCTGCGTCGAGATCGAACTCGTCGCGGAAGTGGAATGACGGCGCCCGTCGCCCTCGTCACCGCCGGCGGCAGCGGCATGGGCGCCGCGGCGGCGCGCGGCCTGCGCGCGGCCGGCTTCGAGGTGGCGGTGCTCTCCTCCTCCGGCAAGGGCGAGGCGCTGGCGCAGGCGCTGGGCGGCGTCGGCGTCACCGGCTCCAACCGCAGCGACGCCGACCTGCAGCGCCTGGTCGATGCCGCGCTGGCACGCTGGGGCCGCATCGACGCCGTGGTCAACAGCGCCGGCCACGGCCCCAAGGGCGATCTGCTGGCGATCGGCGACGAGGACTGGCACCTCGGCATGGAGTTCTATCTGCTGAACGTGGTGCGCATCGCGCGCCTGGTCACGCCGGTGATGCAGCGGCAGAAGGCCGGCTCGATCGTCAACATCGGCACCTACGCCACCTTCGAGCCCGAGGCGGCCTTCCCCACCTCCGGCGTGTTCCGCGCCGGGCTGGCCTCCTTCGCCAAGCTCTATGCCGACAAGTACGCGGCCGAGGGCATCCGCATGAACAACGTGCTGCCCGGCTACATCGACAGCCTGCCCGAGAAGGAGGAGCGCCGCGCGCGCATCCCGATGGGCCGCTACGGCACGGCCGGCGAGGTGGCGGAGCTGATCGTCTTCCTGGCCTCGGACAAGTCCGTCTACATCACCGGACAGAACATCCGCATCGATGGCGGCATCACGCGGTCCGTCTAGCGCCGGGCCGGCCGGCCTGTGGCTGGGAATCTTCGGCATCGGCTACGCACTGGCGCTGGTTCTCTGCATCGTCACGGTCGCCACGCCGGCACCCTACGGCGACCTCACCCGCATCGGGCGCGTGCCGGAATCCGACTTCGGCTGGCGCGCGGCCCAGCCGGGCGTCCCGCCGGCGGCGCTGGCCGATGCGCCCCTGGCCGAAGCTGATGTGCTGGTCATCGGCGACAGCTTCTCGGTCGGCCGGCTCTGGCAGTCGGTGCTGGTCGAGCAGGGCCTGAAGGTCGCGACCACCCATTGGGACCAGATGGACAACGCGCTGTGCGGCGACCTGGCGACGTGGGCCGATGCACAGGGGTTCCGCGGCCGGACCGTGATCGTGCAGACCGTGCAGCGCTGGATCGCACGGCGGGTGGACCGCTCACTGGCGTGTATGCGCACGGCCCACGCCTACCAGGCGATGGGCCGATCCGCCAGGCCATCGAGCGAACCGCCTGCCTGGGCGCTCAACGAGAGCGCCAGGCTGAGCACCGGCCTCGTGACCTGGACCCATGGCCGCCGCGTGCGGCGTGAGCTGCAGGAGGTCGTGTTCCGCGATCCGGCCAACAACCTACCCCTGGTGAGCGTGCGCCCGCTGGGCGACGGCTGCGACCAGTTCAGTCACCGGCTGTGCGATCGCGGCCTCTTCCTCGCCGAGGACGTGATGATGGCGGTGCCTGATGGCAAGGAACTCGCCTTCGCCCGCCGTTTCAACGAGGCACACCCAGGCCCGCAGATCGTGTGGATGGTCGTGCCGGACAAGACCACCGTCTACGTCGAACCCGAGCGCGGAGCCGCCTTCGGCCGGCAGCTTCGCGTGGCGGGCCTGGGCCCTGACCTGTTTGCCGAGGCCCAGGCCGCACGGCGAACCATCCGGGATTTCTACTGGCCCAACGACACGCACCTGTCCACGCAAGGCATGCGCCACGTCGGCGAGGTGGTACGGCGCTGGATCGAACGCGACGCACCCTGAGCGCAGCCCGGTGGGACGGTGCGCTCAGATCGCCACCAGGTGACGCACGCCGTCGCCCTCCATGTCCTTGCCCAGGCCGCGGGCGATGACCTCGCCGCGCTCCATCACCAGGTAGTGGTCGGCCAGCTCCTGCGCGAAGTCGTAGTACTGCTCGCACAGCACGATCGCCATGTCGCCGCGGTCGGCCAGCATGCGGATGACGCGGCCGATGTCCTTGATGATGCTGGGCTGGATGCCCTCGGTGGGCTCGTCCAGGATCAGCAGCTTCGGGCCCGGCGCCAGCGCGCGGGCGATGGCCAGCTGCTGCTGCTGCCCGCCCGACAGGTCGCCGCCGCGCCGGTGCAGCATCTGCCGCAGCACCGGGAACAGCTCGAACAGCTCCGGCGGGATCGGCGTCGAGCCGCTGCGGTAGGCCAGGCCCATGCGCAGGTTCTCCTCGACCGTGAGGCGCGCGAAGATCTCGCGGCCCTGCGGCACGAAGCCCATGCCGGCGCGGGCGCGCTCATAGGGCGTCTTCTTCTGCACCGGCTGGCCGTCGAACGAAATGCCGCCGCTCTTGATGGGCACCAGGCCCATCAGCGACTTCAGCAGCGTCGTCTTGCCCACGCCGTTGCGGCCCAGCAGCACCGTGACCTGGCCCGGGTGCGCCTCGAAGCTGACGTCGCGCAGGATGTGCGAGCCGCCGTAGTACTGGTGGATGTTCCTGACGCTCAGCATGCTCATCTTCCCAGGTAGACCTCGATCACGCGTTCGTCGGCCTGCACTTCGTCCAGCGTGCCCTGCGCCAGCACGGCGCCGTCGCACAGCACGGTGACGATCTCGGAGATGGTCCTGATGAAGCTCATGTCGTGCTCCACCACCATCAGCGAATGCCTGCCCTTCAGGCTGAGGAACAGCTCGGCCGTGCGCGCCGTCTCCTCGTCGGTCATGCCGGCCACGGGCTCGTCCAGCAGCAGCAGCTTCGGGTCCTGCATCAGCAGCATGCCGATCTCCAGCCACTGCTTCTGGCCGTGGCTGAGCAGGCCGGCCATGCGCTCGACGCTGCCGGCCAGGTGGATGGTGTGCAGCACCTCGGCCAGGCGGTCGGCCTGCGCCGAGTCGAGCCGGAAGAACAGGGAGCTCTTCACGTCCTTGCCGGTCTTCAGCGCCAGCTCCAGGTTCTCGAACACGCTGAGCTGCTCGAAGACGGTGGGCTTCTGGAACTTGCGGCCGATGCCCAGCTGCGCGATCTCGGCCTCGCGGTGGCGCAGCAGGTCGATGGTGCTGCCGAAGTACACGGTGCCCTCGTCGGGCCGGGTCTTGCCGGTGATGATGTCCATCATCGTGGTCTTGCCGGCGCCGTTGGGGCCGATGATGCAGCGCAGCTCGCCGGGCGCGATGTCCAGGCTCAGCTTGTTGATCGCCTTGAAGCCGTCGAAGCTCACGCTCACGTCTTCCAGGTAGAGGATGCGGCCGTGCGTGACGTCCACCTCGCCGGCCACGGCGGGCCGGCCGTAGCCCGCCTCGCGCCCGCCGGATTCCGTTTGCGCCGCGTACGGCAGGCCGTGCCCCCTGGCGTAGCGCTGCGCGCCGGATTCCATCAGGTCGGGCGTCATGCCTTGGCCCCTTCCACCTCGACGGCCAGCGGCGCCAGCGCATCCTCTTCCACGCCTTCCGACGCGGCCAGCGAGCGCTGCGCCTCGCGCCGGCCGGCACTGACGGCCGGCGCCTTCCTTCCGCGCCGCAACCAGCGGCGCACCAGGCCGACGATGCCGTCGGGCAGGAACAGCGTGACGGCGATGAACAGGGCGCCGAGGAAGTACAGCCAGTACTCGGGCGCCACCACCGTCAGCCAGCTCTTGGCGCCGTTGACCAGGAAGGCGCCGACGATCGGCCCCACCAGCGTGGCGCGGCCGCCCACCGCCGTCCAGATGGCGATCTCGATGGAGGCGGCGGTGCTCATCTCGCCCGGGTTGATGATGCCCACCTGCGGCACGTACAGCGCGCCGGCCACGCCGCACATCATGGCCGAGACGACCCAGATGGTGAGCTTGTAGGGCAGCGGGTTGTAGCCGCAGAACATGGTGCGCGACTCGGCGTCGCGGATGGCCTGCAGCACGCGGCCGAACTTGCTGCCCACCAGCCACTTGGCGAACAGGAAGAAGCCCAGCAGCGTCAGGCCGGTCAGCGCGAACAGCGTCATGCGCATCTCCTGCGTGGCGATCGGGATGCCCAGGATGCGCTTGAAGTCGGTGAAGCCGTTGTTGCCGCCGAAGCCGGTCTCGTTGCGGAAGAACAGCAGCATCGCCGCGAAGGTCATGGCCTGCGTGATGATGGAGAAGTACACGCCCTTGATGCGCGAGCGGAAGGCGAAGTAGCCGAACACCAGCGCCAGCAGGCCCGGCACCGCCGCCACCATCAGCATCTGGAACGCGAAGGAGTCGCTGAAGGTCCAGTGCCAGGGCAGCTCCTTCCAGTCGAGGAAGACCATGAAGTCCGGCAGGTCGCTCTTGTAGTTGCCGTCGCGGCCGATCTGGCGCATGAGGTACATGCCCATCATGTAGCCGCCCAGCGCGAAGAAGAGGCCGTGGCCCAGCGAGAGGATGCCGGTGTAGCCCCAGATCAGGTCCATGGCCAGCGCGCAGATGGCATAGCACATGATCTTGCCCAGGAGCGCCACCATGTAGTCGCTCATGTGGAAGGCGCTGCCGGCCGGCACCGCGAGGTTGAGCACCGGCGCCAGCGCGCAGACCGCGATGAGGGCGACGAAGAAGGCGGTCCAGCCCTTGCGGGTCAGCAGCGGCGCCCCGGCGGGAAGTTTCAGCTCGCTCATGCCTCGGCGCTCCGCCCCTTGATCGCGAAGATGCCCTGCGGCCGCTTCTGGATGAACACGATGATGAACACGAGCACGGCGATCTTGGCCAGCACCGCGCCGGCCCACCCTTCGATGAACTTGTTGAGGATGCCCAGCCCCAGCGCCGCGTACACGGTGCCGGCCAGCTGGCCGACCCCGCCCAGCACCACCACCATGAAGCTGTCGACGATGTAGCCCTGCCCCAGGTCGGGCCCGACGTTGCCGATCTGGCTGAGCGCGCAGCCGGCCAGCCCGGCGATGCCCGAGCCGAGCGCGAAGGCGTAGGTGTCGATGCGCGCGGTGTTCACCCCCATGCAGGAGGCGATGGGCCGGTTCTGCGTGACGCCGCGCACGAACAGGCCCAGCCGCGTGCGGCCGATCAGCCAGCCCATCGCCAGCAGCACCAGCGCGGCGAAGACGATGATGCCGATGCGGTTCCAGGGCAGCGTGAGGTTGTTCATGAGCTGCACGCCGCCGCTCATCCACGAGGGGTTCTCCACGCCCACGTTCTGCGCGCCGAACAGCGAGCGCACCAGTTGCTGCAACATCAGGCTGATGCCCCAGGTGGCCAGCAGCGTCTCCAGCGGGCGGCCGTAGAGGAAGCGGATCACGCCGCGCTCCAGCACCGCGCCCACCAGCGCCGAGGCGAGGAAGGAGGCGGGGATCGCCGCCACCAGGTACCAGCCGAACAGCACCTCGGGCACGAAGCGCTGGAACAGGCCCTGCATCACGTAGGTGGCGTAGGCGCCGATCATGATCAGCTCGCCGTGCGCCATGTTGATCACGCCCATCAGCCCGTAGGTGATGGCCAGGCCCAGCGCCGCCAGCAGCAGCACCGAGCCGAGGCTGATGCCGCTGAAGATCGCGGCCAGCCGGTCGCCCCACACGAGCGAGGCGTCGATGCCGGCGATGGCGGACTGCAGCGCGGCCTTGACCTCCGGGTCCGGCTCGGAGGCGAGGCGCTCGTTGAGCAGCAGCTTGGTGTCGGGGCGCTTGCTCTCGGCCAGCAGCTTCGCCGCCTCCAGGCGGCGCCCCTTGTCCTGGCTGCCGATCAGCATGGCGGCGCGGGCCATCTCCAGCCGCGCCTTCACGGCCTCGCTCTTCTCCGTCGCCAGCGCCTTCTCGACCAGCGGCAGGCGCGATTCGTCGGGGTCCTTGAACAGCGCCTCGGCCGCACGGGCGCGCGCCTGTTCGTCGGGGCTGGCCAGCTGCAGCGCGGCCAGCGCGGCGTCGATGGCGCCGCGCATGTAGTTGTTGTTGACCACGTCCTCGGCGTCGTCGGGCAGCTTCAGCTCGGCGCCGCTCACGGGGTCGAAGCCCTTGTCGTCGCGGACGACGAAGACCTGCTCGCCGGCCACCTTCACCGCGTCGTCGGCCAGCGCCTGGATGAAGGCGGCGGTCTTCTCGTCGGCGTCGAGCACCGCCTGGTTGAGCGCGGCGACGCGCTCTTCGGCATCGCCGCCGGCCATGGCGCGCGCCTGCCCGGCGGTGAGGGCCTGGGCCTGCGCGGCCCACGCCAGGCACAGGGCCGAGAGCAGGTACAGGAAGGGACGCAAGGAGATCTTCACGGGGTTCTCGAAAGGCAAACAGAACCGAGGCGTGCTGCAGCCACGCCCCGGCCGTCCTCAATCTGGTGGCCGCGGAGCAGGCCGCCATGCGGGAACCGCCGCGGAACCGGCTCTGCCAGGCCGCTGGCGGTGCCCCTTGAGGGGGGGATCGCATCGGCCACACGCAGCGAGGCCGATGCGAACGGGGGTGGTCAGAGCTTGGTCTTGCCGTCCGGCTCGTCCTTCTTCTTGTCGTTGCCCTCGATGAACGGGCTCCACGGCTGCGCCTTGATCGGCTCCTTGGTCTTCCACACCACGCTGAACTGGCCGTCGGACTTGATCTCGCCGATCAGCACCGGCTTGTGCAGGTGGTGGTTCTTCTCGTCCATCTTCACGGTGAAGCCGTCCGGCGCCTTGAAGGTCTGGCCGGCCATGGCGGCGATCACCTTGTCGGTGTCGGTGCTCTTGGCCTTCTCGACCGCCTGCTTCCACATGTGCATGCCGATGTAGGTGGCCTCCATCGGGTCGTTGGTCAGCGGCTTGTCGGCCTGGCCGGGCAGCTTCTTGGCCTTGGCGTAGTCGCTCCATTCCTTGATCCAGGCCGTGTTGGTCGGGTTCTTGACCGACATGAAGTAGTTCCACGCCGCCAGGTGGCCCACCAGCGGCTTGGTGTCGACGCCGCGCAGCTCTTCCTCGCCCACCGAGAAGGCGACCACCGGCACGTCCTTGGCCTTCAGGCCGGCGTTGCCCAGTTCCTTGTAGAAGGGCACGTTGGAGTCGCCGTTGATGGTGGAGATCACCGCCGTCTTGCCGCCCTGGCTGAACTTCTTGATGTCGGCCACGATGGTCTGGTAGTCGCTGTGGCCGAAGGGGGTGTACTTCTCGTCGATGTCGGCGTCCTTCACGCCCTTGCTCTTGAGGAAGGCGCGCAGGATCTTGTTGGTGGTGCGCGGGTACACGTAGTCGGTGCCCAGCAGCACGAAGCGCTTGGCGCCGCCGCCTTCCTTGCTCATCAGGTACTCGACGGCGGGGATGGCCTGCTGGTTGGGCGCGGCGCCGGTGTAGAAGACGTTCTTCGACAGCTCCTCGCCCTCGTACTGCACGGGGTAGAACAAGAGGCCGTTCATCTCCTCCACCACCGGCAGCACCGACTTGCGCGACACGCTGGTCCAGCAGCCGAAGATCACCGCCACCTTGTCCTGGCCGAGCAGCTGCTTGGTCTTCTCGGCGAACAGCGGCCAGTTGGAAGCCGGGTCCACGATCACGGGCTCCAGCTGCTTGCCCATGACGCCGCCCTTCTTGTTGATCTCCTCGATCGTCATCAGGGCCATGTCCTTGAGCGCGGTCTCGGAGATCGCCATCGTGCCCGACAGCGAGTGCAGGATGCCGACCTTGATGGTGTCGGCGGCGAAGGCCGGGGCGGCGCCCAGGCTGGCCAGGGCGACGCTGGCGGTCAGCGCCTTGAGGGTGAAACGACGTTGCATGGACTCTTCTCCAGGGGAGTGAAAACGTGGAGCAAAGTCTCAGTTGAACGACGTATGGCGCAAATACGCCGGGTGGCGTACAGGCCCGCCGGCGGCGCCGCGGGGCCCTTACGGCGGGTCGGGCGCGTCCGGCTTCCGCACCTTCCTGCGCGGCGCCTGTGCCACCAGCCCGGTGACGTGCCGGGCGTAGGCCGATGCGGCAGGCGAAGGCGTATGGCCGACCAGCGTCACGATGCCGTAGTGGGTCTTCATCCCGCCCAGGCCTGCCACCTCCAGCGGCACCAGCGGGTGGGTCTCGCCGCGGAACACGGGCGATGCAGGCGCCAGGATGACGGCCTGGGACGACAGCGCCAGGTGCCGCAGCGCTGCGGGGTCGTCGCAGACCACGTTGAGCAGTTCGCGGTCGCGGGACCGGGCGTGGCGATCGAAGAACCGCGCCACGTCCAGCGGCAGGCGCGGCCCGGCCACCGGGAAGGCCAGCAGCTGCTCCACCGTGACCGACGCATGCCGGGTGAGCGGGTGCCGCGCCCGGGCGAAGAAGGCCACCGGCACCCTGGGCAGCAGCGCGATGTCCAGCATGGACTGCTGCGCGAGGTCGCGCGTGTCGGCGATGAACAGATCGAGCTTCCTGCGCCGCAGCCGGTCGCACAGGGTCCCGGCATCCGCCATGTCCATGCGCACCGTGAGCTGGGGGTGGTCGCGGACCAAGGCGGCGAGCGCGGCCCGCCCCAGCATGCCCGCGGCGAAGGGGCCCACCCCCACGTGCAGGCTGCCGCCCTCCAGCCCTTTCCACCGCAGCACCTCCTGCCGCATGCGCTGGGCCTCGTCCAGCACGGCGCGGGCGTGCGTCAGCACCTGCTCCCCCACCGGCGTGAAGTGCACCGCGCCATAGGCACGGTCGACCAGGCGGGCCTGCAAGGCGTCTTCCAGGCTGTCGATGCTGCGCGAGAAGGCCGGCTGGGACAGGTGCGAGGCCTGCGCGGCACGCACGAAGCTGCCCTGTTCGGCCAGCGCGACCAGGTGTTGGAGCTGCCTCAGGCGCATCTTGCTTTTTTGATCAGATTGACCTCGATATTTTGCATTGGATGCAACTTCCAGCGGCTCCGAGAATTTGTGCATCCCGCCTGCATCGACCCTGGAGACACCCGTGAAATCCCCCCGCTTCCCGTCCCGCGGCCCCGGCCGCCTCGCCCCGCCGCTCGCCCTGGCCGGCGCCCTGCTGCCGCTGCTGGCGGGTGCGCAGGGCACACCCGCGCCCGCGCCCGCCCCGGCCACCGAGGCGACCGCGCGGGCCAACGCGGCATGGCTGCAGCGGCTGCCCTTTTCCGATCGCCAGGATTTCGAGGACGCCGCGCGCGGCCTGGTCGCGCGCTTTCCGGCGCAGCCCGTGCGTACCGCCGACGGCCGCGTGGCCTGGGACCCGGGCGCCTATGCCTTCGAGGACGCGGAGACGGCGCCGCCCACCGTCAATCCCAGCCTGTGGCGGCTCGCCAGGCTGAACAACGAGGCCGGCCTGTACAAGGTGACCGAGCGCCTCTACCAGGTGCGCGGCGCCGACCTCTCGAACATGAACATCATCGAAGGCGACACCGGCCTGATCGTGATGGACCCGCTCATCAGCGCCGAACCGGCGCGCGCGGCGCTGGAGCTGTACTACGCGCACCGCCCGCGCAAGCCGGTGGTCGCGGTGATCTACACCCACAGCCACGTTGACCACTTCGGCGGCGTCAAGGGGGTCGTGGACGAGGCCGACGTGAAGGCCGGCAAGGTGGCGGTCATCGCGCCGGCGGGCTTCATGGAGGAGGCCGTGAGCGAGAACGTGCTGGCCGGCAACGCCATGACGCGGCGCGCGCAGTACATGTACGGCGCCCTGCTGCCGCGCAGCGCCGGCGGCCAGGTGGACGCCGGCCTGGGCAAGGCCACCTCCCGCGGGACGGTGACGCTGATTCCGCCCACGGACCTGGTCTCGCAGCCCATCGACACGCGGCGCATCGACGGCATCGACATCGAGTTCCAGCTCACGCCGGGCACCGAGGCGCCGGCGGAGATGAACCTGTACTTTCCCCAGTTCCGCACCCTGTGCGTCGCCGAGAACGCGGTGCGCACGCAGCACAACATCCTGACGATCCGCGGCGCCCTGGTGCGCGACCCGAAGGCCTGGTCGCACTACCTGGGGCAGACGCTGCAACTCTACGGCGAGCGCAGCGACATCCTCATCGCCCAGCACCATTGGCCCACGTGGGGCAAGGCGCGCATCGCCGAATTCCTGAGCGACCAGCGCGACATGTACCAGTGGCTGAACGACCAGACGCTGCGGCTGCTGAACCAGGGCTACAAGCCGCTGGACATCGCCGACAGGCTGAAGGCACTGCCCGAGCCGCTGGCGAGCAAGTGGTACGCACGCGACTACTACGGCTCGGTGAGCCACAACGTGCGCGCCGTGTACCAGCGCTTTCTGGGCTACTACGACGGCAACCCCGCCACGCTGAACCCACTGCCCCCGGCGGAAAGCGCCCGGCGCACCATCGAGTGGATGGGCGGCCCGGAGGCCGTGCTGGCCAGGGCGCGCGAAGCCTATGCGCGCGGCGAATACCGCTGGGTGGCCCAGGTCGGCAACGAGCTGGTCTTCGCCGCGCCCGGCAACGCGGCGGCGCGCCAGCTGCAGGCCGATGCGCTGGAGCAGCTCGGCTACCAGGCCGAGAACGCCACCTGGCGCAACGCCTACCTGACCGGCGCGCTCGAACTGCGGCGCGGCGTGCCGAAGCTTCCGCCCCGGGCCGGCTCGGCCGACCTGGTGCGTGCGCTGACCGTGCCGCACTTCTTCGACTTCATGGCGGTCCGCCTGGACGGCGACAAGGCAGCCGGGAAGCGTTTCGCCTTCAACTGGCGCTTCACCGATCTCGGCCAGCGCTATGCCATGACCCTGCGCAACAGCGCGCTGACCTACCTGCCCGACACCGAGCACGCCCGGCCGGATGCCACCGTCACGCTGACCAAGGCCACGCTCGACGGCATCAGCCTGCACCAGACCACCCTGGCGCAGGCGCTGCGCGACGGCGGGATCCGGATCGAGGGCGACTCGTCCGCCGTGGCCGCACTGTTCGGCATGCTGGACGCCTTCGATCCCTCGTTCGACATCGTCACGCCGCGGGCGGCCCCGTAGCCCCGGGGGCCGCCGGCCGGATCCCGGACCTAGTCGGCCGACGTCTCCGCCGCTTCCAGGCGGCGCAGCTGACGCGCAGCGAAGGCCCAGACCATCGCGGAGGCATCCGGCCCCTTCGGATCGGTGTCGCTGGCACGTGGGGCGCCGCCGCTCCAGGCATGGCCCAGCCGGGCGATGTTCACCTGCACCACCTGCACCCGGCCGCGGCGGCGGTACTCGGTCACGCGCATGGGCAGGCGCTGGCCGCGCTGGCGGGGCTGCGGCGGCCCCGCCTGGGCGCCCCCGGCCTCGGCCCAGGCCTGCGCCGCGCGCTGGGCGTTGACGGAGGCCACCACCAGGTCGGCATCGCCCTGCAGCACCAGCAGCGGCGGCAGCGGCACGGCCGGCGAGGCCTCCAGGGACGGCGCGCGGCGGCCCGCCATCGCCGCCAGCGCGCTGTGGCGCGAGCGCGCCGCCCCGGGCGCGACGCCGGAATGCATCGCCACGGCGACGAAGCGCTCCGGCGCCGCCAGGGCCATCAGCGCCGCCATGCTGGCGCCGGCGGACAGGCCCGCCACCGCCACGCGGCCGCGGTCGGCGCCGTGCACCAGGCACACCTGGTCGATTGCGCTCATCAGGGTGGCGGCCTCGGCCAGGGCCTGGCCGGAACGCAGCTCGAACCAGTTCCAGCACCCCTGCGGGTTGGCCAGCCGGTCCTGCTCCGGGTAGAGCACCACGAAGCGCTCGCGCGCGGCCAGCCGGTTCATGCGGGTGGCGATGGCGAAGTCGCGCGCCGTCTGGCCGCAGCCGTGCAGCATCACCAGCAGGGGCAGCCGCTCGCCCGGCTGCATCCCCGGGGGCCGGTAGACGCGGAAGGCCCGCACGCCGCCCGGCCCGGCGGCCATGCCGCCGATCCACTCGCCCGGGCCGGGCGGGGGACGCAGCTGCTCGCGCATGGCGCGCTGCAGCTTGCCGGCGACCCGCCGGCTGCCCTGCACCGCCGCGCGGGCGAGCGCCTTCATCTGGCGCTGGTAGGCGCGCTGGAGCAGCGAGGTGACGGAGGTGCGGCGGGCCATCGGCGGGGCCCGACCATATCAGCCCCCCGCGGACCATGTCCTGCGTCCTGGCGGGGAGGAACCGGGGCTTCCGTGACATCGTCGCGCATCCGGGCGGCGGCGCACGGCGGCGCTGTCACGCGCCCGTCACGCGGATGACACACGATCGGCGGTCCGACGCGCCATGACCGACCGCCCCTTTCCGCCGCCCAGCATTCCCTACGGGGGCGACGCCGCAGGCCTGATCTGCGGATGGCGCTTCAGCCCCACCGGCGACGGCGACGGCGGCGCCACGGCCCTGGACGCCGACGAGGCCGCCGCCTGGCTCGCCCGGCCGGCGCCCGCCGCGGGCGAGTTCGCCTGGCTGCACTTCAACCTGAGCCATGCGCCGGCGCGGCGCTGGCTGGAGCGGCACGCCGCCCTGCCCGACAGCTTCTACGAGGCGCTGGACGGCGGCCTGCACTCCACCCGCGTGGAGCGCGACGACGACACGCTGGTGGCGGTCGTCAACGACGTGCACTTCGACTTCGGCTTCGAGCCCTCCGACATCTCGACGCTGTGGATCGCCGTCGGCCCGCGCCTGGTGGTGACGGCGCGCACCCGGCCGCTGCGCTCGGTGGACACGCTGCGCACCGCCGTGCGCGACGGCGACCTGCCGCGCTCCACGGCCGAACTGCTGGAGCACCTGATGCGCGCCCAGGCCGACGTGCTGGTGAGCATCGTGCGCGGCGTCACGGAGCGCATCGATGCGGTGGAGGACGACCTGCTGGCCGGCCGCCCCGGCCCGCAGCGCGCCCGCCTGGGCGAGCTGCGCCGCGTGCTGGTGCGGCTGCAGCGGCTGCTGGCGCCCGAGCCGGCGGCGCTGTTCCGCCTGCTGACCCGGCCGCCGCCGTGGATGGCCGAATCCGACGCGCAGGGCCTGCGCGACGCCTCCGGCGAGTTCTCGGTGGTGCTGCGCGACATGGCCGGCCTGCAGGAGCGCGTCAAGCTGCTGCAGGAGGAGATCGCCGCGCGCGTGCAGGAAGACAACAACCGCAGCCTCTTCGTGCTGACGATCGTCACCGTGCTGGCGCTGCCCATCAACATCCTGGCCGGCCTATTCGGCATGAACGTGGGCGGCATCCCGCTGGCGGAGAACCGCCACGGCTTCTGGATCCTGGTGGCCGTGGTGGCCAGCTTCACCGGCATCGCGGCCTGGGCGGCCTTCAGGAAGGCCGGCAGGCAGTGAGCGCCGCCGCTCAGGCCGAGGCCGGCAGCTCGTTCACCTGGACCGAGAGGTCGAACAGCTTGGCCTTGCCGGCGTAGTAGCGGTCCAGCCGCCACTCGCGCAGGATGTCGATGGCCAGCTGGAAGGCGTCGTAGTCGAGGTCGTAGAGCCGGACCAACTCGAAGCTGTGGTCCGTCTCCAGGGCCAGCACCAGCTGCGCGAGGATGCGCGCAGAGGCGTCGTCGGGGCTCTTCTCGATGAAGCGCCGGGCTTCCTTGATGGCATTCATGGGGGTCGCATCCTCCGCTCCCGCGGTGGCGTCCTGAGTCATTTCGATGGACGTATTCTTGCCGCCACCCCCCGCCAGAAATATGACAACGCCTGTCACACGGTCGGGTTGCTATGGTTTTTGCAGCAACCCGGCGCCAGCGCGCCGCGCCGCCGCTCCGTAAAATCCCGCAGGTGAGCGCCATCCTCAACGCCGATCTGCACTGCCACTCCGTGGTGTCGGACGGCACGCTGACGCCGGAAGAGCTGGCCGCACGCGCCAAGGCCAACGGCGTCGACCTGTGGGCGCTGACCGACCACGACGAGGTCGGCGGCCAGCACCGCGCCGCCGCCGCCGCCCGCGAGGCCGGCATGCGCTACCTCACCGGCACCGAGATCTCCGTCACCTTCGCCGACGAGACGGTCCACATCGTGGGCCTGGGCTTCGATCCCGACGATGCGGCGATGACCCAGGGCCTGTACGACACCCGCGGCGGCCGCGGCAAGCGGGCGCAGGAGATGTCCGACCAACTGGCCCGCGTGGGCATCCACGGCGCCTACGAGGGCGCGCTCAAGTTCGTCGGCAACCCCGAGCTGATCTCGCGCACGCACTTCGCCCGCTTCCTGGTCGAGCAGGGCCACTGCCGCGACACGGCGGAGGTCTTCCGCAAATACCTCACCGAGGGCAAGCCCGGCTACGTGCCGCACCGCTGGGCCTCGCTCAGGGACGCGGTGCGCTGGATCAACGGGGCCGGCGGGCTGGCCGTGATCGCGCATCCGGGCCGCTACAAGTTCACCGCCAACGAGGAATACGCCCTCTTCACCGAGTTCCAGGCCCACGGCGGGCGGGGGGTGGAGGTGGTCACCGGCAGCCACACGCCGGCCGAGTACGTCGAGTACGCCGACAAGGCGCGCGAGTTCGGCCTGGCCGCCTCGCGCGGCAGCGACTTCCACAGCCCCGGCGAAAGCCATTGCGACCTGGGTGCCCTGCCGCCGCTGCCCGCGGGCCTGACACCGGTGTGGGAGCTGCTCGCGGACCGCATCCGGTGAGCGGCCCTGGCCCGGCCTCGCCCGGCTCGGCCATCGCGCCGCCCACCGTCCTGCGCGACCGCCAGGCCGAGCGCATGCTGGCCGGCATCGGCATGGCGCTGGTGGCCGTCGCCTGCTTCGCCACGCTGGACACCGCCACCAAGGTCGCGGTGGCGAGCGTGCCGGTGTTCATGGGCGTGTGGTTCCGCTACACCTTCCAGGCCGTCGCGACCACGGCCGTCCTGCTGCCGCTGTACGGCACCGCGCTGCTGCAGACGCGGCACCCCCGCTACCAGGCCCTGCGCGGCCTGCTGCTGCTGGGCAGCACGGTGTTCGCCTTCCTCAGCCTGCGCCACATGCCGATGGCGGAGTTCACGGCGGTGGTGATGGTCGCGCCGCTGGCCATCACCGTGCTGGCGGCCACCGTGCTCAAGGAACGGGTCTCGCCGCTGCGCTGGGCGCTGGTGGCCGGCGGCTTCGCCGGCACGCTGGTGATCCTGCGGCCGGGCGGCGGCGCCTTCGGCTGGGCCATGTTGCTGCCGGTGGGGCTGGTGGTCAGCAACGCCTGGTTCCAGGTGCTGACCAGCCGGATGGCCCAGACGGAAAACCCGCTGACCATGCACTTCTACACCGGCTGGGTGGGCGCGCTGGCGACGTCCTTCGTCCTGCCCCTCGTGTGGCAGGCGCTGCCGGGCTGGCGCACCTGGGCCCTGCTGTGCCTGATGGGGCTGATGGGCACGGTGGGGCACTTCCTGCTCATCCTGGCCTACCGGCGCGCCCCGGCCTCGACGCTCACCCCCTACCTCTATGCGCAGATCGGCTTCGCCATGCTGGGCGGCTGGTGGGTGTTCGGGCACGTGCCGGACCCGGCCTCGCTCGTGGGCATCGCCATGATCGCGACCTGCGGCGCCGCTGGCGCGTGGCTGACCATCCGCGAGCGGCGCGTCCCGATCGAGCCCCTGGAGGCCTGACGCGCCGCACAATGGACGCATGGCCCAGTATTTCGAAGTCCACCCCGACAACCCCCAGCCGCGGCTGCTCAAGCAGGCCGCCGCCCTCCTCGCGCGCGGCGAGGTGCTGGCCGTGCCGACCGACTCCAGCTACGCGCTGGCCTGCCGCCTCGACGACAAGGACGCGGCCGACGCGCTGCGGCGCCTGCGGCAGGTCGACGAGCGGCACCACCTCACCCTGCTGTGCCGCGACCTGAGCGAGCTGGCCAACTACGCCCGCGTCGACAACCGCCAGTACCGCCTGCTCAAGGCGGCCACGCCCGGTCCGTACACCTTCCTCCTGGAAGCGACCAAGGAAGTCCCGCGCCGCGTGAGCCACCCGCAGCGCAAGACCATCGGCCTGCGCGTGCCGGCGCACCGGGCGCTGGACGAGCTGCTGATGCTGCACGGCGCGCCGCTGCTGGCCACCACGCTCATCCCGCCCGGCGAGACCGACCCGATGAACGACGCCGCCGCCATCCGCGAGCGCTTCGAGAAGCTGATCGGCGGCGTGGTGGATGCCGGCGCCTGCCCCTCGCAGCCGACCACCGTGGTCGACCTGGTGCCGATGGGCGCCGGCGGCGAGCCCGAGCTGGTGCGGCGCGGCCGCGGCGCACTCGGGCCGCTGGGCCTGTGAGGTCCGCTCCACGGCCTGTCAGACGAAGGTTTTCCCCCGTTGCCGCGACACAACCCGCGGCGGCTGTCTGAGACAATGCGCCGCCGGATGACACTGCTGGCCGCCCTGCGGCAAGCCCATCCGAAAACCTTCGTATCCACTTGATGACCGACCGTGGCGCGCCTGCGCGCCGAACCTGCGATCCATGCCCTCCCAGCCCTCCCAGGTCACGCGTTTCCTGACCGGCATCACGACCACCGGCACGCCGCACCTGGGCAACTATGTCGGCTCCGTGCGCCATTCGGTGCGCTTCAGCCAGCGCGCCGACGTGCAGAGCTTCTACTTCCTGGCCGACTACCACGCGCTCATCAAGTGCGACGAGCCGGTGCGCATCCAGCGCTCCACGCTGGAGATCGCCGCCACCTGGCTGGCCTGCGGGCTCGACCCGGAGCGCGTGACCTTCTACCGCCAGTCCGACATCCCCGAGATCCCCGAGCTGACCTGGTTCCTTAGCTGCGTCACCGGCAAGGGCGTGCTCAACCGCGCCCATGCCTACAAGGCCGCGGTGGACCGCAACAGCGCCGCCGGCGCCGACCCGGACGCCGACGTGACGGTGGGCCTGTTCATGTACCCGGCGCTGATGGCGGCCGACATCCTGATGTTCAATGCGCACAAGGTGCCCGTGGGCCGCGACCAGGTCCAGCACATCGAGATGGCGCGCGACATGGGCAACAGCTTCAACCACCTCTACGGCGAGCACTTCACGCTGCCCGAGGCGGAGATCGACGACGCCGTCGCCCTGCTGCCCGGCCTGGACGGCCGCAAGATGAGCAAGAGCTACGGCAACACGATCCCGCTGTTCGTGCCGCGCGAGCAGCTGCGCAAGCTGATCGCCGGCCTGCTCACCGACTCGCGCGCGCCGGGCGAACCCAAGGACACCGAGGGCTCGGCCCTGTTCCAGATCTACCAGGCCTTCGCCACGCCGGCCGAGACCGGGGCGCTGCGCCAGGCGTACGCCGAGGGCATCGCCTGGGGCGACGCCAAGCAGCTGCTGTTCGAGCGCATCGATGCCGAGATCGCGCCGCTGCGCGAGCGTTACGAGACCCTCATGGCCGACCCGGCGCAGATCGAGCGCACGCTGCGCGCCGGCGCCGAGAAGGCGCGCACGCTGTCGCAGCCCTTCATGCAGCGGCTGCGCGAGGCCGTGGGCCTGCGCAACCTGGCGGCCGGCGGCAACGCAGCCAACGCCAAGCCCGCCGCGAAGGCGGACAAGCCCGGCGCCGCCTTCAAGCAGTACCGCGAGAAGAGCGACGGGCGCTTCTACTTCAAGCTGGTGGACGCCCAGGGCGCGACGCTGCTGCAAAGCCGCGGCTTCACGTCACCCCAGGAGGCCGGCAGCGCCATCGCCGCCCTGCGCAGCCGGCCGGCCGCCGCGCTGGCCGAGCTGGCCGCGCAGCTGGAGGGGCAGGATGCCGCCGCCTCGCAGGCCGCCCTCGAGGCGCTGCAGCAGCTGGCCGGCGAAGCCGCGCACTGAAATGAACCGAACGAAGGGACGCAACGCATGCACTGCCATCCGCCACGGTGCGGGACGAAGCGGTCGCCAAGCCGCCGGCAGGCCTCTCTCTCTGATTGAACTAGCGAGCCAGAAATGAGCATCTACGTCATCGACGACCACCCCCTCATGCGCGACGCCATCGTCATGGTGCTGCGCCGACTCCGCCCTGCCGAGAACATCGTCGAGATGGAACGCCTGGACAAGCTCGAGGCCAGCGTCAAGCAGCATGGCGAGCCCAAGCTGTTCTGCCTGGACCTGAAGCTGCCCGACGTGACGGGCGTCTCCGGCGTCATCGCCCTCAAGAAGGGCTGGCCCGAGGTGCCCATCGCCGTGTACTCCGCCTCGCCCTCGGCCGACATGGAAGAGGCCTGCATCGAGGCCGGCGCGGACATCTACATCGAGAAGTCGGCCGGCTCGGGCGAACTGGCCGCGGCGCTCAAGGGCCTGCTGCAGGCCGACGCCGACGGCGAGGAGCCGGCGCCCGCCAGCCCGGGCAAGCTGTCCAAGCGCCAGACGCAGCTGATCGCCATGCTCGACCAGGGCATGAGCAACCGCGACATCGCGGCGCAGCTGGACATCAGCGAGCACACCGTCAAGGTGCACCTGTGGCGCCTGTTCCGCCGCCTGGGCGTGAAGAGCCGCACGCAGGCGCTGCACCACGCGCGCAGCCACGGCCTGCTGTCCTCGGGCGGGTAAAGCGCCTCGTGCCGCGCGCGGGCCCCGGTCCGGCGCGGCCGCCCGCGGCCCGGCCCTCCGCCCGGTTCAGCCCACCGCGCCGGAGACCCGCGTCTGCGCCTGCGCCTCGTCGGCGTCGTGCAGCAGCACGCGGAACACGCTGCCCTTGCCGAGCCGCGAGCGCACGCTGACCGGATGGCCCAGCGCGTGCGACAGGCGCGCCACGATCGCCAGGCCGAGGCCGAAGCCGTCCGAGGTGCCGGCGTGGTCGGCCACCTTGTAGAACTCCAGGAACACGTCGCGCAGGTGCTCGCGCGCGATGCCGATGCCCGTGTCCCAGATCTCCACGCGCAGGCCGGCCTTGGTCTGCCGCGAGCACAGCAGCACGCCGCCCTCGGCCGTGTACTTGATGGCGTTGGACAGCAGGTTGCCCAGCATGCGGCGGATGCGGATGGGGTCGGTCAGCACCGTGCCCGGCGTCACGCGCACCTTGAAGCGCAGGCCCTTGGCCTCGGCCACCGGGCGGTACTGCAGCTCCAGGTCGTGCAGCAGTTGCGCCACGTCCACCCGCTCGATGTGCAGCCGCACCTGACCCGAGTCGATCCGCGCCAGGTCGAACAGCGAGTCGAACAGCGCGTTGACCGCGTGCGTGGCGCGCACGATCTTGGGCGCGATCTCCTGCACCAGCTCCGGCTCGTTGCGCAGCCAGTCGGCGTACAGCGACAGCGCCAGCACCGGCTGGCGCATGTCGTGCGCGGCGCTGGCCAGGAAGCAGTTCTTCATCGCCACCGCCGACACCGCCGCCTGGCGCTGCTGCGTCAGCGAGTTGATGAGGATGTGGTTGTGGAACAGCAGCTCGAAGCTGTTGCGCGCCGTCTCGTGGATGCGCCGCCCGGCGCGCAGCAGCAGCCACCAGTGGAACAGCGGCAGCAGCAGGAAGCCGTAGTTGAAATGCAGCTGCGCGAAGTCCAGCTGCAGCAGCCGCAGGAACACCGAGACCACCATCGCCGCGAACAGCGTGTTGACGTAGCGCCGCAGCAGCGGCGGATGCAGCGCCAGGCTGTTGAGCGGAAAGGTCGCGGCGCCGGCCACGATCAGCCAGCTCATGAACTGGTTCATCAGCGGCAGGCGCTCGAAGAAGATCAGCACCGACACGCCCCAGGTGAAGGCGGCGGCGCTCCACAGGTAGCGGTAGCGGTGGATGAAGCTTTCCTGCGCGCTCGCGTCGCGGCCGGCGTAGCGCCGGGTGTACACGCGCTCGAAGACCATGCGCCCCAGGGTGGAGCCGGCGCCCAGCGCCAGCCAGAGCATCAGTTGCCACACCGGCACGTAGCCCCAGCCCAGCGCCACCACCGCCGGCATCAGCGCGGCCGAGAAGATGTAGCTGCCGCGCGAGGCCCGCATCAGGCTGCGGATCAGCTCGCCGCGCACCCACGGTTCGGCCTCGTCCGCCGAGGCCGGCGCCGGTGCGAGGTTCGCGAAGGACGAGTTGCCCAGGTTGCCGAACGACGTGTACCCCTTCATGGTCCGCCCTCCTCCTGCCTGGCGTTGCCCCCTGCGCAAAAAAAAGACCCCTGCGAAGGGGTCCCAGGCCGGCGCGCGGCGCGCCGGCCCGCCTGGCGGAGAGGGCGTCCCCACGGCCCCGTCCGAAGGCATCCGATGGAATCCATAGCCAATTGATTTTCCGGCATTTTGTTCAAGCCACGTCCGTCCGGTCCGCCCGGTTCCGATGGCACGCGGTGGGGCGCCCAGGGCCGGGCCGAACGGGATGCTCCGCATTATGGTGGCCGAACCACGCCGCGCCATCGCCTCGGGAACCCTGCGCCGAAATCGGTTGGACCGGAGTCCCACGCCCCGGCAGGCGGACGGAAGCACATCGGCATCGCTTGCGGCAGGGCGACGGCCTTTCCGGGATGCCACGGCGGAAGAGGCGGTCGTGCAGCCCCGCCCTGCGCCGGCGATCACATCGCCAGTGCGGACGCGATGGCCTGCCCGAGATCCGCGATCAGGTCTTCCGGCTGTTCCAGGCCGATGTGCAGCCGCAGCATGGGCGGTGGCGTTGCGTCATCCTGCGCGTCCGGCGGACCGGCCAGCCTGTTCGCGTCGATGGGCAGCACCAGGCTCTCGTAGCCGCCCCAGGAGGCGCCGATGTCGAACAGCTTCAGGCGGTCGGCCACGGCCAGGGCCTGCGCCTCGCCCAGCCCCGCGAACGCCACGCTCAGCAGGCCGTTGGCGCCACGGAAGTCGCGCCGCCACAGGTCGTGGCCCGGGTGCGACGGCAAGGCGGGGTAGTAGACCCGCGCCACCTCCGGCCGGGCCGCCAGCCAGTTCGCCACCGCCAGCGCGTTGGCCTCGTGCTGGCGCAGCCGCACGGCCAGCGTGCGCAGGCCGCGCAGGGCGAGGTACGCGTCGTCCGGCCCGACCGCCATGCCCAGCGCTTCATAGGTCTTCTGCACGCGCTTCGCATGCGCGGCATCGCGCACCACGATCATGCCCATCATCAGGTCGGAGTGGCCGGAGATGTACTTCGTGCCGGCGATGACCGAGACGTCGGCCCCGTGCGCCAGCGGGTTGAACAGGTAGCCGGAGGCCCAGGTGTTGTCGGCTACCACGCTGATGCCGCGCTCGCGGCACAGCGCGACGATCGGCCCGAGGTCGGTCAGCTGGTACAGCAGCGAGTTGGGCGTCTCCACGTAGACCACCCGGGTGTTCGGCCGCAGGTGCGCCTCCGGCGCCCCGGCGGCCGGATCGAAGTAGCTCATCTGCACGCCGATGCGATCCAGGTACTCCGCATGGAGCTTGCGCACCGGGTGGTAGACGCCCTCGGTCACCAGCACGTGGTCGCCGGGGCCGACCAGCGCCAGCAGCGACAGGGAGATGGCGGCCAGCCCCGAGGGCGCGAGGAAGGCCTGGACGCCCCCCTCCAGCTCGCACAGGGCGGCCTCCAGCGCCCGGTGTGTCTCCATGCCCTGGCGGCCGTAGGTGCTGGTCGGCTCGCCCTCGGCGCGCCGCCGGGCCTGCTCGCGCAAGGCCGCCATGCTTTCGAAGCGCACCGTGCTGGTCCGCACCACGGGCACGTTGACCGGACCGCTGCCCGCAGCGTCGGCCGGGCGCCCGCTGTGCGTGAGGCGGGTGTGAAGGTGAAGGGGCATGGTGGGCCGCAATGTTGTCACGTTCGCAGGGAAGCTGCTCAGGCTCTGCGCACTTCCGAGAGGAAGGCCCGGAGCCGCTGGTTGGAAGGCTGCGTGAAGAAGGCGCCCGGCGGCGCATCCTCCAGCACCGTGCCGTCCGCCATGAAGATCACCCGGTCCGCCACCTCGCGGGCGAAGCCCATCTCGTGGGTGACGCAGACCATGGTCATGCCGTCCCGTGCCAGCTGGCGCATCACGGCCAGGACTTCGCCCACCATCTCGGGGTCGAGCGCGCTGGTGGGCTCGTCGAAAAGGATCAGCGGCGGCTTCATCGCCAGCGCGCGGGCGATGGCCACCCGCTGCTGCTGCCCGCCGGACAGCTGCTCCGGCCGGGCGCCGGCCTTGTGCTGCAGCCCGACCCGGTCCAGCAGCTGGAGCGCCTGCTCGCGCGCCTCGGGCGCGGATTGCCGCAGCAGGCGGCGCGGCGCCAGCGTGATGTTGTCCAGCACCGAGAGGTGCGGGAACAGGTTGAAGCTCTGGAAGACGAAGCCGATGCGCTCGCGCAGCCGGTTCACGTCCCGCTCCCGCACCGGCAGCGCCTCGCCGTCCACCCGGATCTGGCCGGAATCGATGGTCTCCAGCCGGTTGATGGTACGCAGCAGGGTCGACTTCCCGGAGCCGGAGGGCCCGCACACCACGACGACCTCGCCCCGGTGCAGCCGCAGGTCGATGTCGCGCAGCACGTGCAGGCTGCCGAAATGCTTGTTGACGTGGTCGAAGACGATCATGCCTGCGTGCCCTCCATCGCCGGCGCCCGTGGGGGATGCGAGGTGGCGGCCGGGGCGGCGCGCCCGCCCGGCCGCGCATAGAGGCGCTCCAGCCAGCGCCCCGCCAGCGTCAGCGGATAGCACATCGCGAAGAAGGTCAGGGCCAGCAGCGCGAACACCTCCAGCGGTCGGTTGCCCAGGCGGTCGTTCAGGTCGAGGAACTGCTGGGTGGTCTCGGCCATGCCGATGAGCGAGCCCAGCGAGGTCTCCTTGATGAGGATCACCAGCTGCCCCACGATGCTCGGCGTCACGTTGCGCAGGGCCTGCGGGCCGACGACGCGGCACATGGTCTGCAGGTGGCCGAAGCCCAGCGCGCGCGCCGCCTCGTACTGCCCCCGGGGCAAGGCCTGGATGCCGGCGCGGATCGACTGCGAGAGGTACGCGCCGTTGAAGATGACCAGCGTCACCAGCACCGAGGAGAACCCCGACCAGGGCCGCCCCGTCAGCACGGGCAGCACCAGGTAGTGGATCCACAGCAGGTGCATGATCAGCGGCACGCTGCGCATGTAGAACACCAGCGCGGTGGAAGCGGCAGCCACCCAGCGACAGGTCGAGGTGAGGCACAGCGCCAGGACGATGCCCGTGGGCAGCGCCAGCAGGAGGCCCCCGACGGCCGTCAGCAGGGTCAGCGCAATGCCTCCCAGCGGGCCGTTCGGGAAGTTGCCGACCAGGATCTGCAGCCAGTATTCCCGGACGATCTCAAGCATGCGCGCCTTTCCCGGCCCGGCGTTCATGGCGCATCACGAGCAGCGTCAGCACGCCGCAGAAGACCAGGTACGACAGCGTGGCGAAGGCATAGGGCTCCACGATCCTGAAGGTGGCATCCTGCACGCGCCGCGTGGCGTTGATCAGCTCGACCACGCCGATCATCAGCGTCACGCTGGTGTTCTTCGTGATGGTCATCGCCTGGCCGATCAGGGACGGGATCACGGCCCGGATCGCCTGCGGAAGGATGATCAGCACGAAGGTCCGCAGACTGCCGAAGCCCAGGGCGCGCGCCGCCTCGACCTGGCCCTTCGGGATGGACCGGATGCCGCTGCGGATGTCCTCGGACACGAAGGCCGCCGAATAGACGATCAGCGCGATCACACCGGCGATGAAGTTCGCGTCCCGCTCGTACAGCCACTGCTGCACCGGCTCCGGCAGGATCTCCGTCACCCCGAAGTACCAGAAGAAGGCGTGGACCAGCAGCGGAACGCTGCGCACGACGTCCGCGTAGGCCCCCGCGGCGAGGCGCAGCGGCGCGAAGGACGACAGCCTCGCGAACGACACGAGCGTGCCGAGGACCAGGCTGCCGGCCAGGGCCGCGGCGGCGAGCTCGAGGGTCGTGCACAGCCCCTGCAGCAGCGAGGCGCCGAACTGCGCCCACAGCGCAGACATCCCACTCACATCCATGGCGTCCTTCAAACAGAAAGAGAGTGAATCTCAGGCCCCGGCAGGTGCCGCGGCACCAGGGCGTGCGATCCGGCCCGGCGGGGTCCGGCCGGCCGGTGGATGCGATTCAATTGCTGCCGGCGGGGGCCTCGAACTTGAAAGTCCGCGGGCGCTTGAGCGGGGAGTCGGCACCGAACCAGCGATCCCAGATGGCCTGGGCCTGGCCCGACTTCTCCAGGTCCAGCAGCGTCTGGTTGACCACGGCCAGGAGCTGGGGCTGGTCCTTGCGCACGCCGATGCCCATCTTCTCGGTCACCAGATGCTGGTCGAACATCACGAACTTGCCCGGCTCCGCACGCATCAGGCCGACCAGCGCCGTCTCGTCCGCGGCCATGGCCTGCACCTTGCCCTGGCCCAGTGCCATGAACGCGGTGGCGGGGGTCGGAAAGCCGATGGGCCTGGCGCCGGGAATCACGCGGCTCACCGCCGGACCGGTGGTACCCCCTTCGGTCACGGCCACGCGCTTGCCGTCCAGGTCCGAGAACGCCTTGATGGGCTTGCCGGCCGGGGTGATCACCGAGGTGCCGTTGACCAGGTGCGGATAGCTGAAGCTGATGAGCTGCTCGCGCTCGGGCGTGATGGTCACGGAGGCCAGCACAACGTCCACGCGGCCCTGCTGCACCTCGGGGACGCGCGTGGCCGCCGTGATGAACTTGAAGTCGGGCTTCACGCCGATCTTCCGGGCGACGGCCTCGCACAGGTCGACGTCGTATCCCACCATCTTGCGCGTCTGCTGGTCCTCGACGTAGGAGAAGGGGATGTAGTTGCTGCCCACGCCGCAGACCAGCGTGCCGCGCGACTTGATGGCGTCCAGTTCGTCGGCCTGCGCGGGCGCGGCAAGCGCCAGCAGGGCCAGGGCCGAGCCCAGCAGGGCGGTGGTCAGTCGGGTCTTCATGGGTCGATGTCTCCTGCGGTGTTCGTTGGGGGTTTTCAGCGTTCGGCGTCGACGGCGCGCCGGGGTTGCGGCAGGTGCCTGGCGTTGAAGCGGGTGATCTCGCCGGTCTGGAGGTTGAAGCCGAGGCGCTCGCCCAGCTGGTCCAGCGGCTTGCCGTACAGGTGGAAGTGCCGCACGCCCTGGCCGCCCGGGACGTGGATGCTGTGGATGTCCTCCGGCAGGAACTGGATCCCCGCCTGGCGCCGCACCGTGAACTCGCGCTCCAGGGCCAGTTCGGCGCGCTGCGCGTCGGCGCCATCGTCCACGCGGCGATAGATCCGGTTCAGCTCCTCGCCGTCCTGCGCGACGATGACGGCCCACGTCATGTGGTTGTGCGGCGGCGTCTGCAGGCCCGGCACGATGGCGTTCAGGTAGAGCGTCATCTGGCTGTCCGGGTCGGTCTGGACCAGGTAGTTGACGCCCTGCTCGCCCGGCCCCGGCGACGGGAAGCTCGCTTCGGAGAACAGGTCTTCGTGGCGGGCCACGAAGACCTCCAGTTCCCGGCCCACCTCGGCCAGGCTCGCGCGCGACACGCCCGATGCGCGCAGGCGACGGTCCGCGGATTGCATGAGGGCCTGCACGGCGGCCTGGCGCCGCTGGGGAATCGACAGTTCTGTCATCGCTGGGCTTTCAATCAAGGAAACGTGGGGTGGAAACGGGCGAGCCTCGGCGCGTCGCTTCGGGCCCGCCGCGAGCACGCGCCGGACGTCCGGACGCTGCAGCATGCGGCCCGGGTGGCCGGGGTTCAGCGCGGGGCCGCGCAGGAGAACTCGACGCCGGGCTCATGGCGGATCTGCTCGAGCAGATCGACCTCCCACTGCAGGTACGACTTCATCGCGGCCATCCGCTCGTCGCCGGCATAGTCGTAGGGGCTGTACCAGATGTCGTCGTTCTCGTCGGCCATGCATTCGAAGCCGGTGGCCAGCGGCAGCCCGGCGGCGCGCCAGGCGGCCGTGCCGCCGCGCAGCACGCGCACCGGCGCCGCCGATGCCGCCGCGGCATCGGCCGACGCCATCGCGGCGAAGGCACCGTCGGCGGAGGCCAGCACCAGCACGCGGTGGGCAGGCAGCCGGGCCAGGCTGCGGCGCAGCCGCGACCTCACCGCGAACCAGGCGCCGGGGATGTGCCCCTGGCCGTACTTCAGGCTGGTGTCCAGGTCGACCACCGCGGCCTGCCCCCGATCGAGCAGGTCCTTCAGTTCGAGCACCGACACCCAGTCGACCCGGTCGAGGTGTTCGTCGCCCAGGACCTTCGGGCGCTCCGGCCCGCGCAGCAGCACGGGGCCGCTGCCGCGCAGCGCGTCGCGCAGCACGTAGACATCCTTCCAGCCCATCTGGATCAGCCAGGAGGCGGTGACCCGGGCGCGAACGCCGTTGTCGTCCACCAGCACCAGGCAGGCATGGCGGACGCCCACGTAGTGATCCGTCGATTGCACCAGCTGGCCGCCCGGCGCGCTGCGCGATCCTTCCAGATGGCCCGCGGCGTATTCCTCCGGCAGGCGGACGTCCAGCACGTACAGGTTGCGCCGGGTGTCGGCGCGCAGCTGGGCGAGGCGGGCATGGTCGATCTCGCGCACCCCGAAGCGCTGCGCGATGCGCTGCGACGCCGCCACGGCCTGCTGCAGCGCCTGCGTGGTGGGCGGCGGCACGAACTCGGTGCGGCCCTGCGCCAGGGAGCCGCCGTGCAGGGTCCAACCCTGGGCGCCGTTGTCCACCACCACCACCGGGTTGGGAAGGCCCGCGTTGATCAGCGACTGGGCGCCGATGATGCCGCGCGTGCGGCCCGCGCAGTTGACGACGATGGTGGTCTGCTCGCTCGGGGCTAGGCCGAATGCGCGGTGGACCAGCTCGGCGCCCGGGCAATCGATGCCGCCGGGCAGGCTGTAGAGGTGGTATTCCTCGTAGGGCCGGCTGTCCAGCAGCACCATGTCCTTGCCGGTGCGCTGCCATTCCTCGAGCGTCGCCGGGGTGATGTGCGGCGTGCCGCACGCATGCTCCACGAATTCGCCGAAGGCCTTGCTCGGCACGTAGACCCCCGAGAAGACCTGGAACCCGGCCTGGCGCCACCCCGGCATGCCGCCTTCGAGCAAGGCCACCCCCGAATAGCCCCAGGCTGCCAGGCGCTCGCCCGCCGTCTGCGCCAGGCCGTCGCCATCGTCCACCAGCACCATGCGCGTGTCGCGGCGCGGCACCATCGCGTCGGCCAGGTACTCCATCCTTGCGAGCGGCATGGACGCGGCCCAGAAGATGTGCCCGGCCGAGTAGACGCCGCCATCGCGGACGTCGAGCAGCGCCAGCTCCTGCCCGTCCCCCAGCATGCGCTGCAGCTGCGCGGCGGTGACGAGGGAGTGCGCGGCGCCTGCGCTCGCGCTCGAGGGGGAAGCGGCCTGCGCAGCCGTCGCGTTGGATGAATTCATGGCGTGCATCAATGGAACGCCTTGAGGCTAGCATCGGCAGATGATCGATATTTCTGTATTTATCGAAATACAACTTCAGCGGAACCTAAGTCATGTCGCTGCGTGAACTGGAGAGCCTGGTGGCCGTCGCCGACAAGGGCAGCATCACGGCCGCGGCCGAATCGCTCTTCCTGAGCGTGCCTGCGGTGAGCGCGCATATCGCGGGCATGGAAGCCACCCTGCGGACCAAGCTGCTGGACCGCCGGCACAAGCCGGCGCGGCTCAATGCGGCCGGCGTGCTGCTGTGCGAGCGGGCGCGCGGCGTGCTGCGCGCGTACCGGGACTTCTACACCCTCGTCGCCGAGGATGCGGACCTGGCCGGCCATCTGACGCTGGGCGCGTCCCCCACCGTGCTCACCAGCGTGATCCCCCGGACGCTCGTGGCCCTGCACGCGACCCATCCCGGCCTGCAGATCCAGTTGCGCTACGGGCGGGCCCGCAACCTGCTCAGGAAGCTGCAGCACGGCGAGATCGACGCGCTGATCTGCAGCGAGTCGCCCGAGTCCCTCGGGGACATCGAATGGACGCCGTTCGCCGAGGAACCCGTGGTGGTGATCGCGCCGCCGCAGGCGCAGGCGCAGCACGACGCGGACCTGCTCACCGCATACCCCTACATCCGCTTCGGCGCCCATACCTGGATCGGCGAGGCGATCGAGCAGCACCTGGCCTCGCGCGGCATCGTGACCCGGCAGGTCGCCGAGGTGGATTCGCGCGAGGCCATCGCGCTGATGGTGCGCCACGGGCTGGGCGTCTCGATCCTGCCGGACAGCGTCCCCTCGCTGGCCCGGCTCTACGGGCTGCGCGCCGTCCTGCTGGGCCAGCCGCCGATGACACGTCAGATCGGACTGGCGGCGCCGGAGGACAGCCCCAAGCAGCCGCTCATTTCAGCCCTCTTCCAGATCCTGCGCAGCTGTGCCGAGCAGGAGCGGGCCGAACTCGCGGCCGGGTCCTGAATTGCGGCCGATGGACGAGCAGGGGCGGCGGACCTAGCGCCGGGCAAAGAGCCTGCGCAGGACGCGTCGCGGCAGGCTGGGCCGCCGGACGTCGGCAGCGGCGGGGGCGGCAGGCACCCCCTCGCCGGCGGCATCCGGCACCGGCGCGGTAAAACGCACGGGCGCGCGCGGCGGCAGCGCCATCACCTGCCGGAGCAAGGCGCTGGCAACATCCTGCGGCACGATGGTGCTGCGGATGTGCTGCGCGGCCAGCGCCCCGCGGCGCTGTGCCTCGTGCGGGTCGGCTGCCACCGTGCGCAGTGCCGCAACGGCGCTGGCGTGGTCCGGTTCCGCCCATTGCTGATCCGGCGTGTAGCTGCCGTTGGCCTCGCCCGGCCGTACCGGGGCCAGCGTCCAGTCGACGAAGTAGGCGCCGTCCTCCTTCAGGAAGGCCGCGGGCCCGCCCCAGCCGGTGATGATCACCGGCCGGCCTGCGAGCGCCGCTTCAAAGGCGCCCAGCCCCCATCCTTCCGCGCGGCACAGCGACACGAAGCAGTCCCCGCGCTCGTGCAGCGCCAGCAGCTCGCCGTCGGACAGGTCGTCGGTCAACAGGAGGATGGGCGCCGGCACGCGCTGGTGGCGCATCACGGCGCGGCCGACCATGGCCTCGAACTGCGGCAGCACCGGCACGCTCTCGCCCTCGTGGCCCGGATCGCGCCGGACGCGCTCCAGGTCGTGCGGTGTCGTCTTGATCACCAGCGCGACCAGGTCGTCCCGGTGGAAGGCCTCGGCGAATGCGGCGACCAGCGGGCCGATGGACTTGCGCTCGAGCCAGGTCGAGACCGTGTAGAAGACCAGCCGACCCTCGAGCCCGGGCAGGCGCCGCAGAAGGCGCTCGCGGTCCTGCGGCGGCAGGGGCTGCTGCGGCCGGGGCAGGTGCGGCACCACCCAGATCGGAATGCGCACGCCACTGGCGAGAAAGACCTCCCGGTTCCACGCGGTGGGCACGATCACCGCGTCGAGCAGGTTGATCAAGGCCGGCCAGTGCGCCGGCAGGCGATCGGTCTCCCACACCGTATGGCCGATGATCCGGCGCGCGCCGCGCGCCCGCTCCCGCTCGATGAAATGCGGGTAGTACTCGGGCACGAAATGGATGATGACGTTCTCGCAGGCGCGCTCGTCGTCCCGCAGCGCCCAAAGGTCCGCGGGGCCGGCTTCGCGCGAGGCGGCCGGTGCGTAACCCAGGCCCAGCGCGCCGCCGGGCAGCATCGGCTCCCATGCGACCCGGGCGTCCGCCTCCCGCAGCGCGCGCACCAGGGCGGCCGCGGCGACGGCGTAGCCGCTCGTGTCGGCGAGGCCGACATAGCGCATCGCCGGCGCAGGTTCGGTGAAGGGCATCTGAAACGATCCGTCAGGTATTATTTGCAACCAAGAATATCTGCAAGTCGGGGGGCGTGCGATGGCCCGTTCGACGCCTGCGAGGCAGGGCACGCCGTCTCTCTTCTGGTGCATTGGCGTTACCGTGACAGCAGCCTTCCCGTCCTCCGAGTCCGCGGCGCGACCCCGCATCCCGAACACCTACCACTTCGTCTTCGGACTGCGTCCGCAGACCGAGCCTTTCCATCTCCTGCACTACCTGTGCCTGGCCTCGTGCCTGGAGGTCAACCGGCCCGGGCGCGTCGTGGTGCACCTGCACAACGAGCCGCACGGCCCCCTGTGGGAGCTGATCCGTCCACGGATCGAGGTGCTGCCCATTCCCGAGCGCGAGATCCACGTGGACCTGGCCTATGACGACGACTACGTCCGGCGCTTCTCGTACGCCCACGTGTCGGACTTCATCCGGCTGCGCATACTGCACGAGCACGGCGGCGTCTATGCGGACATGGACACCCTGTTCGTCGCGCCGCCGCCCGCCGAGCTGTTCGCCCAGTCGTGCGTGATGGGGCACGAGCGCGTGGACACCGGGGCGCCCTCGTCGCCGGCCGGCTCGCTGTGCAACGCCCTCATCATGGCCGAGCCCGGCGCGCCCTTCATCGCGACCTGGATCGAGCGCATGCCGGACGCCTTCGACGGCAGCTGGAGCAACCACTCGACCTTCCTTCCCTACCGGCTCAGCCGCGAGTTCCCGCACCAGGTGCGGGTGGAGCCCGAGAGCCGCTTCTTCTCGCTGGACTGGACGCGCGCGGGCATCGCCGCCCTGTTCGAGCAGGACCGGCCGCTTCCCTCCGATGCCACCAGCCTGCACCTGTGGGCGCACCTGTGGTGGGACGAGGACCGGCGCGACATGTCCGACTTCAACCACACGCTGCTGACGCCCGCCTACGTGGCGCATGCGCGCACCACCTATGCGCGCCATGCCCGCCGCTTCCTGCCGCCGGGCCTGGCGCCGTCGGCCCTCGGGCATTGGCTGCGGCGCCGGCAGGCCGAAGGCGGCTGGTTCGGCAGGCTGGCCGGGCTGGCGGCCCGATGAACGACGCGCCCGCGGCCCGCGGCCGGGCCCTGCTGCTCACCCACGTCCTCCCCGATCCGCAGGGCGTGGGGCTGGCCCGGCGCGGGTGGCGCTGGGTGTGCGAGCTGGCGCTGCAGCACGATCTGGAAGTGCTGCTCGTCACCCGCCACGAGGGGCAGCCGATACCGCCCACGCCGTTGCCGGGCAGGCTGAGGACCATCCCGCTCATGGGCACGCCGGTCGCGCCGCGGCGGCTGGCCGACTGGTTCGACCCCGATGCCGCTGCCGCCGCGGCGCTCGGCGCGCTGGAAGGCCCCCGGCCGCAGCGCATCGTCGTCTTCCGCTTCTACCTGCATGACCTGGCGGCCCTGCTGCCTCCCGACTGGCGGGCCATGGCCGAGATGGACTGCGACGACTGGGAGTCGGCCACCCGCTGGAGCCTGGCCCGCCTGGCCCTGCGGCGGGGACAGCTGCGCACCGTCGGCCAGCGCCTGGCGCAGGCCCTGCACTACGCCCGGCTCGAACGCCGACTGCTGCCCTCCTATGCGACGGTCCATGTCGCGGCGCACGAGGACGCGGCCCGTCTTCGCCGCCTGCCCGGGATGCGCACGGTCCACGCCAGCCCGAACAAGATCGTGCCCGAGCCCGGCCTGGCGCCGGCGGCGCTGCCGCCGGGCGGGCGCACCCTGCTGTTCGTCGGCGCGCTGTTCTACCCGCCCAACGAAGACGCGCTGCTCTGGTTCGCCCGGTCCGTGCTGCCCAGGCTGCGGCGGCGGGTGCCCGACGTGCGCGTCGTCGCCGCCGGCCGGGCAGAGGAGGACTTGCAGCGGCAGCTGGCGCACCATGGCATCGACTACGCCCACGCGCCGGACGACCTGGCGCCGCTCTACGCGCAGGCCACCGCGGCCATCGCGCCCGTGCGCGGCGGCGGCGGCACCAAGCTCAAGGTGCTCGAGGCCTGGCAGCACTGCAGGCCGCTGGTGGCCACCTCGCATGCGGCGCGCGGGCTCAGCGCCGAACATGGCCGGCACCTGCTCATCGCCGACCGCGCCGAGGACTTCGCGCGGCAGTGCGCCGCCGTGCTGCTCGATCCGCGCCTGGCGGCCGGCCTCGTGCGCGAAGCCGGCGTCCTGCTGCAGGCGCGCTATTGCCTCGGCGCGACGGCGGCCGAGCCGCTTCGCCTCGACCTGCGCACCTGAGAAGAAGGAAGAACCCCCTTGCCGCCGAACGCCCTTGCGGCGCAACCGCCGCTGTTCCTCGTCTCGGTCGCGACCGGCTACGGCGGCGCCGAACGCAACATCGAGACCCTGCTGCCGCACCTGCCCGCCGGACGCACGGTGGTCGTCTTCGCCTGCAACCCGTACCACCTGGAGCGGCTGCACGGCCTGAACCGGCCGAACCTGGAGATCCACCGCGTCGATGCATCGGAAGGCGATTTCGTCCGGGAAGCGGCACGTGCCTTCGTGCAGCGCTATTTCGAGCTGTGGCCCTCGGCCATCCTCGCCAACACGCTCGACTCGCTGCGCATCGTCTCGCAGGCCGCCGCCTGCCTGCCGGGGCTGGATGCGCAGACGTGCTTCTTCGCCCATGACCACCAGTGGACCGACTACGAGCAACTGCTGCCCACCATGGCGCGCGCCACGCTGCTCGTGCCCGACCGTTCGGTGCTGGAGAAGCAGGACTACCTGGGGCGCCATGCGTGGCCGCACGGCCCGCTGCGCGCCCTCGTGATGCCCACGCCCGTGGAGATTCCGGCCGAAGCGCCGGGCCCGACGGCCCCGGACGCGCCCTTCCTGCACCTGGCCACGGTCAACGGCTTCAAGGGCCATCGAAGCCTGGCCGATGCCGCGGCGATCCTGCGCCGCACCTGCCCGGACCTGCGCATCCATTCCTACGGCCACCGGCCGATGCCGGAGCTGCATGCGGACCTCCTGCGCCACATCGACGCCGCCGGCGCGACCGGCATCCTGGCGATGCACGAGCACGTGCAGGACCCGGGCGAGCTGCTGCGCCAGGCGCGCGCCGTGCTCGTGACCTCGGTCTCGGAACACGGCGGGCCCGAGACCTTCGGCCGGACCATCGTCGAGGCCTGGGCCCATGGGCGCCCCGTGATCGCCTTCGCCTGCGGCGCACCGGCCCGCCTGGTCCGCCATGAAGAGGACGGCCTGCTGGTCGACGAGAAGGACGTGCAGGGCCTGGCAGCGGCGATCGAGCGGCTGCACCGCGATCCGGCCCTGGCCGACCGGCTCGGCCGGCGGGGCCGGGCGCGCGCGCAGCGCGAATTCGCCTGCGACGTCGTGCTGGGGCAGCTGCTGCCGGTGCTCGAAGGGCAGTGGCGGCCCGGCGTCGCCGCGGCGCCGCCGGCGCCAGCGGCGGAAGGACCACCGACGACCTTCCTCGACGTCTCGCACTCGCTGGAGAACGGCTGGAGCGCGCCGGTGGGCCTCTCGCGCGTGGAGCGGGAGGCGGGCGACATGCTTGCGCAGCGGCGGGTGCCGGTCCGGCTGGTGCGGCGCGGCGCCGAGGACGGCGGCTACCGGCGCCTCACGGCACGCGAGCTGGAATTCCTCGGCAACCGCGCCGACGGCATCGGCACCCTCGCCGCCCAGGCACTGACCGCCTGGGCCCCGGCGCCGCGGCGGCTGCCGCTGCCGGCCGGGCGCTCCATCCGCCTGCTGGGCGCGCTGCATCGCAGCGTCGGCACGCGCCGCCGGAGCCGCCTGCATCGCTGGCTGCAGGCGCGGGTGGAGACGACGGTGCGCATGGCCCCCGACAGCGCACCGCACGGTCCGCCGGCCCCGGGCGACGTGTTCGTCAGCGTCTCCAACCCCTGGGACTATGTGGCGGCCCCCGTCTTCCAGGCGCTGCGCACCCAGGGCGTGCGCGTCGTGCTCGTCGTCCACGACCTGATGGTCTGGGAGACGCCCCAGTGGACGGCCGGCCGCGACCCGCGCGACTACGCCCGCAACATGCTCGCGGTGATCGCCGAGGCGAGCGCGCTCGTGGCCGTGTCGCAGCACACCGCCCAGGCGATCCGGCGCGCGCTGGCGGAAGACGGCCGGCCCGCGCCGGCCATCCGGGTGGCGCATCCGTCGGGCCTGTCGTCCCGGACATTGCCCTTCGGCGGGCCGCCGGCCGGCTTCGACGCGCGGCGGCCCTTCGTGGTCTATTGCTCCACCATCGAGGTGCGCAAGAACCACGGCCTGCTGCTGCAGCTCTGGGACCGCCTGCGCCAGACGCTGCCGCCGCAGCGCCTGCCGGTCCTGGTGCTGGCCGGCCGCTGGGGCTGGTGCGTCGACCCGGTGCGCCTGGCGGTGGAGCGCAACTGGCGCCTCGCGCCGCACCTGCACATCGCCACGGACGTGCGCGACGAACAGCTGCTCTGGCTCTATCGCCACGCCAGGTTCTGCGTGTTCCCCTCCTTCACCGAAGGCTACGGCCTGCCCGTGGCGGAAAGCCTGGCCGTGGGAACGCCCGTGGTCGTGGCGGACCATCCGGCGTTGCGCGAGGCATCGAGGGCAAGCATGCCCGCCATCGATCCTGGCGACCTGCCGGCCTGGCAGCGGCAGATCGAGCAGCTGTGCCTGGACGACGACCTGCTGGCGCAACTGCGCGAGAAGGCGCGCGCCTGCCGCGTGGACGATTCGCAGGCGCTGGCCAGGGCACTCGTGCAAGCTGGAGAAATCGCACCATGACACCGACGGCACATGCCGACCTGCCACAAGCCGATGCCCATCGCGCAGGCCCTGTCGAGCGGATTCGCCCACCGGCGGAGAACGACCCGCAGGTCCGGCCCGCGCTGCCGGTGCAGGCGCTTCACGCCAGCCTGCGCTACTTCTCGGACATCGTCCAGGCGCAGGAGGAGCGGCTCGCCGCGCGCCAGCACGAGATCGATTCGCTCGCAGGCGAGCTGTCGCAGCGGCGCAGCGAAATCGACGAACGCGACGCGAGGCTCGCCGAGCTGGCGGATGAACTGCGGCACGAACGGGCCGTGCGCGATGCGGAGATTGCCCGGCTGACACAGGCGTTGGCCAGCCCGCCGCGCGCAAGCGCGCTGCTGCGCCATTGGTTGCGACCCCTGCGCCCCCTCGTGCGCCGGATCCGGCAGGCCATGGCCGCTTCATCCGCAGGCGCGGCCGTGCCGCTGCTGCCAACCGGTCCGGGCGGGCCCGAGCAATATCCCGCAGAGTGCCTGCCGGCCGCCCCCGCCTGCTCGCCGGACTACCGCGAGCGCATGCGCGCCCTCGTGGCCGGAGGCCGGTTCCTGAACCTGCAGCGGGTGGCCATCCTGGCGCCGCCCGCGATGCGGGGAGCGGCCACAGCCATCGAACGATGCCTGGCCCAGGCCGGCCTGCATGGCGTCGTCCACACCGGGTTGCCGGAGGACTTCTCCGAAGACCTCTGCATCGTGCTGAACCCTTTTGCGTTCTCTCGCCTGCCGCCGGCGGACCGATGCATCATGTGGCTGGCGGATCCGGGAGAAGAGGAAGCGGCGGGCGCGCTGGATGATGAGGCGCTGGCACGCCTGTCGGCGTCACTGGCGATCTTCGATGCCTCGCTCGAACGCATCCGGAGGCTGCAGGGCCGCGGCATCACCCTGCACCAGATCTTCCACGTCCCGCTCGACCTTTCCGTCACTGCCGATGCCGCCGCCGCGCTGGCCGATCCCTCCCCCATGGGCCTGCGCTACCTGTTCGCCCGGGCATTGCATGGCTGCGGCGTGCTGGGGCACGACGCCTTCGAGCAGGCGACGCACGATGTCCGCCTGGATGCCGAGCGCATCGTGCTGTGCATGCCGGAGTCGGCCGACCGCTTCCGGCATGCGCAGTCGGGCTTGCGCCATGGCGCCGTGTTCTTCCCCGGCATCCGCCAGCTGGACGGCTGGCGCGGCACCGCGCTGAGCTATCGCCATCTGGCGCGGGCCGCCCTGGCGGCCGGCCGCACGCGGCTGATCGTCTGGGAGGACGACGTCGCGTTCCCGGCAGATTTCGAGGCCCGGCTGGAAAGCGTGCTCGCCTACCTCGACGCGCACGAAGGCTCCTGGGACCTGTTCTCCGGCCTCCTGACGGACCTGTCCGAAAAGGCGCAGGTGCAGGCCATGGACGTCCACGACGGAAACCTGTTCGTGCGCACCGACACCGTGATCGGCATGGTCTTCGGCATCTATGGCCCGCGCGCGCTGCAGATGCTGGCGGCCTATCGCCTGGAAGGGGACGACGTGTTGAAGCACACCATCGACCGCTACCTCGAAGCCCTCCGGCCGAACTGCTGCACCGTGTTCCCGCCGCTGGTGCGCCACGACGATGCGTTCTCCTCCACGCTGTGGAAGCGGGAGGACCGGCGGTTCGTCACCAACGAGTTCATGAACCCCATGATCCAGCGCAGCCAGAGACGCCTGGTCTCGAAGATGATCGGTTGCCTGGAGCGCGCCGCCTAGATCGTAGCGAAGCGGCTTCCCCGTCGGGCCCATCCTTCGATGGGCTTGTAGCGCGCGCCGTCAGGCAGAACGGCTCTTGACCCGCATGCAGGCACCATGCGGAGACCCGGCGGACAGGGAGGTTCTCGGAACTCCCAACCTGGCATCCAGGCGCTTCTCATGGGCTGAAGATCAACAGCCCCGCACAGCAAAAAAGCCGCAGCCCATTCGGGCTGCGGCTTTTTTTCTAGGTCTGTCTGCAAGACAGAACCCCTGATCAATCAACCATTGATCTTCTGGCGGAGAGGGTGGGATTCGAACCCACGGTACGCTTGCACGTACGCCTGATTTCGAGTCAGGTACATTCGACCACTCTGCCACCTCTCCACAAGCTGCGAATTCGTCGAAGCCCGCAATTCTAGCAGAGACGGCCGTGGCATCTGCGCCGGTCGCTCACGCGTTCAGGCCCGCAGTTCCTCCAGGCCGCCCAGGTAGGGCTGCAGCGCCTTCGGCACGGCGATGGAGCCGTCGGCGCGCTGGTGGTTTTCCAGCACCGCGACGAGGGCCCGGCCCACGGCCAGGCCCGAGCCGTTGAGCGTGTGCAGCAGCTCGTTCTTGCCCTGCGCGTTCTTGAAGCGCGCCTGCAGCCGCCGGGCCTGGAAGGCCTCGCAGTTGCTCACCGAGCTGATCTCGCGGTAGGTGTCCTGCGCCGGCAGCCACACTTCGAGGTCGTAGGTCTTGGTCGCGCCGAAGCCCATGTCGCCGGTGCACAGCAGCACCACGCGATAGGGCAGCTCCAGCGCCTGCAGCACCGCCTCGGCGTGGCGCGTCATCGCCTCCAGCGCCTCGTAGCTCCGCTCGGGGTGGGTGATCTGCACCATCTCGACCTTGTCGAACTGGTGCTGGCGGATCATGCCGCGCGTGTCGCGCCCGGCGCTGCCGGCCTCGGAGCGGAAGCAGGGCGTGTGCGCGGTCAGCCTCAGCGGCAGCTGCGCCTCGGGCACGATGGTGTCGCGCACGTAGTTGGTCAGCGGCACCTCGCTGGTGGGGATGAGGTACAGCGCCTGCGTGTCGGGCACCGGCTCGCCTTCCTGGCCGCCCTTCTTCGCGGCGAACAGGTCGCCCTCGAACTTCGGCAGCTGGCCGGTGCCGCGCAGCGTGTCGGCGTTGACGATGTAGGGCACGTAGCACTCGGTGTAGCCGTGCTGCAGCGTCTGCGTGTCGAGCATGAACTGGGCGAGCGCGCGGTGCAGCCGGGCGATGGGGCCCTTCATGAAGGTGAAGCGGGCGCCGGCGAGCTTGGTGCCAGTCTCGAAGTCCAGCCCCAGCGGCGCGCCGAGGTCGACGTGGTCGCGCGGCTCGAAGGCGAAGGCCGGCGCGTCGGCGCCCTCCCCGCCCACCGGGGCCCAGCGGCGCACTTCTCGGTTGTCCTTCTCGTCCTCGCCGACCGGCACGCTCTCGTGCGGCAGGTTGGGCACGGCCAGCAGCAGGGCCTGCAGCTCGGGCTGCAGCGCGTCCAGGCGGACGGCGGAGGCCTCCTGCTCGGACTTGAGCGCGCCGACCTCGGCCATCAGCGCATCCACCGGCTCGCCCTTGGCCTTGAGCGGCCCGATCTGCTTGTTCAGCGCGTTGCGCCGGGCCTGGATCTCCTCGGTGCGGGTCTGGAGCTGCTTGCGCTCGGCCTCGAGGGCGGTGAAGCGCTCGACGTCGAGGTAGGGCTGGTTCTTCTTGCGGGTTTCGAGGCGCGCGACGACCGAGGGCAGGTCCTTGCGCAGCAGGTTGATGTCGAGCATCGGCAAATTCTAGGCGGCACCGCCGCCGCGCGCCTTCAGCCCAGGCTGGCCGGATCGACGTTGGCGCCGCAGACGACGAGGCAGGTGGCCCCGCCGGGCGCAGGCCGCCAGGCGCCGCCCTGCAGCGCGGCCAGCGGCAGCGCGGCGGCAGGTTCGACGGCCAGCTTCAGTTCGCGCCACAGCCACTGCTGGGCCGCGCGGATGGCCTCGTCCGGCAGCAGCCGCGCGTCCTGCACGTGGCGCTGCGCGATCTGCCAGGCGAGGCCGCCGATGCGGCGGGCGCCGAGCGAGTCGGCGGCGATGCCGCCCACCTCGACGTCGACCGGCTCGCCGGCCTCGCGGGCGCGGAACAGCGTGGGCGCGCGCTCGGGCTCCAGCGCGACGATGCGTGTACGGCCCGACAGCGCCGCCGCCAGCCCGCCGACGAGCCCGCCGCCGCCCACGCTCACCAGCAGGGCGTCGGGCGCGGCACCGGCCTGGCGCTCGATCTCCAGGCCCAGCGTGCCGGCGCCGGCCACCACCTCGACCTGGTCGTAGGCGTGCGTGAGCAGCGCGCCGGTGGCCTGCTGGCGCGCCAGGCAGGCGGCCAGGGCGTCGGCGTACACCTCGCCTACGACGCTGACCTCGGCGCCCAGCGCGCGCAGGCGCTGGCGCTTGGCCTCGGGCGACACGCCGGGCAGGAAGACCTCGCAGCGCACGCCCAGGTGCCGCGCCGCCGCCGCGGTGGCGATGCCGGCATTGCCGCCGGAGGCGACCACCACGCCGGCGTCGGGGATGTCGCCGGCCAGCAGCCGGTTGAGCATGCCGCGCGCCTTGAAGCTGCCGCTGACCTGCAGCTGCTCCAGCTTCAGCCAGACCTCGCCCGGGCCGTCGATGCCCAGCGCCGCCGCGGGCAGGCGCCACAGCGGCGTCTCGCGCAGGAAGGGGCCGACATGCGCGCGCAGCCGGCCGGCGGCGCGGTCGATCTCGGCCCGCCAGTCGATGCCGTGCGTCATGAGATGTGCTGCGGCGGCGGGATGTCGTCGAGCTTCAGGCCCTTGGGCAGCGGGAACTTGGTGGTCTCCTCGATGCCCGGCATGGAGCGCACCGACACCGCGCCGAGCGCCTTGATGCGCTCGATCACCTCGCCCACCAGCACCTCGGGCGCCGAGGCGCCGGCCGTCAGGCCCACGCGCGCCTTGCCCTCGAACCACTCGGCCTGCAGCTCGGCCGCCGAATCGACCATGTGCGCCGGCGTGCCCAGCCGCTCGGCCAGCTCGCGCAAGCGGTTGCTGTTGGAGCTGGTGGGGCTGCCGACCACGATGACGATGTCCACCTGCGGGCTCAGCAGCTTGACGGCGTCCTGCCGGTTCTGCGTGGCGTAGCAGATGTCCTGCTGCTTGGGCTCGCGCACCTTGGGGAAGCGCGTGCGCACGGCGGCGGCGATCTCGGCCGCGTCGTCGACGGAGAGCGTGGTCTGCGTCACCACCGCCAGCTTCTCGGTCTGCGCGGGCTGCACGCGGGCCACGTCCTCCACGTCCTCCACCAGGTGAATGCCGTGGTCGAGCTGGCCCATCGTGCCCTCGACCTCCGGGTGGCCCTTGTGGCCGATCATGATGAACTCGTAGCCCTCGCGGGCCAGCTTGGCGACCTCGACGTGCACCTTGGTCACCAGCGGGCAGGTGGCGTCGAAGATGGAGAAGCCGCGCGCCTGGGCCTCGGCCTCGACCGCCTTGCTCACGCCGTGCGCGCTGAAGACCAGCGTGGCGCCCGGCGGCACCTCGGCCAGGTCCTCGATGAAGATCGCGCCCTTGGCCTTCAGCTCGCTCACCACGTAGGTGTTGTGCACGATCTCGTGGCGCACGTAGATCGGTGCGCCGAACTTGGCGATCGCGCGCTCGACGATCTCGATGGCGCGGTCCACCCCGGCGCAGAAGCCGCGCGGCTCGGCCAGGACGATCTCGTTCACTGCGCTCATAGGACGCCGATCAGCTGCACCTCGAAGGTGACGGGCTGCCCGGCCAGCGGGTGGTTGAAGTCGAAGCGCACGGCCGTGTCGCTGGTCTCCAGCACCGCGCCGGCGTAGCTGCCGGCGCCGTCGGGCGTGGGGAACTGCACCACGTCGCCCACCTGGTACTGCTCGTCCGGGTCGCCCATCTGCGCCAGCAGCGAGCGCGCCACCCACTGCTGCATCTCGGGGTTGCGTTCGCCGAAGGCTTCGCCGGCGGGGAGCTCGAAGGTCCGGTGGGCGCCTTCCGGCAGGCCGATCAGGCGCTGCTCCACGGCGGGCGAGAGCTCGCCCGCGCCCAGCGACAGCGTGGCCGGCTTGTCGCTGAAGGTGTTGATGATGTCGCCGGCCGGGCCGGCCAGGCGGTAGTGCAGCGTGAGGAAGGAACCGGGCTGCACCACGGCGTCGGTGGTGTGCGAAGGCAAGGGAAGCGCCCCGATAAACTGGACGGACGATTTTAGAAGAGGGGTGCCCGCCGGCCCGCCCGCAGGGGCATCCGCCGGCTGCGCCCCCAGGGAGGAAGCCACCATGATCCTGACCGACCTGCCGGCCGACGCGCGGCCGCGCGAGAAGCTGCTGGCGCGCGGCCCCGCCGCGCTCGGCGATGCCGAACTGCTGGCGCTGCTGCTGCGCACCGGCGTGGCGGGCTGCAACGTGCTGCAGCTCTCGCAGCGCCTGCTGGACGAGTTCGGCGGGCTGGCCGGGCTGCTGCAGGCCGGCGCCGAGGACCTGCGGCGCATCAAAGGCCTCGGCGGCACCGCCAAGCGCGCCGAGCTGGTGGCGGTGCTGGAGCTGGCGCGCCGCGCCATGGCCCAGCAGCTGGTCGAACGGGCCGCCTTCGAGTCGCCCGGGGCGGTGAAGCACTACCTGCAGCTGCACCTGGCCGGCCGGCCGCACGAGGTCTTCGCCGCCCTCTTCCTGGACAGCCGGCACCGCCTGATCGCGCTGGAGGAACTGTTCCGCGGCACCCTCAACCAGACCAGCGTCTACCCGCGCGAGGTGGTGCGGCGCGCCCTGCACCACCATGCCGCCGCCGTCGTGCTGGCGCACAACCATCCCAGCGGCAGCGTCGAGCCCTCGCGCGCCGACGAGACGCTCACGCAGACGCTGAAGGCGGCCTTGGCCCTGGTCGACGTGCGGGTGCTGGACCACGTGATCGTCGCGCCCGGCCAGGCGCTGTCGATGGCCGAGCGCGGGCTGGTCTGAGCGCCGCATGCGACACTGCCCCGCATGCCCGCCAAGCCCCCGGCCCTCAAGAGCCTCGCCGACCTGAAGCAGGTGCAGCACACCCTGGCCGAGCAGCGCGAGCGCGAGGCGGCCGAGGCCGCGGCACGCGCCGCCGAGGCCCGCCGCCGCGAGGCCGACCAGAACCTCTTCGCCCGCGCCATCGGGGCCGACCGCGGCGCCACCCGGCCGCTGCGCCACAAGCCGGCGGTGGTGCTGGCGCCCGTACCGCCGGCGCCGCAGCCGGTGCAGCAGCAGCGCGACGACGCGGCGGTGCTGCGCGAGTCGCTCTCGGACGAGTTCGACGTCACCACGCTGCTCGACGCCGACGACCAGATGAGCTTCCGCCGCCCCGGCATCGGCACCGACGTGACGCGCCGGCTGCGCGCCGGCGAGTGGACGATCCAGCGCCAGATCGACCTGCACGGCCTGCGCAGCGACGAGGCGCGCGAGGCCCTGGGCGCCTTCATCCGCACCGCCCACCGGCAGGGCGTGCGCTGCGTGCGCGTGGTGCACGGCAAGGGCCTGGGCTCGCCCGGCCGGCAGCCGGTGCTCAAGCTCAAGGCGCAGCGCTGGCTGATCCAGAAGAAGGAGGTGCTGGCCTTCGTGCAGGCGCGCCCGGTCGAAGGCGGCGCTGGCGCCCTGGTGGTGCTGCTGGCGCCGGCGGGCCGCTGAAGGAAGGACCAGCAGGCGCTCAGCCGCCCTTGTTGCGCATCCAGTCGGCCGTCTGGGAGAAGGACTGCCGCAGGCGCGTGCGCAGGTCCTCCGGCACGCCGGTCTCGTGCATGGCCTGGTCCATGCACGCGAGCCACTGGTCGCGCTCCTTGATGCCGATGGGAAAGGGCAGGTGCCGCGCGCGCAGCATGGGGTGGCCGAAGCGCTCGGTGTAGTGCTGCGGGCCGCCCAGCCAGCCGCACAGGAACCAGAACAGGCGCTGGCGGGCGTTGTCCAGGCTCGGCCCGTGCACGGCGCGCAGCGCGGCGTAGGCCGGCTCCAGGTCCATCAGGTCGTAGAAGCGCTCGGTCAGCGCGTGCACCCGGTCCTCGCCGCCGATCCACTCGAAGGGCGTGTCGAAGGGGGGCTTGTCCTGGATCTGCATGCGGGCATTGTCCCCTGGCCGCCGGCCCATGACCTCCGGGGTCATGGCCGCGGCGCACGGCCGCCGCCAGAATGGCCGGCATGAGCAGCCTTCCCCCGCATCCGGCCGCCGCGCCGCGCCCCGGCGCGCGCGACCCGTTCGGCACCCACCTGCGCCACTGGCGCCAGCACCGCCGCATGAGCCAGCTGGACCTGGCGCAGGAGGCCGAGGTCTCGACCCGCCACCTGAGCTACGTCGAGACCGGCCGCTCCGCCCCCAGCCGCGAGATGGTGCTGCGCCTGGCCGAGCGGCTGCAGGTGCCGCTGCGCGAGCGCAACACGCTGCTGGTGGCCGCTGGCTACGCGCCGATGTACCGGCAGCGCACGCTGGACGACCCGGCGCTGGCGGCCGCCCGGCAGGCGGTCGACCTGGTGCTCAAGGGCCACGAGCCCTACCCCGCGCTGGCGGTGGACCGCCACTGGCAGCTGGTCGCGCACAACGCGACGGTGCCGGCGCTGATGGCCGGCGCGGCGCCGCACCTGCTGGCGCCGCCCGTCAACGTGCTGCGCCTGTCGCTGCACCCCGAGGGGCTGGCGCCGCGCATCGCCAACCTGGCGCAGTGGCGCGAGCACCTGCTCTCGCGCCTGGCGCAGCAGGTGGCGGCCACCGGCGACGCGGCGCTGCAGGCGCTGCACGACGAGCTGGCCGCCTACCCCGTGGCGCACCCGGGCCGGGACGCCGCCCTGCCCGGCGGCGAGCTGGCCAGCGTGGTGGTGCCCTTCCAGCTGCGCACCCCGGCCGGGCTGCTGAGCTTCATCAGCACCACCACCATCTTCGGCACGCCGGTCGACGTGACGCTGCAGGAGCTGGCGGTGGAGTCCTTCTTTCCGGCGGACGCCGGCACCGCCGAGGCGCTGCGGGCGCTGGCCGTGGCGGGCGGGAGGCCGGCGCGCCAGACGGTGTGAGCGAACCCGGCGTGGCCGGGCGGGCGTGCCGGGTTCGTCCACCCTTCCTTTCTCAGGCCGCGGCGCCCATCAGCACCTCGCGGAAGGCCGCGACCGCCGGCGACATCGAGTTGCCCGGCGCGCGCAGCAGCGTCATGGTGCGCGCGACGTGCGGCCGGCCGACGGGGCGCACCTCCAGGCCGTGCCACAGGGCGAGCGGGCGCAGCGCCATCGTCATCACCGCCACGCCCAGGCCCTCGCGCGCCAGGCCCATCATGGTCCAGGGCAGCGCGATCTCGAAGGCGTAGTCCAGCACGATGCCGCGCTCGGCCAGCTTCTCCTCCAGCAGGTTGCGCACCGGGTTGCCGGGCAGGTAGCCGATGAGCGGCTGGCGCGCCACCTGCGCCCACTCGAGGCTGCGGCGCGCCGCCAGCGCATGCCCCGGCGCCATCACGGCGATGAATTCGTCGGTGTGCAGCGGCGTCGACACCAGGTCGGTGCGCGCGTCGGTCTGGGTGGCGATGCCCAGGTCGGCCGCGCCGCTGCGCACCAGGGTGTGGACCTCGTGCTCGGGCACGTCGTGCAGCACCACGCGCACGCCCGGGTGCCCCTCCTGGAAGCGCCGGATCACCGGCGGCAGCAGCAGCGCGCACTGGGCGTTGGGCGCGGCCACGCCGACGCGGCCGCGGGCGAAGCGGGTGAAGTCCTGCGCGTCGGCGACGAGGTGGTCCCAGTCGGCCACCAGGCGCTGGGCGGCGGGCAGCAGGGCGGTGCCGGCGTCGGTGAGGCGGCAGGCGCGGGTGTGGCGGTCGAACAGGCGCGTGCCCAGCAGCCGCTCCAGCTTGCCGAGCGCGGCGCTGAGGGAGGACTGCGACATGCCGAGGCGCTCCGCCGCCCGGGTGAAATGCCCGCTTTCGGCCAGCATCAGGAAAACCCTGAGTTCGGGCAGGGAGGACTTGATGCTCAAGGGAAACCGCCCTTTTTGATCGTAAACAACGATTGATTTATTGGATTGTGCGACTTTTCCGATGCGACGTCGAAACCTATTCTTCGCGGCGCGCCAGGCTCACGCTGTCGCCCAACCTGCCAGGAGAACACATGACGAGCACTGCCTCCCCGCCCGCCGCCGCAGGCGTCCATCCGGTCGACCAGCGGCTGCCGCTGGGCAAGGTCACGGCCCTCGGGCTGCAACACGTGCTGGTGATGTACGCCGGCGCGGTGGCGGTGCCGCTGATCGTCGGCCGCGCGCTCAAGCTCAGCCCGGACGAGGTCGCACTGCTCATCAGCGCCGACCTGTTCTGCTGCGGCATCGCCACGCTGATCCAGGCGCTGGGCGCCACGCAGTGGTTCGGCATCAAGCTGCCGGTGATGATGGGCGTGACCTTCGCCTCGGTGGCGCCGATGGTGGCCATCGCCAACGCCAACCCCGGGCAGGCCGGCGCGCAGCTGCTGTTCGGCTCGATCATCGGCGCCGGCATCGTCTCCATCCTCATCGCGCCGCTGGTCAGCCGCATGCTGCGCTTCTTCCCGCCGGTGGTCACCGGCACCATCATCGCGGTCATCGGCATCACGCTGATGCGCGTGGGCATCAACTGGATCTTCGGCAACCCGGTGGGGCCGACGGCGCCGGCCATGGTGGACCCGGTCTACGCCAAGTGGCTGGCCGAGGTGACCTCGCCCGGCTCCTCGCTGCCGCCGGTGCCCAAGGGCCTGACCATCGTGCCCACCGTGCCCAACCCCCGCTACGCCGACCTCTCGGGCGTCGGCATCTCGGCGCTGGTGCTGGTGTCGATCCTGCTGATCGTGAAGTTCGCCAAGGGCTTCATCGCCAACATCTCGGTGCTGCTGGGCATCGTCATCGGCGCCGTCGTCGCCGCCGCGATGGGCCTGATGACCTTCGAGAAGGTCGGCAAGGCGCCCTGGCTGGACGTCGTGCTGCCCTTCCACTTCGGCATGCCGAAGTTCGACCCCTTCCTGATCCTGACCATGACGCTGGTGATGATCGTGGTGATGATCGAGTCCACCGGCATGTTCCTGGCGCTGGGCGAGATGACCGACCGCCGGATCGACCAGAAGGACCTGGCGCGCGGCCTGCGCACCGACGGCCTGGGCACGCTGATCGGCGGCATCTTCAACACCTTCCCCTACACCAGCTTCTCGCAGAACGTGGGGCTGGTGGCCGTCACCGGCGTCAAGAGCCGCTTCGTCTGCGTGGCCGGCGGCGTCATCCTGATCGTGCTGGGCCTGCTGCCGAAGATGGGGGCGCTGGTGGAATCGCTGCCCACGGTGGTGCTGGGCGGCGCCGGCATCGTGATGTTCGGCATGGTGCTGGCCACCGGCATCCGCATCCTCGGGAGCGTGGACTTCAAGACCAACCGCCACAACGCGATGATCGTGGCGGTGTCGATCGGCGTCGGCATGATTCCGCTGCTGGCGCCCAACTTCAAGCAGTGGATGCCGCACGGCATCCATTCGCTGATCGAGTCGGGCATCCTGCTGACCTCGATCGTCGCCGTGCTGCTGAACATGTTCCTCAACGGCACGAAGTTCGACGCCGCCGCCGCCATCGCCGCGGCCAAGCAGGCCGAGGCGCATTGAGCGCCTTCAGATCATCGCCAGCGGCGCCTTGCGCGCCGGCGGCGGGAACAGCCGGGCCAGCGCAGCCCGCGTGGCCGCATCGAGCCGCAGGTCGGCCGCCGCCAGGTTCTCTCGCAGGTGCGCCTCGCCGGCGGCCTTGGGGATCGCGGCGACGCCCGGCTGGTCCAGCAGCCAGGCCAGCGCCAGCTGCGCCGCGCTGACGCCCAGGCCGCGGGCAAGCGCCGCCAGCTCGCCGTCCGCGGACAGGCTGCCCTGGTCGATCGGGCTGTAGGCCATCAGCGGCAGGCCCCGCGCCTGCATCCAGGGCAGCAGGCTGTGCGCGGGGCCCTGCTCGCCGAGCGAATACCAGACCTGGTTGGCGGCGCAGTCGGCGCCGCCGGCGGCCACCAGTTCCTCCAGATCGTCGACGTCGAAGTTGCTCACGCCCCAGCGGCCGATGCGGCCGGCCGCCTGCAGCGACTGCAGCGCCTCCACCGTCTCGGCCAGCGGCACGCTGCCGCGCCAGTGCAGCAGGTACAGGTCGATGCGCTCCAGGCCCAGTCGCTTCAGGCTGCGCTCGCAGGCGGCTGGCGTGCCGCGGCGGCCGGCGTTGTGCGGGTAGACCTTGCTGACCACCACCACGTCCTCGCGCCGCACGTCGCCGGCGCGCAGCGCCCCGGCCAGCGCCTCGCCCACCACCTCCTCGGCGCCGCCTTCGCCGTACATCTCGGCGGTGTCGATCAGGCGCCAGCCCATCTCCAGCGCGCTGCGCAGCGCGCCCACCTCGGCCGCGCGGCGGGCACGCGATTCACCCAGCCGCCAGGTGCCCAGGCCGAGGGCGGGCAACACGCCGGCCGCCGGGCCGGGCAGATCGAGCAGGTGCATGGCAAGCCTCGAAGCGGACGCAGGAAGGAACGCATCTTGCCTGCAGACGCCGCGCCGCGGCGCGGCCGCACGGGGCCCGGACACCTGCGGAAACATGTCTAGGGAATACCCCCAGACGGGCCGCGGCCTATCTTGCCTACATTTCTTGCATGCAAGTTTTCCTCGCTCTTGCATGCATCACATTCCAGGAGAACGCCTCATGCTCCGTTTTGCCAGATCCCTGTTCGGCCAGGTCGTGATCGCGCTCGTCATCGGCGTGATCCTCGGCCTCGCCGCCCCCGAGTTCGCCGTCAAGCTCAAGCCGCTGGGCGACGGCTTCATCAAGCTCATCAAGATGATCATCCCCGTGCTGGTCTTCTGCGTGGTGGTGCACGGCATCGCCGGCGCGGGCGACCTCAAGCGGGTCGGCCGGGTGGGCGTCAAGGCGCTGATCTACTTCGAGGTGCTGACCACCGTCGCGCTGGCGCTGGGGCTGCTGCTGGGCTGGTGGTTCCAGCCGGGCGTGGGCATGAACGTCGACCCCAAGGCGCTGGACGCCTCGGCCATGAGCGCCTACACCTCCACCGCCGACAAGCTCACCAGCGGCGGCACGGTCGACTTCCTGATGAAGCTGATCCCCACCACGGTGGTCAACGCCTTCGCCACCGGCGACGTGCTGCAGGTGCTGCTGTTCGCGGTGCTGTTCGGCTGCGCGCTCACGCTGCTGGGCGAGCGCGGCAGGCCGGTGGCGGTGGTGGTGGACGCCACCTCGCTGGTGATGTTCAAGATCATGGGCATCCTGATCAAGCTGGCGCCGCTGGGCGTGCTGGGCGCCATCGCCTTCACCGTCGGCAAGTACGGCGTGGGCTCGCTCAAGCAGCTGGGCCTGCTGGTGGGGCTGTTCTATGTGGCGGTGCTGATCTTCGTGTTCGTGGTGCTGGGCGTGGTGATGCGCGTCTCGGGCTTCTCGCTGTGGAAGCTGCTGCGCTACCTGCGCGAGGAGCTGATGATCGTCTTCGCCACCACCTCCTCGGACAGCGTGCTGCCGCAGGTGATGGCCAAGCTGCGCCGCATGGGCGTGCGCGACTCCACGGTCGGCCTGGTGATCCCCACCGGCTACTCCTTCAACCTGGACGCCTTCTCGATCTACATCACGCTGGCGGCGGTCTTCATCGCGCAGGCCACCAACACGCCGGTGTCGATGGCCGATCTGCTGACCATCCTGGCCATCGCGCTGGTCACCTCCAAGGGTGCGCACGGCGTGCCGGGCTCGGCCATCGTGGTGCTGGCGGCCACGCTGCACGCCATTCCCGCCATCCCGGCCATCGGCCTGGTGCTGGTGCTGTCGGTCGACTGGTTCATGGGCATCGCCCGCGCCCTGGGCAACCTGATCGGCAACTGCGTCGCCACGGTGGCCATCGCCGCCTGGGAGGGCGACATCGACCGCGAGCAGGCGCACGCCGCCCTGGACGGCCGCCTGCCGCCGCTGGAAGAAGCGCCGGAAGCGGAAACGCCGGTGCCGCAGAGCGCGGCTGCGGCACACTGAGGCCATGCCCGACATCAGCCCCACCTCGATCGCCGAACGCGTCGTCGAATCCATCCTCGCCCAGAAGCTCGCGCCCGGCGAGCGCCTGGGCGAGCAGGCGCTGGCGGACCTGTTCGGCGTCAGCCGCACCATGGTGCGCGAGGCGTTGATGCAGCTGCAGGCGCGCGGCTTCGTCGAGGTGCAGCCCAAGCGCGGCTGGTTCGTCGTGCAGCCCTCGGCCGAGGAGGCCCGCGACGCCTTCTCCGCCCGCCGCATCGTCGAGGCGGGCATCCTGGCCGACAGCGGGCCGCCGCTGGCCAAGGTCATCCGCGCGCTGCGCACCCACATCGAGGACGAGCGCCGCGCCATCGACGGCGCCGACGCCGCCACCCGGGCCTTCCTGCTGGCCGACTTCCACGTCTGCCTGGCCGAGCAGCTCGGCCACCGCCTGCTGTGCGGCGTGCTGCGCGACCTGACGGCCCGCACCACCCTGGCGGCCACGCTCTACCAGTCGCGCCACGAGGCCGGCACCTCCTGCCGCGAGCACGAGGCCATCGTCGGCGCGCTGGAGGCGGGCGACACCCCCCGGGCCCGCCAGCTGATGCTGGACCACATCGGCCACGTGGAGGAAGCCCTGCAGACCGAGCTGCCCGACGCCGACGCCGCCCAGGGCCTGCGCGCCAGCCTCGCGCCGGTGCGCCTGCCGGCGCGCAGCCCGGCCTGAGAAGGTGTGAACGGACCCGGCATGCCCGCTCGGCCGCGCCGGATCCGTTCACACCTCCTGATCCTGCGGGGCGCCGGCACCCGCACCGACACGCCGCGCGGGCCGCTCGGCTAAAGTCGGCGCCACAATGAATACGCCCCAACTCCAGCGCGGGGTCTTCCTCGCCCTGCTCTTTGCTGTCACCGCCGCCTTCTGCTGGATCCTCACGCCCTTCTTCGGCGCGGTGTTCTGGGGCATGGCGCTCGCGATCCTGTTCACCCCGCTGTACCGCATCTTCCTGGGCAAGATGAACAAGCGCCGCACGCCGGCCGCCCTGGTGACGCTGGCGATCGTGCTGGTCATCGTGATCCTGCCGCTGGCCGTCATCACCACCTCGCTGGTGCAGGACGTGGCCGAAGTCGCCCAGCGCGTGCGCTCCGGCCAGCTCAACTTCGTCGCCTACTTCCAGCAGGTGGTGTCGGCGCTGCCGGGCTGGCTGACCAACCTGCTCGACCGCTTCGGCCTGGGCAACATGGAGGCGATGCTGGCCAAGCTCTCGACGGTGGCGGCCCAGGCCAGCCAGGCCATCGGGCAGCAGGCGCTGAACATCGGCCAGAACGCCTTCGACTTCGTCGTCAGCTTCTTCGTGATGCTCTACCTGCTGTTCTTCCTGCTGCGCGACGGCGCCGACCTGTCCAAGACCATCCGCACCGCGCTGCCGCTGGCGCGGCCCCACACGCACTACCTGCTCAACAAGTTCACCACCGTGATCCGCGCCACCATCAAGGGCAACATCGCGGTGGCGGCGGCGCAGGGCCTGCTGGGCGGCGTGGCCTTCGCGCTGCTGGGCGTGCAGGGCGCGCTGCTGTGGGGCGTGGTGATGGCCTTCCTCTCGCTGCTGCCGGCCGTGGGCGCGGCGCTCATCTGGGCGCCGGTGGCGATCTGGTTCCTCGCCACCGGGGCGATCTTCAAGGGCCTGGCGCTGATCTTCGTGGGCGTGTTCGTGATCGGCCTGGTGGACAACCTGCTGCGCCCGCTGCTGGTGGGCAAGGACACGCAGATGCCCGACTACATCGTGCTGATCTCCACCATCGGCGGCATGGCGATCTTCGGCATCAACGGCTTCGTGATCGGGCCGGTGATCGCGGCGCTGTTCATGGCGGTGTGGAGCCTGTTCGCCGAATCGAACGAGGAGGACGGCAACGCGCCGCCCTCGCCCTGATCAGCCGGCCGGGCGCGCGGCCTCCTGCGCCCACCAGGTGCCGGCGAAGCGCCCCTGCAGGAAGGCCAGGAAGTGCGACACCTTGGCCGGCAGCAGGCGCGGCGAAGGGAACACGGCGTGGATCTCCTGCTCCGGCAGGCCATGGCCCGACAGCACCTCCTTCACCCGCCCGGCGACGAGCGAATCGTGCGCCACGTAGCGCGGCATGAGCGCGATGCCCATGCCGTCGCGCGCTGCGGCCAGCACCGCCGAGAGGTTGTTGGAGCGCAGCCGCCCGCTCACCGGCACGCTCACCGGCTCGCCGCGCGGCGTCTGCATGTGCCACACGTCGTCGCCGACCACGCTGCTGTAGATGAGCGCAGTGTGCGAGGACAGGTCCTGCGCGCGGCGCGGCGTGCCGTGGCGCTTCAGGTAGCCGGGCGAGGCCACCATCGCCCACGGGTTCATGCCCAGGAAGCGCGCCCCGAGCGACGAATCGGCCAGCTTGCCCATGCGCAGCGCCACGTCGATGCCCTGCGCCACCAGGTCCACGTAGCGGTCGTCGAAGCTCAGGTCCACCTGCACCTGCGGGTGGCGCTTCATGAAGTCGAGCGCCAGCGGCACCACCACGCGCCGGCCGAAGGCGACCGAGGTGCCGATGCGCAGCAGCCCCTGCGCCTGCGACTGGCGCATGCGCACCACGTTGTCGGCGTCCTCCGCGTCGCGCACGATGGCCTTGCACTTCTCGTAGTACAGGGCGCCCGGCTCGGTCAGGCTCACGCCGCGGGTGTTGCGGTTGAGCAAGCGCACCTTCAGCCGCGCCTCGATGGCCGCGACCTGCTTGGTCACGGTGGGCTGGGTGGTGTTGAACTCGCCGGCGGCGCGGGAGAAGCTGCCCGTCTCCACCACGCGCACGAAGATTTCCATCTGCTGCAGTCGGTCCATGCCGCCATGCTACGTGCACTCATTCCGGCATGGAATAGGTGATATGGCCGGGCCCCGTCTTCTGCGCAGGCGGGGCGCCACCTAGAGTCGCTTCCATCCCAAGGAGACCTCAGATGGCAAAGATGACCGCGGCCCAGGCCGCCGTGCTCGTGATGGAGAAGGAAGGCGTCACCCAGGCCTTCGGCGTGCCCGGCGCCGCCATCAACCCGCTGTATGCGGCGCTGCGCAAGCAGGGCAGCATCGGCCACATCCTGGCGCGCCACGTGGAAGGCGCCTCGCACATGGCCGAGGGCTACACCCGCGCCGTAGCCGGCAACATCGGCGTGTGCATCGGCACCAGCGGCCCGGCCGGCACCGACATGATCACCGGCCTGTACTCGGCCTGGGCGGACTCGATCCCGATCCTGTGCATCACCGGCCAGGCGCCGCGCGCGCGCCTGTACAAGGAAGACTTCCAGGCGGTGGACATCGAGTCCATCGCCAAGCCGGTCACCAAGTGGGCCGTCACGGTGCGCGAGCCCGGCCAGGTGCCGCAGGTGTTCCAGCAGGCCTTCCACCTGATGCGCTCGGGCCGCCCGGGCCCGGTGCTGATCGACCTGCCCTTCGACGTGCAGATGGCGCAGATCGAGTTCGACATCGAAACCTACGAGCCGCTGCCGGTCTACAAGCCGGCCGCCACCCGCGCCCAGGTCGAGAAGGCCATCGGCATGCTCAATGCCGCCGAGCGCCCGCTGATCGTGGCCGGCGGCGGCATCATCAACGCCGACGCCAGCGAGCTGCTGGTGCGCTTCGCCGAGCTGACCGGCGTGCCGGTGATCCCGACGCTGATGGGCTGGGGCACCATCCCCGACGACCACCCGCTGATGGCCGGCATGTGCGGCCTGCAGACCAGCCACCGCTACGGCAACGCCACCATGCTCGCCAGCGACTTCGTGCTGGGCATCGGCAACCGCTGGGCCAACCGCCACACCGGTTCGACCGAGGTCTACACCAAGGGCCGCCGCTTCGTGCACGTCGACATCGAGCCGACGCAGATCGGCCGCGTCTTCATGCCCGACTTCGGCATCGTCTCGGACGCCAAGGCGGCACTGGAGCTGTTCGTGCAGGTGGCCGAGGAGATGAAGGCCGCCGGCAAGCTGCCCGACCGCGCGGCCTGGGCCGGCGAGTGCCGTGAACGCAAGAAGACCCTGCTGCGCAAGACGAACTTCGACGAAGTGCCGATGAAGCCGCAGCGCGTCTACCAGTGCATGAACAACAACTTCGACCGCGACACCTGCTACGTGAGCACCATCGGGCTCTCGCAGATCGCCGCCGCGCAGTTCCTGCACGTGTACCACCCGCGCCACTGGATCAACTGCGGCCAGGCCGGCCCGCTGGGCTGGACGGTGCCGGCCGCCCTGGGCGTGCGCGCCGCCGACCCGAAGCGCAAGCTGGTGGCCCTGTCGGGCGACTACGATTTCCAGTTCATGATCGAGGAGCTGGCGGTGGGCGCGCAGTTCAAGCTGCCCTACATCCACATCGTGGTCAACAACAGCTACCTGGGCCTGATCCGCCAGGCGCAGCGCGGCTTCGAGATGGACTACTGCGTGCAGCTGGCCTTCGAGAACATCAACGCCGCGCCCGACGCCGGCGTCGAGAAGGACTACGGCGTCGACCACATGAAGGTGGTCGAAGGCCTGGGCTGCAAGGCGATCCGCGTGCACCGGCAGGAGGAGATGCAGCCGGCCATCCGCCGCGCCGAGGAGCTGATGGCTCAGTACCAGGTGCCGGTGGTGATCGAGGTGATGCTCGAGCGCGTCACCAACATCGCGATGGGCACCGAGATCGACGCCATCAACGAATTCGAGCCACTGGCCGAGAACGCCGCGGACGCGCCGACGGCCATCGCCGCCGCGATGCTGGACTGAGGACAAGAGACATGCCGAAATTCGCCGCCAACCTGACGATGCTCTTCACCGAGCTGCCGTTCCTGCAGCGCTTCGAGGCCGCCGCCCGGGCGGGCTTCGAGGCGGTGGAGTACCTGTTCCCCTACCCCTTCGACAGGAACGAGCTGGCCGCCGCGCTCAAGGCCAACGGCCTGCAGCAGGTGCTGCACAACCTGCCCGCCGGCGACTGGGACGCCGGCGAGCGCGGCATCGCCTGCCACCCGGGGCGGGTGGGCGAGTTCCGCGAGAGCGTGGCGCAGGCCATCGTCTACGCCAGCACGCTGGGCTGCCCACAGGTCAACTGCCTGGTGGGCAAGCTGCCGCAGGGCGTGGGCGCCGACGAGGCCCGCGCCACCCTCGTGCAGAACCTGCGCTACGCGGCCAAGGCCCTGCAGGCGGCGAACATCCGCCTGCTGGTCGAGCCGATCAACACCTTCGACATCCCCGGCTTCTTCCTCACTCGCACCGACCAGGCCCTGGCGCTGATCGACGAGGTGGATTCGGCCAACCTGTTCGTGCAGTACGACATCTACCACGCGCAGCGCATGGAAGGCGAGCTGGGCAACACGCTGGCGAAGCACCTGGCGCGCATCGGCCACATCCAGCTGGCCGACAACCCGGGCCGCGGCGAGCCGGGCACGGGCGAGATCAACTACCCCTGGCTGTTCCGCCACATCGACGCCATCGGCTACACCGGCTGGATCGGCTGCGAGTACAAGCCGCGCACCACCACCGCCGAAGGCCTGGGCTGGCTGAAAACCCTGACCGCTTGAGGAGCAAGAACATGAGCAATGCAACGACGTCCCGCCGCATCGGCTTCATCGGCCTGGGCATCATGGGCGCCCCCATGGCCGGCCACCTGGCCGACGCCGGCCACACCCTGTTCGTCAACACCCGCAGCGAGGTGCCGGCCGCCCTGGCGGGCAAGGCCGAGGTCTGCGCCACCGGCGCCGACGTGGCGCGCCAGGCCGACGTGGTCTTCCTGATGGTGCCCGACACGCCCGACGTGGAGAAGGTGCTGTTCGGCGAGAACGGCGTGGCTTCGGGCCTTTCGGCCGGCAAGACGGTGGTGGACTGCAGCTCCATCGATCCGATCGCCACGAAAGATTTCGCCGCGCGCATCGCCCAGCTGGGCTGCGGCTACGTGGACGCGCCGGTCTCCGGCGGCGAGGTGGGCGCCAAGGCCGCCAGCCTGACCATCATGTGCGGCGGCGACGAGAAGACCTTCGAGTCCGTGCGTCCGCTGCTGGAGAAGATGGGCAAGAACGTCACCCTGGTGGGCGACGTGGGCGCCGGCCAGGTCACCAAGGTGGCCAACCAGATCATCGTGGCGCTGAACATCGCGGCCGTGGGCGAGGCGCTGGTGTTCGCCAGCAAGGCCGGCGCCGACCCGGCCAAGGTGCGCCAGGCGCTGATGGGCGGCTTCGCCTCCAGCCGCATCCTGGAGGTGCACGGCGAGCGCATGATCAAGCGCACCTTCGCGCCGGGCTTTCGCATCGCGCTGCACCAGAAGGACCTGAACCTGGCGATGCAGAGCGCGCGCAGCCTGGGCGTGGCGCTGCCGCAGACGGCCGGCGCCGCGCAGCTGATGAACGCCTGCGCCGCCCTGGGCTTCGGCCAGGAGGACCACTCGGCGCTGGTCAAGGCCCTGGAGGCCCTGGCGCAGCATCCGGTGGCGGCGGATTGAGGGGCCGGCCTCAACCCTTTTCGTACACCGCATCCCCGGCGGGCTTGCCGCGCATCCTCGCCAGCGAGTCCTTCAGGTTGCCGCGCCGCCACAGCCAGGTCCTGACGGCCTGCGGCAGGATGCTGACGCAGGCCGCGTAGTAGATGACCTTGAAGCCCATCATGCGCGGCCCCACCGGCGTGTTGCGGAACAGGTCGCCCGCCAGGATGGACAGCAGCGCCTCCTGCATGCGCCAGACGTTGCGCGGCTGCATGAAGATCTTGCGGATGGCCGGCGAGGTGATGCGGTAGATGAACCACGAGAACATCTTCGGCCCATGACGCATCACCCGCTCGAAGCGGCGGAAGGCCTTCTCGGCCGCCCGCGCCTCGCCGCGCAGCCACAGGTCGGCGCCCTCGGCGGCCTCGAAGGCGCTGTTCATCGCCAGGTACACGCCCGAGGAGAACATGGGATCGACGAAGGCGAAGGCGTCGCCGATCATCATGAAGCGGTCGCCGCGGCAGAAGCGCGAGTCGTAGGCGTAGTTGCCGGTGCTGGTCGCGCCTTCGAGCAGGGTGGCGTCCTTCAGCCGCTCGGCCAGCTTGGGCGCCAGCGCGATGGTCTCCATCAGGAAATCCTCCAGGCTGCCCGTGCGCCGCTTGAAGTAGGCCGGCGAGGCCACCGCGCCGACGCTGGTGGTGCCGTCCTTGAGCGGGATGTACCAGAACCAGCCGTGGTCGAACCAGAAGAGCGAGATGTTGCCCTCGTGGCGGCCCGGCCGCCGGCGGGCGTTGGCGAAATGGCCGAACAGCGCCGCGCTCGCATGCCTGCGGTTGCGCTGCTTGGCGTCGAACTGGTTCGACAGCAGCGTATCGCGGCCGCTGGCGTCGATCACGAAGCGCGGGCGCCAGGCGGTCTCGGTGCCGTCCCCGGCGCGCACCTTGACCATCGCGCGGTCGTCGGTGCCCTTGCCGTGGTCCATCTCGACGCCCAGGACCCTTTGGCCCTCGAAGGTGCGCGCGCCGCGCCGGCCGGCATGGCGGAACAGCAGTTCGTCGAGCTCCGCCCGGCGCACGTGCACCGCGTACGGGAAGCTCTTGTCCATCGCCTCGCCGAAGAAGAAGTCGCTGGTGTGGTCGTGCCAGGGCGAGACGAACTCGGCGCCGTACTTGGCGATGCCGATGGCCTCGACCTCGGTGCGCACGCCGAGCCGGTCGAACAGCGGCATGTTCATCGGCAGCAGCGATTCGCCGATGTGGAAGCGCGGGTGGTGCGCCTTCTCGAACAGGACCACGTCATGGCCCTTGTCCGCCAGCAGCGCCGCCACGGTCGATCCGGCGGGGCCGCCGCCGATGACGACCACGTCCGGTGCATGGCTGTTGAAAGTTCCATTCGTCATTCGCTGCCCTCTTGTTGTCGTTGTGGCGCCCTGGTTGGCCGGGCGCGGAGTTTAGCCAAGCGGCGGCCCGTCCCGGGCATGCCGGTCATGGCCCCAGGCCGCTTCGGCATGGGTTCGCCCGCAGTGGCGCAGCACTTTTGGGGTAGCCTCTCACCCCGTCCGTCAAAACCAGGAGACTTTCATGGCAGCCCCCCTGTCACCGGCTGAAGAAGCGTTGCGCGACGCGGCCCGCGAATACCACCGCGCCGGCGTGCACGGCAAGATTTCCGTCACCCCCACCAAGCCCCTGGTCAACCAGCGCGACCTGTCGCTGGCCTACTCGCCCGGCGTCGCCTACCCCTGCCTGGACATCCAGGCCGACCCGGCCAAGGCCGCCGAGTTCACCGCCCGCGGCAACCTGGTGGGCGTGGTCACCAACGGCACGGCCGTGCTGGGCCTGGGCGACATCGGCCCGCTGGCCGGCAAGCCGGTGATGGAAGGCAAGGGGTGCCTCTTCAAGAAGTTCGCCGGCATCGACGTGTTCGACATCGAGCTGGCCGAGCGCGACCCGGACAAGCTGGTCGAGATCATTGCCTCGCTGGAGCCGACGCTGGGCGGCATCAACCTGGAGGACATCAAGGCGCCCGAGTGCTTCTACATCGAGCGCAAGCTGCGCGAGCGCATGAACATCCCGGTGTTCCATGACGACCAGCACGGCACCGCCATCATCTCTGCGGCCGCCCTGCTCAACGGGCTGGAACTGGTCGGCAAGAAGATCGGCGACGTGAAGATCGCCGTCTCGGGCGCCGGCGCCGCCGCCATCGCCTGCCTGGACGTGATGGTCGGCCTGGGCGCCAAGCCGGCCAACATCCACGCCTGCGACTCCAAGGGCCTGATCTACATGGGCCGCGCCGGCGGCTTCGACGACTCCAAGGCGCGCTACGCGCAGAAGGACACCGGCGCGCGCACCCTGGCCGACGTGGTCAAGGGCGCCGACGTGTTCCTCGGCTGCTCGGCGCCCGGCGTGCTGACGGCCCAGATGGTCGACACCATGGCCGACCGGCCGATCATCCTGGCCCTGGCCAACCCCGAGCCGGAGATCCGCCCCGAGCTCGCCAAAGAGGTGCGGCCCGACTGCATCATCGCCACCGGCCGCAGCGACTACGCGAACCAGGTCAACAACGTCCTGTGCTTCCCCTACATCTTCCGCGGCGCGCTCGACTGCGGCGCCAGCAAGATCACCGAGGAGATGAAGCTGGCCTGCGTGCGCGAGATCGCCGAGCTGACCAAGGCCGACATCAGCGAGGAGGTGGCCACCGCCTACGAGGGCCAGGAGCTGTCCTTCGGCCCCGACTACATCATTCCCAAGCCCTTCGACTCGCGCCTGATCCTGCGCATCGCGCCGGCCGTGGCCAAGGCCGCGCAGGAATCCGGCGTCGCCGCGCGCCCGATCGAGGACCTGGACGCCTACCGCCAGCACCTCTCGCGCTTCGTCTACCAGACCGGCATGTTCATGCGCCCGGTGTTCACAGCCGCCAAGCACGCCAGGAACAAGCGCGTGGCCTATGCCGAGGGCGAGGACGAGCGCGTGCTGCGCGCCGCCCAGCTGGCGGTGGACGAGGGCCTGGCCAAGCCGATCCTGATCGGCCGGCCCGACATCATCGCCATGCGCATCCAGAAGGCCGGCCTGCACCTGCGCCCCGGCGTCGACGCCGAGGTGGTGGACCCGGAGAACGACCCGCGCTTCCGCCAGTACTGGGAGGCCTACCACGCGCTGATGGGCCGGCGCGGCATCAACCCGGAGGGCTCCAAGGCGATGGTGCGCCGCTCCAACACCACCATCGCGGCGCTGATGGTGCACCTGGGCGACGCCGACGCGATGATCTGCGGGCTGGTCGGCCGCTTCGACAGCCACCTCAAGGTGCTGGGCCAGATCCTCGGCACGCAGCGCGGCGTGCCGGACTTCGCCACGCTCAACGCGCTGATGCTGGACAAGTACACGCTGTTCATCGCCGACACCAACGTGCACGAGGACCCGACGGCCGAGCAGCTGGCCAACATCGCGCTGATGGCCGCCGAGGAGGTGCAGCGCTTCGGCCTGCCGCCCAAGGTGGCCTTCCTGTCGCACTCCAACTTCGGCACCTCGGAGCGCGCCTCGGCACGCAAGATGCGCGTCGCGCGCGACCTGTTCGCGCAGATGGCGCCGCACATCGAGTGCGATGGCGAGATGCACGGCGACGCCGCGCTGAACGAGGACGTACGCCGCCAGTCGCTGCCCGGCAGCACGCTCACCGGCACGGCCAACCTGCTGATCTGCCCCAACCTGGACGCCGCCAACATCCTCTTCAACGTGCTGAAGATGACCGGCGCCAACGGCGTGACGGTCGGCCCGATCCTGCTCGGTTCGTCCAAGCCGGCGCACGTGCTGACCTCCTCCTCCACGGTGCGGCGCGTGCTGAACATGACGGCCCTGGCCGTGGCCGACGCCAACATCCAGAAATGAGCGCGGCCCGCCCCAGCCTGGCGCAGCTGGCCGACTTCCTGCGCACGGAGTTCCCGCAGAACCCCTGCGTGGTCGAGTCGGTCGGCGACCGGGCGGCCACGGTGCGCCGGCCGGTTGGCGAGGCCGACCTGCGCCCTGGCGGCACCGTCTCCGGCCCGACGCTGATGGCGGTGGCCGACGTGGCGCTGTACGTCGCGCTGCTGGGCGAGATCGGCATCGTGCCGCTGGCGGTCACGACCAACCTCAACACCACCTTCCTGCGCAAGCCGGCCGCCGGGCGCGACGTGATCGGCGTGTGCCGGCTGCTCAAGGTGGGGCGCACGCTGGCGACGGGCGACGTGCTGCTCTACAGCGATGGCGACGCCGAGCCCGTGGCCCACGCGGTGGGCAGCTACGCGATACCGAGGGGTCGCTGAGTTTTTTCCTGGGTGACGCCTTGAGGGCGCGCGCCGTGGCTGGGGGCCTGGGGCGCGGAACCGTCCGGGTGCATCCAGCGAGGGCGGAAACGACCCGGAAGTAGGCCCAGGCCCCTGCGAGGGGGCGGTGGCGCGCCTGTGGAGCGCCGAGAAGCGCAGGGCGGCCGGGCTGCATGCCTGCCGAAGGACAGGGATGCCTCGTGAACTGACTCGGCGCAGCTGTTTGAACGGAGCGCTCCGCAGGAGCGCGCAGATACTGTCGTTCAAGTCAAGCGATTGAGCCGTGGCGGGCTGGATCGAATGGCTGGCCAGTGCGCAGGATGACATGGGCGATCTGAACCAATTTGCGCATCACCGCGCCGATGATG